>Ga0210040_10006320_pt1 | contig 14784 bp, 9 predicted proteins | sample CryGeyCG12114_NA_FD_185462 | JGI IMG/M metagenome (GOLD analysis project Ga0210040, IMG submission 185462) | Groundwater microbial communities from aquifer - Crystal Geyser CG19_WC_8/21/14_NA (SPAdes) (version 2) | ecosystem: Environmental > Aquatic > Deep subsurface > Groundwater | place: USA... | reverse complement strand
ATGCTTCGGCAGCGAACGAAACATCGTTCACCTGCCAAGGCGCTTGTAGGCCGAGCGCCATGCCAAATAAAGTTGTACTATTCATGGTCAAATTGTCGCATTATCCACTGTAAATCATATAGAGCCTAAAAAAAAGGGGCTATTGGGAAAAGTCTGGATAGTCATAGCAAAACAGGCGCAACTTAGCGATCCGGCGAACGGGATTAAGTCCGCAAACTGTTGTAAATAATGGGTGGGCAACCACCGCTCCGGTTTGGTTTGTGGCGTTATTGAAGACGTTTCACAAAGCAAAGGAGAACAAGCGATGGCTGGATATGATACTAACGTGAAAAAGGATTTGTTGTCAGAATTATTGAGTGGCCGAAACGGGTCAACGGGGGTACGGTTTTCTATCGTAATGCAAGACTTCCCCCCAACTGTGTTCGTTATGGAGTGCGCAGGCATGACTGCACGTCAATATAAGCGGCGACGCGTCGCCGCACTCCAAAAAACAACCGGCGTAGGGAGGAACGCTTGCGGTTCCGCCGAATTGTTGGATCGCGGCGGAACGCCCCACTGGGGCTTCCGCCCTATCCGTTGGCAACACACAGCAATTTGTCACCCGCCTTCAGGCTGGTGGATTTAGGCGGGGAGGGGTTTGCATCCCCTCCCCTACGCACCCTTAAACCCCGCCCTTCAGGGGGGCTTGTTCCGGCCTAAAGGCCGGGGTTTCAAACCGATAAGGAATGAGGATCAATAGGGTCGCATCAATTTATTTTTGACCCCGCGTTTCCTTGGTGCGTCAGCGCGCATAACCTGTATCAATTCCCCCCTTGAACAGACACCACCACAGACCGGGCTTTCAGCGCCAGCATCCTGCCCATGCGGGCGCGTTTGCCGAGGTGCGCTTGCAAGTCGGATTCCGTAAGACGAATCGCCTGTTCGCGCCCCGTACCAGTTTGGGTAAGGACGGTAATTCTGGGATTATGGGTCACGGCGACCGAGACCAGTTGGTCGCCCTCTTCCAGACCCATCACGATCACGCCTTTTCCGCCGGAAGCCAGTTGTTTCATCTCGGCCAGCGCGAACGCCAGCAAGCGTCCCGAACGGCTGACTGAAACGACCCAAGACTGCGGTTCGGGCGCAAACAGCACGGGCGGCAGGATTTGCACGGGTTCATCAAAATTGAGGAACTGCTTGCCCGCCTTGTTGCGCCCGAGCATGTCGCCCAGCGTGCAGGCGAAGCCGTAGCTGGCGGCGGTGGCCAGCAAGACGTGCTGCCCTGCCGCGCCGCAAACCACCTGAACAATTTTCGCGCCGGGCATCACGTCCACCAGTGTCGCCAGCGGCACACCGTCGCCGCGCCCGCCGGGCAGTTGCGCGACCGGCACGCTGCACACCCGCCCGTTGTCGCAGATCACGACGCAATGGTCTACGGTGCGGCATTCAAACCAGACCAACATGTCGTCGCCTTCCTTGAAGGCCATGCCGGACAACTCCAGCCCATGCCCCAGTCGGGTGCGCGCCCAATGTTTTTTGGAAATAATCACGGTGACCGGTTCATCCACCACTTGCGCGCTCAGCACGACGCGCTCCGCTTCCTCGATCAAGGTGCGCCGCTCGTCGCCGTAGGCCTTGATGTCGTCGTCTATCTCTTTCGCCACGCGGCGGCGCAACAGCGGTTCGGAACCTATCAGCCGGCTCAGTTCATCACCTTCGTCGCGCAAGGCTTGCAGCTCGCGCTCGATTTTGATGCTTTCCATTCTCGCCAGTTGGCGCAGGCGGATTTCCAGGATGTCCTCGGCCTGTCTGACCGACAACTCGAAGCGTGCGATCAAAGCCGTTTTGGGGTCGTCCGACTCGCGGATCAGCGCGATCACCTCATCGAGATTGAGGAACACCACCATGCGCCCCTCAAGCACATGAATACGCTCATTAATTTGCGCCAGGCGATATTCGCAGCGGCGGCGCACCGTCGCCAGCCGAAATTGTCCCCATTCGCGGATGATGTCGGTGAGCGCCTTCTGTTTGGGTCTGCCGTCTATGCCGATCATCACCATGTTGATGGACAGCGACCCCTCCAGACTGGTGTGGACGAGCAGAATACTCATCAGCTCATCTGCCGACTGGCGGCCTGATTTGGGCTCGAACACCAGCCGCACCGCCTGCTCCTTGTCCGACTCATCGGACACTTTTTCCAGCACGGACAGCAGCAGTTGCTTGTTCTGCGCCTGTTCCTGCGTCAAGGTCTTCTTGTTCGCCTTGGGCTTGGGGTTGGTCAGTTCTTCGATTTCCTCCATGACCTTTTTACAGGATGTACCGTGCGGCAGTTCAAACACCGCCACGCGCCATTGCCCGCGCGCCAGCTCTTCGACTTTCCAGCGCGCGCGAACTTTCAGCGAGCCGCGCCCGGTGCGGTAACACTCGCGTATCTCCAGCGGCGAGGAAATAATCTGTCCGCCGCTGGGCAGGTCGGGACCTGCGACCTGTTCCAACAATTCGGCATCCGAGCAATCTGGCTTCCTGACGCACAACGCGGCGGCGCTGCCGACCTCAAACAAATTATGCGAAGGGATTTCTGTCGCCATGCCGACCGCGATGCCCGATGCGCCGTTGAGCAACACCATAGGCAAACGCGCCGGCAGCATGGCGGGTTCCTGAAAATGCCCGTCGTAATTCGGGATCATGTCCACCGTGCCGCTGTCCAACTCAGACAGCAACACTTCAGAAATGGGGGTCAAACGCGCTTCCGTGTAACGCATCGCGGCGGAATTATCGCCATCGCGCGAACCGAAATTGCCCTGACCATCCACCAGCGGGTAGCGCAGGGAGAAACTCTGCGCCAGCCTCACCATCGCATCGTAGGCAGAGCTGTCGCCGTGCGGGTGAAACTTGCCCAGCACTTCGCCCACCACGCGCGCCGATTTGACGTAGGTGCTGTTGTGCGTCAGCCCCATCTCGCGCATCGCATACAAAATGCGGCGCTGCACCGGCTTCTGCCCGTCACAAACATCGGGCAGCGCCCGCCCTTTCACCACCGAAACCGCATATTCCAGATAGGCGCGCTCGGCATATAGCGCGAGCGGCACGGAGTCGCCTTCCGGCAAATCCGGCAGGGGCGCAAACTCGCGCCGGTTGCCGCCCTTCCCCCCATTGCCTTGTTCGGCTAACGGTTCAACCGCCTCGCCCGGCTCGCTGACGAGTGGTTCCGCAACGTCGGCCAGCGCAAATAATTCTTCCTGATTATCAGACATCGCCTGTCACCTCGTTACCGTGAAACTCCAGCCATTCCCGCCGCAAGCCGGATTCCTTTTTCGCCATCAACATGTTCATGGTCGCCCCGGTCGCCGCGAACGACCCCGCGTCCAGCGCGACGCACAGCGCGCGGCGCGTGTCGGGACACATGGTGGTTTCCCACAACTGCACGGGATTCATCTCGCCCAGCCCTTTGAAGCGCGAGACGCTCCATGAACCTGGCCTGACCTTGTCCTTGCGCATCCGCTCTTCCATTGCCGCCAGCTCGTCGGCATTCAGGGCATACAGTTTGCGCAACGGCTTTTTGCCCTGCGCGGGTACGTCTATGCGGAACAGCGGCGGTTGCGCCAGGTAGATATGCCCCGCCGCGACCAGTTTGGGAAAATGCCGGAAGAACAGCGTCAACAACAAGGTGGCGATATGCGAGCCGTCCACGTCCGCGTCGGCCATGATGTAAATGCTGTGATAACGCAAGCCGGAAAGATCCGTTTTGTCGTCCATATCGTGCGGCTCCACGCCTATCGCCACTGCGATGTCATGCACTTCGGTATTGGCAAACAGCCGATTGCGATCCACCTCGAAGGTGTTGAGCACCTTGCCGCGCAACGGCAAAATGGCCTGAAACTCCTTGTCGCGCCCCTGCTTGGCCGAGCCGCCCGCCGAATCGCCCTCGACCAGAAACAGCTCGTTGCGCTCCGGGTTGAAGTCCGCCGCATCGGTCAGTTTTCCGGGCAGCACGGCGACCGACGAACTCTTGCGCTTCTCGACCTTCTGCCGCGACTTCATGCGACTTTGCGCCTGTTTAATAGAGATTTCCGCGATGCGCTTGCCGTACTCGACATGTTCGTTGAGCCACAACAACAAAGGGTCGGTCACCAGCATCGAGACCAGTTTCAAGGCGCTGCGCGACACCAGCTTTTCCTTGGTCTGCCCCTGAAAGGAAGGGTCGAGCACCTTGGCGGACAGCACAAAACTGACGCGCGAAAACACGTCGTCCGAAGTCAGCTTGACCCCTTTGGGCAACATGCCGTGCAGCTCGACAAAGCCCTTGACCGCACCAAACACGCCGTCGCGCAAACCGGAATCGTGCGTTCCGCCCGACCAGGTGGGAATCAGATTGACGTAGGACTCGCGGGTGATCGCCCCCTCCTCCGCCCAGGCCAGCGCCCAGGCCGCGCCTTCGCCCTCGTCGTAGTTATCGTCATTTTTGCCGACATAACGCCCGCCGTCGAAAATGGGCGCGGCCAGTTCCTCGTCAGCCAGTGCCTCGGCGAGATAGCCGCGCAAACCATCGGGATAATTCCACGACCGGCTCTCGCCGGTCTTCTCGATATTCAGGGTAACGGTCACGCCCGGCAGCAGTACCGCCTTGGCGCGCAAGGCGCGTTCCAGTTGCGCCAGATTGATGGCAGGATTATCGAAATACTGGCTATCGGGCCAGGCGCGCACCGTCGTGCCGCTCTTACGCTTGGCGCAATCGGCCACTTTGAGCAACGGACTGACGGCCACGCCATGCTCGAATCTGATATGGTGTTCGCCGCCCTCGCGGTACACCGTGACCTCGACCGCCTTGGACAGCGCGTTGGTGACGGCCACGCCGACCCCGTGCAAGCCGCCCGCAAATTTGTAGGCTCCGCCGGAATTCTTGTTGAACTTGCCGCCCGCGTGAAGCACGGTAAACGCCACTTCGACCACCGACACGCCTTCTTCAGGATGAATGCCGACCGGGATTCCCCGCCCTTCGTCCTGCACGGATACCGACCCGTCGGCATGTGCCGTGACGGTGATGTGGTCGGAAAATCCGGCTAACGCTTCATCGCAGGCGTTATCCACCACCTCGGTGATGATGTGGTTGGGATTATCCAGCGTGGTGTACATGCCCGGACGCTGGCGCACGGGTTCAAGGCCGCGCAGCACCTTGAAGGATGACTCGTCATAATTTGAACTCACAGGCTCTCCACGGGTTCGGGTTCGACCGAAAAAACAAGGCTACGTCGTGTATTGAATGCAGGCAGGGGCTGGGCGCTCGCGCATCACCGTCCTTGTATTAGGGGTGGAAACGCTACACTTTTTCCACCCTGCCAACTTTTTCACCCTACCCACTTGATCGCTCCGAATGGCTTAGAAATATCCGCGGTATGTGCCAAAAATGGGCGGGCGGAGTATAGCAAAAGAACTGCCGCAGCGTCACGCTGCCCTTATTGCCCCAATTTGCGCCAGGTTTCCAGCAACGTATCGGGGTTCAGCGAAATGGTCTGGATGCCCTGCTCCATCAGCCATAGCGCAAAATCGAAGTGGTCGGACGGGCCTTGCCCGCAGATGCCGACGTATTTGTCCAGACGGTTGCAGGCGCTAATCGCCCTCTGCAACAGTGCCTTGACGGCGGGATCGCGCTCGTCGAAGCGTTCCGCCACCAGACTGGAATCCCGATCCAGCCCCAGCGTCAGTTGCGTCAGGTCATTCGAGCCGATGGAAAAACCGTCGAAGTATTGCAAAAAATCCTCCGCCAGCAAGGCGTTGGAAGGAATCTCGCACATCATAATCAGGCGCAAGCCCTGTTCGCCGCGTTTCAGGCCATTTTTTTCCAGCGCGGCGACCACTTCGCGCGCCTCGCCCACGGTGCGCACGAACGGGATCATAACCTCGACGTTGCGGTAACCCAGCTTCTCGCGCACCCGCAGCATGGCGCGACATTCCAGCTCGAAGCAATCAACAAAGCCCGCCGCGACATAACGTCCCGCGCCCCGAAAACCGATCATCGGGTTCTCTTCGACCGGCTCGTAGCGTTCGCCGCCCAACAGCTTGCGATATTCGTTGGACTTGAAATCGGACAGCCGCACAATCACCGGTTTCGGCCAGAACGCGGCTGCCAGCGTCGCCACGCCTTCGCTGAGTTTTTCCACATAAAACTCGACGGGATCGGCGTAACCAGCGGCGCGTTGCAGCACGTCTGCGCGCAATTTTTCCGGGAGTTTGCCGTATTCCAGCACGGCTTTGGGGTGAATGCCGATCAGGTTGTTGATGATGAATTCCAGACGCGCCAATCCCACGCCCGCCGAGGGCAGTTGTGAGAACTCGAACGCCAGTGTCGGATTACCGACGTTGAGCATCAACTTGACGGGCAATGCCGGCAAGGCTGCGGCGCTTTGCTCCAGCACCTCGAACGGCAAGGTTCCCTGATAGATAAAACCGGTATCGCCCTCGGCGCACGATGCGGTGACGGCAGCACCATCCGGCAGGGTGGCGGTCGCATCCCCGCAACCGACGATGGCGGGAATCCCCAGCTCGCGCGCGATGATAGCGGCGTGACAAGTGCGCCCGCCGCGATTGGTGACGATGGCGGCGGCCTTTTTCATCACCGGTTCCCAGTCGGGGTCGGTCATGTCGGTGACCAGCACGTCACCGCGTTGCACCTTGCCCATTTCTGCCGGGCTGGCAACGATACGCACCCGCCCCGCGCCGATCTTTTGTCCGATGGCGCGACCTTCCGTCAGTACCTCCCCGCGTTGCAGCAGGCGGAATTGTTGCTGTCTGCCCAAGGCGCGAGACTTCACCGTTTCCGGGCGCGCTTGCAGGATATACAGTTTGCCGTCCAGACCGTCACGCCCCCACTCGATGTCCATCGGGCAGCCATAGTGTTGCTCGATAGACACGGCGTAGCGCGCCAGTTGCAACACGTCGGCATCACTCAACGAGAAGCGCATCCGGTCGCTGTCAGGCACGGCTTCGATGCGCGTCGAACGTCCGGCTGAACGCTGCGCGTCAAACACCATGCGCTGCTGTTTTGACCCCAGCGTGCGGCGGATGATGGCCGGGAAGCCCGCCGCCAGTTGTGGCTTGTGTACATAAAATTCATCGGGGTTGACCGCCCCCTGCACCACCATCTCGCCCAGCCCGAAGGCCGCAGTGATGAATACCACGTCGCGGAAACCGGACTCGGTATCCAGCGTAAACATCACGCCGGACGCGCCCAGATCGGCGCGCACCATATACTGCACCCCCGCCGACAAGGCGACCTCGTTATGAGCAAAATGCTTGTGTACGCGATAAGCAATGGCGCGATCGTTATACAGCGACGCGAACACCTCGCGGATGGTGTGCAGAATATTTTCAATACCTTGAATATTAAGGAAAGTTTCCTGCTGCCCGGCAAATGAAGCGTCCGGCAAATCTTCCGCCGTCGCCGAGGAACGCACCGCAAAACTGCCTGCCCCGTCCGCCGCCAGACGGGTGTAATGCCAGCGTATCTGCGCTTCCAGTTGTGCGGGCAAAGGTGCGGCGACGATCCAGTCGCGTATCGTGCGACCGGCTTTACTCAGTGCCGCCACATCCGCCACATCGAGTTTTTCCAACGTCGCCGCGATGCGCTGATCCAGCCCGTCCTGCGCCAAAAAATCACGGTAAGCCTGCGCCGTGGTGGCAAAGCCGCCGGGAACTTGCACCCCTGACGAACCGAGATGGGCGATCATTTCACCCAGCGAGGCATTTTTGCCGCCCACTTCGGGAAGGTTGGCGATACCCAGTGTTTCAAACGGAATAACGTACGGATGCATGAGGTTCTCCCTGTTGATGAACGTAGCACGAATGAGGCGTTACCAATATGACAAGGGGCATTGTCTCGGTTGCCGATACATGCCGCAAGCAAAAAAGCATCCGATGCTAAAATCGCCACGCCCCTACCACGCCAGGAAGATCAACATGACTACCCAGAAACGCACTGTAATCTACATTTCCGACGGCACCGGCATCACGGTCGAAACATTGGGGCGTGGAATGCTCACGCAATTCGATGGCATCGAATTCCACGCGATACGCTATCCTTTCCTGGATAGTCTGGAAAAAGCCGCCCAATGCCTGGAACAAATCAACGCAATCAATCGGCGCGAGGGCATACAGCCCATCGTCATCATGACCGTCACCCATCCCGAAATCTGTGCGCTGCTGCACCGGGGACAGGCATTTTTCATGGATTTGTTCGACACCTTCATTGCGCCGCTGGAACAGGAACTCGGCTCTCGCCATACACGCGCCGTGGGACGCTCGCACAGCCAGTCCGGCCCGCAATACGACACGCGCATCGCCGCAATAAACTTTACCATGGCGCATGATGACGGCATCGCCGATGCCGATCTTGACTACGCCGATCTCATCCTGGTGGGCGTATCGCGGAGCGGCAAAACCCCGACCAGCTTGTATCTGTCCATGCAGTTTTCCCTGAAAGCCGCCAACTACCCGCTGATACCGGAAGACTTCGAGCGCGACCAACTGCCGCAGCGATTGTTGCCTTATCGCGACAAACTGTTCGGCCTGACCATCGCTCCCGAGCCATTACACCGCATACGCGAAATACGTCGCCCCAACAGCCAATATGCCTCGCTGGAAAACTGCCGCCATGAAGTAAAAGCCGCCGAAAAAATGATGCGCCGCGAGGGTATCAAATGGTTCGACACCACATCCCGCTCGATAGAAGAACTAGCGGTGCAATTGATGCAAGAGCTGACGGTGATGGCGCAGTCCACCCCGAATGATGAATCGTTGATCGTTCCCTCGCCCTAACGGGCATGGAAAAGTAACCACCCCTGATGATGAAACTCTCCATGCCCGTTCCTTCACCCCCGTCCCCCCTCTCCCAAAGGGAGAGGGGTACAGTTCGTCGCTGCGCGAGTTTCACGTTAAAGTGGCCAAAAACTCCGACGATGCGTGAAAATATTGGCAAGTATTGGCAAGTAAAAAACCGCCCGAATTGTCGGTTATGCTTGATTATATTGAGTTTTTTGGTGCCCGGAACCGGAATCGAACCGGTATGCAATGTTTAGTTGCGACGGATTTTAAGTCCGTTGTGTCTACCAATTTCACCACCCGGGCGGATGTTGGAGGCGAGACCCAGAATCGAACTGGGATAGGCGGATTTGCAATCCGCTGCATAACCATTTTGCTATCTCGCCATGTTGCAAAACAACGATTTGAAATGAATAAGGGAAAGCGTGATGCTTTCCCTTGAGTTTGGAGCGGGAAAAGAGACTCGAACTCTCGACCTATACCTTGGCAAGGTATCGCTCTACCAACTGAGCTACTCCCGCATTGGAGCATTGCATAATTAAAACCACAAAACAGAACTCCGAGAAAACTGGAGCGGGAAAAGAGGCTCGAACTCTCGACCTATACCTTGGCAAGGTATCGCTCTACCAACTGAGCTACTCCCGCTTTGTGAGGCGCGAATTATAAGGGGTTCTAAAATTCTGTCAACTTTTTTTACAGGCAATTATGACAACTTGAATAAACGCGCAAAGTTCTCCGAAGTACGCAGACCCACTTCCGCGACACTGATGTCGCGCAGCATGGCAATTTCTTCGGCGACGTGCTTCACATATCCGGGCTGATTGAGTTTGCCGCGAAAAGGTACCGGCGCCAGATAAGGCGAATCGGTTTCGATCAACATGCGATCCAGCGGCACGCGTTGCGCGACTTCCTTGATTTGCAGAGCACTTTTGAATGTGATGATACCTGAAAATGAAATATAAAAACCCATGTCCAGCGCCTGCTGTGCCACCTCCCAGCTTTCCGTGAAACAGTGCAACACTCCGCCCGCATCTGCCGCCCCCTCTTCCGCCATGATGCGCAAGGTATCTTCAGCGGCATTGCGGGTGTGAATGATGAGCGGCTTGGCGCATTCACGCGCAGCGCGAATATGGGTGCGAAAACGTTCTCGCTGCCACTCCAGGTCACCCGTCAAACGCAGGTAATCCAGCCCGGTTTCGCCGATCGCGACCACTTTTGCGTGTTGCGCCAGCGCCACCAGTCGCGCGACAGTCGGTTCTTCGACCTGTTCATAATCGGGATGCACGCCGACCGAGGCATAGATGTGCGGATATTGCGAGGCTAACGCCAGCACTTCTGGAAAATCAGCCAGATTGACCGATACGCACAATGCGTTCAGCACATCGTTTTGCTGCATTTTCGCCAGCACGTCGGTGATATTTTCCGCCAGTTCGCGGAAATTGATGTGGCAATGGGAATCTACAAATGACATGATTATTTGCTCGCCAGTCGGGTATAGGTAAACAACAGTGATTCGAGGAACAACTTGGGGTTGAGCGTATGCTGCGCTTCGCGTTTCGCGGTTTGCAGGTGATTTTGCAGGCGCGCCAGATTGATCGCGTCGAGCGGTGCGACCAGCTCCCGGATAGCCGCTTCTTCCCGTGGATGGTAACGCAAGCTCCCCGCCAATTTCATTGCAACCAGGTCGTGACACCATTGTTGCAGCCATTGCACCAGCAGCACTTGATCGGTTTTCTGCAAAGCATCCGCCAGTGCAAAAACGTCCAGTGTCGCGGGTTGGCGTAGTGCGCGCAGCAGCTTGTCGCGGGCATCCGCCCCGCTTTCCTGTGCATTATGTAACGCCAATAAAGGCGAAAAACCGGCAACCGCCAAGGCATCGTTGGGGTTTTTAACCCCCTGCTGCGCCAGCCAGCGCGTGGCACTGGCGGTATCGGGTGCCGCCAGTGCCAGCGACAAGCAGCGGCTCAACAGCGTGGGCAATAATTGCTGCGGTCGGTGTGTGACCAAAATAAAAATAAAACCGGCTGGCGGCTCTTCGAGATTTTTCAGCAAGGCATTCGCGGCGTTGCTGTTCATCGCTTCCACCGGATGGATGAGTACCACTCGATGCCCGCCCTGATGTGCGGACATCCCCAAAAAATCGGCCAAGCCGCGAATCTGATCTACCGTGATTTGCCTGGACAGCTTCTTGCTGGCATCCGCTTCCTCACTATCCGCTTCGGGTTGCAGGAAACGAAAATCGGGATGCGAGCCCTGTTCCATCCAGTGGCAGGAAGGACACACGCCACAGGCAAAACCGCCTGCAGTCGGTTGCTGACACAACAAGGCGCGGGCGTAATTCATCGCCAGTTCCAGCTTGCCGATGCCCTTCATGCCCTTGAACAACAGCCCCTGCGACACCCGTTCGCGCAATGTCATCAAACGTGCCCAGTCGTTTTGCTGCCAGGGATAAATCTCGTTTGTTTTCATAATGATGCAATAATTTCAGCCAGTTGCTGCTGCACGGCAGACATGGATTGCGCCGCATTGATCACAACATAACGCGACGGGTTTTCCGCCACGCGGCGGTGATACCCAGCACGCACGCGCTCAAAAAAACAGCCCTGCTCCTGCTCGAAACGATCCAGGCTGACATTGCTCGCCAGACGTTGTCGCGCCACTTCCACCGGCACGTCGAAAAACAGCGTCAAGTCCGGTTGCAAATCGGGATGCACCCACCGCTCAAGCTGACGCAATTTTTCCCAGTCCATGCCGCGCCCCCCGCCCTGATAGGCGAAACTGGCATCCGAAAAACGGTCGGAAATGACCCATTTGCCGACAGCCAAAGCAGGCTTGATGACCTGTTCGACATGTTCCAGGCGCGACGCAAACATCAACATCGCCTCCGTGCCGATACTCATGGTCTGATTGAGCAATATCTCGCGCAACTGCTCGCCCAGCGGTGTGCCGCCCGGCTCACGGGTGACAATCACGTCCATCCCGCGCTGCCTTAGCGCATCAGAAAACCACGCCAGATGGGTGCTTTTCCCCGCCCCGTCCACACCTTCAAAGGTAATAAATTTAGTCATTATAAGTAATCGTTAGTCGCCGACGGCGCGGGTTCGGCATAGAAGCAAACGGCGTTGCGGCCAGAATTCTTGGCATCATACATGGCGGCATCGGCTTGCTTGAGAATTTCCTGTTCGCCAGCCAAGTGGTCAATGAACATCGCCACACCTATGCTTAAGGTGCAGCGATGCTCAATCATCCCAGTAGCTGCCTCGTCGGGTAGCTTAGCCGATAGACTTTCTGGCGAATCCGGCTGCGGGGATGTCAGACGATAGACTTCGGAAACCCGGCTACGAATTTTTTCGGCGAGCTGGCGTGCCTGCACGATGGCTTCATCTTGCCGCGCGCTCAAACCGCACAGCAACACCACAAATTCATCGCCACCAAAGCGCGCTGCCATATCCACCTTACGGATACAACTCTTCAGACGACGCGCCACCTCAATCAGCAACAGGTCGCCCACAACGTGACCGTGCCGGTCGTTGAGCGGCTTGAAATTATCCAGATCAAGGAACATCAGCGCACCGTATTGGCGGGTGCGTTCGCTGATGTTTAGCGTTGCCAGAAGGCGTTCGCCAAGCAAACGCCGATTCGGCAATTTGGTCAATGTGTCGTAAAAAGCCTGCCGATGGACTTGATGTTCCTTTTGCTTGCGCTCACTGATGTCCATCCCCGTGCCTCGCAAACCGATTAGCGCCCCCTTGCTGTCATAAAATGGAATGCCATGCACTTCCTCCCAAACCACCTCGCCTGTCGGCGTAATATCGCGGTGTTGCAAGGTAAAGTGCGTATTGTCGGTCATTGCCCGTTTGACGATTTCCGTCACGCCCTCCCTATCCTCCTGCGGCATAAATTCCAGCGGCGAATGGCCTAGCAACTGCTCCGGCGTATAACCCTTGACCGCTTTGGCACGCGCCGAAACATAGCTATACACCATGTTGGTATCCATTTCCCAGACATATTCACCCGCCGCATCACTCACATCCCGGAAACGTTGTTCGCTAAGTTGCAAGGCGGCTTCAGCTTTTTTACGTTCGGTAATATCCAAAAAAGTAGCGACGGCACCCAGCATCTGGCCGTTGCGATGAATAGGATAAGACCAGTATTCCACTTCAACTGGCGTGCCATCGCGCCGCCAGAACACTTCGTCATCAACGTGAATTTTTACATTGCGGCGATAGGCTTGATATATCCTGCATTCGGTGGCGGGGTAAGCCGTGCCGTCGGCGTGGGAGTGGTGTATCAGCTCGTGAATGTGCCTGGAGAGGACTTCATCGGCATGTTGATAGCCCAGAATATGCAGGAAAGCGGGATTGACGAAGGTGCAATTTCCCTGGGTGTCCGTGCCATAAATCCCCTCCGCCAGCGACTCCAGAATGAGGTCGGCGTGAAGCTGCACCTCGCGCGTGGTGCGGCGCAACAAGAACGTCACCAAGGTCGCCAGCGTGGCGCTGAATAAAATGGTGAGGGCGTGAGAAACCCAGATGGAAGCATTTTCGGGGATAAACACGCCCTTGATGAGCTCGAACAACAACATCAGCCCCGCCACCCCCGCAAACACCACGCCGAGGCGGCACTGGACAAAAAATCGGGAAATATATTTTCTCATCTGATTCCTCTTTCCTGAGCCTTATTTTTGATAGCGGCTCACCGCCCGGTTATGTTCCTCCAGATTGCTGGAAAATTTTGAGCTGCCATCGCCGCGTGCGACGAAATACAGGGCATCGGTTTGGGCGGGATGCACGGCGGCATTGAGCGCATCCCGGCTCGGCAGGGCAATCGGCGTGGGCGGCAAGCCGCCACGAGTGTAGGTGTTATAGGGGGTATCGGTGGTCAGATCGTGGCGGCGCAGATTGCCATCGAAGGCGCTACCCAGCCCGTAGATCACCGCCGGGTCGGTTTGCAGCATCATCTGGATGCGCAGGCGATTGATGAACACCCCGGCAATCATGGCGCGGTCAGCCGGCGTGCCGGTTTCCTTCTCCACAAGGGAGGCGAGAATCAGCGCCTGATAGGGCGTTGCCAGCGGCAATCCAGCGGCGCGGGACGACCAGGCTTCATTCAGATGCTGCTGCATCGTCCGATAGGCCAGTTTCAAGAATTCAATATCGCTGCTGCCTGCGCCGACAAAATAGGTATCGGGGAAAAACAGCCCTTCCGGGTGGGCTTCAGGCGCACCGATACGCTGCAAAATCTCGCTGTCGGACAAGGTTAGCGTGTCGTGTTTAAGGTTGCCCGTTGCGTTTAGCGCGCCGCGCAACTGGTGGAAATTCCAGCCTTCGATCACCTTAATCTGGCTCTTGCTCACGTCTCCTCGGGTGAGGATGTCGAGCAGTTCCCAGGGGGACACGGCCTGATCCAACTGATAGACTCCCGCCTTGATTTTCCCCGCTCGCCCCATCAGACGCGCAAACAACACAAACAGGCGCGGATTTTCCAGCAAACCCTGCTGCTCAAACTGACGCGCAGCGCTGGTCAGGCTGCTGCCCTGATTCAGGGTAAATTCGACGGGCACGCTGGAGACAGGCAATGGGCTAAGGGCGTAATAAACCGAACCTATCGCCGATAAAGCAATAAATATCATTGTAATCATAAACTTACGCATCAACTTGCCCCCCCAAGCGCAGCACGCAGCCGCAGGGCGACTTTGAAATCTGTCCAGCGCCGCTGTTCCAAGCGAGCCACGGGCCATAATCCAAACACGCTGTTGCTTAAAAATACCTCATCGGCAGCAAGCAGTTCATCGAGGCCTACTTCGCGCACCTCGACCACCATGCCGATGCGCAACGCATAGTCCATGATGCGATCACGCTGCACGCCCGCCACGCCACACAGATTCAATGCGGGAGTAATCAGACGGCCACGGCTTACCAGAAACACATTGCTGCGCGTGCCTTCAATGACATTGCCCAGGCTATCCAGCAACAGTCCCTCATCCGCCGC
>Ga0210040_10006317_pt1 | contig 14791 bp, 7 predicted proteins | sample CryGeyCG12114_NA_FD_185462 | JGI IMG/M metagenome (GOLD analysis project Ga0210040, IMG submission 185462) | Groundwater microbial communities from aquifer - Crystal Geyser CG19_WC_8/21/14_NA (SPAdes) (version 2) | ecosystem: Environmental > Aquatic > Deep subsurface > Groundwater | place: USA... | reverse complement strand
CCCATAGAAATAGATTACTATATACGGTATACGTTTGTATGACCTTATTTATACAGGCTTGCGACCAGATCACAAGATATTGATTTGAGGGGCATTTTTTTTCAGATGCTTAGTATAATTTTAACATATGAATATGATCCGTACTAATGGCTTTGATCTCTACGTAGTCTTTATAGTTAACTACTGTTTTAATATTGCCTATGCATTGAGTTAAAAGAAGTTTAAATTACAGATTACATTACTAACTTACCCCACTAGCTATTTGCATTGTAAATGAGTTATATTTAAGAGAACTATTGACCAAAATGGCTGCTTACGAAACAATCTTCAAACTGGCGTCTCATCCATTCTAATTATCATATCAAGTGGGAACCCGAACCCCAGTCGTTTAATCAGTCACTTGGGACGCTTCTCCCATATTTCATATCTAATTGACCTTATTTGGTATCAACGAAGGCATAGAAATAGCCTTCATAAGGCGTGTGAATAGTAAATCATTGCTGCACTGAAATATCTCTCGGTGCATAATGTATTCCCGCACATATGACACTACCTTAGAGAGCAGCTTGAGATTGCTTTGGTTGGTTAGTTAAAAAACAAGAGCAGAAAATATATAAGAATATGAAGTTCAGCCACCTTTCAACCAAAATTATGTTCAGCATAAATACTCCGCTTGTAAACTTATCGCATGATCCGGAATCTCAAGATGACAACTATACATGATTTGCAGACTTTTTCCACACGCCATGTTCGGATTTGTTTCGCAAATCTGGGTGCATAATAGAATAAATTAGTAATAAAATTTGCTCCGTGTGACATCCATACCCTCAGTGAACATGGCCTCATTACCCCTGTTTGAGAACTTGGGTATAATAAATGACTTGACAAGAAATGTTCCTTTTGTTTACAGGTTTACTATCATGGCTACTTGTCCGCAACATTTTTGACGTAGAAAAAATACCTCAGAGTGACAATGCTAAAGATTTTAAAACTGGGCTATATGACAAGGCAAAATAAAGTTACTTATTGAGCTCACTGGAATTGATATAACTCTATCAATTTTTTAGCAAGCATTAACTAATTCAATCATCCCGATCCCGAATGTTTGACAGTACGCATGAGGCGTATAGCGTACAGCAGAAAACTGTATAACTTGCATAAAGTCACACTCACATATTATGCATTAATCAGACAATTGGACATGCAGGCGCTGTGTAAATTATGTACATACATAAAGATTCTTCGAATGAAAAATGATAAATACTAGAACTCCCCACTGGACCAATTTCCGGCATATGATTTTGCTTTTTTGCAGGTGCAAAATTAATTACTATTCGGGTAAAAGTGGCAAACTATGGTACAACGGTGGTACACTGCGTGAACTGTGTGCCATTATTATCATTTTATAGACTTTGGTTTAGTTCTATTATTTCTAAGTGGCAAAGGGAACACTTTCAAGACGCTCAATATAGAATTTAGCAATTTCGCTTGCCAATAAAGTTGTCCGCAGAAAAATTAGATCACTGGATCATCACAGCACGACTCTGTGTTTATTACTAGTTTTCCTCATATTCTACATACCATATAAAAACCACACTGGATCGTTTCGTTGTAATATCAAAATGAACTTCACCGCATTACAAACTACTAGACTACTTCCTATCATCAATACATGTAACTTGCATGATCACACTTTATCCTATCTTTGGCTAACTAAAACCTAAGTCTGATAGAAAGTAAATAAAACTCTAACATTATCAATCCAATCATAGCTGTTTCGTTTCTACACTACAAATTCACGAATATAATGGCACGTGATACATATATTTGATCGACAGGAATTTATTAACTAGATACATATACATCTTATTCCCAATAGCATGCATGCATACCAACTAGCTGGGTTATTTTCCCCACGAACGGTTTATTATTAAAGTCATGTTGCAATCATTACACATTCAAAACAATTCCTAAGATCTAAAACATCCATCCATTCTTTCATGGCGACACATAATCTATAGAGAGGTAGTGAATGATATATTAAATACAACAGTATCACATAAAACAATATGTTATGCATGCATGGACGACAAACCCAAAGGGCAAATATCATTCCAATCTCAATAAATTGTAATCATCATATTATCGTCTGGATTTCATCTCAAACATCTTCAACCCTTCATGGTGTCCATAATATAGCTTTTTTGGCCCGATCCACACTGATTAAAGCAAGGCCTTTAGGGTGCCATCGGACTGCAGTGACAGCATTCCTGTAAAATTCACAAAAATGACATGACACACATCCAGCCTTAATTTTTTTCGCACGCTGCATAATAATCATGACATAACTAAATTCCCGACCATCATAACCAACTACTAACTCACAAACTGAAGTCATCAATAAACTGATTGGACAGAATAGGCTGGTTATTTCTGTCGGCCGTGATAATATGATTAACATAGATACATACATTCTGGTCGAGCTAGAGATTAACTAACAAACACTACAGATGAAAAAGTGACCGTAAGGTATAGAAAGATGATCATGAGGCACCCTAATGGGATCTGTATCATACAAAGCAGGGTGATTGAATAATTGGGACGCATCCCTGAGAGCATATACCGATTTGCACTGTATGTGCAAAATTCATAATAGATCATTAAACTGTGCAGTATGTTGTGGCATGCGTTTCCTATTTAAACTTTAGTTAAGCTGAAATGAAGAGAACTCACAAAATTTACTAGCTAACTAACTACTGCTTATACATCTGCCAGTCACTTTACAAGTTCTTTATTGAGTTGAGTACGTAAAGCATACATACGAATGATAATGATAATTGCATAAATATATCTGAGAATGTGATGCGACCACCGTTGCACTTTTCCTTCAACATCCATTTACTCCTCTGCAATCAGTAGCTATAGACAGTTTATTGTGTGCAATATGATTACTATTGTGTTTTCAATTACGTTAGTATACTAGTCTATTTTACAATAAGAGCAAACCTGACTGGCTACACACCATGGGGAAACTAGAACTAGACTTGAAATAGGATATCATCAGCATCGTATTATACCAGGGCAAAATCATTGTAGGTATGCTATGCATGTTTGCTTGAACAGATAATAGGATGAGAAAAAAAGTCGAATGAATCGAATTAGAGAAAGAGAGGAAAGGGAAGAAACGGGATTTTTCATGATTTTGACCGCTCAATTGTGAGACATAACCAAACCAGAGTTCACTATAATGGTGAGAAGTGAGAATGATGTGTGTATATAGTGTGTGTAAAACGAGAACTGCGTTTTCTGATATAGATTAGCTCGTTCGTTAGTTAGTTAGTTAGTTGTAGCAGACTAAAAATGCCGCATGATTATACACACTTATCCCATGTATGTGTGTGTAGTAATAAGGGAATGAAAATAAATAGGACATGACATAACTATAGCAAAAGGAGCATTTACACCTTCATACATCACACAGGGAATGAACCGGTATGGTTACATGCTCCACGTCTTCATAAAAATGTGGATGAGCGTGGGGATTTGAGTCAGCATGCAATGTAAGGTCTACTTTTTAAAATTTATGTCCTTATAAAATCTATATACATAAACTTACTAACTAGAAGGTTTATAAGAGTCTTACGTGTGCTCCTTGAGAACTGAGTCCACTTTGTTCTCCATCACATTCCATATGAAAATGGAGCCATCCGCTGAGCCACAAGCAATGTATTGGCCATCAGGGGAAAAACAGGCACGACAATAGTCGGAAGAAATTTTAAACCCTTCCGCACTAATAAATTACAAAATAGTCATAACTGTTACCAAAAGCTTCAAATTAAAAATGAATGATTACATATTTCCAACAAACAGAGTTATCTGTATATTTAGTACAAAACTATACAATCCTATAGTCTAACCGGCTAGCTTTTGGTCACTAACTAGCTAACTAACAATAATAATTATTTATAAAAGAATTATTGCAATTCAATTTTGTACATAGTATAAAGACATAACATTTTGCCGGTTCCACTTTCAACGCATAGTAGTACATAAATCTGTCAAACCTAATAATATATTAGATCTCAGAATTTCAAGAAACCTATAAAACCATCCATAAACATGCAAACACGATTTTTTTATTTTCACAAACCTGTATTGCCCTACGACTGAGTTCATCCTCAGGTCTAAGACTTCAATCGAATCCTCACGAACGGAAGCAGATAAGTAGTTTTGATCAGCCGATACGTCCAGGGATGTGATTTTACCGGGAAGACTAACTTCTTGCGTTGGGACATCAGCACGGATATCCCAAAACCGGATCCTTTTGTCAAAATGACCCGAGATAATGGTAGAGCCCCCTCCAATACAGATAAGGTCATTACAGCTGGATCCGGCAAATTTCGTGGACGTGCCTGTTCGTGCATCCACAAATTTTTACTGTGAATCATCATGATTAATTCAATATAGCCAATGGGTGTACAGTAATTCATTACACGTCGACTAACCAACTCCCTACAATGGTTCATGATTACATCTTATCGTCAGTCAATTACATTGTAATGACTCAATCATGATTACCCATTTTGAGCCGCAAGTAGAACGTTCATAAGATGTGCATAAATGCATAATATTATTATTCACAGCAGCTCACTCACTCACACATTGACACTTTAGTCCATCTTTGTTACTTCCGAGTCTATATAGACCTCATTTCATTACTGTTTATTTGTGCACCCAGTAGATTCCATTGATATGGTCAACTTGCCACAAAAAAAGTCTTGCAGTTAATAAATGACAATAGTGATGGTAATCATTATCCCTATCTAGTGCACAGGAATGATGATGAGTTGAGTTTGTCTTTTGTTAAGATTGAAATGGCCAAGCAAACACTATTGTAGTGTTCAATAAAGGAGACTCAAAGACCTGCTGCGAGCTGCTCTTAATAATATCATAAATGATTGAACTATATAGTGGTACTATTATGATTATGACCCGTCTGTATACATTAGCTAGCTAGTTAGCTAGTTGATTTTAGCATCAGTGACTTCACTAACCACTTTAATATGAGATCACATCACAAAATGGAGAATATCAGTGACTCTTTCAGCAAGGTATATTATATCGGACATAGGAGCACAATGTTGACTCAAATGGAGGCCTGCATAGAGTTAATGTTAGACAGCAAACAAAAGATATCTGCAAACTATGTGAAGATTATCCAAATTACAATTTCACTCCGTCCCTAGCTAGCTAACTAAATATACATACAAGGAGCAGTGTATGTAATATGCAAGTAAGCACGCATTCTCTGTAAATTAATTGCTCTTATTACTCACCGTCATTGCACGCGTATTACATCAAGATCTCTAAGTGGCTGAATGCATCTTTTGAGCATTAAGTAGCTTCAATCTGATGATAATATCATAGTATAATGTGAGAACAAGTATGCAAGACTTTTATACATGATGATGATGATGACGCTATTAGAACATATAGCTTTTACAATTTATTCCCTAAAAAACTTAGCAAATAGGTCTTGAAAAAAATTTCCTACTTAGCACTCTACCTAATGCATTGTCATCAAATCACATAAAACATTAGTAATGCCGTATATAGGTCCAGTACAATTTGAGCCCAAGTTTCCCAATTTTGCATGTAAATCATAGATCCTAATCCTAACTTACTTAACTTGCTAGTCAAAATCCACAAATGCATGCTGCGTAATGATGCATATCTTTTTTATATGCGTGCTTCATCTACTAATTTGTTTTGACTCAAGTCCGTAAGTTTAAGTAGGCACACTAACTAATTAATTAATTAGTGTTGTGTGTAGTGATGCCAATGTACACACACACAAAACTAATTGGGTCCTACAGACCAATGTAATATACTCTCTTTGAACTTGATTAATGAACCGTATGAAAATTCACTCAGTCTTTTTTTTCTACAAGCTAATTTTTTCTTACAGGCTCTGCAACGCAAGTCCCAAATTTTCAGTGTTCGGTCATGGGAGCCACTTGCCACACGAGATGGGTCGCTCATGAATCTGGCAGCCAACACTTTGTTACTATGTCCCGTCAGAGTGTGCTGGAATGGAAAAAAGAAATTCAAATTAGTTGGTTCAGTTAGTTAGTCAGCCCTAATATAGTGCATGATCATCAATATATGTATCAACAACGTGTCGGTGGAATTAAGTTCCTTGATGAAAAGTATGCACAAAGTATTAAGAGACCCTAATAGTGCCAATATACAGATGGTGATGATAGCTTATTGCTTTTCTGAGAGCAACACTGATGACGTAAATTGAATGTCATTAGCCATTTTCATTAGAGAGATTGATTCTTAGAAAAATGAAGATGCATCTAGATAGAAGCTAAAGCGAAATATAAGCTATGTCATTCTCTTTGCAGTAGGATGGTGGGCAAGGCAGCACACCGCACGTGTCATCAACATTATGCTGTCCTTTACAACTATATCATGCCGTTGCATGAGCCAATAAATTCTTGTATTGCTCTCATTTAAATTTCTTACGGTGGAATGAACAAAATGGTCCCACAAAAACAATGATACACGTGTGAAAAATTTATCTCACGAACTCACATGTACACTGAGGAGACTGAAACACGACAACGATTCATCGTAGTTAGCTATGCGCAGTCAGTTGGTTAGTTAGTTAGTTAGTTGGTTGAATAATAATATTCATGAGACTTTTTTCTCCTTCCCTGAATACCTGCATTTTTCTACTTTACATAATTTAGCATAAAAGGAAATGATTACGTGAACTCTGCTGATTGTTACGGACCTTGAGAAACAAGATGAGGGGAATAGATATGATAATTTTGCAAATTAAATCATGTCCATGTGCTCTATGAATATATTATTCAGTACAGTTTCCATATGTCATGCCGAGGAAGACAAGAGTATTTAGCTTGTCCCGTTCTCTTCCTTCCTGTGAGAAAGAAATAACTAGTTGACTAAAAGTTTGTTTGTTTGGATGAAGGAAAATTTGTGTTTTTAGCGCTATAGCTGTCCACTTTGCGGATCATTGTTGTAGTCTTGTCCTATTATGTACGAATGATAAGGTGAAAAGAGAGAGAAAAAAACTCTCTTTAGACAATAACTGTAGCGTGTGTTCAAAGATGGGTCATCCCACCCCAGGATATTAACGAATGATACTATTTTTTCACCTAGATATAAATTATCAGCATCAAGGGTAGCGAATCGTTATTTTCTACACCATACCAATACTCAATGTTTTGGAAATGTCGAAAGACCTGATTAGTGGGTATTAGTATCATCTATTTACTGTTACCTGAATTAAAGACAATGTGAGGTGGTCATTTTTAAGAACTTTAGTTTACTTATTATGGCAAATTTTGTGACACACTTACAAGTACAAAAAAATCGGCCTATAACACACAGGAAGGAGTTTAAATCCCATGTTTTTGGGTTAAAAGGGATATTACATTATTACAATATCAGATTTGTCCAAAATCGTTCACGTCAAAAGTGACACTAATCTTACGTATTTTTACTTTTTTATTCCAAAATTGCAGATAACACTAACTAATCCTAAACTTCACTTTCCTAAAAAGAGAGAAATTCAAAACAAACAAATTTTCTTTTTAGGTTTGTTTATGAAACCTAATTTTCAGCGTTAAAATCTTTTTATCACCGACCATCGGCTTTATCATTATCTTCAAATCAGTACAAAAATTGATTGCACATATCATAAGCCGGGGTTATGATCAGATTGAATTCCACAAAATAGGCTGCTTCAATCGCTGATAATTACCACAAATGAGTTTTGCCGAATACTTAACTGCACTTTTATCATGAGCCAGCATGAGACTGTTTGAATTTCCTTTATTCTCAGCACGAGATGCTCATCAGATAAAATCTGGCACTTCTTTGTAAAGAAATTGGCTCTCCTCATATCAAATGGCATAGGTGTATCACATTCCCTAAACTCAATTCTAATCCACACATATCGACAGAGTACTTAAAGTAGGTAGATGAGAACCATTCAAGCAATGAAGAGATCACAGCTTCATTAACACAAAAATTGGACAAAAAATGAACACAAATAAGGAAAGCCCTGCCCTGCACTATCAATCTATTCTCAGAATATAAATTAAATCCTCAATTCAATCTTTTTCTGCATAACTACTCTTTGTGCTTTCAGCCCATGATACTGTATTCAATTTGAATACACATGGTATTCTGCAAACTCATTTTTCCTGGTCATGATAGATGGTCATTGTAATCTTTTTCTCACACAAAATAACAAAGAGTGCACGCCTTAAGTACTATATTTGCGCTCTCAATTCATTCACTATATACGCCGTTCGATCTACTTATTTGACTTCCACGGAACGAAAAATCCATAGTGATAACTAACTAACTCCCTTTCACCCCAAACTGTACATACTATTGGATTTTGTTTGTTGACCAAAGAACCGTTGATTTCATAAATATATATTCTTTGTACTCATGTCTTAATGTGCATACAGTGTGCATTACAACATTGTTACAGAAACCTTCATTATTTCCTGAGAACAGGGATAAAAAATCTTTTCAAGTGTCCATCACCCAAACCATGTGTGGTAGTTAGAAAAACCGGAAAAGGTGCAAGAGTTAACTCGATAACTACATACAAAGCAATAATCTACAAACTTATTACATTCCTCTTCTTTAATTTCCTCCAACAATTTATCCTGTTCAACATTTATGGAAGTACGGAAATCGTGTCTCAACCCTATCGCCATATCTTTTGAGTTCCAATCGTTACTATCACATTCATCATCGATACCGTTTTCTGAGCACAAGTCAACACTCACAACAATAAAAATTACACACTTTTGCAGCCCTTGATAGTGCTTGGCAAATTAGCATTATACAAAGTACTAAATTCTCCCATTACTATTAGTGAGAGGAGAATTTATATTCAAATTATGACTGCCTATAGGTAACCACAATTTTAAAAAGACAAGGAAAGCTACCAACTCAATCATACGATACAATTGCTCTCTGACCACCTAAGTAAGTAAGTTTCACAATTTTCCTCGTACTCACATCTACTTGAGTCAGTGACAGCATAAAATCCCACGGGAGCTTTTCAAGAACGTGATCTCTTTTCATATTTTTTTTATTGTCATCATGTAGTCAAGCTCAATATTAATATGCGATCCATTGAATGCATACTCTGGTTCAAGTACCATTATCATCTTGCGGACCAAAGAAACGGAAAATAGTTCCAAGGGTTTGACTTCCTGCATCACGATATGTCTTTGATATCTAATACCACTTAATTCAGACAAAAAAGTGTCACCGTTTTCCTCTGATACTGTATCTAACACATCCGTATGCTTGTGCTGTCCTACGCTACTCACACATGGCACATATGAGAACGTGCTGAGGTTAACTGTAAAATTTCAAAAAACCTTTGTTGCATGCACAGGAAAAAATAAGATTCCATATATGAACACATAGAGCGAAATGAATACTCCAGACGTCAAGATATTGTAATTTAGTTAGCATAGTTGAAAATATCAAACTGGGGTCATACTACAATGCATGCAATCCAATGCATTCTAAATTTACATTAAAATGCGTGAAAGTATATAAATCAGCTACATTTGAGATTCACTTGTCACATAAGAACTATGGTTACTTCGTTAGCCATATTGACTCTAATTGAAACACAAATGATTTACTGCATTTTTGAACCGACAGCCCTTAAGCATCCAATGTGTATTATTGTGAGATGCATGAAGCAAAGAAATTAAGACTGCAACGCCGGTTGACAAAGATTTACAGCGTTGTTTGACTATATAGGTTACACAATGGCGTCAAAATATTGATTCTAAAATGAGCAAAGCAATTAGAACTACTAGTTTAGTTATTCATAGTAGCAAGCCTTTTAAATCCCGAATTCAGATGAGTGACAAAGATACCAGATTGAGAACGACTAATACCTACAGGGCTTTATATCTGGATAAACGTAACCAACAAACTAACTAAATACATTCTAAGGTATTATGGAGTGTGTATAGTCATCTTCAGAAGAAAAAACACACCTTGTAAACAAAAGTACAAGAACAGAGGGCACATAATCGCTATAAGAATAGATCAATGGAATACTTAAGTTCATACATGTATGGACATAGCCATGAGAAAAATAGTGTGTCCCCTTTTTCTTAAATCTGCACCACGACTTGGCCATTGCCAGATTCGTCGTCATTTAAAAACAAAAGATTTTTTTCTCACACAGACAATTGAGCTCTGCCTAAAGTAAACCGCTACTGTTCTAAAACAGAGAATGAGGTTGACTATAGAACCAATTGATTGATTATCCTATTTTAGATAATCCTATGTGTGTGCACTCACGTGAAAGAAAACAGGACAATGACAAATGAGAGACTACTGTAAAAATTACTGCGGCCTTTCATTACTACTTATAGACTATCCGGAAAAAGGAGGTAAATTTTTCCTGTCCTGTGTGTGATAAATTTGTGTAGCAGGATAGGATAAAATTTACCTCCTTTTTGCGGACAAGGTATACTATGTAATATAAATACTTACTACGGGGAGAACATATTCTATTGATATAAATATGGACAAACTTTGGCAGCAAAAAGTCACTCCGTTTTTTGCCAGATTCCTCGTAATTTATTGATGTGGTCATCGGTAAACCTCCTTACTTATTTGAATACGCATTACTTCTCATTATTAATAATTTCATGTTGATCAACTTTCAATTTGTTCCCACAACCGTTTTACAATTCTGGTCATACTACCAACCTAACAGCTTAAATTCTTTTTAAAAACCGTAGCGCTCAAACTAACAAATATGATCTTTTCCCCTCAGGGAAACATCTTTGGTCGGAAATGTCAACTAAATTCACAGTACCGAACAACTTTTGGACACGCATAGAGAGTTACTGTTGAACTGGTCAAGACTTGAAACAAGTTCCGCATACTATGCTATACCCCATATGTGACATGCATGCCTAAGAAAATTACAAAATCCAGCAGAGCAGCTCAGACAGACAAGATTCAGTTGTGTGAGGAACCGGTTAATTTGTTTTCATGACTGACATGAATGGCTTCAAAAAATCCACGGGAACAAATCATTCAACACCACCTATTAGCTCATCATCACTTAAATAAAACACACATGCACGCATGTACACGATGAAAGGGAATACAAAACGTCAGGAATTTGATCGAGTCTTTCAATCTTTGATGTGATAAGAACCATTCTTTGTCAGCGTTAAAATCCAACGTCAATACATTATAACTGCAAATAAGAAAAGCGGAAACCATGCACACATGACGGTAAATAATATGTGCGATCGTTATTTTTGGCTTACAATACGAAACGACCAATAGACTTGCCAAATGAAAATGGTACATCATAATCCATCCATTGTTTGTGTTTCCAATTTAATAACATTCTTACTTAATTATCCTTATTATTACTATTATTATGATCATGCTGGCTGTCTCAGTACCCTGCTGATGTAATTAAACCAGTTGATTACTTTACTGCACATAACACAACATAGTTTCTATTGGCACGGTAAAGACATTTTTGGGACTCACAATCGAATGGATGGCTGAAACATGAGCGCTATGGTTGTGATCAAAGTTAGTAGTTTACAGAAGACTCACTAACTAACTAACTAACTACACTTCATGTGAAAAGATTGTGCACCATGCATCTTGTTTGGGTACACAACAGTAGCACTCGAGTGTTTACATTACTATAAGACCAAATGGGTAAATAAAAAAATACGACAGGTAAGTCCGCCGGTCAGTCAGTTAGTCAATTCACAGTCATCTTGATGATGATGGTTGTTCACTTGTTATGTACTGTTACTGTTATCACGCTGGTCAAAATTGTGTACACACAGAACAATAATATTATAACACAGATGATATTATATTTCACCTTTCTCTGTAAATGGGTGAGCACACATAACATTTCTGGTGTGTACATGAGAAAAGCAGGGAGACAGGAACTGTATTTGCCAAGCTTTTTAATGCACTTGCATCATTGTGACTGACTTCTGTGTATACAATGATGGTGGTAAAAATATTAGGCAAAATTATCATCATGATATTACATAATGGGTTGAAGTATTACCCACTTTTATTGTTACGCACTCAATCCACATCATTATTATATGTTCATAACCTCTAATTTCTCTGCGTGTAAAGAATTTATTAGAAATCTCGTCCACAACTGTACCATGGCAGTTGGCTGGTTGCAGTCTGGTCAGTGAGTTATGGGCGAATAAAGTTTTTTTTGCCCAAAAAAGACGTTTATGCCAATTGAAGGAGGTATGTACTATATGGCACCACGTTTATCTTGTATTGTGAGTTCTAGTAACTTGTATAGTATGTCATGACGGGTTTTTTCCAAGTTCAAAGGTATCTAGGTAAGATCGGTGTAACATACATATTCCACTTACTGGGTAGAACAAATTGAAAATTATAGATTTTTTTTCTTTTAATACTGTTTTCTACAATAGCTAGCTTTTCTAATATGATCCGCCGGCATTTGTTCATAGCTTTAATGCTGCTTGAGATACCCATATGGAGGTAATTGAAAAAAAAGTGTTTACATTACGATTTTTATGAACTTACAGTTGGACACACAAAGTAACTGTGCAGGCGGAAAACTGCTTTGTGTTTTCAACTATGACTGTGTAAATAAATACTATGTTGAGTATTTTTAATTTAATGGAAACTGAAGGATGCATTACATAGTTGAAACGGGATGATAATAACATCAACCTTTTGCTCCAATATATAGAGACAGAAGCATTTATTTCAGATCCGCTTTGTGACTCCCATTTCCCCGCTTGGTATTTGTATTACACAATCACTCTAACTTACTAGCTAAGAGGGAAGAAAACTTTTCCATTTCAATGGGCAGGAAGTCATTAAGGGATTTTTGCTTGCAAAAAACCCAAAAAAAAGATATACTACTAGTAATTATATTCACGTAACATGCACACTGACACAATATTTACCGAATGTTAATAGGTAGCTGGGACGATAAAAAAGTTAGCTCGTTTAGGTGACCGCCCCATAGGATTACAGATTACTAACAAACGTATAGCTTAATGGCCTTATCATCCTTTTTAATGTGAATGTGTTTAACCGAAGCAGAAGGAATAATACAAATACGCCCATCGGATTAAACCACAGGAATGTGACCTATACAAGGTACTTATCACGTGTGCAATCATTAGTCTATCCAAAATAGGCAATAATAGATAATGTGTTATATAATTTTTGCTGAATTGCATGCTCTTTCCTACCGCCAGCTAATATCAGAGATCAAGTGCAAATATATTTTCACAGTGGACCTGTGTCATCTGAATAAAATCCTGACTAATTCAATTAAAGCCACTAAAAATATTCCTTGATTTTATCATAAAATATTCATTGATGTCCCTCAATCAGTGTAAAATGCATTAGTGTGCATGTTTTACAGTATACTTACGTACATAATCTGTATACAGAAAACTATTTAGCATAGGGAAATAGTTGAAGTATTGAAATATTGTTTTATCTCATTGGACATAATGTAAGTGTATACAGCTGTGCACGTCCAAACGTCTATTAGCAAAGATGAGAGAAAAATATTTGAGACATGCGAGGGAAATAAAAGATCCCGAAAACTTCTAAATGATGGCTTTGAAGAGTAAAACACATGCAAGGGTGTGCAGGCACACAAGTAAAATGGCATAGAAATTGGAGTGTAATGGCACTTTGAAGTGATGAGAATCTGATGATTTCTCTCCGGTGGATAGATAATAATATTAACGGGACTTTTCAATTTTTCTGTATCTTCTCAAGTGATATCTACTTAAATTTCCCAATACCTGTACACTCGGTACGAAATAAACAATGCATTCCCTATGTGAAACATTTCTAAGACAAAAGAAGTCGGTCACAAAGATCATTGAAAAGAAAAATTCGTAGAAAAAATACTCTAGGGTCAATCAGTCAATGGTACATACAGTGAGTAGACACTTCTAAGGACCATTTACTTTATCTAACATATTTTGTGCTGGCGAAGGCATATTTTGACGAAAACTCTCAATTTTTTAACTTAAATAAGTGAAGCAACAAATTTTATGCTCAAACCATGAGTTTAGTTTTACTTTGTTGCCCTACACATTTAGTTTACGCTAAAAATACAAAAAATTTACAAAAATGAGGTGGACACAGCTAAGGACCATTTTCAGTTTAGTACAGTGTTTTCTTCGTTTTAGCTACTATAACTGCCTGGAATTGACAGGCATTACGTCCACAAGAGTGTTGGTCATATCTGGACCAATACAATTCCATTCTCCTTGCAAGGGGCCTTCAATTTCGTAAGATTAAGAAGCGCCACTGGCCTATGTCGTTGTTTGAATCCGATGTGCTGCCAAAGGTCCTTAGATGGATTTTATATCAAGGGACTAGGAGGCCATAGCAGCATTTCAAAGTCATTTGACTAAAAAATAACTTTTCCTAGTATTTTATGCATGCGCGGTGTTGGAGTCATGCTACAAAAATTAATCGTCTACCCAAGCTTGACATTCTTGCTGATGACCGCAGGCTTTTTTGGGGTGTCCCCTCGCAAATATCTTTTTTTAGTGTCGCAGGGATAAACTTCAAGTTACACTCTTTATTTTAAGCCATAATTCTCCATTCTATCACTGCCACTTCTAAAATTAAGTACCAGTCAAAAAACAAAAACATACATTACAATTGGGGCAAATGGAGA
>Ga0210040_10006316_pt1 | contig 14792 bp, 20 predicted proteins | sample CryGeyCG12114_NA_FD_185462 | JGI IMG/M metagenome (GOLD analysis project Ga0210040, IMG submission 185462) | Groundwater microbial communities from aquifer - Crystal Geyser CG19_WC_8/21/14_NA (SPAdes) (version 2) | ecosystem: Environmental > Aquatic > Deep subsurface > Groundwater | place: USA... | reverse complement strand
TGCTCCAAATTGTCCAAAGAACGATTACGTAAATCGCTAATTTTTTAAATGGATATGTTCCTTTCGATTTATGCAATACACTGTTGTGTGTTTACAATTGTAAACAGGGTGGGACTTATAGGGTTAAAAGAGTCTGATTATTTAGCAAGCATACTCAATAATGATAGCGTTCCAACAGCACAGTATATTAATCCAGCATGAGATTCAGATCCCGGTTTGGAACCAAATCCTCCATCAAAATTCTGGCAAGACAGAATGAAGTCTAGAGCTTTCTTCACGTTAATAGCATCCAATTGATTCTAGAAATATGAAACATTGATTGATATGAGTGGTCAACAATAAATATTAATTGTGTAGTAAAAGAAACTGAACTGGTGACTCTTTTGAATACGCACCAATAAAGAGAGTGTGGCAACAGCACAGAACGTGAACCGAATATCAACTTCGCCCCATTTGTCTCCAAAAAATGAGCCATCTGGTTGCTGCAGACTTTGTACAAATCCAACCACTTTAGATGTGTCAACAGATTTAAACTCGTCGTACATTGCCAATATTTGAATGGCAGAGAGTGTATACAAAATATGAGGATCATGATCTTTTGCTGGAGAAAATCCCCCACAGTTTTCATCGAAGCAATCTTGAATAAACGCTATGACGTCGTCTTTGGGAACAGAATCTAATTTGTCCATTAAATCCAACGCTGTAAGCCCCCAATACATTCCTGACATGCGGAGAAATTCCGTCATGCAGTACTCCTTAAAGATTCAATAAACCAACATCCATTGTAATAACATGAATAATACGTAAACAAATGATAAATATAATTATTCCAACATGTCGTATAGCCTACTTACATAATCCTCCTTCGAAGTTCCATACTTTGAAAGAAACTCCGTATGTTTGAATAACTCTAACTCAGGGATCGAGCTAGGAATAACAATGTCAGAAGAAAAACTTGCGGCCATATTAATTTGGCTTCTGTGACCAACTAAAGTACTGGTTCAGTAATTGTAATATAGTGCTGTGGATGTCTTCGCTATCCCAATGTAAATATAGTTGAGCAATTCATGATTATCGTAAATAGAAGGACACGAAAACTATTTGCCGGACCTACAAAAATATTGACATTGCTTAAATTTAATATCATTAATTTATTAATAGTATATTTTTATATTTAAAAAAATAAACCATAAGCAAGCAACAGCAATAATGAGTTTTGATATGACGATAAAAAGATGTGACGCTTCAGTATTATGTACATACACTTTATTTTGCGCATATGCTCTCATTACCTGAAATGGATTCAAATCACCACTGCTAGAAGTTATTTAACTAGACCACGTCAACAAGAATTAAAATGTCGAAACTTGTTTATAAAAATTGTGAGCCCCACCTAAAATGCTAAAATTCAAATATTTCGCTAGATCTTTTTACCACATTTTTTAAACTCAATGGTATATAACCCATCTTGATAGCTTGATGTTGGGCATAAATTCTTTGTATCCTACACTACTCCGGCGTTTTACATCCATCTCTGCATGGTGAATGCGAATTAAATACATTAATGACATCTAATTGACGTTAGCATTGGAGATTTAGTTTTTCATTAAAAGAACGAGATAAAGAGAACTTACAAAGATAAGACCAACACCAAAGCAATAAAGCTTCTAATGTGAAAATACGATTAAGTGCCAGAACCGAATGGTGCAAGTAACCATTTTTTATTTTTTTAAATATTTATCTACTTGCTAATGACAGAAAAATTAATCACAAGTTTTCAGATTCCCATAATTTGGTTTCTTCTGAATTCATAGGCACGACATTAATAAATCCTTTCAATAACTTTCCGTTGTGTTGATTCAAATCAGCTGGAGAAAGGTACACTTGTTCATCGTCCACAAAGCAAAATCTGTAAAATTATACACGTAACACGTCACACGTCAGGGTAAATTCTAATAAGATATTTACTTATTTGTACAAATAATGTCACTACGCACGGTAATCTTAAGACCCAATATGTGCTCGGAATCAGGTGTATTGGTTTTTCCGTCTCCGGGAAAAATATGGGACATGGGTGAGGAGCTGGTTGAACACGAGGATTCATGACTACATGAACTAAAAGTGCAAAAAATATTATTAGCGGTTCTCCAAATCTGTAACATGTTATATTAACTAAAAATACCTGGTGCTTTGGGACAAACGACGTGTATTCTAATAAGTTGACCAGCAGAAACCTTATTGTCTCGATCATCCCGACTGAAATACACAATATATGGAATATATATAAACACGGAAAGATAAAAATACATAACAATGTTTAATTTATTAACAATATTACCAACTAGGACATGCAAAATACAAAGGCATTTCTGAGTTCGCTATCTTAGAGCCCGATTCCTTCATATTAGGATTTTGACTGGCATTTGAAGACAATTGTAAACACTTTTGACTATGTTCCATCATAAATCGATGTCCACGTCGGCATTCGTATTCCGTTCCAATAAATACTTTCACATTGAATTCCCCAGAAATTTGCTTAACATTTTTGGTAACACGTCTTCCTCGAATGAAACGGGGAATTGGTTTGCTTACTCCAGCTTCAGCTTTAACAAGCACATCCCAAGGTAATAATGAGTTGGAACCATTTATGAATCCAGGTTGATGGGTAATACCAATGTGATGGGAGTATAAGCTGCAGGAAAAAAAACATTAAACAATATTGAAACAGCAAAGCATAAGCTGTGTAGCATGGCCAACAAAAACTACCTGGAGGATCCAAGACAAACTAAAGACCATGAAGAAAATAATGGCAGAAGTCCTTTTAAAGACTTTGAGTGAAGCATCCCGGGTAAGTACTCTAATTTGCTATCAGAAATATCCAAAATATTTTGACTACTTATATCCTGGGTGACAATTTTCTGGGTGCTCAGAGCAATTTTTTCCATTATAGCAGCCATACTTGAATCCAACTGTAAATCTTTTTTATCGAATTCGTCACTTTGATCTAAAGTCTCTCCAACTTCTATGTCATTCATATCTTCGTAAATTTTCATTTCTTCTTCATCACTCTCTTCTGAATTTCCCCTTAGATTTGAATTAACCTGCAGATCAGCCTCCATTCCTTGAGATGGAATGTCCAAGTCTAGTTCAAAATTTTTCGTTCCGCTTGCATCGTGGGCAGACTTCGTTTGAACAATTTGCAGCATTTCTTGCAATGTAAGTCCTTCAGTGTCGTCATCAGAGCGAAAGAAAACAGAGAAATTGTATCTCTCCAATTTTTCACAGCATTCTTCATTTATACGGGCATAAAATCCATGATTAGCTTCACGAATCGTGAAAGGCTCTTCCCGAGAGTTTTGACTCCGACCACAATTGCAGGTCGAAATAATTTTTTTCCTTACATAATGCATAAGCTGAGGAAGATTGGAGTCACTAAATAGGAGTGTAAATCATTTCGATTTAAAAAACTCTTTAATCAACACAAAGCCTTATCATATCTGTTTATCTAATACACAAAGTAATATTCTTACAGTTCTGGTAACGGTGCAATTTCTAGATTATCCTCTACAGCCACTTGATGTAATTTTTCACAACAAATGTTCCCTAAAATACTTCTGGTTTCGCATTGTTGATGCCCATTTTTCCAATACCTTTCACATTTTTTGGCTAATTTTTCTATCCATGGAATGACACCAGGGCCACGAGATATAGAGGAAAATTGTTTAATAGCGTAAGACAACTGCAAATTAATAATATATAATAGATTCCATAGTATAAAGGTATAATAGTGAAATATTTCCTGACATACTTGAGACTTGTGCATTTCTAAGGAATAGTAATCTGGAAGACCCTTTTGATAAGTCCCGTATATAGTAGGCAATGCATTTGCACATTGAGTTTCCAAATATTCAGTGTCAACATCAAGATACTCAACAAGGTGGTCAAGAGCCTAAAAATTTTATGAAACTTTTTTTTAAACTTTGCATTTTTAACCAAGCAGATGAATGATATCAAACGATATATTGTCACTCACTTTACTATCAATAGAAAACAATTCAGTACTCAGCTTTTTAAAGCCCTCAATCCACTGACCCAAAGTGGGAAGACAAAAAAAGTGTTTGTATTCAGCTACACGTTTGGTGTCATCGTCGAATCCCTTCGTCAATGCAACATGAATATGATCGGTCAAAAATTCCCGAAAGTCCTCCAATTTATCTTCGTATCTGCACGACTCTTCGTCAATTTGGTGACTATTTTCATGCGTCATAGAACTGAACGGACAAGATTTACTTATTAAATCAATTAGTGCTCCACTAACTGTACTGTGTCCAGCGACGGGTCCATCTCCGGAATGATCGTACAAGAAGACATAATTTTGAGAGGTTGGTAAAGCAAACAACGAATTTGCACTGAAATAAATCCACACACATGCCAATTTCATTTATATTTCATTATATATGCGTCGAAGGGTAAAAAAATTCTGAAAATGTTCCAAAATGAGAAACAAACCTGATATTGGTTATCACTCTGCATTTTCGAAGAATTATAAAAATGTCGTCCTGTAGCACGTTTTTCTGTTCCAGTCTTTGATTTACTTCAATGGTTTTTAATTGAGTGACTCTGGATGGAATTAGTGTGTCAACTTCAAATAAAAATAGCAAGCGTGGGGAGCACAAACGTCCATGTTCAACCCAATCTTTAGGTAGCCCGTTAACAGAGCTGAGCAGATCAACTACAGTTGAAAACATTTCTCGTCTGCAATACAATGACAATTAAAGCATAAACAACAGTCCATTGCATCAGGGAGACGATGGAGATGAGCAATTTTCCACCATCCACCAATCCACTGCAATTATGAACGAACATAATATCTACCTCACAGCATCTAAAGTGCGAAATATTTGAATATACGATGTATCGAAGTAGCTCCCAGTACATGACAATAACATCATATGAGAGATGGTGAACATCAATAAGAGTAGTCTACAGTAACCGGATTTTATTTCAGACCATATTTTGGCGAAACCCTGAAACCAAATCATAGTCAGTAACGTCAAAGTCAGTGTGATACTCAATGAATGCAAATGCATTTACATTTGCATATTGTAGAATATTGATCATTGCAGATTCTCACATGTGACTTCAGTCTCGTTTTCATGTCCTCGCATACTGTCAGGCAAATGTCAGAATCGTATGCTCCTTTCAGATGGAGAAATATCACGGATTCATCTTCGTTATAAAAACCTTCGATGACATTCTGAAAACAGTCAACCAAAGGGGCATTCAATCACTTTTACATTTCCTATGATTTAAGATAGCATCAGAAAAATTCGCCCACATAATTTGGCTTATGTCATGAGTAAGTGTTAACGAAACAAGCGCATAGACACCTACAATTAACTGACTGCTAGTTGAAGAATGGGCAGAAGCATCTTCTTCATCTTGGAAAAGTTCCAAAGACCCAAATGAGTCCACAGCGAGTTGGAAAGCTCGTTTAACACTACAATACGAGTTCAGATGACTTTCTCCAAATACGGAGACAACGACAACTTTTGATTTCAATTGCAGTTTGGTAAACTCAGCTTCAATAAGTTTATTGTTGTGCAACAACCCTAAGATGGCTCCGCAAGTGTGCACCATTTTTACAGCTGTTCTATATTAAATTTTTATAATATTATTATTATTGTTTACACTTATTATTATTAATTTTTTATTATATTAAAGCCGGATGATTAATCAATGCAAACTGAGAATGAATAAGTTAATAACAATTAAATTAAAATCTTAGATATCTTTCTGAGTGAAGTGAACTATTTTTTGTTTACTAATTCATATAATATTCAAACTGCAATAATGGCGCTTTTTCAACTCGTGATAATTTTAAACATGTGCGACTTTGATCTTTATCCGATCCGTGCCCCGTGCTCCTGCATAATATACTACAAATACATTTACCATGTTTTCGTATGTTTTCATTGTTTATTGCATTAAATAAATTTGGCGAAATTGATTTTGAATACTATTATTTTTGATGATACAATACAAAGTGATTTAATTCCACTGATGCTCCTTGAATAATCCTCCTATCTTTATTTACGCATTAGACAGAAATGTGTTGCTATATACTTTAGCGCTTAGATGCGATACATCGGAATCGGAAAGGAATAGTTTGACTGGAGGCAGTGGACATATGATTTCACTTCAGACTTCAGAGTTAAAAATGTGTGTTGTGCAGGATGAAGGCCGTGTTTAACAACATTTTACTCTAAAATTATAAAATTTACTGGTAATTGGGTTTTAAAATGTGTAACATGATGTATTTATTTCACCCACTAAATATACTCAAGTCACTGTCACTCTCAATGTTTATTGTTTGCCGCATCATTGGTATACTACTAAACTTTGATGCGGCCAATGTACAATCTCTTAAATCTCAATGTATTGTGTGGGTCGTGTCATTTTGTTCCTTTATGTCAAGCCATAACTCATTAATTATTATCCAATTTATCCAAACTGATGATATACTTTAAATTTTTATGTAGCTACTGATCTGATCTGGGTGTTCAAACGTTGAGCAAACTCTGGGCTGTATGAAGTTTGTGTTGGCCTTCTGTGTCAACTTCATTCTGATTGGACAGCTTTCCACATCCAGAAGACTAAATTCTCAACACCCTGCCAGCACGAAATCAATTTCCTGGAAAGACGTCCACAGTTTAAAAATGTCAAGATTATGAATTATTACTTACTTCAATTTAACAGACTAACTATACCTTCTTGATTGTCAACTTAGTTACATGACATCGGTCCATTTTTTTTTGGCTCTTAGTCTCTGCAGGTAACTTTTAAATTCCATTGTTTAACGATTATCCTACTCATTCTACATACTTTGTTCATTTTTTCTGATGTGTAAGAACTCTCAATGATTTTTCCACAACAGGGAAGGGATATACACCACCACAGTGATCGGTCTCTGATTTACTCAGACAGCTGATTTTTCGAATACATCACTGAAATTTGTTTGCTTGGATCAAATGGACCCTTCAAATGGAATCAATATGCTCTATCAAGTCCTTCAGGAGGCATCATCTCAGAATCCTGAAATTATGAAGCCTGCTGAAGTAAAATTGGCTACTTGGGAGTCTCAGCCAGGATTTTATGTTGCGCTTTTGGTAAGCGAATTACATTATGCAAATATATTATAGCTTCATTTACTTTGCTTAGCATTTAATTTAATTATTTTTTACCCTTTAGAAAATCTTAGGCACCTTTGAGTTTGAGTCGCAAGCAAGATTTCTAGCGGCTATTCATCTGAAAAATGGTGTTGAACGGAATTGGCGGAAGGTTTCTACGTAAGTTTTATGGTCTTTATGTAACAAGCTGGATATCATGCAATTTAAATTATCAGCTATCACTATTTTGTAATTGTGTTTTCATTGGAACTACGCAGATCCATTCCAGATGAAGATAAGGCTACTCTAAAAGTTGGACTAGAACAACTCATGTTGGTTGAGCCTATTCTTAATATAGCAGCTATTATTGCCATTGTTGTCTCAAAAATTAGCCGTCTGGAAATCAGAGAATGGCCAACCTTGCTTCCAATCCTATTGGAAAGTATTCGTTCTGAAGATATCCCGAAACAACACAGGTAAAGTCGCGCATTGTGATGCCTATTTTCATATATTTTTTCATGTAATCTAATGTTTATTTACTTAAATTTTAGGGCTCTAATGGTGTCATATCAAGTTGTAAAAATCCTATCCACAAAGCGTTTAACTGGAGATCGGAAAATTTTTCATGAAATGACAGCAGAAATATTTGATTACTTGAGAAACTTGTGGGATACATTGTTTTGCATGTGGGCATCTTCTGGAGAGTCGGGAGATGCCTTGCAGCGAGCTCATTACGCATTGAAGATCCTCCGCATTTTATCTGTTCGTGGGTACCAAACTCCGCATGAAAACAAAAGCATTGTTGAATTTATGCCTACAGTGATGACTAGGGTGAAGGAAACGCTTCAATTAAGTACGTTCATTGTTACTATATTTAATGAAGCATGACGTGTTGATTTATAATATAATTTTTGCAAATCTATAGGAGCATCTAGGCAAGATTCATCAACACTATTGGAGAAGCATGTTGTCACAATGTGGAAGATTGTTGGTGATATGCTGGAAATTCATCCACTTTCGTTCGTGCCATTTCTAAACTCAGGATTGGAATTTGCCACTTATTTTGGTTTTTCTGAAGAAGGAAGATCTCTTATTTTTGAGCGAGTTGCTATTCATGCCCTAAATTTAATGAAAGGCATTGTCCTATGTCCTGAATTCAGAGCACCTCGAAACTATGAAGGTAAAAAGAAAAACTGTTACATTCGATATGTTAAGGTTTCATTTCTAGTATAATTTAACGTGCATAAAATATATGAAAATATGTTTGCTGGAAGGTTTACGGAAGACCAATATCCGAGATACAACTCCAGATGCTGATCCACTAACACTTGAAGCTGCAGATGTGAAGGATAGATTTTTCTCAGATGATACGCTGGCTATTTTAGTTCGCGTTTTGGTCACTAATTACCTTCCTCTAACTTCTAGCGAAATGGAAAGCTGGAATGAAGGTCCAGAAGAATTCGGTATGCATTTTTGAGGTTTTTTAAATTTGGTCTTTAAGGTTATTGTCATATTTTATTGAACGTGTTTTTCTGTAGCGCTTCGAATGGAGGAAGGTGGTGAAACGTGGAAATACAATCTTAGGGTATTTTATTTGACTTTTAGTTTAACGTTATTCATCGCGATCGCGAGTATCAAGAAATAATAGAAAGAATCAAGTATAAATAATTGTACGTTCTTGTGGTTTACAGCAAAGTGCGGAAACCCTATTGGTCACATTTTTTAAAGAATTTAAAAAATCTCCTGAAATTTTACTGACAATTATGAACGAGTTCCAAGCACCTTTAAAAGACCCACAAGATCTTCAAACTATTTTGGCTAAAGATGCGTTGTACAATGCTGCTGGACTTACTGCATTCGAGCTCTACGATGAGGTATGATTATTTGGAATTCAGTAAACATTCATGATTCTGACTGACGGTTTATACGATTAATTTGACTTATTCATTGATTTCTTACTTTAAGTTTTCCTTTGATACATGGCTATCATCTACTTTAGTCCCTGAACTTTCACTACCAGTTCCTATTTTGCACCGTCGTATAACCTGGTTGGTGGGACAATGGTCTGGTGTGAAAGTTCATCCAGACTCTCGCCCAACTATTTATTCCATTTTATTAAGTGGATTAAGATCTCCCGATGTTGTTGTAAGTGAAAATTCTAAATACTATTAGTTTATTGTGACCAATTAGATTATGTGAAAAAACAATGTTCTTGATTTGTGTCTACAAAGGTGAGACTAAGTTCTTCTCAAGCACTGCGAAGCTGTTTAGATGACTTCGATTTTGACCCAGAACAATTTGTTACCTTTATGCATGAAGCTTTTCATCTTTTATTCACTTTGCTTCAGGATGTTTCTGAGTGTGATAATAAGGTATGAGAACTATTTTTTTTTTTGCTAAATTTAAGTTTGTTATGAGTATCTTTTTAAAACTCCTAATTTTCAATTTAGATGCGAGTACTGCATACAATGAGCTTTTTGATTGAGCGAATGGCGGTGCAAATTAAGACATCGACAGTTATTGGGCAACTGGCTCAATTTCTTCCGCAGTTATGGACTGCTGATCATAATATGTTAAAAGCGGCAGTGGTCTCAACTTCGATTCAGTTAGTAAACGTAAGACGGCATTTTTTTTCTAGCTTTGAGCTCATTCTTTGTTTAGTTGGTTTGTCATTCTTTTCTTATTGCTTATATGTGTATTGATACATTGGCAGGCATTGGGAGCAGATTCGTATATTATGAGGGAATTCACATTCCCCGTAATTCGAATAGCAACAGATTTAAAAGGGCAAGAACATGTTTATTTATTGGAAGATGGGATCGATTTATGGTTGGCTTTAATGGAACATGCTACCAGCTGTCCTGAGTAAGTTTTAACCAATTGCTGTTTAACCAATCTCGTTCAGTGCAAACTATTCTGGCTTATAGTTTACTATAATATTTTTAAACTTTTTAGTGAAAGTTTCATATCTTTGGTGGATCACCTTATTCCACTTCTATCAATTGCCACGGAACACATGAAGCAATCATTAGCTTTAGTAAATGCCTACTCTCTACTGTATCCTGAAGCATTTGCTGAGAAATTTGGTTCTCACATTTGCACAGAGTTGAATTCTTCAATAAGTGAATTGAGGGCTGAAGGAGTTACAATGGTGCTTCGAACTGTTGAACTGATGCTAAGATCTTCTCCAACTCATGGACCTTTGGCTGTGAAACCGATTTTGGGCAAAGTTTTCCAGTATGTTGGAATATATTTTACAATGAGATGCTTTTGGTGGGTGTCGGAATTTTGAAATGAGAAATAGCTTAAATTGATTAGAAGAGTGCCTCCAACAATCCCTGAAAATAATACCCAACGCTCAAGTTTGCATAGGCCACGAAGGCCGAAATAAATTTTGGATTTTGAATTCGATTTTTATGGAAAATAGCATGGGAAAAATCTCTAAATTAAGGTTTCTACTGTTTCTTCGATTTTGGCGACAAGCCTATTTAAATGCTTGTGAAAATACAGTTCTTGGTGCTCTGAGAGAACTAGCTGCCGTACGGGAATCTTATTAATACTTTTTTGGGGATTTTTATTAATCTTCTCAAGCTTCATTTGAGCTATATTACAATGAACAACTCCGCCATCCAATTTCGGTGCCTCATTGTTGATGAATTCACATTTCTTAGCATGCGTGCATTTGACTTAACAATGTAATTTGGAATGTTTTCAGGGCTACTTTTGATGCCGTTGATACTCCTATCCTGCTTTCCCTATATTTCTCCATTGTGTCCAGACTACTCCTGATTTCAGAACCAATGTTTCAATTCGGACTTGAAAGTGTTGCATCATCCGAAGGGAAATCCACATCTGAAGCATTGTGTACAATTGTGGATGTATTGTGCGACAAATTCCCAAATATTGTGCAACTTGAAAGAAAAAAATTGATTTGTATTGGACTACTGAAGCTACTAGCTACGGCTGATCAAGTATATTTATCTTGAATATTTTTAATTTTCAGTGACTGCACAGTGCATCTTGATTTATTAGTCACGTTTTATTTATTTTTTTGTAGAATGTGCTACATAGAACATGCGGCATTTTACTTGCAGTCAGTGAGACTTTGAATGACTTAACAAAACTGGATGCAAATGGAAAACGGATGGAGTATGTGCCAAAAAATCCGTTTTAATAACTTTCTCGTCATTAGAATAGTGTGTAAATTATTTTTATTATATTTTTGCAGTTCTCTTTGTGAAGTGGACTTTGACGCTGCGCCAGAAAATGAAGAGTGGGCGACGGAGAATGATATGAGGAAAAAACGCCTTGCTGCTCAAGACGTAGTGTACACAGTGGACTTGCACCAGTTGTTTAGGAATGAGGTGGGTAACTTGAGACTGCGATTGGGAGAACCCACATTCACCGAAGTGATGAGTACTGTGGATGTAGAAACTATGCAAATGGTTAAAAGCCACTTGGAGTGAGCACACTTGATGAGACTAGTGAAACTAATTGCCTAGTGCTGCACAAAAATTTCGTCTAATTTGGTACAACATTCTTGTGTTTATTTTTACCGGTCAAGAATATACTGAAACTAACTAAAGATTTTTTTGCTTTTGACATGCATTTAATAAATAGTAATATATTGTGGAATCGAGATGAATGAAAAATCGAAAATAAATATATTAAATATTCTCACACAACTTCCCTGGCAGAGAAACTATATTTGAATTATGTATTTTGGCATTGCCTGGTAAGACTAGTTGGCGTAGGCATATCATGCAGACTAAACTTTCCCATGCTGATAAATTGTTACCAACTCCATGTTGGTGCTGTGCGAGAAAGGTAAAATGGGTGCAGCTAAATTGAATTACAAGAGAAAATCGAGATTTTAGTTAGGGAGCCGAGAGTGTTGTTTCCAATGGGAGTGAAAATAGAAGGAGGCTGAATGGATCGATGGGAAGGAAAGTTGTTGAAATCCGGATCGTTTTACGTAGATAATACATCCGTTTTACGCATGTAGAACAGGAGATGAGAGAGTGCGAGACAAACCAGAAGGTAGAAGGCGGAGCAAGGCGGGTTTAGTCCAGGACTGATTTCCCTGGTGGGATGCCTTTCATCCTGAGAGTGTCAAATCTTTTTGGGTTTTCAGAGCAATGGAAGACGTGTCGCATTTCCACCCGAATTAACCAAGAGATTTGCCAATTTGTCACATTGAGAGAGACTTGTAGGAAAATGGCCGCTTTATAGAGTTTTGCCATCGTTTCTCTCTGGGGAGTGGAGCACTCAATTTAGAGAAAAGTTTTCGCTTTCGCTCCCAATCTCAGATCTTGGCAATGATAAACTCACGAGAGCTTTCCACTCAAATGCCATGGTGGCTTAACATTATATACATACTTGACTTACTTAACATTATATACTTGTACGCAAAGCTTATGTGGCTATAGCTGTTCCTTTTCGTCACCGTATGGTCCGCCCGTACATTCAGGCTTGTTCCAAAGTGCCTTGTTAATCATTCCACTTACTTTGTCTGTGAGAAAAGATCAAAGGAACAAAACTCACCAAATGGGATACGCTTTTAAAATTCTATAGTCGACACTTTGAGCTCTATGTGACAAGTGATTTTGTAGTTAGCAACTTTGCTTGTGTCTAAATTTTTCCTTTTAACGGGCAAACATGTAAGCATGCTAATGCCCCCCATTAACCTATGTATCTATTCTCGCTCATACCTTCTTGGTTGGATGTTGTAAGAACATTCCTTGAATTATGACCATCCGTGCTAACGCATACCACGGAACTAAGTTAACTAAGTTTCCTATTCATTCTAAGCAATGTGGATTCAAAACGACTTGTCTACCTCACAATTAGCATTAGCACGAAAGGTAATTACTGTTTCTTACCTTTGTATCTTTCTTCAATATCAAGAATGCAAACAATTTCATTCAATATGTTTACACAACGACAACATAAAACACTTTTTTTCTAAATGCAAAACGAATCAAACACCATTCACATACAATAAATATCTGCATCACTCCAACCCAACTCTAACTCATGCATTATATACAATGAGCAATGCAGCTTATTTAGGCAAATTAATATAAAGATTTAGCCAACAACAAATTCAAGTTTATTCCTCTTTAGCTGTCATAATTTTGACAAACTGTTTTTAAACATAAATTGACGGGACTGATGACTGCTCCTTAAGTAGCTGAAAGCTATTCCATAATCATTTTATGCACACCACATGAAGCATATTCAGAGCTATGAATAGGGAGGCATACATGCGTGATTTCACACAGTACTAATAGCTAATTTTGTGGGCTCATATGCTACATAAATTGATGATTGGATCATGATGATGGAAAAATGAGACGCCTTGATGATCACCATCAAAAGTAAGTTATGCACATGATGACGATGACGTGGTCAAACACATCTGTCTAACTAACTAACTAACTCAGGACATCTACCTAAAGGACTAACTAAGCATCCATGTAGAATTCTTGAGGCACAAAAATGCTTTCAAAACGACAGTATAAAAACATGTTTAAAAGGGTTTAATTAAGAGGCGACGATCGAGTCAGAAGAAATGACAGTGAGAAAAATATTATTGCATGTTCCATTGGTTTTAATGATGTTGCATGTATTGTGAGTGAGGACTGTGGGACGATGACGGCTGAGAAGCTAGAACAAGTTGTTAGTGTTTAAAAGGAGTGAAAAGTTTTGATATGGAAATTGCTTATTAATTGACGGTATAGAGATGCAAAGTGAGCGGACGAATATGGAATGATGTCTGTGTGAGTCTCATGTTCCCTGCTCATTAATCATTTGGATAAAATGTTAACCATTTTATAACCGGTGCATTTCACACGTCATCCTAGTGTCTTCTTTGCACATAATGATAATAATTATGATGATCTTTCAAACACAGGGAAGCAGCCATGTACTGTGTATAGTATATGACGAAATAGTTAGTTAGTAAGTTAGTTAGTTACAAGTGGCACTATATATATTATATATATAAGCAACGTCATTATTAGAGTGAGCATGAGAGTTCATTAAAATCATTATCGTCATTTTTACATCGTGTATACAACAACATGGGATTTATGATTTGTGTATGATGATGATGATGATGTGAGAGAGAAGCTCCCTTTTCTTTCTATAACTCTATTTCTTTCACTCCTAACTCACTATGTAATGTCCTTAAGTACGCGTAACAAAGAGAAGTCAATTACATTTTCATTAGGCACCATGAGTTGCTAAAAAATAGGTTCCATGATTTCAATAGGTGCGGGGAAGAAGGAGCTCTAACTCTATTCAAATCCTGGTGACAAATGATGAAAATGTTCAACTCTTGAGTTTAACGCTTCATTAAGTCTCTTGCTCTCTTATACTCACTCTGCTCTACAGTAGTTTAGTTGCTGCTATAACTTGACTAACAGTGTAGGATTCCAAAGCGTTTTTCATCCTCTTAATAATATGCGTGCGTTACTTCCCTTTATTATGTGTACACGTACATTGAATATCTTCTCAGGCTCCCGCAATAGGATATAAAAGTCTGTAATCTTCAAATTACCCCTTCAGACACGGTAATGATGATGATAATACAAGTCCTTTGCACTTTTTCAGCCAGGG
>Ga0210040_10006315_pt1 | contig 14794 bp, 7 predicted proteins | sample CryGeyCG12114_NA_FD_185462 | JGI IMG/M metagenome (GOLD analysis project Ga0210040, IMG submission 185462) | Groundwater microbial communities from aquifer - Crystal Geyser CG19_WC_8/21/14_NA (SPAdes) (version 2) | ecosystem: Environmental > Aquatic > Deep subsurface > Groundwater | place: USA... | reverse complement strand
AGATAGGATAGAGCGTAGATGGACAGGAGAACGCATAAAGCAATGTAACCTGGCATCGAAGCTGTCATCCGCACCTCGCCATTAGCGAAAAGCAGCGCAGTAAACACCCCACCAGCAAGGACAGGTATCGTAGCTGCCATGAGTGAGACGAAAGAAAAGTAGGCCACTTTCCAGTCACGGTTGATAAGTGCTTTGGTCGAGACAATTCCTGGTAGTTGAGCGTTGTAAGATAGCAGGAGTGATCGCCGGGCAGTCGCACCGTCGTGTTCGGAAAGGTTTACATATGCTTGGACAGCTCGAAAATATACATCGATTGGCTGCCATGCAAGGAAGAGGAACATACCCAACAAGCTAGGCAAAAAGCTGAACAAGAAGTTTGCCGGAGAGAAGCCGTTTGGTTGGGTCCTCGCAGGTAACATGACAAAGAAACCTCCTCGTACGGCGTGGTTGACGAAGCTGACGACCAAGAAGGCAACAAGCAGGAGAACTGCTGCTATGGCCCAGGCCAAGATAGCACCATCCCTCAGATACCATGGACACCAACGATGTCTGACCCACGGGGAGTGAAGCATTCGGGCGAATGAGCTAGCTTGGGAGTTTCGCAAAACTTCTTGCGATTCTCCTGACGTCCTTGAGCTATCCATCTTCTCATTGGCATATTTGTCGGAGGAGCTCGATAGTTCGAGATATGGGTGGTTTGCCTCGCCAACGGCATAGAAGAAGTCGGGGCTTTGGTTTGTGGTCCAATAGCCTAGTCTGCAGTAACGAGGTGGCAGGTCATTAGGCAGATCCTCTTTCGTCTCAGACCGAAGATAGTCTGGTAGAAGGTTTGAGCGTTGAAAAAGGATGATCAAATCTGCCACGCATGTAGGATCCCACATCAGAGTAGAATTCCGCCTCCTAAAACGGATCATGCAATAGATCAATGCGGCGATCAAGACAAGATATTGAACGACAATGAACCATGCCAATCCTTGGACAGGGGTCCATCGAAAACGCGGTGTCCCAACACTGGTCAGCCAAAAGACCGTCAAGACTGCCCCAATTATCGGTTCTCCCAGCTGGAAAAACCTCCAATCTGGTAGCACAAAGTTGGCAGGAGTGATTGGCATTGTCTGTAATGTTCGGTCTCTTCTCGCGGTGGGCGTTTTCTTTAACATAGAGAAATACGGAGCTGTCCTGTATATCGCAGCTTGCACCACAAACAGCCAGAATATTATTATGAGACCGAGCATCGGGGGGAGGTATTCGAAGACAAAGTATCGTGGGGTGAAGTTGCCGTCGTAATCGTACAAACCGTGGTTCGTGAGGGCGAAAATGTTGGAAAAGATGAGGCCGACTATCATCAGCAGGCATAGTAATACAAGGGGAGCGAGAGATATTAGGCGTAAAGGTGTTGGTACAAAACCGAGTTGGTGACGGTCTCGAGGAGGATCGGAGGGCAGCAGCATGATGTCGCCTGTCTTGGCTCTTGATTGTTCGGAGCTTGCTCGAGGAAAGTGGACGGGCCTGCGTGGAGGTTGCCTCTGTTTCTGTTGTTGTGGAGGTGTGGTTTGTACAGGCTGTCCGGAGATGGTCTGTTGTGAATGCAAATAATGAGGTACTTCTGAGCTGTGTCTTCCTCTTCCTGCGAGATCCTCGTCGAAGGTCAGCTGCTCGATGGCAAAACGAATGTAAGGAGTGTCGTCGACCCCCGGCGTGGGTGGGCTCAGTCGGTTGTGTCCGAGGGTGTCATATGGTGGAACAGTTCCATTTGCGCCTTGCCCCACGGTCAACGGGGCAGGCACGGCCGCCTGAGGTCTTGCAGGAAGTGTCATCTCTGACTCCTGCATCTGCATCTGCATCTGTCTGTGCACCGGGGTTGATAACCTTGACGGAGGTGTCTCGTAGCCGTTGCCACTAGGTGTACTTGATGAGTCGGAAGCATACTCGGATAGATAGCCTGCTGAGGACGATAGGATAGAATTTGCGTGTTGGATCTGTGGATGAGATTGCTATGCGACTTCGTCAGTGATGGCCCTTCGTGCCTTCCCACATCACCTTCGTGCTTACCTTCACTTGTCGGACAGATGAGATAGCTTCGAGGTTCATTACTTCCGTAGATCTTGGTCGGAATGCTGCGTTAGTCGTAGGATCAAGTGATGCATGATGACGAGTAGAGATAGAAACAGTCAGTGTCAATATCAGAAGCTCGAGAAGGGCAGATCGTGGTCAAGAGGCTGGGCTGGTGGTGTTACGTGGTGGTTGGGTTTCGCTACTATCGCCTAGCGACCAGCCACCTCACATTCGGCACAACATGAACAGGATCTCAACACATCATCATCTTCGGCTGGCTGTGTAGCCGAGACAAGCTACTAGCTGCCATACTGTCTCAAAATCGGTCATCACGAAAACCTGCTTCGAGCAGTAATGCGACCATCGTAGCTCATGTTCGTGCACTGGCATGTTGGGCGGCGGAAGCTACCTGTCGCCAAACCTTCCCAAACTGTCCTCTGAAGCCCATCGACCTAACAAAGCTACGCTAAGATCGACGTCCATCAAGTAGAGCACCTTCCACGATATCACATAAACATCCCCCATTGCTAATTCACTATGTAATCAACCGCGTCGAAAGAATGAACCAAGTCCCAGCAAACTCTTGCACGTGTTCCTCTGAATTGAGGTTCTCCCATTCGTCCGTCTGTCACGCCGCCGATATCTGACTGCTTGACTTCGTCGGATTGCTTGGCATCGTCGTCTGTGTTGAACGATGAGTGGCGTTACAAGCTATCAAAGAGAGCCAACCCGTTGCCATCGCAAGTCCCATCGCGCTCAAGTGTTCGAGAGTTGGAGAGTGGCTTCCTTCACAAAATGCCGAGTAAGGGGCGCTTGCTGAACATGGTGTCAAGGCTGCCAAACCCTCACCGCTTCAGAAGGTTGCCTTGAACAGGCTTCGTCTGTAGAAAGGGACTTTGTATGGCACGGCCTTTTGGGATCCAAAGAGGGAAATCGACTTTGCGAACGGTGAAAGCATCGATGGAAGGTTTATTGTTCCTTCTTGTGTTTCTTCTTGGCAATACCGTGTCTTGCGGTCGCTGTGAAAGGCCACGCGAAGGCTGACGACACATCTTGCATAAATGCTTGTGGTATTTCACTCTCTGCGTGAAAGCCTTGACTCACCAAATGGTTGTTGATGACTTGACAAACGCAGAACCCGCCCGTGACCACTAACTAATGATACTACTGCCAAACACAAGACGACGAGCTCTGACAAACACTCCTGTCTACTCTACATTCACTTCAAGCAAGTTTATCCCGCAGATTACTTAGGCATCCTGACTTCACATGTCAAGTTGCGCATTGTACTTTAGGCAGCCACGACCTTCACTTCAGATGCTGTGGCTACCAGACGATGGTAGGAATGTCCATGCCATATGGCAAGCACATGGACATTAGCACATTGGGACTTTCCAGAATGAAAATGACAGTGCTTGTCACTTGCTTCAAACTTCTGCCTGGACGATTCGTCGACTTTCTTCCTTCTCTCCGATCTATAACAGCTGATTCCCTTTGCATCCTTACCCTCTATTCCATATACCTAACGTCCAACAAGCACGCCCCTCAAGGCTGCGTTCCTTCTATCTATCATCAGCAATGTGTTCCTTGGCCATTTGCAGGATGCTCTTGCTTTTCTTCGCCATGGTGCTCAATGTTACGAGCTTTCCTGTTCTCAGCAAAGATGACAATCCAAGCCACGGCAAAATGGAAGCGGGTTTCTTGCGAGCATTAAACGAATGGAACGAGGACCGGACTAACACCACAACTACCCTAAAAGCGAAAGGCGAAATGGACAAGTTTTTGGTCCACAGAAATCTCTTTGGTGGCTTGACCTCTGAGGTACGAGGAAGACTCAGGCTATTGACAGCAGCTAACGTGCTTGCAGTATTTCGTACCTCTCGAAAACTGCGTTGCTGAACATTGCCCCTTCGACTATCGACCGTTCGAAATCTTCGTCGGTGGTAGCTCTCAACGTGTTTGTGCCTGCGTCCGTGAGGAAGACTATCTATATGTATCCAGTATGAAAGAGCTTGGCGTGACCAGGAAGGTACCTCATGACCAAATTCTGGAAGCCAGGAAAACCCACTTCCGTCGCTCTGAAGCTATCGAGCCTTTGTCCAAGGACACCAACTTTACCTACGTGCCACCACCGAAGACGGATATCACGCCAGCCCTGCTCGATCAGTCTTTGGCATCGCAACCGCAGGACACCGCGACTGTTGGATGGATCATGGCACATTTCCAAGAAGGTGTTCTCTCTTTTGGGGCACAACTCAACGGCCTTGTGGCAGCGACCATGACGCTCAATGCATCGACAGATTTGCCGTGCGATGGCATTGGCGGTCAGCAACAGCCAGACCTTGAGATAAGACCGAAGGATGTCGACAATGGTACGGCTCAGACATATATTCCTGATTGCCAGGTTGTGGCTGTCAATATGTATAATCCTGACGTGATCAACTTCTGGGTTCTGGACAAAAATGGCTCTATTCACTCTCTTGTCAGCAGCAACAAAATCGTCAACCTCGACCAGCTGAATTCCACCGCCAGTACATCTTTTGTGCTACGAGCGAAACAGCCTGGTGTGGCAAAGCGGGAGGCGAGCATGCACGAGTGTTCCATGGCAGGACACGACATTGCACGCCGGGCTCTGGAAAAGAGAGGCTTGTCTGCTCCCGACCCCCATACTGCTACAATGACTGCGGAGGCTTGCGCTGCCATGAAATGCATCAACGACGGAGGGGATCCGGCTATCTTCAATCCCTTTACCAACACTTGCTGGTGCAAAGACCCAGTTTACGTCGAGACCGACCACTCCGCATGAATATCACTGTCGAACACACCAACAAGAAGCAAAAACGAAAAGTACCAAAGTTCAATTTGGTGCAATGAATGGCCTACGAACACAACAACCAGCAGGGTAGCAATAGGAGGAACCTAATTGGTGATGAGCTGGCACGAGTAATTCTTATATAGTCATTCTTGTCAGAGTCTTGAGTACGACCACCGTTGGCGAAGCATAGGCAGAGTTGAGAAAAATGAATCAAAGTCAAACTTTACACATTACTGTGTTCTTGCCTCGTGCTATCAGAAGCCCGTCCAGGCCAAACCAACGCCATGCTGTCGTTATTCGTTTCTATAAGTACATCTTCAGATTCAGCACCCTCCCCGCATGTAGCAAATCGCTCTTCGCTTGCTTGCAGCTCCAACTCAAAATCTATCCAAACGAGTGTGAAATCCCCAAATTTTGGCTCCATCCTGCGTCTTTCCTGTCCTCCATATTTGTCCACGTGTTCGTCCCCTCCAGACGGCAAGACGTGATGACGTCGATCACTGTCCACCCCCTCTGGATCTCGGCATGGCCCCCAATCCACCAGGCGCACGCACACCATCAGAAGAAAATATGCGCCATCGCGACATACTTGCTCAATTTCCAACAATGCACATGCACATCTACGGCCTTAGCCTTTTGTGCCAGTAACTCTATCCGTTTCCTCGCAAGCCAAGCATCGAGCTTCGCCGTCCTATGAGCACGGCTGTACCGCGACGGACTCTATCGTCTGGTACCGAGGACGCCACCCTGTAGATCTGAGTAGGTGGTTGGCGTGTTACTTATGGCTGAGGAGCGGGAGGGCTCGGTGCGTTCCTCGAGGATGTCACTTAGGCGGGTGGGGACGTGGTGGCCGCTGCGGGCGAAGGGGGAGCCTTGGGCTGTAGCGCTGGGTTGGTTGCTGCTTTGGGGTTGGGCGGGAGCGGGAGGGGGGTACAGTTCTTCTTGTTCGCCGTAGGCTGCGCCTGAGTAGTCTGCGGGGTCGGGGTCGGGGGAGTGCATCCCGTGTGGGGAGGTGAGGCGACCGCTGGTCATGGGCTGTTGGTGGTGGGGGTTTATTGGGGAGATGGTGGAGGAGGTTGTGTGGCGGCTGTCGGCTGGGGAGTCCTCGGGGTGGAAGGGTGTTCGTTGCGTTTGCGGGGTTGTTGTTGTTACGGCTGAGTAGACCGAGGACGAGAGGGGTTGTGGTTGTGGAGAGCGTGAGGATGCTGGGATGTTGGCTTCCGCTGGAAGTGGACGGCGGTTTACTTGTTGGCGTTGAGCGTATTGCTCGGCGAGGAGTCTTTCGCGAGCTATGTCTGCTGTGTGGTCTTCGTCATCGCTGGCGACTTCTTCGTAGCCGCCTACTGGCTGCCGATATGGTATTGGTCGACCGTGTGGATCCCGTATGTACTGGCCATCTAGACCGATATGGTACTCTTCGTCGCTTTGAACGCTGCCTGCGCCAGATCTGGTGCTGGGTACGTATGAAGGGGCATCTGAACGGTTATGTGCTGATCTCTGGCTATGAGCAGTCGAGGAACGCTCGTGAGCTTGTTGCGTGACAGGCTGCCTCGCTGGACTGCTTGCTCGTACAAATCTTGTATCTGGCTCATGACGCAGTGGTAGAGGTGGTTCCGGCTGGCGAGCTGTCTCTGTAAAAGGGTCGGTGTCAGTCGGTGAGGTAGCATCAGGCTGATAGTAAAATTGAGCTTGCTCTTGTGTGGGTGACTCAAGGCTGGTCTGACTTCTTGATGGGGGCTGTTGACCGCCCATATGAGTCGTAGTGGGGCCACCTTGGTAAGACCCGTCTCGTGCTACGGGACGCTGGGAGGTCGTGGTATTGTGGCGACTTGACAGGCCTTGCATAGGCAGGACCTGGACGCCTCCGATCAGAGTTGGCTCGCCACTTCTCAGGGCAATGGTACGTTCACGCTCTTCTTGCTCGCGTCGGCCAAGCTCCTCCCAGGCTCGTCGTGCTTCTTCTTTGCTGATCTGCAGCTCTCTCCGCATCTCGCGCACCAATTCGTCGGCTTTGTTCTTTTCAGCTCGGATTGCGTCAAGGGACGCGCTGCTTGCCTGTGGGCGATTCTGACGTTCTTGCTGGATCTGTGCCTGCAGCTCGGCGATCTTTTCTTGTGCTTGTTCCTGTTCGTTTCGAGTTTCGAAAAACCATCTCTGGAATTTTCTTTCTGACGAAGCTCTCAGTCTCTGAAGCTCGACAACAGCGTGAAAGAGATTAGCACCAGCGGCCGACAAATCAGTTATCTGTCTAGCCATCTGTTTGTCGATTGGCTTTCCATCCAGCTCGTTCGTGTTCTCCTGGAGCCTTCGAATCCAGTATGAGGTCAGGCCTTCCCAATGTGAAGAGAGGGTTTCCCATCTTTCAAACGCGTGAGGGAAACCAGTTCTGGCAGGCTGTAATGAGCTTGATTGTTGTGGAAAAGTTGGCTCTTGTGGCTGTGGAGGCTTCTGGCCAGCTATTGCCGGCATCTCGAGCTTCTCGTATGCTTCTGTTCTGTTTCTTTGTATCCTTGAAGCGTCAGCAGGAGGGTATGCAGATTGTAATTGTGATGGTAATTGCGGTTGTGTTGTTTGCTGTCCTGCGACAGGCCGTGGTTGTCCCTGATTCAGCATGGTGTTGCCGGCTCTGGAGGCGATACCGTTGCTTGTCGGGATGTTATCAGATCTGCCACCAATGGTAACACTCTGGCCTGCAGGTATCCGTGCAGCGGCATCGGCTTCGGAATACTGAGGTCTTGATGATTGTTGTTGTTGTGGGTGTTGGCGTCTGGGATCAGCCCCAACGCCAACAACATCTTCCTGTTGTCTTCTTCTTGATGGATCCGAGTCGTGTGTTTGACGTTGCCTTGCCTCTTGTTCTGCTCTTCGAGCCTCACGCGCAGTTCTGGCGGCCATGATCTGACGAGGGGTGGTTATTCGTGCTTGGGCTGCGGCATCATCTTGAGGCCTCGCATCCTGTGGTTGGCGAGTGCGGGCAGACCCTTGCGGGTTGGATGGGTAAATATCCGACATGCGGGCCTGCTCTTCCAACTGGTCCGTGGTCAGCTGTTGTGCATCCACCCCCCGGCCAGTTCGAACAGCTTCGAGGGCAAACAAGATAGCTTCGTGAGTTCGGCGGGAGATGCGCGTAGTCCTTCGAGGCCAGTAGAAGTCGTCTTGGACAAGCTTCTGGAAGCTCTGAGGAGTGGTAGAGCCAGACTTGGTGAATGCGACCCGTTGCGCTGGTGCTTGTTCAGGTCGAGCTGATAAGGGATTTGGCGCAGCTTGAGCAGAAAGGTGCAGGGAATTAGCCCGGCGTTCCTGAAGCCGTGGTGTGCGTCGTAATGATCTTGGACTGCTTGAAGCAGGTGCAAAAGGTGGGCGGTGAGGAAGAGCCGAGGAATTCTGTTGTTGGCGTTGTGGTAGTAGGTATTCGGGAGGGTCGTAGTATGGGCGACGGTCGTCACTGGCAGTCTGAAGCTGTCTATTCAGTGTGCCAGCTCGAGATGTGTCGGGGTTGAAGGTCGTAGACAATGCGACTGCTGTGCGCCCTCACGCGCAACTTGAAGGTGCAGCTACGTCGACGTGGTGATGGCCGAGGGTGACTATGCCGATTCAAGTCATGTGTGGGCTGTGCGCTAAGCGATTCTGAATGTGTAAAGCAAAGGTCGCGTCGAAGGTGGTGTGAAGCAGAGTTTGGTAATATGGTGGTTGGTCGACTGCCCAAAAAGCTGGGCTAGTGAGGCTTAACAAAGTGACGAGGTTGGTCTACCACACCGTATCCTCCGAGGCCTCGTCTCAGCCACACCACTTGTGGCGTCACACTCAAAGATCAAGATGAATGAAATCTCCTTGTGAACGAGTCCAGAATCTTGGTGGCCGCGGAGAGCTGTTTTGGTCGAGTCGAAGGCTGTTAATGAATCAGAAATCAGTCACAAAGCCGCCCAGATGATCCAACACAAAAGATTCCGTCGATTGAAGTAATCAACAACCGGAACAGAGTAGTGACCGCTGGACGGGCTCTGGCGCTGGAAGAAAGAAGCCTTCTACCGCTATCGCTGAAACCCCAGCGACAAAAACCAAGGCGCACAGCTTCACATACTCTGTGAAGCTCGCCGGATGATCACCTTGTCGACAGTGATGCAACCGTTGGGCACTATGGTGAGAGACATATCAAATTCATACCTGCCCACCACTCACTTCGCGCTCATTATTTCCGGCTGCCCTCGAGGTCGCAGTTTCATGAGAAAGTGGGCACATGAACTCGCCCAGCGAGCTTTTTCGGGAGGCTGGGGATGAGCTGGCATCTCGGCCACGTCAGGGTTAGCTCTTAGGCTCATGGCGCTCACCGCGAGCTGTACGTCACCCCTGCATCTGCAGTAGAACGAAGGCAACTCCTGACTTCAAGGACAACTCGCGAAAGTCAGGAAGGTGGTATATACTCCTTAGAAAGGTTGTTGACGGCAAAATCTAACTCAAAGACTTCGAATGCCCTCTCCACATCCATTTTCTTGGGTTTTCGTTGCAAACGGTAAGGTATTCGATTGTTCCTTCCAGCCCAGAAGGCGAGGGAGCACTGTTCAACATTGATTGGCTGTACCAGGATCTGCGGAAGCCAGCTTCCTGCTGTCGGCCCAATCCTTGCCGGCAAGCCAATCCTCGAATGAGATCGAGTCCGGACCAATCACTATCAGCGTGAAATGTTAGAGCTGTCAGTCACTAGGGTTGGTCTCTACCGGTAGGCACTTTCCATACTGGTTCTCTGGTGAGTACGAACCCCAATTTGCGTGGCGTTACTTGGTACTGCGAGGACGTGTTACACACATTAGCGTGCTAAGACCTCCACTGTAGGGTCATCGCATATCTTTTCTTACCTCACCAAAGAACCAGCTTACGAACAATTACGAGTTCGCTAGATCTGAGCCCAGCTTTGTGGTTGTACCTAAGTTTTGGACCAACCTGTACAGTACTCTCCTACTTATCTCTCAACAGAACCGCTTTGTGATTATAAGTATAATGTCGAGTCCGAGAATTGGGCAGCCCATGGCACAGCACAATCCGAAATGCCCTATTGTAGGAGCAGTCACGATTCGCCACGATGTTGACGTGCTCCGAAGAAGAGAATCTCGTTTCACACCTGAGCTCCGAGGTTGACGTGCTCCGAAGAAGAGAATCTCGTTTCACACCTGAGCTCCGAGATTGACGTACGCCATATGCAGAAGCAAGAGAAGCTCTGACAGCATCCATGGTCTTGCATATCTTCGTATTACTGTCCAAATGCTCATTTGCGATGCGCGCAATATGCAAGTCAAATCCCACCGGCATAGACAACTTGCATAGATGGAAGCGCCACAACGGAGAGAAGTACTTGCGCATGCGCTCCTACCTCTGCCATGTAAGTCTTGCTGGTTATTAGTTGTCATTGGCGGAGCAACATGTTCCATTCGTTGCCATAATTCTCCTGATACAAGCAGGAGCGTTGAGCAATGTGTTGGCTATTGCAATAGCGATTAGCTTTAGCTTCCGATCAGCTGACACACAGCTATCGCCCTCCCAGAACCCTATGAAGGATGATACATATTACCTGGCCCAAGCGATCATCAAGCGAGTCTCCGAGCACGACAGTGCGAATTATTAGCCCGATGTCATCGCTACCCAGAGTATCGGGACCAATACTATGCCTCAGAACTACCTCAGTGTGCTGCCACACTTCGACTACACGCACTCAAAGAGCGGGTACGACTGTGTTTCTTAAGTGTGTCGATTGCCACCACTCGTTCTCGATGGCCTGAAGGTCCGACTTGTTGGCTGATATGCTATGCATCCACGACCTTCCCAATCCGTCTTTGCGCAACAAATCATCCTTATCGACTCCGCTAATACCTCCGACGCACAGATCTGGCTCGCCACCTTCAAGCACAAAAGCCAGTGAGTCCTGCAGATGGTCGAGAGATGCCCTATCCTGAGTTCTCTCTCAATCTTCCCGCACCTGAAGCGTTTGACGAGCGACCCCATCTTGTGTATTTCTACAGAGCCTTCTTATTTATTGTCCTATACGACCAAAGTCCAGATCGAACACATGGTAGAATCAACGCGTCACGTGCTCAAGCCAATCTGGGAGTCAGCCCGTTTGGCTCATTGAAGTCGGTTGCTCCTCGTGGGCTCACCTCATCAGCCCTGCCTCCGTACATGGAAAATGGCCGTTCGCAGCCGAGGGACTACCGTTCGGTCTTGAGAGAAGCATTACCTGGCTCTGCCACACCCGGAACCATGGTACAGACAGTTGAACACACCGAGTGTTCGAACAGGCACGTTATGGCTCAGTCACATAATCCCAAACCAGCAGCACGAGACCGACACAAGCGTGCTAGGACGACGTCGGACAATCGAAGACCGTGTACTCCTGCACCATCTTTCACCGCGTGTGAGGCTGCCTCTCCACGTTCAGTCACCACAGTCTCTCCATTATCTCCAGTAAGCCAGGCTCCACGGCATCGAGCCTATAGCACTACCAGTCAAGCACCAATACAACGCCCTGCGGGCTCGAAATTTGGTAAACCTCCACACAAAACGGACATTAGTCCACCGGTACCGAGTCCGGTGTCCGGCGCATTTGGTGAAAATGCATCTTATCAGCCTCGAAGACCTGCTCCTACCACACCACCACTGCGGACCACTGCCCATGCTACATCCCCAATAGATGCCGAAGTATCCTTCATGGAGTGGGACGACGAGGAATCGGCGCTGTCAAAGATGAAGCAAAGGCTGAAGCAGGGTCAGAACAAGATAGCAGGCCGCGCCGCTTCCAGACCAGAGCCCAAGACCAAGAGCCCTGACAAACAGGAGAACGCCACCCCTCGAGCCTTGTCAATCAGATCTAAACCCCATAGCCCACCGCCTCAACCCCTTGATACCCGCCAACCATTGACAAGCTCAAACTTCTCCAGACCAAAGAAGGGCCCTACACATACCTACACATCAAGCAATGCATCCAGGTCAGCACCAGGAGAACACATCTTCTATCAAGGCCCAGATCTGACAGGCAAGGCAACACGCCCACATGCCAACAACCCGCACGGGCAACCGAACAACCCTTCAGCAAAGCAGCACGACCTCTCCCTAGATCACATAAACACTCCGCGGGAACCCCGCGCCAGCCTACCTCAACAAGTGCACCGCTACCGCCACCACCCACAACATCAACATCAACATCAACACACCCGCTCTCACCCGACCGTCCCAAACACAATCTCCCCGCAGCAATCCCCGCGAAAGGTCCACTCTCACCACGCACGTCATGTCGCCTCCGACCACGACGCGCAAGACACCGACGCTCACTCCGGTCCCTTCCTAGCCAACGAAGCAGTCCCCATTGGACCTCCAACTCCAACGTCGACGAGGGCCGATACCACGACGTCGATGGGAAGGCCGGGAAGGCTAAAAGCTTTGATGAAAGGACTTGTCAAGCGTGCGTTGGGAGGGGTCTGACGGGCATGCGGAAGAACCGTCGTGGTGATGTGTTGAAAACAGACTCGACTGCACCAACTTCCTCACACCCATCATCCCCGCCCGCAACACAGTCGCGCCTTCTCCCCCCACTGGCAGTTCGGTCAGAACGATACAATACGATACAATAGCGTCTTGCCTCTGCTCTCAGGTTTCGCACATCGTGCCTTCGTTCCATGCCATACCGTACCCGATGCACTTTCTATCTCATGTCCGCCGGTCACGTTTGCCTGCTAGCTGGTGGTTGTGCGCTCCGCATTAAGGCTGTCGTAACGGTGTCTGCGTTGGATGAGTGTGATTCTGGAGAGGTAGCTGCGACCACTAGTGAGGAAGGTGCGTGTCGATCAGAGAGACACGGGCACGAGCCACCGTGATGCGGGTAGGACGAAGGAGATGAAGAAACGACTATGTCCTCACCGTATGATGCATAGTTCAAACCCACATTGGCCAGATAAGAAGAAGGTAAGTCTGCTGTACATTCGTCAATCTCCGAGACTTCTATTCCTAAGCTAATGCCTTCACGATGTAGAAGTAACACAGCGACATGCCTCCCATAAACTACTCGCCGCACCCTCAATAGCGTCATCACCTCGATTTCCATTAGTACTTGCAGTGGTGGTAGCGCTGCTTCGACCTCTCATATGCATCATCTTCAGCCCTCGTTGTTTCGTAATGCTCTCTGGTGAACTTGAAGCGCGTATTACCACGAGCTTCCTGACCAAGTCTCTGCCCACCTCTTGCACGCTTGTATGGACTGAACGCGCCTGGTCTTCGACTGTGGTGGAGTTGGATCTGGACGGCGAATTGGGATTTGTCGCCGGCGCGAATGGACGTGCTTTGCACCCAGCTGGGTCGGTGCGGATACCGAGAAGTAATGCTGCTTTCGAAGGTATTTGTGATGTATAAAGAGGTGAGGAGATTGATATGTTATTTATATTCTCTGTGTCGCGTGGTTGAGATCTATACATCTTGGTCGTTGTCCATGGCACTTGCGCGATCGTGGCTGTGCGGCACGGAGGCACGGAGAGGCTGGACTCAAGTTCAGGTAAGGTCTGATCGTCAATGTTCGACGGCTCCTTTGGTGGTGCTGAGTCGAAGAGACGGCTGTAATGCTGGTCTACGATGAGCCATGCCGAGAGTACTGACAGCGATGAGTGGGATGAATGAGGAAAGACCTTATTGAGCTTGGACATGAGAAGACTGTCCGAGTCATTGCTCAGCCTGTTCGTGCGAAACGATCCTAGTATCGAGGAATCGAGATCGAAAGATCGAGTTGCGTGAGCTTCGATTGCTTTGGTGGTTAGTGAGATGGCACGATCAAGTTTCCAATCATACGTGTCTTGCGAATATATGTGGCTGTGTTGTGATCTCTCGGATATGCTTCTCGTCCCTCTCGTAGAAGACCGAGTCAGCCCCGGAGGGCTAGTTCGAGCATAGGTATCAGAATCATGTGATAACGGGCTCCCGAAAGGATCGGCTAAGGTTTTCCTACATCGCTCATCCGTGCTGAACGTAGTGCCCGTGGAGTCGGCGGATAATCTTTGGACAGGTGTCAAGGATGGTGATTGAAATCTGAGAAATTGAGTTTGAATGGACAGTCTCGGCTGTTTCCGAGGTACCGGCGTTGCTTCGCTGGCAGTCCTAGAGAGGTCACTGAACGGTGTGCTGGAAGTAGGAGTATCGTAGGGACTGAATGACGATATCTCGTGTTGATCACGGACTGGTGTGGTTGGCGAGGTTGCGTCTATTTTAATTTCTTGATGTATGTTCTGTTGGAGGGACTGGTCCGAGTGTCGTGGGCGGTGAATCTGGATTAGTCTAGGTTTTCCTGGCCGGTCAAGCACGGTTGTCCGCATCTATGGCAACGTGTGTCAGATTGGTCAAGACTTGGGTAGATCTAGGACAATTACCTGTATAATTTCTTCTTCTCCATGGTCTTCATCCTCTGCGAACTCTGGTCCTTGACGCTGCTCGATGACGTGCACTTGTCTTGCATGTGCGCGTCTCACTTTTGCATTCTCGGCCTCGTTCTGAGGGCGTTGGTCGATAGGAGTTTTCGGTGCCGGAGAGGATGTCCGGCTACTGCCACTATCCGAGCTACTGGCCGATGATGGTTCATCTGATCCGTCGGAGATTGGTCCTGTGCGAGCGAACGATCTCAGGCTCCCAGTGGATATGTTCTCTTGGTACAGACTGAGAATATGAAGATCCTGGTAGGATCTATAACGGAACTTTCTCCGCAGCTTCTTCTCATTGTAGGTGTGCTCGTCTTGTAGATTCGAGGCGACAAGATGGCTTTGCTGGGGCATGGCTGACATGGGATTCGTCTGCGTGAGTCCTGTATTTCGTGCGTTGATATCTTGGTTGTGCGCAAGATTTCTGAGATTGGATACGCTGGGTAGGACTCGACGTAGGTCTGAGCTGTAGTCTGCTTTCAGG
>Ga0210040_10006314_pt1 | contig 14795 bp, 13 predicted proteins | sample CryGeyCG12114_NA_FD_185462 | JGI IMG/M metagenome (GOLD analysis project Ga0210040, IMG submission 185462) | Groundwater microbial communities from aquifer - Crystal Geyser CG19_WC_8/21/14_NA (SPAdes) (version 2) | ecosystem: Environmental > Aquatic > Deep subsurface > Groundwater | place: USA... | reverse complement strand
GAGGCCGTGGCCTCGTGCGCGGCGCTGCGGAGGGCCACCTCGACCATGTCCGGCACCAGCCGGGCACGATCCGGTCCGGCCAGCCCGTAGCCGTCCGCGAAGTGCCTGACCTGTCGCGCGCGGGCGGCCGGGCCGGGCAGCCCCCGCCGCTCGCCGATGTCGTCGTCGTACAGGTGCGCGTTGAGCCACGCGGTCTCGGCCACGGTCCAGCGCCTGCCCACCGGCCCCGCGGTGTCCCAGTCAACGAGCGCCACGGGGCGGTCGTCCATGCCCAGCACGTTCCAGGGGCCGGGATCACCGTGCCCGATCACCAGGTCCGTGTCGCGCTGCGGCAGGTCGCGGGGCCACCCGCCGGACCAGTCGGGGGCCTCCGGGCGGTAGCCGGCCGCGGCCTCGTGGAGCCGGCGGTGCAGCCGCCCGAGCTCGAAGACACCCGCGTCGGACCACGGCCGGTCGCCCTGGGGCGCAGCGTCGACGAAGGGGAGCCGTTCGCGACCGTCCGCCGCGAAGCCCGTCCCGAGCGGGCGAGGGACCGCGGTGACCCCGGCCCGGTGCAGATGGGCCAGCAGCCCGACGGTGGTGACGCTCCACGAGCGCGCCCCGCGCAGCACCTCCCCGCCCGACCGGTGCACCTCGCTGAATCTGCCGCCGGGCAATCGCTGCTCCGACTCGTCGGTCATGCGGCGAGGTCTACCAGCACGCTTCCACCGCGGCACCTGGATTGCCGGACCGCACCGCCCGGCGTGGGCTAGGACCGGGGCCGTTCCCCGAGCGCCACGGGGCGGTGGTGGTCGGCCGACCACTGCGACCACGACCCGGGCCACAGCGCCGCATCGATCCCGGCGATGGCCAGCGCGGCCACCTCGTGCGCGGCGGTCACCCCCGACCCGCAGTAGACCCCGACGTCCGCTCCGGGCCGAACGCCGAGCGCGGTGAACCGGTCGGCCAGCTCCCCGGGTGGGCGGAACGTGCCCTCGCCGGTGAGGTTGCCCGTCGTCGGCGCGCTCGTCGCACCGGGCACGTGCCCCGCTCGTGGATCGACCGGCTCCACCTCACCGCGGTAGCGCTCGGCCGCACGGGCGTCCAGCAGGAGCCCGCCGGCACCGGGCAGCGCCGCGGCGTCGTCCGCGTCGATCACCGGCATGCCGCCGCCGGACAGGACGACGTCCCCCGACGGCGGGACGACGTCGCCGGGCTCGAGCTCTCCACCGGCACGGACCCATGCCGGCAGACCGCCGTCGAGCAGCCGCACCTCGGGCAGCCCGCCCCAGCGGAGCAGCCACCACACCCGGGCCGCGGCCAGGCCGCCGCTGTCGTCGTAGGCCACCACGGGCCGGTCGGCGCGCACGCCCCAGCGCCGGGCGCCTGCTTGCAGTCGCTGCAACGAGGGCAGCGGATGACGTCCGCGAGCCGGGTCCGGCGGGTCCGCGAGCTCGGTCTCCAGGTCTACGTACACCGCGCCCGGCAGGTGGCCGGCCAGGTACTTCTCGCGCCCCCGGTGGTCGCCCAGCGCCCAGCGGACGTCGAGCAGCACCGGCCGCCCCCCGCCGCCAGCAAGTCCTCGACGCAGACCAGCACCCCCCGGGCTTTTCCGCGGAAAGGCGACGCGCCTTTCCGCGGAAGCGCAGCGGGGTGGTCGCTCACTGGGGCGCCAGCAGGCCGCGAAGCTCCTCGGTCAGGGCGTCGCGCGCCTCGGGGTGCTGGTGCCACGCGGCCGGGGTGGCCTGCAGGAGCTGGATCCGCCAGCGGCCGGCTCCCTCGTCCACCGCCACCACCGTGTGCACGGTGTGGAACTGGGGCTCCACGTCGTCCCCGCCCGGCGGGATCATCCCGGCGTGCGCGAGGAGCACGGCCACCCCGGGAGCGGCGGCGCGGACCGAGCGGATCACCGAGACGTAGGCGGCGGTCTGGTGGCTGCCGAAGATCTGGCGCAGGTCCGCGGCGATGGACAACCGCCCGTGGTGGTGGGTGCCGTCGTAGCCGATGATGTCGCCGTCGTCCGCGAAGCACGCCGCCACCGCTGCTCCGCTGCGCCGGTTCCAGCCGTCGAGGTAGGCGGCGTAGAGGGAACGGATCTCGGCGTCGTGCGGATGCGCGGATGTCACAGACGTGACGGTAGTGGTCCGGTCGCGGCGACCGTCCGGGCCCCGCCGTCGGCGAACTGGGTGCGGTGCAGGTCGGCGTACCGTCCCCCGAGCGCCAGCAACTCCGCGTGCGTGCCCGACTCCACGATGCGACCGCCGTCGACCACCAGGATCTGGTCGGCGCTGCGCACGGTGGAGAGCCGGTGGGCGATCACCAGCGACGTGCGGCCCGCCAGGGCCGCGTCCAGCGCCCGTTGGACGGCGGCCTCGGACTCGCTGTCCAGGTGGGCGGTCGCCTCGTCCAGGATCACGATGCCCGGCGCCTTGAGCAGCACGCGGGCGATGGCCAGCCGCTGCTTCTCACCACCCGAGAGCCGGTGACCGCGGTCGCCGACGACGGTGTCCAGCCCGTCGGGCAGGGTGTGGACCAGGTCGGCGATGTGGGCACCGTCCAGCGCGTTCCAGAGCTGCTCCTCGGTGGCCTCGGGGCGGGCGTAGAGCAGGTTGTTGCGCATGGTGTCGTGGAACAGGTGCGCGTCCTGGCTGACCACCCCGATGGCGCCGCGCAGCGACTCGAGCGTCGCCTGCCGGACGTCGACGCCGCCCACCCGAACGGCGCCGCCGGTGACGTCGTAGAGCCGCGACACCAGGCTGGCGATGGTCGACTTGCCGGCGCCGGAGTGCCCGACCAGGGCGACCAGGGCACCGGGCTCGACCCGGAACGAGACGTCGTGCAGCACGTCGACCGGGCCGCCGTGCTCGGGCAGCGACACTTCTTCCAGTGACGGCAACGACACGTCCTCGGCCGCGGGGTAGCTGAAGGACACGGCGTCGAACTCGATCGACCGGTCGTCCGCGGGCACCGGGACGGCGTCGTCGGCCTCGCGGATCATCGGCGGCAGGTCGAGCACCTCGAAGACCCGGTCGAAGCTGACCATCGCGCTCATGACGTCGACCCGGACGTTGGCCAGGGCGGTGAGCGGGCCGTAGAGCCGGGACAGCAGCAGCGCCAGCGCGACGACGTCGCCGGGGCTCAGCGACCCGGTGAACGCCAGGTGCCCGCCCAGGCCGTAGACCAGCGCGGTCGCCAGCGCGGCGACCAGGGTGAGCGCGGTGAAGAAGAAGCGGCCGTACATGGCCGACAGGACGCCGATGTCGCGGACCCGCGCGGCACGGTCGCTGAAGGACCTTTCCTCGGCGTCGGGCCGGCCGAACAGCTTGACCAGCAGCGCGCCGGCGACGTTGAAGCGCTCGGTCATCGTCGCGTTCATCGACGCGTTGAGCTCGTAGGACTCCCGGGTGATGTCCTGGAGCCGGCTCCCGATGTGCCGGGCGGGCAGCACGAACAGCGGCACCAGCACCAGGGAGAGCAGGGTGATCTGCCAGGAGAGCGTGAGCATCACGCCGGCGGTGAGCACCAGGCCGATGACGTTGGAGACGACGCCGGAGAGCGTGGAGGTGAAGGCCTGCTGGGCGCCGACCACGTCGTTGTTGAGCCTGCTGACCAGCGCACCGGTCTGGGTGCGGGTGAAGAAGGCGACCGGCATGCGCTGGACGTGCGCGAAGACCTTGCTGCGCAGGTCGTAGATGACGCCCTCGCCGATGCGCGCGGAGTACCACCTGGTGCCCAGCGAGATCGCGGCGTCGACGACGGCGAGGCCGGCGATGAACAGCGCGATGCGGACGATGTCGCCCGACGTCCCCTCGAGCGAGGCGATGCGGTTGACGATGTCGCCGGCGAGCAGCGGGGTGATCACGCCGATCAGCGAGGAGCCGACCACCAGGACGAGGAAGTACGTCAGGTCGCGCCGGTAGGGGCGGGCGACGCCGAGGATGCGGCGCACCGTGCCCGGCGGCAGCCTGCGCCCGAGGACCGACGGGTCGCGGCGGAACGACCGCATCGCCGCCATGGAGGTCATGTTCGGGGTCATGGCTGTGCCCTCACGTGCCATGCCTCCTCAGTGCCGGGCCGATGGGTCACCGGTCCTCGCGCCAACGCCGGTCGGCGGGGCGCTGTTCCGCAGGGGTCACCCGGTCGATCCTCGCCGCGACCTCCGACGGTTCAGCGCCCGGCGAGCTCCTGGAGGCGCAGCACCTGCGCCGACCGCTCGGCGGCGTCCTGCGTCTCGGGATCGTTGCGCACGGCCGAGCGCACGAGCGCGGCGGTCGCGCGGCTGGCGGCGACCGGCGGGGCCAGCAGCGCCGCGGTCAGCTGCGCGACGGCGTCGTCGAGCTGCTCGCGCGGGACGACGGCGTTGGCCAGCCCCATCGCGTGCGCCTCGGCGGCGCCCACCGGGCGACCGGTCAGGCAGATCTCCATCGCCCGCGAGTAGCCGACCAGCTCGACGAGGTTGCTGGTGCCGGTCAGGTCGGGCACCAGGCCCAGCGTGGGCTCGGGGAGCCGGAGCTGCGCGTCCTCGGTCAGCACCCGTAGGTCGCAGGCCAGGGCCAGCTGGCAGCCGGCGCCGATGGCGTGCCCCTGCACGGCGGCGATCGAGACGATGCCCGGCGTGCGCAGCCAGCGGAAGCCGGCCTGGTAGCCGCGGATGCGCTCCTCGGCCTCCGCGCTGGGCGCCCGGCCGAGGTCGCCCAGCCCGCCGTCGGTGCCGGGCTCCGCGCTGAACAGGCTGCGGTCGAGGCCAGCGGAGAAGGACCGGCCGGACCCGCGCAGGACGACGACGCGGACGTCGTCCTCCAGGGACCCGCCGATCTCGGCCAGCGCCGCCCATATGGCCGGCGTCTGCGCGTTGAGCTGCTCGGGCCGGTCGAGGGTGACGGTGAGGACGGCGCCGTCGCGCGAGGTGCGGACGAAGGCGTCGGGGGTACCGGGTTCCGTCACGCCTTCTTGGTGTTCCGGTTGGCCCCACCGCGGCTGCGCAGGGTGGCGCCGGACTCGGAGAGCAGCCGGTGGACGAAGCCGTAGGAGCGCTTGGTCGACTCCGCCAGCGAGCGGATGCTCTCACCGCCGTCGTACCGCTTGCGCAGTTCGTCGGCCAGCGTGCTCCGGTCGCCGCCGGTGATCCGCTTGCCCTTGCCCAGATCGGCAGTGCTCGAGTCGGCCATGGCTCCCCTCCGTGTCAGCCTCCGGGCGACCGCGTCGGGTCGACGCGCTCGTGCCGGATCAATGGCTGTCCCTGTGGCGCCGCTGCCCCGCTGACCGCGACCCCTGGCAACCCATGATCACCCAGGGACCGGCCAGCGGCCACGCGAGAATCAGGCCAGTTCGACCAGGTCCGCGAGCTCCTCGCTCCAGGCGTCCTCGGTGCCGTCGGGCAGCAGGATCACCTTGTCCGGGTTCAGCGCCCGGACGGCGCCCTCGTCGTGGGTGACCAGCACGATCGCGCCGGTGTAGGTGCGCAGCGCCTCGAGCACCTGCTCGCGGCTGGCCGGGTCCAGGTTGTTCGTCGGCTCGTCGAGCAGCAGCACGTTCGCGCCCGAGACGACCAGGGTGGCCATGGCCAGCCGGGTGCGCTCGCCGCCGGAGAGCGTGCCGGCGCGCTGGTCGACGGTCTCGCCGGTGAAGAGGAAGGCGCCGAGGATGCGCCGCAGCTCCGTGGCCGTGCTGTCCGGAGCGGCGGACTGCATGACCTCCAGCAGCGAGCGGTCCATGTCGATCGTCTCGTGCTCCTGGGCGTAGTAGCCCACCCGCAGCCCGTGCCCGGCCTTGACCTCGCCGGTGTCGGGCAGCTCGGTGCCGGCCAGCATCCGCAGCAGCGTCGTCTTCCCGGCGCCGTTGAGCCCGAGGACGACGACCCGCGTCCCGCGGTCCACGGCCAGGTCGACGTCGGTGAAGATCTCCAGCGAGCCGTAGCTCTTGGACAGCCCCTCGGCGAACAGCGGCGTCTTGCCGCACGCCGCCGGCGTCGGGAAGCGCAGCTTGGCGACCTTGTCGGCCACGCGCACGTCGGCCAGCCCCGCGGCCAGCCGCTCGGCCCGCTTGTCCATGCTCTTGGCGGCCTTGGCCTTGGTGGCCTTGGCGCGCATCTTGTCCGCCTGGGCGTTGAGCGTGTCGATCTTGCGCTCGGTGTTGGCCCGTTCCTGCTTGCGGCGGCGCTCGTCGGTCTCCCGCTGGTCGAGGTAGCGCTTCCAGCCGAGGTTGTAGATGTCGACGGTGGCGCGGTTGGCGTCCAGGTGCCACACCTTGTTGACGACGGCCTCGAGCAGCTCGACGTCGTGGCTGATCACGATGAGCCCACCGCGGTGGCTGGTGAGGAAGCCACGCAGCCAGGTGATCGAATCGGCGTCCAGGTGGTTCGTGGGCTCGTCCAGCAGCAGCGTCTCGGCGTCGGAGAAGAGGATGCGGGCGAGCTCCACCCGGCGGCGCTGGCCACCGGAGAGCGTGCGCAGCGGCTGCGCGAGCACCCGGTCGGGGAGGCCGAGGTTGGTGCAGATGCGGGCCGCGTCGCTCTCCGCGGCGTACCCGCCCAGAGCGGCGAACTGGTCCTCGAGGTTGCCGTAGCGGCGGACGGCCCTGTCCTGCTCGGCGTCGTCGGCCGGCTCGGCCATGGCGACCTGCGCCTTGACCAGCTGGTTGCGGATCACGTCGAGGCCGCGGCCGGAGAGCACCCGATCGCTGGCGGTGATGTCGAGGTCACCGCTGCGCGGGTCCTGCGGCAGGTAGCCCAGCTCGCCGGAGATCTCCACCGTGCCGGCGTGGGCGACGCGCTCACCGGCGAGCGTGGTGAGGGTGGTGGTCTTGCCGGCGCCGTTGCGCCCGACCAGTCCGATGCGGTCACCCGGCTGGACGCGCAGGTTGGCTTCGCTGATGAGGATGCGGGCGCCGGCGCGGAGCTCGAGGCCGGTCGTCGTGATCACTGCACCCAGGGTAGGCGCTCGCGGTGCGATACCCCCCACGTCTCCGGGGTGACATCGGCGGCATCCCTGCCCGGGCGTGTCCTGTGGACGGCGGTCCAGCGCGGGCGGCGGACGGGCCAGGATGCGGACATGCGACCGGGTGCAGGTGCGGAGGGGCCGGGCTGCCCCGTGTGCGGGCGGCCGACCGGTGACGTCGGACCCGGCCCGTGCCCCTCCTGCGGGCTACCGGCCGCCGGGCACGCCGCGCACGTCGTCGCCCGCATCGGGGCGACCCTCACCGAGCTGGCCGGCGACCGGGACGCGCTGCTGGCCTCGCTGCGCGCCGCGGCGCCGTACGCGGCGTCCGCGCCGGGCCGCTCCCCGACGCCGGCGCCGACGCCGGCGCCGACACCGACGCCGACACCGGCACCGGCACCGGCACCTCCACCGCTGGCTCCCCTGCCGCCGCCCACGCCCCGTCCGGTCCGGCGGCTCAGCCCCGAGCAGGTCCTGCTCGGCCTCGGCGCGCTGCTCGTCGTCGCGGCGGGCATCACGTTCGTGGCCGTCGGCTGGACCCGCTTCGGCGTGGTCTTCCAGGCCGGCGCAATGCTCACCGCCACCGCGCTGGCGGCCGGGTCCTCCGCATGGAGCGCCCGCCGCGGGCTGCGGGCCACGGAGGAGGCGCTCGCCGCGGCCGCGGTGGCGCTGCTGGTGATCGACCTGGGCGCCGCGCGGGCGCTGGGGCTCTTCGCGCTGGAGGACGTGCCGCTGCGGCACTGGTCGTCGATCTCCTGCGCCGTCGTCGTCCTCGTGGCCCTGCTGCTCGGCCGGCTGACCCGGACGACGGCGGTCTGGCCGCTCGCCGCGCTCCTCGCCGCCCAGCCGCTGCCCTTCCTGCTGCTGGGCGGGGAGCTGCTGAGCGGACCGGCGGGGGTGGCCGCCGCCCTGGTCCTGGCTGCGGCCGACCTCGCCGCGGCCCGGCGCCTGCGGTCGCAGCTCGTGCCGGTCGCCCGGCTCCTGGCCGCACTCGCCGCAGGTGCGGGCGTGCTGGGCGGCCTGGCCGTGTCGGCCGGCGCCGGTCCGGGTGACTCCTGGACGTCCACCGCGGTGCTGGCCGTCGCCGGTGCCGCCGCCCTGGCGTACGAGCACCGGTTTCCCGCGGCGGTGCCGGGCCTGCCGTCCTGGGCGGTGCCGGGTGCGGTCGGAGCCGTGGTCGGGCTCGCCCTGGCCGGCTCGCTGCAGCACGCCGGCGGCTCCGGTTGGTGGATCGCCGCGGCGCTCGGTCTCGCCCTCCTGACCGTCGCCGCGCTGCTCGTCGGTCGGTCGGAGCCGGTCGCGGGTGCGGTGGCCGGAGGGGCAGCCCTGGTGGTCGCGCACGGGGCGGTGCTCGCCGACGCGGAGCGCTGGGCCGAGCTCTCGGTCGTCGCGCTCGCCGCCACGGTGCCCGCCGTCCTGGCCGCCGTACGGGTGTCCGCGCTGCGCTCCCCGGCCGCGGCCGCCGCACTGCTCGCCCCGGCCGCGGCGGTCCTGCTCGCCCGCGCCGACGACGTGCTGGCCGCGACCACGGCCGGGTTGCTGCTCGCGCTCCTGGCCGCCGGCGCCTTCGCCGTCGCCACGTTCCGCAGAGAGCACGCCGAGGAGCTGGTGTGCGCGGCCGTGGGGGCCGGCATCGGTCTGACTGCCGGCGCCACCTCCGCGGACGTCGAGGCATGGGGGCAGGCCGGTCTGCAGCTCGGCGTCGTCGGCGTCGCCGCGGGGAGCTACGCGGTGGTGTCCGGTCGGCGGTGGGTCGCCGTGGCCGCGGTGGCCGACCTGGTGGTCGCCTCCTGGATCGCCGTCGGGGGCGCCGGGGTGGAGACACCGGAGGCCTACACGCTGCCCGCCGCGCTGGGGTTGCTCGTGCTCTCACTGCCCGCGCTGCGGTCGGGCGCGCGGTCCTGGGCGGCCGAGGGTGCCGCCGCCGGGGTCGCGCTGGTGCCGTCGGCGCTGGTGGTCGTCGCGGAGCCGACCGGGCTGCGACTCGTCCTGGTCATCACCGCGGCGTGCGTGCTCGTCGCGGCCGGCACCCTGCTCCACCGGCAGGCGCCGTTCGTCGTCGGCGCCGGCGTCCTGCTGCTGGTCGCGGTCGGGCGGCTGGCCCCGTACACGCCGCTGCTCCCCCGCTGGCTCACGCTCGGCACCGCCGGTGTGCTGCTGCTCGTGCTCGGCGGAACCTACGAGCGCCGCCGGCAGCAGGCTCGGGAGGCCGTCGCCTGGGTCGGCCAGATGCACTAGCCCGGCGTCGCGACCGGGTGCCCGCCGGAGTGGCCCGCCCTACGGTGGGGACGCCTCGCCGACCGGAAGGAGCGATCGTGGACCAGCAGGTCGCTTCCCGGCCACCCCCTCCCCTGCCCTACCGCGCGCGCCCGCCCCAGGTGCTGCTCGGCGTCGGCGCCGTCCTCCTGGTCAGCGCCGGTGCGGCGGTGGCATCGGCCTACGGCGGCACCCCGGCGCGAGCCCTGCTGCTCCCCCTCGCTGCCGTCGCGGCCGGATTCGCGCTGCGGGCCGCCCGGACGCGGTTGCGCAGCTCCGAGGAGGTGCTGGCGGCCAGCGCGACGGGCCTGGCGGTGAGCGCCTCCGGAGTCGGCGGGGATGAGCTCGTCGGCGCCGCCGCGACCGCGCTGCTCGCCGCCGTCTTCCTCGTCCTGTCCCGTGTCGCCGGCAGCACCGCGACGTGGCCGATGGCGTCCTGGGTGACCGCGCAGCTCGCCGTCCTCCAGGTCCTCGACCGCGTGCCGGAGGCGGTGCGTACCCCGGCCTACCTCGGCGTGGCGCTGGTGGGCCTGGGCATCGCGCTGTTCGGCCGGCCGGTCGTCGCCCGCCTCGCCCTGCTGACGGCGGTTCCGTGGTGGGTGGCCGGCGTCCTCAGCGGGTCCGTCACCGCGTGGACCGGGACGGGCGCCGAGCGCACCGTGTCGGCGGTCCTGGTGGTGCTGGCCGGCCTCGGGCTCGTGGTCACGCGCCTGCGGCAGGTGCTCGAGCCGCTGACCGGCCCGCCGCGCGCGGCCCCCGTGCTGGCCGGGCTGGTCGGGGGTGCGGCCGTCACGGGCGCGCTCTCCGCGCTGGGGACCGGCGCCGTCACCGCCACCGGGTACGCCGGCGTCCTGCTGGCCAGCGGGGCGGCGGCGGTGCTGACCGGCTGGCGGCGCGGGCTTTTCCTGCCGCTCTCGCTGGCCGCCGGCACGGTGATGACGGCGCTCAGCGTGGGGCGGCTGGTCGTCGGGCACCAGTGGTCGGCGCTCTCCGTGCTGCTCCTGCTCACCGCCCTGCCCACGGTGTGGGTGGCGGTGCGCCGACCCGAGGACCGTCCGCTCTCCCTGCCGGTGGCGGTCTGGAGCCTGGCCGGGGCGGCGCTGCTCGCCGTCCCCGACGGGGTGCTCTTCCCGACTGCCGCCGCGGTCGTGCTGACCGTCCTCTATGCGGCCGCGATGGCGGCCGGGGCCGAGCTGGACATCGCGTCCCGCCGGGCGACGGCGATCGCCGCCGCCGGATGCGCTGCCGCTGCCGTGCTGCTCGTCGTGGCGCAGGAGCAGGCGGGGGTGCTCGCCATCGTGCTCGCCGTCCAGGGGGCGTGCACGCTGCTGTGGGCCTGGCGCACCTGGACGACGCAGCACACCGCCGACGACGCGGAGCTGTCTCGCGCGGCCTGGCGGGTGGCTGCCGCGCAGCTGGTGGTGGCCGCCTGGGTGGCCGCGGCGTCGGCCGACGTCGGGGCGGCGGAGTGGTACTCGCTCCCCCTGGCTGCCGGCCTGCTGGTGGCCGCCGGCCCGGGGCTGCTGCGCGGCAGCTCGTGGGCGAACTGGGGGCCGGGGCTCCTGGTGGCGGCCGTGCCCTCCACGGTGCTGGCCGTGGTCGCCACCGACGCGCCGCGGGCGGTGGCGGTGCTCGTCGTCGCGGCTGCGGTGCTGGTGGCCGGCGCCCGCCGTGCGCTGCGGGCGCCGCTGCAGATCGGGGCCGGGACGGCGCTGGCGCTGGCCCTCGGGCTCGGCGTCCGCGCACTGCCCTGGCCGGTCGCCTCGGCGCTGGTCGTGGGCGGGGTGCTGCTGGCCGTCGGTGCGCGCAGGGAACGGCGCCCGGTCGCGGGCTTCGGCGTGAGCCTCGCGGATCTCCGGTGAGCCCGGTGCCGGCCGCGGACCCGCCCGACCGGCTGCGCCCGGAGGACATCCCGGCGGTCCTGGCCATCTACGAGGAGGCCTTTCCGCCGAGCGAGCGCGTGCCCTCGGCAGCCCTGGCCGAGGGCTTCGGCCGGGACCGCGCGGGCCTGGTCCTGCGGCACGCGGGTCGGGTCGTCGCCTTCGCCAGCGTCATCGACGTCGCAGCGGACGCCCGGTTCCTCGAGTACCTCGCCGTCAGCAGCGACGCCCGGGGCGGCGGCCACGGGGGCCGGTTGCTGGACCACCTGCGCGACCAGGCGGGCGCCGTACTGCTCGAGGTCGAGGATCCCGGGGAGCCGGGCATCGCACCGCAGGCGTGCGCGGCACGGGAGCGGCGGATCGCCTTCTACCGCGCGCACGGCGGCCGGCCCGCACCGTTCGGCCTGGGCTACCACCCGCCGTCCTTCGACGGCTCGCCTCCCGCGCGCATGCTGCTCTTCGCGCTCGGCGCTCCGGAGGACTGGTCGCTCGCCGACCTGCTGGAGCGGCTGGCCACCGCCTCCGCGGTGACCTACGCCCGGGCCCGCTGACGCCCCGGACGCGCAGGCCTCAGACGCGGAAGCCGAGGGCGCGCAGCTGCTCGCGGCCGTCGTCGGTGATCTTGTCGGGACCCCACGGCGGCATCCAGACCCAGTTGATCCGGATGTCGTCGACGAGCCCGGGGCCGGGGCCGCCGGTGAGCGCCTGGCGGGCCTGGTCCTCGATGACGTCGGTCAGCGGGCAGGCCGCCGAGGTCAGCGTCATGTCGATGATCGCGACGTTGTTGTCGTCGACGTCGAGGCCGTAGACCAGGCCGAGGTCGACGACGTTGACGCCGAGCTCGGGGTCGACGACGTCGCGCATGGCCTCCTCGAGGTCCTCGAGCAGGGCCGACTTGTAGGCCGGCAGGTCGCCCGGCGCACCGTCGGTGGCGGGGGTGGCGTTCTCGGTGCTGCTGTCGGCGCTCATGCCGTTCCTCCAGGGGTCGTTGTCGCCAGTGCCCGGGCGGAGGCGTCCTTCAACGCCATCCAGCTCATCAGCGCGCACTTGATCCGGGCCGGGTACTTCGAGACACCGGCGAACGCGACGGCGTCCTCCAGGCTGTCCTCGAGCTTCTCGGCCACGGCCGGGTCGCCCTTGGCCTGCATCAGCGTCATGAAGTCCTCGCCGGCGCCGAGGGCCTCGTGCACGCTCTTGCCCAGGACGAGGTCGTACATCGCCGAGATCGAGGCCTGGCTGATCGAGCAGCCCATGCCCTCGTAGGACACGTCGGCGACGGTGTCGCCCTCGAGGTGCAGCCGGAGCGTCACCTCGTCACCGCAGGTCGGGTTGACGTGGTGCACCTCGGCCTCGAACGGCTCGCGCAGTCCACGCCCGTGCGGGTTCTTGTAGTGGTCCAGGATGATCTCCTGGTACATCGCCTCGAGCTGCATCAGATGGCCATCTTCATGTGCGCGGACCTCACACAGTTCCGAAGAACTTCTGGGCCGCGCGAATTCCGTCCGCCAGGGCGTCGATGTCGTCGTAGCCGGTGTGCACGTAGAAGGTGGCCCGCGTGGTCGCCGGGACGCCGTAGCGCCGGACCACGGGCCAGGCGCAGTGGTGCCCGACGCGGACGGCGATGCCGGAGTCGTCGAGGACCTGGCCCACGTCGTGCGGGTGGATGCCCTCCACGGTGAAGGAGACCGCTCCCCCGCGGGCCACGGTGTCGGGCGGGCCGATCACGGTGACGCCGGGGATCTCGGCGAGCTTGGCCAGCGCGTAGCCGGTGAGCGCCTTCTCGTGCTCCTCGACGCGCTCCATGCCCAAGCCCTGCAGGTACTCGACGGCGGCGGCCAGACCGATGACCTGCGCGGTCATCGGGACGCCGGCCTCGAAGCGCTGCGGTGGCGCGGCGAAGGTCGAGGCCTCCATGCGCACGACCTCGATCATCGAGCCACCGGTGAGGAACGGCGGCAGCTTGTCGAGCACCTCGTAGCGGCCCCACAGCACGCCGACGCCAGTGGGCCCCAGCATCTTGTGGCCGGAGAACACCAGGAAGTCCGCGCCGAGCTCGGTGACGTCGACCGGCTGGTGCGGCACCGACTGCGCACCGTCGACCAGCACCAGGGCGCCGACCTCGTGCGCCCGGGCGACGATGTCGCCGAGCGGGTTGATCGTCCCCAGGATGTTCGACTGCTGCGTGACGGCGACCAGCTTGGTGCGCTCGTTGACCACGGTGGACAGGTCGGAGAGGTCCAGCCGGCCGTCGTCGGTGAGCCCGAGCCAGCGCAGCGTCGCCCCGGTGCGCTCGCAGAGCTGCTGCCACGGCACCAGGTTCGCGTGGTGCTCCATCTCGGTGACGACGATCTCGTCACCCTGGCCGACGGCGTAGGTGCGGAACTCCTCCTCCTTCGCCGTGGCGGCGTTGGAGAGCGCGTAGGCCACCAGGTTGATCGCCTCGGTGGCATTGCGGGTGAAGACGATCTCCCGGTCCGGGGCGCCGAGGAACCCGCCGATGGTGGCGCGGGCGGCCTCGTAGGCACCCGTCGCCTCCTCGGCGAGCGCGTGGGCGCCACGGTGCGGTGCGGCGTTGACGTTCTCGTAGAACCAGCGCTCGGCGTCCAGCACCGAGCGCGGCTTCTGCGAGGTGGCCCCGGAGTCCAGGTACACCAGCCGCTTCCCGTCCCGGACGGTGCGGGTCAGGATCGGGAAGTCCGCCCGGATCGCCTCGACGTCCAGCGGCAGCGGCTCGTGCGCCCCGACAGGACGCGAGACGGTCTGGGTCATGCGCGTGCGACCTCCGCGGCAGCAGCCTCGTTGGAGTCCTTGACGTAGGCGGCGTAGCCCTCGTTCTCCAGCTTGTCGGCCAGCTCCGAGCCACCCTCGTCCACGACCTTGCCGGCGACGAAGACGTGCACGAAGTCGGGCTTGATGTAGCGCAGGATCCGCGTGTAGTGCGTGATCAGCAGGACGCCGATGTCGCCCTCCTCGCGGGTGCGGTTGACGCCCTCGGAGACGATCCGCAGCGCGTCGACGTCCAGACCGGAGTCGGTCTCGTCCAGGATCGCGATGCCCGGCTTCAGCAGGCGCATCTGCAGGATCTCGTGGCGCTTCTTCTCACCACCGGAGAAGCCCTCGTTGACGTTGCGCTCGGCGAAGGCCGAGTCCATCTCGAGCAGCTCCATCTCGCTCTTGACGTCCTTGACCCAGGTGCGCAGCTTGGGCGCCTCGCCCTTGATCGCGGTCGCGGCGGTGCGGAGGAAGTTCGACACCGAGACGCCGGGCACCTCGACGGGGTACTGCATCGCGAGGAACAGGCCGGCGCGGGCACGCTCGTCGACGCTCATGGCGAGGACGTCCTCGCCGTCGAGGGTCACGGTGCCGCCGGTGACGGTGTACTTGGGGTGGCCGGCGATCGAGTAGGCCAGGGTGGACTTGCCCGACCCGTTGGGGCCCATGATCGCGTGGGTCTCGCCCGACCGGACGGTCAGGTCGACGCCGCGGAGGATCTCCTTGGCGTCGGGGTGGGCGGGGTTGTCACCGCCGACCGTGACGTGCAGGTCGCGGATCTCCAGAACGGACACTTCTTCTCGCTCCTCAGTTGCCGGCCGCGTGGGAGGACGGGGTGGTGCTCGCCGTCGCGTCAGCTTCGGTGTCGACGAGCACGTCCTCCCCTTCCACGCGGACCGGGTAGACGTCGACCGGCTCGGTCGCCGGCAGGTTGGTGGGCTCGCCCGTGCGCAGGTCGAAGCACGAGCCGTGC
>Ga0210040_10006313_pt1 | contig 14796 bp, 15 predicted proteins | sample CryGeyCG12114_NA_FD_185462 | JGI IMG/M metagenome (GOLD analysis project Ga0210040, IMG submission 185462) | Groundwater microbial communities from aquifer - Crystal Geyser CG19_WC_8/21/14_NA (SPAdes) (version 2) | ecosystem: Environmental > Aquatic > Deep subsurface > Groundwater | place: USA... | reverse complement strand
CGGCGCACCGCCCCCCGTGGAGATCACGGCCCGACTGTACTCCTGCACCACTGCCTCCAGCGCCTCCCGCTCCAGTTCCCGGAACCGCTCCTGGCCTTCCTGCTCAAACAGCTGAGTGATGCTTCGGCCGGTCCGCTGCTCCAGAAACTCATCCAAATCCACGAAAGGATACTGCAGCTGCGCCGCCAGTTGCCTGCCCAGCGTCGTTTTCCCGCTGCCCATCATACCAACTAAGAAAATTCTCAATTTCTTTATTCAGAGGTTAAAAATCATGCGTTAGAAAGATTATAGCCTTAATTTGACTTAAACGATATCCGGAATCAGGAACTCGTAATGCGGACTCCTACAAAGTTTACTCCAGTTTCACGCGGGGGTCCAGCAGCGCGTAGAATATATCTACAAAGATATTGATGAGCACAAACAGGAACGCCACGAACAGCGTAGCTCCCATGACTAGCGGGAAATCAAGGTTCTGCACCGCCTGCAGTGTAACGGCGCCCAACCCTTTCCAATTAAAGATATACTCAATAAAAAAAGCGCCCGCCATCAGCGAGGCCAGCCAGCCGGAGACGGCCGTCACCACCGGGTTCAGGGCGTTCTTGAGCGCGTGGCCTGCGATAACCCGGTAACGGCTGAGCCCTTTGGCACGCGCCGTCCGGATATAGTCCTGCGACATGACATCCAGCATGGAGCTGCGGGTAAGCTGCACCACAATGGCCAGCGGGCGAATGCCCAGGGCAATGGCAGGCAACAGCAGGTTGCGCAGCATCAGTTGCCGGCCCTCAAACGGATCTATCTCATAGAGCTGCCCCGTCAGGCTCAGGCCAGTCCAGTCGCTCCAGTAAAAGCCGAAGGTAATGGCAATCAGGATAGCTGCGACAAAGGACGGCACTGATATCCCCAGTACGGAGGTGGTGATCAGCGTGTGGTCTAAGGCGCTGTGCGGGCGCAGCGAGGCCAGCACACCAAACAGAATCCCGAAGGTGGTGGCAATCAGCATGGCGGCGGCAGCCAGCCAGAGAGTGCCGGTAAAATGGTCCACCAGTATCTCCGTTACGCTTTTATTTGTCTGGAAAGAGCGGCGCAGGTAGGGGGTCTTCCAAACCAGCACATCCTGGCCCACATCAACCAACGGCGTGTACGCATATTTTTCCTGGTTCGCCTCCGTGTCCTCGTGCACCGAGAGCGGCGACACATCGTTCAGGTAAAAAAGCAGCTGCAGGGGCAGCGGCTTGTCCAGGCCAAGGTCTTTGGTGATGGCCTCGCGGGTAGACAGGTCGGAGCGCTGCCCCGCGAGCAGCGCCACCGGGTCGCCGGGCAGCACGTTGAACAGGAAGAATATCGCCACCAGCACCCCTAGCATGATCAGCAGGCCATGCCCCAGTCGGCTCAATATAAATCCTATGAATTTCACTGTGTGGTTGCTCGTTATTTGTTACCAGTTGATCGGTTTACATATAAGACCATATAAAAAATTCAAACGCATGGATACCTGCACGGCACCTTGCACCAAACCATATATACTGCCTTCCCTTGTATATGGTATTTCAAACCGTCCGCTCGTTATCTTAAAACAGGAAACTATATATGAAATAGGTTTTAGGCGATTTGGCATCTTGTCTAATGCCGGCATTGCCTGTCACGCACCAAAAAATGCGAAAAACGAGCAACGAAAAACGATTAACGATTATCAAGCAACGACGCTACCTCCTCAATCTCGGGTGTGTCATTGTGGTGCCATTTGCCTTTTACGGTGCCATCCTGCAGCAGCAGCAGGCCGGGGTTAGAGCGAAGAATAGTTTTCAGCACGGTGCCGTCGCCATAGTAATACGGTGCTGCCAGGTTCACCTCGTGGCGGAAGGCCTCAAACTCCTGGCCGCTGCTGCTGGTGATGACCATGGGCGTTATGCCCTGCCGCTCTGCCGCCTTCACCAGTTTGTTGATCTTGTCGAAGTTATCTGTCTCAGCCTTCGCTGCATTCTGCACCAGAATCAGCAGCTTTTTTCCCTTCAGCACTTCCTGCGTGAAATCAGCTGTATCGTTCCACACGTTAAAGTCAGTAATCTTCGGGCCGTCTTCCGGGTTAATAGCCACCATTTCTTTGAAGGTATAGCTCTGGTCTGTGGGATACTCCTCAAATTCTTCCTGCTGCCCGTTTTTCGCCATAATATACTTGTAGCGCAGCGGGGCCGAGGGCTGCATGAGCGCTGGGATGTTGTTGCCAACCTTGTAGGCGCGGAAGTCGATGTACGGCAGGTGCTCGTAGGCGTACCAGCCCACCATAATAGCTATAGCCGCGGTGATGATGGTGATGACCACGCCTGACGCAGGGCGCATGAGCGGCTTGAGGTACTGCTGTGTGAACAGCAGCACGAGAATCATAACCAGCAACACCACGTCTTTTGTAAACGACTCCCAAGGCGTTAGTTTGATGGCGTCGCCGAAGCAGCCGCAGTCCGTTACTTTGTTGTAGAAGGCCGAGTAGAAGGTGAGAAAGGTGAAGAACACGATCATGAGCAGCAGCGCCCAGACAATGCCTTTCAGCTGCCAGCGCACCAGCAGCGCCACCCCCAGCACAATCTCTGCCGCACTCAGGAAAATGGACAGAAAGAGCGAGTATGGCTCAAAGGATTTGAAAACGGGGGATATATCCGTTGCGAATACTTCAAAATACTCCTCCAGCTTAATGGCGGTGCCCACCGGGTCGTTTATCTTGATCAGACCCGAGAATATGAAAAGCACCCCTACAAACAGCCAGCAGAACTTGCTTATATATTTCATTACTTACTTAAAGATACAATTTTCTATTTACACTTGCGTGGCCAGCTGTCCTGCAAACCCCAGCTTTATCAGGGCAAACACCGCATAGTTAACCATATCGCGGTAGTTGGCTTCCACGCCCTCCGAAATCAGCGTCTGCCCCGCGTTGTCCTCAATCTGCTTCGTGCGGTAAAGCTTCATCAGGATAATGTCGGTGATGGAGCTCACGCGCATGTCGCGCCACGCCTCGCCATAGTCATGGTTCTTAGCGTTCAGCAACTTGATATTTTCTTCTATATGGTGCGTGTACTGGCGCTCCACTTCCTCGGCCGGCAGGTTCATGTCGGCGTCGGCAGGCAGGTGCAGTTGCATCAGCGCGATGATGCAATAATTGATAATGCCCACAAACTCCCCGTTTATATCGTCCTCCACCAGTTGCTTTCCCTTCTCCTGGATAGACCGGATGCGCTGGGCCTTGATGAAGATCTGGTCGGTGATGGAGGGAAGCCGCAAAACGCGCCAGGCGGTGCCATAATCCTTTGTTTTCTTCACAAAGGTGTCTTTGCAGCGCTGCACTACCTGATCATATTCCTGAAGTGTTTGATTAATCAAGTTTTTAGCTTTAATTTTAAAATCAACAGACGTATATGCCAACTTTGGAAGCGAAAGATACGCTTTTTAGCACAAAAACCACACTGAACTGCCGCGGAAAGCTCCTGCCCCTGGAGGCCCCGCTGGTGATGGGCATCCTGAACGTTACCCCCGATTCTTTCTATGCCGGCAGCCGCCTCCCCTCTGTGGAAGCGGTGCTGCAGCAGGCCGAGGCAATGCTAACCGATGGCGCTGATATACTGGACCTTGGCGGCTACTCCTCGCGCCCCGGAGCCACCGACATTCCGGTGCAGGAGGAGCTGGATCGGGTAGTGCCGGCTGTGGAGGCAATCATCAAAAAATTTCCGGAGGCAGTGGTTTCCGTAGACACATTCAGGGCAGACGTGGCCGCCGCGGCCGTTAGCGCAGGTGCCGCCATGGTCAACGATATCTCCGGCGGAAATTTGGACCATGAGATGTTTGAAACGGTGGCGAAACTGCAGGTGCCTTATATACTCATGCACATGCGTGGAACGCCGCAGACCATGACGACGTTGGCTAAGTACGAAGACCTTGTGGTGGAGGTGGTGGACGAACTGCAGGGGGCTGTTGCGCGGCTAAAGCAGTTGGGCGTGAAAGACATTATCCTGGACCCCGGCTTCGGCTTCGCCAAAACGGTGGAACATAATTTCGAATTGCTGCGCCGCCTCGAAGCGCTTCATATCTTCGAGCTACCGATTCTGGCGGGGCTTTCGCGCAAGTCGATGGTATATAAAACGCTGGGCGTTGCACAAGCCGATGCCCTCACCGGCACAATAGCCCTGAACATGGTGGCGTTGATGAAGGGTGCAGCCATTCTGCGGGTGCACGACGTAAAAGAAACGAAGCAAACAGTAGAACTCTATAAGAAAACAACACTTTGATCTTTTTATTCAGCATAGGTTTTTTAGAGATAGGGTGGATTGAGATAATCGATATCCTGCTCGTGACGGTGCTGCTGTACCAACTGTATAAGCTCCTGACGGGCAGCGTAGCACTCAAGATCTTCCTGGGCCTGCTCTCTGTCTACCTGCTGTACCTGGTGGTGCGTGCCGCCGGCATGGAGTTGCTCACCATCATTCTGGGGCAGTTTATGGGTGTGGGCGTGCTTGCAGCCATCATTGTGTTCCAGCCCGAGATACGGCGCTTCCTGCTGCTGATCGGCAAAACCACGGCCTTCAACAACGACCGCTTTTTCCGGGGCTTCCCATGGCGTCGGGAGCAAAGCGAGAAACTTAGCCTCACGCCTTTTATCGAGGCCGCCAAGTCGCTGGCCGGTAAAAACACCGGTGCCCTGATTGTTTTCTCTAAAAGCTCTGAGTTGAAATACTATGCGGAGTCGGGCGATTTGATTGACGCTGTGATTTCCAAACGGCTGCTCATGTCTATTTTCAACAAAAACAGCCCGCTGCACGACGGGGCCGTGATCATCTCGGGCAACCGCATCAAAGCCGCCCGCTGTATTCTGCCGGTTTCCGAAAACCAGGAGATCCCGGCTTCCATGGGGCTGCGCCACCGCGCCGCCATCGGCTTAACGGAGATCACGGACAGCATTGTGCTCGTGGTATCGGAAGAGACAGGGCAGATTGCGCTGGTGCGCAACGGCGAGGCGTACCGCAACCTTTCCTCTGCAGACCTGCGCATCAAGCTGAACCAGTTCCTGTTCGACACCGACCAGCGCACTACGACGGCCCCTGCCTCCGAAAAGTCGGCCAGTGCGGCATAAGTGCTATATAAATATAAAGAAGTTAATTAGGAGAAGGCGAGTGGAGCCTGCCACTGCAGAAAAGCAGCATCGGCAAGCGGCCTATAGCTTTATTGCCCGGTATATATAACCTGTATATAGACGTTAGCATTTGTTTCGGTGCGCAAAGAAATACAGCCAATAAGCCAGTGCCCCAACAAGTGGCACCTGCAGCACCCACCCAGCCCAATACAGCCTCTCCGGGAACTTATGCCTGCCCTTGATTAAGATATAGACAGCGGTGAGCCCAGCGATGCCATACAGCAGCACGAAAGTTACAGTAGCGGTGGGATTATGGGCGATGGTTTGCATGGGCTATCTCAGCAGCAGTTATATAACAGTTACCGTTAACAGAATCAGCAGGTTGCGTTAATTCCTCCGGAGCCGGACAAGCCAGTAAGCCGTGGGCCCCAGCACCGGCAACACCCACAGCGCCACCATCCAGGTGAGCCGCTGCCCAAGTGTATAGCGCGTCCAGAAAATAAGATGCACCAGCGACACCACCACTAAAGTATAGTTGAGGGCCAGCAGAAAAAAGACAAAAGGAGTGCTTTTCAGTAAATCCATCGTGCTGCAGGTCTCGCCTCCGGTTAAAAAAGCGTCTCGCTCACAAACCACATCAGGTACAGCAGCGCAGGCGCGCAAAGCAGCAGCACCATCCCGAAATTCACACGCGTCCACTGTGGGTTGAGCAGCACGGTTATATAAGCCTCGGCAGACAGCAGCAGCGAAAAGTAGAACGTGATTTGCAGCAGCGTCCCGATGATGTGCTGCTCGCCCCGCAGGCTTGCCGTATAATACGCCAGCAACAACACCACCAGCCACGACAGCACGGTACCCAGCAACAACTGCCCTGCTTTGATCTTTATATTGCTCATCTGTGTTTTACCTATCCTTTTTCCTGTTCAAGATATAAAATAATAGCAAAGCCACGCCCAAATTGGAGGCAGCTTTGCCATTTTAAGTTCCTGTTACGCCTATTTCAGCACGCCAAGCTCCTTGCCGGTTTCCACGAAGGCATCGATGCATTTATCTATATGTACCTTATCGTGCACCGCAGAGAGCTGCACCCTGATACGCGCCTGCCCTTTGGGCACCACCGGATAGTAGAAGCCGATGACATAGATGCCTTTGTCCAGCATACGGGCAGCAAACTCCTGCGCCAGCGGGGCATCATACAGCATCACCGGCACAATTGGGTGGTCGCCTGGCTTGATGTCAAAACCCGCCTGCGTGATCTTCTCCCGGAAGTACTTCGTGTTCCACTCCAGTTTGTCGCGCAGTTCCGTGGTGGAGCTCAGCAGGTCGAGCACTGCGATAGAAGCGCCTACAATAGACGGCGCGAGCGAGTTGGAGAACAGGTACGGGCGCGAACGCTGCCGCAGCATATCGATGATCTCTTTACGGCCGGAGGTAAAGCCCCCCATCGCGCCCCCCAGCGCCTTGCCCAGCGTACCCGTGATGATATCGACCTTGCCCATAACATTATGGTACTCGTGGGTGCCGCGGCCGGTTCTGCCCATAAAGCCGGTGGAGTGCGAATCGTCCACCAGCAACACCGCGTTATACTTCTCCGCCAACTCCGAAATCACATCCAACTGGGCCACGGTGCCATCCATAGAGAAGGCGCCGTCAGTCACGATTACGCGGTGCCTGGCTCCCTGCGCTTCCTGCAGCTTGGCCTCCAGGTCAGCCATGTTGTTGTGCTCGTAGCGGAAACGCTGCGCCTTGCACAGGCGGATACCGTCAATAATGGACGCGTGGTTCAGGGCATCCGAGATAATGGCCGACTCCGCATCAAAGAGCGGCTCAAACACACCTCCGTTGGCATCGAATGCGGCGGCATATAAAATAGTATCTTCGGTACCCAGGAACTCAGACAACTTGCGCTCCAGCTCCTTGTGAATATCCTGTGTGCCGCATATAAAGCGCACGGAACTCATGCCGTAGCCGTGTGTGTCGATGGCCTCCTTTGCGGCTTCAATCACGCGCGGGTGTGCCGAAAGGCCCAGATAGTTGTTGGCGCAAAAGTTAAGCACATGCGGCTGCACTGTGGTATTAATGTCAGCGCCCTGCGGTGTGGTGATGATACGCTCTTTTTTATATAAGCCAGCCTCCTGTATCTCGGCCAGCTGCTGTTCCAAATCAGCCTTTAAGGTTTCGTACATTTTTATTGTTCTTGATTCGTTTCTCTTTCTTCAATAAGACATCCTATAGCACTATACGCCGGTTGCGTCGCTTTCGTCAGGCGTTGGCGGCGGACGGCGCATGATGGGCCGAGGCCGCGGTGACTTCGGCTGCGCCCTCTCTTCCTGAATTTCCGGTGCAGGTGGCTCCGGCGAGGCAGGCGGCATTTCCGCTTCTGCCGCTGTGGGAGCCGGTGGCGCAGGCCGTTTCATGATGGGCCGGGGACGCGGCGGTTTCGGTTGCGGCGCTGGCTCGGTGGGCGTTTCCGGCGGGGAAGCAGGAAGGGCTTGTGGTGCCGGCGCGTGCTCCGGTGCAGGAGTTTCCTCTAAAGGCCGTTGCAGCGCCGCCGGCCTTTTCATGACTGGCCGCGGGCGTGGGGGTCTGGGAGTTTCTTCTGCTGTGGCAGGTGTTTCTGCTGCTTCCGGTGGCGGTGGTGCCTGTGCCTCTTCCGGTGATTTTTGCAACGCCGCTGGCCTGCTTATAACCGGCCGAGGACGCGGGGGCCTGGGAGGCTCTTCAGTTGCTGGCGCTGCTTCTCCTGTTGTTTCAGCTGCTTGGCTGGCCTCTTCTGGAGGCTTCTGCAAAGCAGCCGGTCGTTTTATAACGGGTCTTGGGCGTGGCGGTTTGGCAGCCGGTACCTCTTCTGTGGCAGGTTGCTCAGGAGCAGGCGTGCCGCTGTTTTCCCCGCCCTCATCCGGCTTCGGCTGTTGCAATGCTGCCGGTCTTTTCATCACCGGTCTTGGCCTTGGCGCAGGCGTGTCTCCTGTGGCAGCGGGCTGTGGTGCCTCTGTTTCTGCCGCCGGCGCTCCTTCTGTGGCAGGCTTTGTGATAACTGGCCGGGGCCGCGCCGCGGGTGCCGCCGCCTCTTCCTTTCCCGGTGCCTCGCCTTCGGCAGCCGGGTTTTGCAAAGCTGCCGGACGCCGCACCGCCGGTCTGGGTTTGGGCGTGTCTTCTTTTTCTTTGCTGGCTTCGTGCGGAACCGGCATTTGTGCCGGCGCTTCCGGCGTTACGGCCGCCGGGCGAGGAGGCGCGGCGCGACGGGCGACAGGGCGCGGTGCAGTTGTGGCGGTAGCCGGCACTGGCTTCGGTATGTCTTCTTCTGCCAGGTGGTAGCGCAGGCGCACGTTGTTCAGCTGCATTTTCACAGCTATATAAAAGCTGTTCGGGTGCATCTGCATGTACATTTCCTGCCAGGCGGCGTAGCGCGCCGGTTCGCCAGCCGCAAACGCCGCCTGGTTCACTCGCTTCTTTATCAGGTATTCTTTAAACGTCATGCTCTAATGGCTTAGCTACCTGCTCTTGCCCCGCAAAGTTACGGGCTTCAGGCATATATGCCGCAATCTTACTTAAAAACGCCTGCGGCCTCCACAAAAATAAGAAAATCCGGGCGCTACTGCAGGAGCCTGTGCAGCCGTATTATCATATGGTTGTATCTGCCCGGGCCTCTCCCGATACACCTCTGTGTGCTGCCGTATCTTTGGGGCAAAGTTGGTAAAAAAATTAGGTGTGTTTGCTGAGCCGGTTTATCTGTTTGGGTAAACCGGCTCTCTTTATACAGATGCCCCCGCATCTCCTGCCTTTCTTATAGCCACCACTTTCAGGATTGCGCCGAAATAGGTTACTTTGCGCAAAGTTTTTAGCGTAACAATGGCAAACACCCCTGAAACGGTAGTAGTGATAGGCGCCTGCGGGCAATTGGGATCAGAACTCACGCTTGCATTGCGGGCTATATACGGTGGCGCCAATGTTGTGGCTGCCGACGTCACTGCCCCCAAACAAGCTGACCTGCGCGACTCCGGACCGTTTGAGCTTGTGGACGTGCTGGACACAAAGGTGCTGACAGGCCTCAGTTCTAAATACAAATTTACTCAGATTTACCACTTGGCTGCCGTGCTGTCGGCCACTGGGGAGAAGAATCCGAAATTTGCCTGGCGGCTGAACATGGAAGGTCTCTTTAACGTGCTGGACCTGTCGCTGGAGCAGGGGGTGAGCAAGGTATACTGGCCAAGCTCTATCGCGGTGTTTGGCCCTGGTACTCCCCGCCAGCACACGCCGCAGCACACCGTCATGGACCCGAACACCGTGTACGGCATCAGCAAGCAGGCGGGTGAGCGCTGGTGCGAATACTACTTTCAGAAGCACGGGCTGGATATCCGCAGCCTCCGTTACCCCGGCCTGATCGGCTACAAATCGCTGCCGGGCGGCGGCACCACCGACTACGCCGTGGACATCTACCACAAGGCGCTGGCAGGCGAACCGTTTGAGTGTTTCCTGCGCGAAGATACGTACCTGCCGATGATGTATATGCCTGATGCCTTGAAAGCCACGCTGGACCTGATGCATGCACCGGCTTCCCAGGTTCGTGTGCGGGATGCATACAACGTAGGGGCGATGAGTTTCTCCCCCGCCGAAATTGCCGCCTCTATCAAAAGGCACCTCCCTGACTTTGAAATCATCTATAAGCCGGACGCGCGTCAGCAGATTGCAGCCTCGTGGCCGCAGAGCATCGACGACAGCGTTGCCCGGCAAGACTGGGGCTGGCAACCTGCCTTCAACCTGCAGGCCATGACCGAAGACATGCTTTTTAACCTGAAGCAGTTGAAAGCAGTGCAGGCAGTTTAGCGTGGCATTTTTGGTATATAACGATATATGATGCCGACAGCAGCACTGGCTAAGGCAGCGCATGCTGTTCTTTACTACAGGCGGTTGCCAGCGCCTGTTTCCGCCTGTGCGTGTTTTAGCCAAAGGTCCCGCTGCCAGACGATAAGCTTTGCCACACCCTATTCTTGCGCAGCACTGGCGGCCCCGCCGCAGCTTATTATCAACTAAAATCCTGTGGCTGCTATATACCCAAGCAGCAGGAAGCCACTCGAAGCGACAATCAACAAACAATCCCCGATAAGTTACTTTCGGAGGAAATTGTGCCTTACCTTTGCGGTAAAACTGGTAAGAGGTGCTGTTTAAAGAGATTATATACCTGATTCAGAAGGACCTGGTGCTGGAGTGGCGGCAGAAATACGCCTTTAACGGCATGCTTCTGTACGTCAGCAGCACCGTGTTCGTCTGCTACCTCAGCTTTGGGTTGCGCTCCAACGCGCTGACAGTGCCGGTATGGAATGCGGTGCTGTGGATTATCCTGCTGTTTACGTCGGTAAACGCCATTGCCAAGAGCTTTATGCAGGAGAACCGGGGGCGGCTGCTCTACTTCTATTCCATTGTGAGTCCGCAGGGCGTGATACTGGCCAAGATCATATACAACGCCCTGCTGATGCTGGTGCTGGCCCTGATCTGTTTCCTGTTCTATGCGCTCGTGCTGGGAAACCCGGTGCAGGACGTGCCCATGTTCCTGCTCTCGATTCTGCTGGGGGCTATCGGCTTCTCCACTTCGCTCACCATGATCTCGGGCATTGCCGCGAAGGCCGCGAACAGCAGCACCCTGATGGCCGTGCTCAGTTTCCCGGTGATCGTGCCGATGCTGCTGATGCTGATCAAGATGTCTAAAAACGCCCTGGATGGCCTCGACCGTAGCCTGAGCCTCGACGAACTGCTTACCCTGCTTGCCATAAACATGATCGTGATCACTGTTTCTTATATTTTGTTCCCGTACCTTTGGCGTTCCTAAGGATGACGGAGGGTTGAGGCGCAAATTGCCCTGTTTTAGCGGCACCAGACGCTAAGAATCAGAAAGAATAGCAGAATTTAAGACTTTTTTGGTGACTTTATCAACAGGAAAACTGTTGTAGTGATAAGCAGGGAATTTGGCGTTCCTGGTTTTTTGCCCGGCACCCTGCGACTTAATCTTATATACATGAAGAAACATTGGTGGAAGATACTGGCTGTGCTGCTACTGGTTTTTACCGTGGTGGCCGGTATGCTATCGGAGGTGCCGCGGCTGCCGATACTCAACGAGACGATCCGCAACCTTTATTTTCACGTGCCAATGTGGTTCGGCATGATCCTGATCCTGCTGATCTCGTTTGTGTACTCCATTAAATACCTCAAAACACCGACAGCCAAGAACGATATCATCGCCTCGGAGGCCGCAAAAGTCGGGATTCTCTTCGGTGTGTTGGGCATCATTACAGGCATGGAGTGGGCGAAGTTTACGTGGGGCGACTACTGGAGCAACGACCCGAAGCAGAATGCCTCGGCCATTGGCCTGCTCATTTACTTTGCTTACCTGGTGCTGCGCAGTTCCTTTAACGAGCAGCAGCAGCGCGCCCGCATCAGCGCGGTTTATAACATCTTCGCGTTTGCGGCGCTTATTCCGCTGCTGTTTATTCTGCCGCGCCTCACCGACTCGCTGCACCCCGGCAACGGCGGCAACCCCGGCTTTAACTCCTACGACCTCGACAACCGCCTGCGTGCTGTGTTTTACCCGGCCGTGATCGGCTGGACGCTGCTCGGCGTCTGGATCGTCAATATAAAATCAAGATTGGAATTACTCAGACAACGCTTATATGAAACTGTTTAGAATAGCGGCCATGTGGTGCTTTATGCTTTGCGCCGCAGCAGGCCTGCAGCAGGCGCAGGCGCAGCCGGCCCAGACTGAAACTGCGGTTGCCGCCACGCAACCGGATGTGGAAATGGCCGATGCACTGCGCCAGGATGGCAAGATTTACGTGGTGCTGGTAGTGCTGCTTACTGTTTTAGGCGGCATACTGCTGTACCTCATCACGCTGGACCGCAAGGTGAGCAAGCTGGAAAAGCAGCTGAAAGACGATCTGGTGAACCGCTAAAATTAGTTTATCCGGTCTCTCAAAATTAGCCTGCCGCCATGGATTTATATTGCCCCATGGCGTGTTAGGGCTACAGGAAAAGGAATACACACATTTATATATAGATGAAGAAGTCACACATCATCGGTATCATTGTTATCGCGCTGGCTATTGGCATCATCATGTCGTCAGTGGGCGATGCCAGTACTTATGTATCGTTTGGCGAGGCCATTGAGCGCGCGCAGGAAGGCAACGCCACCAAAGTGCACGTGGTCGGCCGCCTGAAAAAAGATCCGCAGGGCCATATAGACATGGCCTATGACCCCTTGGTAGACCCGAACTACTTTGCTTTTACACTGGTAGACACCAACCATGTGGCGCAGCGCGTGGTGTACTACAACCCGAAGCCACAGGATTTTGAGCGCTCCGAGCAGATTGTGATTACCGGCAATATGCAGAAAGACGTGTTTGTGGCGGATAAAATACTGCTGAAGTGCCCGTCTAAGTACGTGGAAAAGGAAATACAGCAAAACACAGCAAGCCTGTAAATAAGTTAAGAGTTGAGAGTTAAGAGTTAAAAGTAAAGACTCTTACCCCGCACAACTCATAACTTTTAACTTTCAACTTTTAACTATCAGAAATGATTAATACGCTGATTGGGGATATTGGCCATGGCAGTGTGATTGTGGCTTTTGTGGCGGCCATTGTGTCCTCTTACGCTTATTTTATGGCTTCGCGCACCAGCGTGGAGGCTGCCGGAGACAACAGCTGGCGCAACCTGGCCCGCAGCGCTTTTTACGTGCACGGGGCGGCGGTGCTGATGATTGTCTTCAGCTTATTCAACATTATATACGCGCACCGCTACGAGTATTACTACGCCTGGAGCCACTCCTCCAATCACTTGCCGGTGCATTACATGATCTCCTGCTTCTGGGAAGGCCAGGAAGGCTCGTTTCTGCTCTGGATTTTCTGGCACGTGATGCTGGGTGTGGTCCTGATTAACGGCGGAAAGAAGAACAAAGACTGGGAAGCGCCTGTGATGGCGATGTTCTCGTTTGTGCAGCTTTTCCTGACTTCAATGATCCTGGGTGTGGTGATCGGCGATATGAAGATCGGCTCTTCTCCGTTCATCCTGATGCGCGATTTTATGACAGATGCCCCGGTGTTTGCCATGGACCCGAACTTTGTACCGAAAGACGGCACCGGCCTGAACCCGCTGCTGCAGAACTACTGGATGGTGATTCACCCGCCCACGCTGTTCCTGGGCTTTGCCGCTACCCTGGTGCCGTTTGCCTTTGCGATGGCCGGTCTCTGGAAAGGCAAGTTCGTGGAGTGGGTAAAGCCTGCGCTGCCATGGTCTCATTTTGCAGCCGTAGTGTTGGGCGTAGGTATCGTGATGGGCGCCTACTGGGCCTATGAGACGCTGAACTTTGGTGGCTACTGGAACTGGGACCCGGTGGAGAACGCGGTATATATCCCGTGGCTGGTACTGGTCGGTGCGATCCACACCATGATTGCGTACCGCCGTAGCAAGCAGGGGCTTACTGCTTCTTTCATTCTCGTGATTGCTTCCTTCCTGCTTATCCTGTATGCTACCTTCCTCACACGAAGCGGCATCCTGGGTAACGCCTCCGTGCACTCGTTCACCGACCTGGGCCTGTCCGGCCAGTTGTTTGCATACCTCGCGGTGTTTGCGGTGCTGGCCATCGGCTTACTGGCGTATCGCTGGAAGAGCATTCCCTCTACAGAGAAAGAGCTATCGACATATACCGGTGAGTTCTGGGTATTTATCGGGGCTGCGGTGCTTTGCCTGGCTGGTTTCCAGGTGCTGGCCACTACCTCCATCCCCGTTTGGAACTCCTTCCTGGGCTTTATTGGCATCGACTCTAACGCCGCCCTGCCCGCCGACCAGATCGAGCACTATACCAAGTTCCAACTGTGGGCCGGTGTGGGCGTGGCGATTCTGTCGGGTATAGGCCAGTTGCTGTGGTGGAGCAAAGGCGAAAGAACGAAGAACACGTTCATCGACGCCATCATGCTGCCCGCTATGCTCACGCTGCTTTTCACCAGCCTTATCATTGTGCTCTCGAAGCTGGGCGTGCTGTCCGAAACCATCAACAACCCCGTTTATATCACTTTGCTGGTAGCGGCACTGTTCTCGGTGTTTGCGAACCTGAGCATTATCCTGAACCTGCTTCATAAGAAAGTGACGCTTTCAGGCGGTGCGGTGGCGCACATTGGCATCGCTCTGATGCTGATCGGTATCCTGTTCTCCTCGGGCTACTCCAACATCATCTCCCAGAATACGTCCGGTATGGTGTATTCCCGTGAGTTTGACGATGAGATAAACCGCGACAACGTGCTGCTGTGGCGCAACGGCCCTGTAGAGATGAACAAGTACACGGTGAGTTACCACGGCCAGTACCAGGAGGTGAAGGGCGTGCCGGAGTATGTGAACCGCGAGATGCTCTTCCCTACGGCGGATGAATACAAAGCCATAGCGCGCGGCGATGTGAAAGTAGGCGATAAAGTTTACTTCAAGACAGGTGATACGCTGGAACTGGAGTCGCCGGAGAACACATATTATCAGGTAGTATATAAGGAGCGCGAGAGCGGCAAGTCCTTCACGCTGTACCCACGTGCGCAGGTGAACCCGAACATGGGCCTGCTGGCCTCCCCGGACATCAAGCACTTTGCCGACAAAGACCTGTACTCACACGTATCGTCTGTGCCAGACCCGAACGAGGAAAAGGATTG
>Ga0210040_10006312_pt1 | contig 14799 bp, 13 predicted proteins | sample CryGeyCG12114_NA_FD_185462 | JGI IMG/M metagenome (GOLD analysis project Ga0210040, IMG submission 185462) | Groundwater microbial communities from aquifer - Crystal Geyser CG19_WC_8/21/14_NA (SPAdes) (version 2) | ecosystem: Environmental > Aquatic > Deep subsurface > Groundwater | place: USA... | reverse complement strand
CCGGGTCAGAGCGTCGACGTCCTCCACGGCCAGGGCACGGGTCACAGGCGGCATCACCCGATGCTGCCAGGCGCCCCCAGCGCGGACCCGCCACAGCCACTCCTGCGCACGCCGTGAGCAGGACGGCGGGTGCTCGCGATCGACCCGGTCGTCGGAAGCGGCACGAGCCCTCGCCGCCGGTCACGCCGCGGGTCGTGCCACGGGTGACGCCATCGCGAGGCGCCGCTGGGTGACCTGGTAGCCGGCGCGGGTGAAGGCCGCGGCCATCGGGGTGTTCGTGGTGTCGGTGTCGGCGGTGATCCGTGAGGCTCCGTCCGCGACGTGGACGTGCGTGATCTCGGCGAGCAGGTCGTCGACGTAGCCGCGACCGCGCTGTCCGGGCAGGACACCGAGGTAGCTGACGCTGGCCGACGTCGCGCTGCGAGAGGGGATCACCAGGCCGACCAGGTCGCCCCCGTGGTTCCGCGCCAGGCGCCAGCGGTCCCGGCGCCCGGGCAGGGACGAGTAGAAGCCGAGGTCGTCGCGGGCCTGGTCCTGCGCGCCCATCTGGGCCAGGTTGCGGACGGTGAGCTGGTCCAGGCTGCCCTGTGCGACCGCAGCGAAGGCGTCGAGGAAGGCCGCATCGTCGCCCGCGTGGAACGTCAGGCGGGTGCTGCGCGGCGGCAGCGTGCTGGCGGAGGTCCAGGTGAGGCGCAGCCGCTCGACGGGCTCGTCCAGCCCTGCGGCGGTGGCCGCTCCGACCCGCCAGGCGACGGCTTCCCGGGCGGCGGGGTCGTCGTGCCAGGTCGTCGGCACGTCCAGCAGGTACTCCGGCAGCGTCGGCATGCCGGCTCCGAGCAGGGCCGTGTGCCCCTGCTCCAGCAGCCCCGATGCGAGCTGCACCGGGTCCTGCACGCTCGGGTGGACCCACAGGCAGTCCAGGGCGACGGGGTGGTCGCCGGCAGGTGGCGCCCACCACACGGCCCGGGCCAGGACCGTGTCCGTGCTGGTGTCCTGGTGGACCCAGGTCCACTCGGGCCGGTAGCTGCCTGCCTCGATGTCGCGCAGGTAGCGGGCGGCGTCGACGAAGCTGGTGGGGTCGACCTGGGTGCACGTGAGCGCCAGGTCGAGCTCGGTGCTCGTGATCGAACGGGACATGCTGGAGCCTCCGAACGCGGGTTCCTCGAGTCGCGGCCCGCCGCAGCAGACGACGGTCCCCGGGACGCACGACGTGCAGGACGCGGCTCCTGCTCGTCGCGCGGCTGCTCTGCGCCGGGTCCGGTACGACGCGATCGACAGCCGGAGTCGGATCGGAGGCAGGGGGCTGGCCGCGTTCAGCCGCCGAAGTTGCCGGGGCGCATCCAGGCGCTCCTCCCGCCGCCACGCAGGGCTGCGGCCCGTGCACTCACCCCGGAGGCGTCGCCCGCGCGCAGCAGGTCCTGACGTCCGAGCTCTTCCCGCCGAGACGCCCTGACCGCCCAGACCACGGCTGGCACTGCCAGGACGAGCAGGACGAGCAGGACGATGGCGGGCTCCACGGGCCGAGCCTGCCCTGCCCAGATGTGCCTGTCGAGCGAACATCTGGGGGCCTGAGTGACCAGGCTGATCGCGGCCACCGCCTGACGGGAGCACCGCAAGCTCAGAGGCGGTGCCGCCCCGGAGCTGTCCCGACAGCCCCGTCCGGACGGGCAGTCACCGAGGACTGCAGGGCGCACCTGCGCCGGCTGTCGCCCGTCGGTGTGGTCCAGACCGGCGGCCGGGCGGTCGATGCGAGCCGGCATGGGTGTCCTCGACGGCAGTGTCCGGCAGCGTCGAGCGTGGCTGCCGGCGGCCGTCGCGGCTGCGGTGGTGGTGGCGCTGCTGACGGCCCTGGTGGTCGTGGCGGTGCAGCAGTCCACCGCGGCGGTGTCAGGGCAGGTGCACGCGCGCAACCAGGACGCGGTGCGCAGCTCGAGGGCGTTCGTGCAGGCCCGGATGGACGTGCTCGGCGGCGCGGTCGGGATGTACGCGGCCCGTGCGGACGTGCGCCGCACGCTCGCCGCGGTGACGACGACGTCGCATGCTCCGACGGCGCTGACGCCGGCGCTGGAGGACCTGTCGGGCGCGCTGCCGGGTCTGGTCGCCGCCTGGGCCAGCGACGAGAACGGCGTCATCGTCGACAGCACCGCTCCGGGCCGGCTGACGAACGGCCAGGACCTGAGCGAGCGGGACTGGTTCCGCGGCGCCCGCGGGGTGGCGACGCCGTACCTGTCGAGCGGCTACGTCAACAAGGATGCCGCGCGGACCCCCGGGTTCGCGATCAGCGTCGCGGTCCGCAGCCCCGACAGCACCGGGGTCGTCGGGGTCGTCGGCGTGTCGATGAGCCTCGCGGCGCTCGAGCAGGTGCTGGCCGACGCGGTGCCGGCCGGGGGCCGGCTGCAGGTGACCGACCAGAAGGGCCAGCTGCTGGCCGCTCCCGGCGCCACCGCCGAGCCGCTCGCGGACCGCAGCCAGGACCCGGGGGTCCAGACCGGGCTGCTGGGCCGCACCAGCAGCCAGGGCCGCGACGGCTGGGAGGACATGAACGCGCCGCTGAGCCAGGGCTGGACGGTCAGCACCGGTCTGCCCGCCTCGCTGGCGACCGGCCCCAACAGCCGGTTGACGCGGACCCTGAGCGGTGGCGGCATCGCCGTCGGGCTGCTGCTGCTCGGCGCGCTGCTGCTCCTGGCCCGGGTGCTGCGGCAGCGGGGGCAGGCGCAGGACGGGCTCCGCGCGGCGCTGGCGGAGGTGCAGGCCCGCCGCCGCTACACCGACAGCGTCCTGGACACCCTGGACGTGTCGGTGGCCGTGTGCGACGAGCAGGGCCGGCTGACCTACTTCAACCGCCTGGCCAGGCTGTGGCACGGCGTGGACGCCGACGCCGAGGTCGACCCGGCCCAGTGGAGCCAGGCCTACGTCACGACCCACCCGGACGGGACCGCTGTCGCCGCCGACGAGTGGCCACTGGTGCGGGCCCTCACGTCGGCCGAGCCCGCCTCCGGCGAGTTCTCCCTGACCGGCCCGGACGGTGTCGCCCGGCGTGTCGTGGTCCGCGCCCAGCCGCTGCTCGACGAGGACGGCGTCGGGCTGGGCGTGGTCTCCGGTTCGTACGACGTGACGCGGCTGCGCGAGAACGAGGCGCAGCTGGCGCTGGCCCGCGACACTGCGCTGGCCGCGACGCAGGCCAAGTCGTCGTTCCTGGCCGCGGTCAGCCACGAGATCCGCACTCCCCTGAACGGGGTGCTCGGGATGCTCGAGCTGGCGATGCTCGACGACGACCTGACCGGCGGGCACCGGCAACGGCTGCAGGTCGCGGCCGACTCCGGCCGGACCCTGCTGCGGCTGCTCAACGACGTGCTGGACCTGTCCCGCGCCGACGCCGGCCGGCTGGTGCTGTCCGAGCGGGCGGTCGACCTGCCCGACCTGCTGTCCGCCGCCACCGCGGTCGTGTCCGGGTCGGCGCAGCGCAAGCGGCTGCGGTTGGACCTGCACATCGCCCCGCAGGTCCCCGAGCGCGTGGTCGTCGACCCGGACCGGCTGACCCAGGTGCTGCTCAACCTGCTCGGCAACGCGGTGAAGTTCACCGACACCGGCTCGGTCATCCTGCGCGCGCACGCCGAGCCGGACGGCCGAGGCGGGTGCGTCCTGGTGCTGCAGGTGGCCGACACCGGCCCCGGCATGACCGACGCGGAGTGCGCACGGGTCTTCCAGCCGTTCGAGCAGGGCAGCGCCGGGCGCGCCAACGGCGGCAGCGGGCTGGGGCTGGCCCTGACCAGCCAGGTGCTGGACCTGCTCGGTGGGGACATCACCGTCGACAGCTCGGTCGGGCACGGCACGACCTTCACGGTGCGGCTGCCGGTCGCCTCGAGCGGCGGCTCGACCGCTGCCGCCGACCACCGCCGGCCCGAGGCGTCCGTCGTGCGAGCGACGCCGCGGCTGGACCTGCACGTGCTGCTGGCCGAGGACAACGAGGTCAACCAGCTCGTCGTGACGGGGCTGCTCGAGTCCCGCGGCGCCCGGGTGACGGTCGTCGACGACGGCGCGAAGGCCGTCACCGAGGTCCTGGCCGGCGACTACGACGCGGTCCTGCTCGACTGGCAGATGCCCGTCATGGACGGCCCCGACGCTGCACGCGCCCTGCGCGCCGCCGGTCTGACCCTCCCGGTGATCGGCCTGACGGCCCGGACGGCCGCCGAGGACGTCGCCCTGTGCCTGGCGGTCGGGATGGACGCCGTCCTGCCCAAGCCGTTCCCCCTCGAGCAGCTCGAGCAGGTGCTGCGCGAGGCCGTCGCAGCCCGGAGCGCACCGGGAGGCGCGACGGCCCCGGTGGTGCCCGCAGCGGTGGTCCGCTGAGTCGAGACGTGCCAGCACCGAGGTCTCGCAGGGGAACGGCCGGCACATGACGACCACCAGCCCTGCCCACCCGTCCGACGTGCCGTCAGGCCGTGAGGCAGAACTCGTTGCCGTCCGGGTCCACCAGCTCGGTGGTGCCGTCCTCGGCGGTGCCGTGCGGGGTCGCGCCCAGGGCGACGAGTCGGTCGACCTCGGCAGCGACATCCGCGTCGACCGGGCTCAGCTCGAACCGCTGCCGGTTCCTGCCGTGCTTGGGCGCCACCGGCGGGCCACCCCACGCGACCTTCGTACCGCCGTGCGGGGACTGGACCGCGGTCTCCTGTCCTGGTCCCACACCAGCGGCCAGCCCAGCGCCTCGGCCCAGAACAGCCCGACCTCGCGGGTGCCGTCGCAGGCGATCTCGCCGAGCAGGCCGCACCCGGACAGGAAGGCGCTGCCCGCACCGATCACACAGAACTCGTTGCCCTCAGGATCGGCGAGCACGACATGGCCCTCGTCCGGTCGCTGCCCGACGTCGAGGTGCGCGGCGCCGAGTGAGAGAGCCGCCGCGACCTGCCGGTCTTGATCGGCGTGGCTGGCGCTGGTCAGGTGCAGGTGCACCCGATCCCTGCCGACCCGCTCGACGCGCCCGGGGGCGAAGCGCAGGCCGACCTGACGGTCAGTCCCGGGCAGGAACGCGCCGCGGACGTCCTCGACGACCTCCCGTGCCAGCAGGCTCGACCAGAAGGCGGCCAGCCGGAGTGGGTCGTGCGCGTCGTAGCCGAGGGCCGACAGTCTCGATGCCACCGCCGCACGGTAGACGTACGGCACAGGCTCCCGCACCCCGGTTTCGGACGGGAACGTCCAGCAGGCCGGCGCTGCGCTGGACCTGCTGCCGGAGCGCAGACCTGCTCTGATGGGCGGGTGCCTCGTGTCGTCGTGGGTGCCCTGGTCGACGTGGACCGGGTCCTGCTCGGACACCGCAGCCCGTTCCGACGGTCGTACCCGAACGTCTGGGACCTGCCCGGCGGGCACGTCGAGCAGGGTGAGACCGAGGTGGAGGCGCTGATCCGGGAGCTGAGCGAGGAACTCGGGATACGCGTCCTCGAGCAGGACGTCGTCGCGGTGGCCCAGCTCCACCTCGGCGACCCGGGCGCGTCGGAGCTGGTCCTCGGCATCTGGCACGTCCGCCGGTGGCAGGGCTCCGTGAGCAACCGGGCGCCGGACGAGCACGACCTCTTGGCCTGGTTCACCGCTGGGAACCTGGAGGGACTGGCACTCGCCCACGGGGACTACCCGCAGCTGCTCCGAGACCTGCTGGACCGGCCACAGCAGTCCCGCTGTACGACCGTCTGACGGACCTCCGTCTGCCAGGGCTCCCGGTCAGGGGAGCCCTGGCAGACGGGTGGGCTACCCGAGGGTCGCCGGCGGCTGCGGGTCGTCGTCGTACACGACGACCCGTGCGTAGTTCTGGCCGACGACGGCGTTGCGGGTGTTGGAGACGAACACCTTGTAGAAGCTCTCGAGCGTCGCCGCGGGCGTGGTGTTGCCGGCCAACGGGACCTCGACGGTCAGCGTGCGCTGACCGGGCTTGAAGACGACCTCCTGAGCCTGGGCCTCGATCTGGGCGCCGCTGGTGGTCAGGGACTGGAAGCTGGCGTAGACGGGACGCGTGCTCCTGGCCGACAGGGTCAGCACGACGGGCACCGTGGAGGGGCCGTCGCCCTCGTTGACGGCGGTGCCGCGCACCGACACCTGGGGCAGGTCGGTCGGCCCGCCGTCACCGATCGCCGAGTCCTGGAAGGCGAGGTCGGACAGGTACACCCCGCCGGTCGCCGACGTGGCGGTCAGCCGGACCTGCCGGAGGTCGTGCACGTCGACGTCGGTCAGGCTGCTGACGGGCAGCCGCACCGTGCGCAGCCAGATCTTGTCCAGGACCGTGCTGGTGCCGCCGCCGCCGGGGAACACCGACAGCGCGTCGCTGATGTCCGCCACGCGGACGCTCTGGGTGGCACCCTTGCCGTCGACGACGCTGAGGGTCAGGTCGGCGTCGGTCGTGCTGTCGTCGCGGGAGGCCCGCACGGTGAGGGCGTCGTAGCCGCTGACGTCGCGGCGGGCGGCGGGCAGGTCGGCGCGGACCTGCGCGCCGGCAGCCGTCCAGCGGAAGTGCATCATGGGCGCGGCGGGGACGTTCGCGGCGTAGTTCGCCGGGGTCCAGTGCGGGAACCGCGAGGTGGACGTCGACGTCGCGCACGGCGGCAGCGGGCTGGACGGCGAGCGGCCGACGCCGATGCTGGCGCAGTACTGGCCGTCGCCCGCTCCGGTGGTGCGCACGGTCGACGACGGACCGGTCAGCGTGGCGACGTCCAGCCGCCGGTTGCTCGGGGACTGCGCCTCGGTGTAGACGGTGGCCCGCCCGGCGGAGGTCGCCGTCCCGCCGCTGCCGTCGAACAGCGGGAGCAGCGCGCGCTCGTTGCCCATGACCATGCGGAAGAAGCCGGAGATGTACGCGACGCCGACCGCGTACTGCTCGGCGGCGCTCAGGCGCGTCGTCGTCGGGGAGCTGCTGCTGCAGGTGGGATCCGCGGCGTCGCGCCAGTCGTCGGAGGCGGGCGCGACCGCGACGCCGGGCGTCCACTCGGTGTTGAAGAAGTTGTGGTCCGCGCCCATCACCATCAGCGAGGAGCGCAGCACCTTGTCGGTGGGGTCGGCGTAGCGGGAGTCGTCGTAGAAGTGCTGCCCCTGCTGGTTGGACACGTCGCCGTCGCAGTAGGGGAGCACGATCGCCATGGGCACGTCGGGCAGGGTCTCCCTGCCGAAGTCGATCGGCGCCAGCGGCAGGACCGCCTCGATGCCGTACGGCTTGGCCCGGGCCGCGTTCAGCAGGGCCGCCTTGACGACGCCCTCGCCGCCGCGGGAGTGCCCCATCAGCCCGACGTCCGTCAGGTCGAGCTTGCCCTTGAGCAGGCGGCTGAGCCCGGGGGCGTTGCCGCGGTCGGCCGCCGCGAGCAGGTTCAGGTGGTCCAGGACGAGCTGGCCGCGGGCGAGGGTGCCGGCGTCGTCGGCGTACAGGGCGTCCTGCGCGTTGATGCCGTTGGCGCTGATCGACACCACGACGTAGCCGTGGCTGGCGAGGACCTGCGCGGAGCCGTTGTAGCCCAGGTAGCTGGGGATCGGCCGGTAGCCGGCGGGGCAGGGCCACTGCGTGTTGCTGGTCAGCAGCGCCACCGGGTCGTAGCAGGCGGCGTGCCGGCCGTGCAGGAACAGGACGACGGGGCGCCTGCCGGGGGCTGCGACCGGCATGAACACCGCCGCGCGCTCCTCGACCGTGCGGTTGCTGAGCCCGGGCAGGGTGAGGGCGGTGTCGCCGCGGTCGTAGTCGGCCCGGGTCACCGCGTACTTGCCGGGGCTGGCCGGGTCGATCGCCGTCGCCGGGCCGGGAGCGGCCTGCGCCTGCGGCCGGGCGGCGCGCGCCGACGGGGCGCGCGCGCTGCCGGCGGGGGTCGTGCTCTCGACCTGGCCGTTCCAGGCGACCTGGACGCGGGACGCCCGGGCGACCCGGGGGTCCTTGGTGACGACGGTGAGCCGCAGACCGTCGGCCGACTCCTGGGCGGTGCCCACGACGACGCCGTCGACCGCGAGCTCGGGGAGGGCGTCCCGGACGGGGAGCGGCGCGGCCAGGCGCAGGGTGAGCCGGTAGCCGCCGGCGACGTGGCGGACGGTCCAGCCCTGGGCAGCTGCGGCGGAGGCTGCTCCTGCGGGGGTGGCGGCGAGCGCCGGGGAGCCGGCGCCGGCGGTGAGGACCGCGACCGCCACAGCGGCGGCGGCGCCGGCCAGCAGGCGCTGGCCGGGGAGTGAGGTACGGAGCATGCCGGGGAGGTCCTCTCGGGGGCGGTACGTCACCCAGCGGGCGACGTGTCCCGCAGGCAACACCGCGTGCACGTCCGGGAGGTTTCGGCGCGTAGCGGTGGTGTTACGCCGCGTGGGCGCGGATCGGCCGCGGGTGCCGCGGCAGAGGGCCGGCAGCGGCTACAGGGGGTCGAGCAGGCGCTGCAGGAACTGCCGGGTGCGGCGCTCGCGCGGCTCGACGAGCACCTCCGCCGGCGGGCCGCTCTCCACCACGACGCCGCCGTCGAGGAACAGCACCTGGTCGGCCACCTGCCGGGCGAACCGCATCTCGTGCGTCACCACCACTATCGTCCAGCCCTCGGCGGCCAGCGACTGCATCACCCGCAGCACCTCGCCGACGAGCTCGGGGTCCAGGGCGCTGGTCGGCTCGTCGAACAGCACCACCCGTGGGCGGGTGGCCAGTGCCCGGGCGATGCCGACGCGCTGCTGCTGCCCGCCGGACAGCTGCACCGGGTAGGCGTCCGCCTTGTCGGCCAGGCCGACGCGGCCGAGCAGCTCCCGGGCCTCGGCCCGCGCCTCCGCGCGCGGCCGGCCCTGCGCGAGCACCGGTCCGGCGGTCACGTTCTCGAGCACGGTGAGGTGCGGGAACAGGTTGTGGGACTGGAAGACCATGCCGCTCTGCGCGCGCAGCCGCGACACCGCCCGGGCGTCGGGCCGGGCGGCCCAGTCCAGCGCGACGTCGTCGATGCGCACCGTCCCGGTCTCCGGTGCCTCCAGCCCGTTGAGGCTGCGCAGCACCGTCGTCTTGCCCGAGCCGGACGGCCCGATGAGGCAGGTGACCGACCCCGAGGGCACCTGCACGTCGACGCCGCGCAGCACGCGGTTGGTGCCGAACGTCTTGACCAGACCGCTGGCCTCGAGCAGGGGGGCGCTCATGCGGCCACGTACCGCGACAGCCTGGTCTCCAGCCGGGTCTGGCCGAACGACAGCGCCAGGCACACCACCCAGTAGTAGACGGCCGCGACGCCGTAGAGCGTGAAGAACGCGAAGCTCGGCGCCGCGATCTCCTGGGCCTTGCGCAGCAGCTCGGTGACCAGGATCGTCGAGACGAGCGAGGTGTCCTTCACCAGGGAGATGAGCGTGTTGCTCAGCGGCGGCACGGCGATGCGGGACGCCTGCGGCAGCACCACCCGGCGCAGGGTGGTGGTCCGGTTCATCCCGACCGTCATCGCCGCCTCCCACTGCCCCCGCGGCACCGCGAGGATCGACGCCCGCACCGCCTCCGAGGCGTAGCCGCCGACGTTGAGGGTGAGGGCGATGATCGCGCTCGGGAACGGGTCGATGGTCAGGCCGAGCGACGGCAGCCCGTAGAACACGATGAACAGCTGCAGCAGCAGCGGCGTGCCACGCACCAGGGAGACGTACGCCCGCGCCAGCGCAGACACCACCCGGCGACCGGACAGGCGCATCAGCGCGATCACCAGGGCGAGGGCCAGCCCCAGCACGAAGCTCAGGGCGGTGAGCGGCAGCGTCCCGCGCAGCAGGCCGCCCAGCAGGGGCCCCAGGCTGGTGCGGACCAGGTCCCAGTCGATCGTGCTCACAGCGTCACGTGCCGCTGACGTCCTGGCCGAAGTACTGCTCCGAGATGCGCGCCAGCGTGCCGTCGGCGCGCAGCGCCTTCAGCGCCGTGTCGACCTCGCCCTGCAGGCCGGCGCCGTCCTTGCGGAAGACCAGGGCCTGCTTGCTCGGCTCGTCGATCTCGGCGGCGATCTTCACGGCCTGGTCGCCGGTGCTCTTCTGGTACTCGAGCAGGGCCAGGCTGTCGTTGATGGTGACGTCGACGCGCTTCTGCTTGAGCAGCGTGATGGCCTGCGTGAAGCCCTCGACGGCCTCGACCTGCGCCCCCGCCTCGGTGGCGACGTCGGCGAACGAGCTGGTGGTCGACTGGGCGCTGCGCTTGCCCTTGACGTCCGCGAGCGTGTGCACGCTGTCGTCGTCCGCGCGCGTCACGACGACGCCGGTCGAGACGGTGTACGGCGCGGAGAACAGGTACTTCGCCTGGCGCTCCGGGTTGATCGTGATCTGGTTCGCGATGACGTCGTACCGGTCGGCCTCCAGGCCGGCGAAGATCGCGTCGAACTGCGTCTCGCTGAACAATGCCCGCGGCGCGGGCGGGCGCGCGGGTGCTGTGTCGAGCATCTCGTCCGGCCTCAGGAGCGCAGGGCGCCGGCCCGGCCTGCCGGGGGCGGGACGAGCGCGCGGCTCACGACCTCGCGCAGGACGGTGCGTCGCCGGTCGTGCTCGGCCTCGGCGTCGGCGGAGGTGGCGGTGAACGTCGCGCTCACCGGCGACCAGGTGCCGGCCAGGGCGATGAGCAGCGCGTAGACCTCCTCGGGCCGGATGCCGCCGACGACCCGCCCCTCGGCCTGCGCCCGGGCGAGGGCCTCGGCGTGCCGGTCCCCGTGTCCGGGGTGCGCGGCCAGCAGCTCGCCCGTCGGCACCCGCTCCAGGCGGTACCAGCTGGCCAGCCGCACCAGCGCGGGGTCGGTCAGGTACGAGTCGTAGAGCGCGACGACGTAGCCGGGCAGGTCGTACGGGGTCAGCGGGACGGCGTCGACGACGCGGTGCAGGTGCCGGGCGAAGACGGCGTCGAACAGGCCGTCCTTGGACCCGTACCACCCGTACATCTGCGCCTTGTTGACCCGCGCGGCGGCAGCCACCCGGTCCACGCGCGCGCCGGCGATCCCGTGCGCGGCGAACTCCACGGTCGCCGCGTCGAGCAGCCGCTGCCTGCTCTTCTCCCCGTCCCGCACAGGCCCATCGTGCAACAAACCAGTTGGTTGCTACGATTCGGGCATGGAGCTGATCGCGAACGACTTCGACGACACGACCACCGCGCTGCAGGTCGTCGACGGACTGGACCTCGCCGGTCGGCGGGCGGTCGTCACGGGTGCCGCCTCCGGGATCGGGGTGGAGACCGCCCGCGCCCTGGCGCACGCCGGGGCAACGGTGACGCTCGCGGTGCGGGACACCGCGGCGGGCGAGCGCGTCGCCGCCGACATCGCGCGGACCAGCGGCCGGGACGACGTCGCGGTCGCGCACCTCGACCTCGCGGACCTGGCCACGGTCGACGCCTTCACCTCCGCCTGGTCCGGGCCGCTGCACGTGCTCGTGAACAACGCGGGCGTGATGGACACGCCGCAGGGCACGACCGCGCAGGGCTGGGAGACCCAGTTCGGCACGAACCACCTGGGGCACTTCGCCCTGACCACCGGCCTGCACGCGGCACTGGCCGCCGCCGGCGACGCCCGGGTCGTGTCCGTGTCCTCCAGCGCCCACGCCGCCTCGCCCGTCGTGTTCGAGGACCTGTTCTTCGAGCGGCGCGCCTACGACCCCGGCCTCGCGTACGCCCAGTCCAAGACCGCCAACGCGCTGTTCGCGGTCGAGCTGACCCGCCGCTGGGCGGTGGACGGCATCACCGCGAACGCCCTGATGCCGGGCGGCATCTGGACGCCGCTGCAGCGGCACTGGAGCCCGCAGCAGCGGGCGGCCGCCGAGCAGCAGGCCAGCCAGGCCGAGGCGGCCGGTGCGTTCCACATGAAGACCCCCGAGCAGGGCGCCGCCACCTCGGTGTTCCTCGCCACGTCCCCGCAGGTGCAGGGGCATCGGCGCGCGGTACTTCGAGGACTGCCACGAGGCCGAGGTCGTCCCGGAGCTGCGCGGCCTGTCCGGCGTGCTGCCGCACGCCCTCGACCCGGTCGCCGCGCGGCGCCTGTGGGACGTCTCGGAGGAGCTGCTCGCCGCGGCCGCCACCGGCTGACCTTCGGCGGTCGCGGGGTGCCGTCCTGCCGGGACGGAGGGCCTGGGGTGTAATCGTCGGGCTCCAGGCGGCGGCTGCCCCGGGGCTCGGGGTGGGACGGGGGAGCGCGTGGCCGGGGCTGCTGAGGGACCCGGCGTGGACTTCGCCGCCCTGTTCGCGGCGCTGCCGACGGCGTACCTGGTCATGTCGCCCGACCTGGTGATCGTGGAGGCGAACGCGGCCTACCTGCAGGCGGTGGGCCGCACCCGGCGGGAGCTGGTCGGCCGGCCGGTCTTCGACGCGTTCCCGCCCTCGCCCGGCTCCCTCGACGACCAGGGCCGCAACCCGGTGCAGCTGTCGTTCGAGCGGGCCCGCGACACCGGACGGCCGGACCACATGCCGCTGTCGAACTACGACATCGTCGACTCCGCCACCGGCCAGCTCTCCCGGCGCTTCTGGTCGCTCATCAGCGCACCCGTGCTGGACGACGACGGCAAGCCGATGCTGGTCCTGCAGCGCACGGAGGACGTCACCGACTACGTCATCGACCGGGAGGACCGGGACCGCGAGCGGGAGCGCGGGCTGGCCTGGCAGCGGCGGGCGGAGGTCGTCGAGGCCGACCTGTTCGCGCGTGCGGCCGAGCTGCGGGCCGCGCTCCAGGCGCAGGAGACGGCGTCGCGCCGGCTCGACGGGCTGTCCGCGGCGGCGCTGCGGCTGGCGGCCGCCGAGACGCTCGACGAGCTCGTCGAGACCGTGGTCGCGACGGGCATGACCGCGCTGGGCGCCGACGGGGGAGCGGTCGCCGTGCGCGACGACGCCCAGGGGATCGTGCGCCTGAGCCTGACCGACTCGCTCGGCGACGTGTCGCAGGAGCGCTACGCCGAGCTGGCGCTGGACGACCCGCTGCCGGCCGCCTGGGCCGCCCGCACGGGCGAGCCGGTCCTGCTCCCGGACCGCGCGGCCGGCCTCGCCTGGTCCGCGACGATGGCCGAGGTGTACGAGGCGACCCACCGCAGCGCGTGGGCGGCGCTGCCGCTGCGCGTCGGGGAGCGGCTGCTCGGGTCGCTGACGGCGTCGTGGGCCGAGCCCCGCACGTTCGAGGCCGACGAGGTGGAGCTGCTGTCGGCCTTCGCCGCGCAGTGCGCGCAGGTGCTCGACCGGATGCAGGTGCGCGCCACGGAGCGGCGCGCGGCCGTGGCCAACCGGCAGATGTCGGAGGCCCTGCAGCGCAGCCTGCTGACCGCGCCGCAGCAGCCCGACCACCTCGAGATCGCGGTGCGCTACCGGCCGGCCGCCGAGCAGGTCCAGGTCGGCGGGGACTGGTACGACGCCTTCCTCATCGAGGACGGCTCGACGTGCCTGGTCGTCGGCGACGTCACCGGGCACGACCGCGAGGCCGCCGCGGTGATGGGCCAGATCCGCAACCTGCTGCGCGGGATCGCGTACACGGTCGGGGACCCGCCGGCGCTCGTCCTGAAGGCCCTGGACCGGGCCATGCGCGACCTCGAGGTCGGTGCCCTCGCGACCGCCGTGCTGGGGACCGTCGAGCAGACCCCGGAGCAGCGCGAGGCCGGCGTCCGCCTGCTGCGCTGGTCCAGCGCCGGGCACCCGCCGCCGCTGTACGTCGGCGCCGACGGCTCGAGCCGGCTGCTCGAGCACGACCCCGACCTGCTGCTCGGCGTCGCCCCGGAGACCGCCCGCCGGGACCACGAGCAGGAGCTGGAGCCGGGCTGCACGGTCCTGCTCTACACCGACGGGCTGATCGAGCGGCGGGGCGTCGGGCTGGACGAGGGCCTCGCCTGGCTGACGGCGACCGTCGGCGGGCTCGCTCACCTGTCCGTCGACGAGCTGTGCGACCGCCTGCTCGCCGAGGTCGCGGAGACCGCCGAGGACGACATCGCCCTGCTGGCCCTGCGCGCCCACCCCGAGGACCGACCGCGCCCGCAGGACGCCGCCCCGGCCCACGTCCCCCAGCGCTACCGGTAGGCGTCAGGCGTCGGGGCGGGCCGGTGCGGGCAGGTCGCCCGTGCCGCGGGCCCCCCGGGCTGCGGCAGCCCGCCCGGCACGGCCTACAGGAGGGGCACCAGGTGTTCACGACCAGACCTGAGCTGATCGGCGACGTGGGGATGGTCGCCTCGACCCACTGGCTGGCCTCCGCGACCGGCATGTCGGTGCTGGAGCGGGGCGGCAACGCCGTCGACGCCGCGGTCGCCGCCGGCTTCGTCCTGCAGGTCGTCGAACCGCACCTGAACGGGCCGGGCGGGGACGTGCCGATCCTGGTGGCGGCGCCCGGCGGCGAGGTGCAGGTCTACTGCGGCCAGGGCCCGACGCCGGCGAGCGCGAGCATCGAGCGCTACACCGAGCTCGGACTGGACCTCGTGCCCGGGACCGGCCTGCTGGCCGCCGTCGTGCCCGGCGCCTTCGGCGCCTGGACGCTGCTGCTCGAGCAGCGCGGCACGTGGCGGCTGCGCGACGTGCTGGAGCCCGCGATCGCGTACGCCGACCGGGGCTTCCCGGTGCTGGCGAGCACGGTCGCGACGATCCGGACGGTCGAGCGGCTGTTCCGGCAGGAGTGGACGACCTCGGCGGACACCTACCTCGGCGAGGGCGTGCCCGCCGCCGGCTCCCGGCTGCGCAACCGGGCCCTGGCCGCGACGTACCGGCGGGTGGTCGAGCAGGCGGAGGCCGCGGGCTCCGGCCGGGAGCAGGAGATCGCCGCGGCCCGCGACGTCTTCTACCGCGGCTTCGTCGCCGAGGCGGTCGCGCGGTTCTGCGCGACGCAGCAGGTGATGGACACCTCCGGACGGCGCCACGGCGGCCTG
>Ga0210040_10006311_pt1 | contig 14799 bp, 16 predicted proteins | sample CryGeyCG12114_NA_FD_185462 | JGI IMG/M metagenome (GOLD analysis project Ga0210040, IMG submission 185462) | Groundwater microbial communities from aquifer - Crystal Geyser CG19_WC_8/21/14_NA (SPAdes) (version 2) | ecosystem: Environmental > Aquatic > Deep subsurface > Groundwater | place: USA... | reverse complement strand
AATTCGCTGTTAAATAGAGCTTTTAAATATTTGCGGACGTCTGTTGGGCCGTAAAGTGAACCAAATGGGCTCATCTTCGAAAGCAGCCGTGCGACAGGCTATACTAATGTCTATGCAAAATTTTAAAGAAATCCGTTGATGCGTTCGAAAGTTAGAGCATTGAGATGCTACGACACAATCACGGTTCCATAAGCCCTTCCTGTGTTGGGCTAAAAAGTTGCCCCATGTTATTTGGCAATCCCCGACAAATGGTCATAATGGACAAAGTAAATCACTAAATCTGTAAAATGTTGTGGCAACAATAATTCATTGCTCATTTTCTCAGTTTAAAAAGTTATTTGAAAAAATTATTTGTTTACATTTTGTTGACAACGAAACAACCAATGCCAAATAACCTACCGAAAAAAAAATTCCATTTTTTTCTGAAATGAACTATAATATATACTTACCACAGTTTGATAGTTTTATTGTTTCCCTTTTATGCAGAAAATATTATTTATTTTTAATTGAATTTTATAGGTCATCTGCTTTGGCCTTAGCCTTCCACTTGGGGAACATGAAATCATTAAGGATTGTGTCAGTATTTACTGCGACTGGTTGTCGTGTATGCTACCAATCCCAAATGTATCCGTTCCGAACCCTGTTTGCGAACGATCAAATTTTTATGCACGGAAAATGATTGGTCAACTTCATCATTTATTTATTCCCCGGAAAGGAGAAGGTAATTTCATGAAAGCACATTGATTTCACTGACAAAACTATTGGCTTTTTAACATTGATTCTGATTGGCTCATATTGTAAATTATATTATGAGTTCATTAATTATGAACGATATTAACTTGCGTGCTTTTACTGTTGCAAGTCTGGTCATTTTATTATCGGAAGGATTTGGGTAAATAATACATAACCATTAATATCTCCAGGATTTAGTTATTTATTCTTTTGTGTACGTCTTAGAAGTTAAACTTTGTGTCAAACTAATAAGCTAAATAAGCTTAAAAAACTACAGGATCAGATAAAGAACATTTCAATTAACTTTAATTTTTAGCACAAGACGTGATAAACAGACAGGCTGTTTTATGTCATCGTGTACTTCGAGTGCTTCAAAATTTAATTCGTACATCGGAAAATTTGGAAGCTGAAACCTGGGAGTGTGTATTGTTATTCCTTATCGCGATCAACGACGCTCTTTTATCACCCCCTACCATTCAGGAGGATATAGGCGATCAGTTATGCGAGCGTGTTTTGAGTGTCTTATTTGAAATATGGCTTCTCGCTTGTGAAAGGTCCTATCCTTCACCTCCAGTTTGGAAAAGTTTGCGCAATGCCTGTCAATCTTGGAGACATCGGCCGAGTCTTTTCACGCAGTGGAATAGAATAAACATGTTTTTGACTTGCAAAGTTTTGAATATCATGTACGGACCAGAGTATGTGAAATGGGGTACTAATTTGACAAAATATTAAATTTTTTCGTGCTTTCATGAAGTGCATTTTAACTGAATATTTAATTCTCATTATGCGTGTAATATTTCAGATGTTCAAGATGACAATCTCAATCTGGTGTGCACTAATCTGAATGATGATGCTACAGTCCAAACATGGTTTCGCTTCCTCCATTGTTTGGGAAATCCTGTTGAGCTAACTCAACCCACTATAATTAGCCAAACCCAAAGCTTTTTACAGGTACACAAAAGAGTCGGTTTTAGGGGTAACCCATACACTTGAATTGACAAAAAAATGTTTTTTTTAGTTCGCAATCTCTAGTGATGAAGTTGTTGATCCGTGCCAGCACCCATGCCTGTCAGCACTTCCATCAATATTTTATCAAGCAATGAAAGGAATATCCCGCCTGGTGGATGCATTTCTTGGTACGCTCCTTTCATTCAAACGCAAATATATTTAGTGTTAACGACATTATTTTCTTAACTATATTTCATTATTTAACTTTATTGATGAAAGAATGCATGGTACAGTAAAAAAACAAGCAGCTGGTAACAGGTGTATAAATTGGTTTTGTTAAAAGCTAAAAATAATGATCGACCATGCTTTTTTACTGGGTATAGGAATATCTCCTTCAAATGTGAAGTTTAAAGAACATGTTGAAAATTTTTCTGCTGACCGCACGCCTTCCCCAAGTTCCAGTCCGGTCGCACCTGTAAGGCGTCTTGCAAAAAGCTTTAGTGTTGCTGCTTCTTCCTCTGGGATTCATAAGGGTAGGGTACCTGGTGACCTTTGCATCTATATTCAACTGTCAGCATTGTATCCAATTGATTGTTCACAAATAGTTGCATTGTTATGTCGTTTTTTGTCACTCATTAGTTGGTAGCTTATTTATTTGGAGCTTTCTGTGTTTTTAAGTGAATATTGTGCTGTGGTCTCTCTGTTTGTATCGTCAGTGTTATTATTTAGACGTGCATGCACTAGGTAGATACTAGAAGCACGAATTATGATGCCTACTTGTTTAGCATTTGTTTTGTCTGCACAATGTTGCTGTAATGTAATGCACGCATAAATGCTAAATGCAAAATGATGTATTTATTGTTTGGCGGTCAAATTCAGAGGAACTGAAGTATAATGAATGCCACAATTCAGTATTGCCCAATGAATATTTTTGTTATTCCGAAATTTATTGCCCAATTTATACGGATGAACGGGTTTAATTCAGTTTTAATTTGCGAAGTTGTTTTACAACTACCATACGGGGGAATCCGTATGGAATCTTACGTACAGATATTGTTTGTTTTTGTTTATGCAACTTTTATTTAGTATGTTTATTTAGATATCATTTCAATATTTATCGCAATGAAACAGATGAAAGATTGAATATGTTTGTACACTTCGTATGCACAGGCTTGCCACGTACATCACTTTTAGGGCTGACTTCGAACCGCTCGAAAGACACATCGTCAATTCCTTCATCTTCCCAATCAAGTATTGGAAGCATTTCTTCCAGTTTAACTCACGGAGTCCAGGCAGAAGTAAAATCACACTCTTGCAATCGCTCAAGAGTAAATAGCGTTTTACATTTATTTGGGCCTTGGCTTTTTGAAGCGGCTTTGATATCAGATAGTACGAAACAAGGTAAAAAATACTTTCATCCCAATATCTTTGTGTTTCGTGTAAATACACTCTTCTAGTGATTGTTTGAAACTATTTTGGGGTATATTTTAGGATCAGAAGTACGCCGTACTTCCAAAGGCTCTGCAGTTCCTGCCGCTCTTCCTGACCTTGTGGATATTCCCAGTGGAATTACTATAGATAAGTACTATCTCGGTCGAGCAGAAGCCATTGGAACACTCTGTCGCATAATTTGCTCTAAAAAAACTGGGGAAGAGATTCTTCCAGCTTATTTAGCGCGGTTTTACATTGCAGTTAGAAATGGATTAAAGGTACAGCAAGCCCTATTTTTTTTGGTGTGTACGTGTAGAAATAATTAATGAAACTGATTAAGTGAAGAATGTGAACACGTTTACGGTTATCTGGTCAGCTTTGAATATCTGATATTTTATTTATGTTCCTAGGATTCTCGGCAAGAGGTATTAGTATCTGTTTTGTCTAACAGTCCTAATCTTCTGAGGTTGGATTTAGACGGTGTTTCAATTTTGATACCATCAATAATTGCTGCCCTCGAATCTGCATTACCAAACAAAGATGCTTTAAAAGCGGACTTAAGACAATCAGCTATACAAATGCTAATTTCCCTGCTTCCGTTACCTCTGCATTTTTTGGTGAGTTGAGTTAGTGAATTATTCTACGACAGATAGTTTTCAAGCCCAACTGATTTCGACGTTATTTTTTGTTTTAATTGTAGAATGTACCGATTAAAGAAGTATTGGATAAAAATGGAAGCGGACATTTAGCGACTTTTATTCAATTCAAACCACGCCTTGCTGACTTATTGTTGAATACGCTTCAAGTTGAGACAGATTCCTTTAATATTCAAATATTATTGGGTATGAACTTTAGATCTTTTGAAAATACAGCATTCTTTTTTTCTGTATGGATAATATTTTTTATTTTGGTTAGGCGGTTTATTGCTTTTCATTTCTGATGTTGCTGTATATGAAGAATTGGATAAATCCCACTTTTTGGCGTCTGCAGAGTCTCCAAATCTTCTTAGCTCAGGTGATTTCAACAATTCTCCCGCCCAACCACATATTATTCGTCTTTTTGCCCCATTATTTCCCTGTTTACATGTGTCGTGTTTTTTTGCTACTTTGTGTTTCATCGCTTGAATGTTTTGATCCCTTGATTTGCAGAAAACACTAGCTTAAGAAGTCACAGTGATTACAGCAACAGCTTTGACGATTACTCCCTGACTTTGCCTGAGCAAGGCGATTTCCCTAGCGGTATTGTTTGTTGTGTTTTACCTGGATGCTTTGTGATTTCATTATGTGTTTTATCTAATGTTAATGTTTCTTCTAAAATTAGTTTTACTCATTTCTACTTGCCCTAGTTTTGTTGTTATTGATTTGCATTGTTAACATGATGCGGATTTTTTTCAGACTCTGCCCATGCTTTGTTTGTCCGTGCAACGTATCTAATTTGTCACCGGTTGATTTCAACATGGAAAGCTGATTTAGCTGTTTCTCTTGGTGCACTAGAAATGTTAAATGGACTTGCTCGAGTTAAAGTTCATGATCGAGGTATGTTTTCTTTCAGTAAGTGTTGTCCTTAGATGATACCAGGATTCGTAAAATGCTTTTATTTATTCTACAGACCCTGTTGAGTGTCGAAGAACTGTGAAATGGGTTTGTGACTTCATTTGTCATCAATGTGCTCGTCCTCCACCTGCTCACTCCAAGGATTTACATTCTAGCATAGTTGCTGCGTTTCAATGTATTTCGACTTGGCTCACCACACACTCATTTATTTTGGAAGATAAAGATACGTTAAGTACTGTTTTAGAAGTTGTGGAGCTCGGAATTTCTGGATCAAAATCTCAGGTAAAGTCATAAAGTTTAATTTGGGCTTTTTTTTTAATTTCTCTAAAATGTATCAATTTGAATAGGGGAAGCTTGGTGATCCCATCAAAATGAAAGACGAAAAAGATCTGAAACCAGTCTCCCTAAGAGTTAAGGATGCTGCAGAAGCTTTGCTGGCAGTTATATTTGAACAAGTAGGTATTACAAATTCAAGGGGCACACATTACACTGTAGCGATTGTATATGATGCTTACCAGTTCAGTTACCAGTAATGTCTTAAATTCTTAGGTAGGACGGTATGCTCCTGCGAATGGAACCAAAATGGCTTCTATATTGAATGAAACTTCGTTGATGAATGATATAATTTGTAGTAAAGACTTGAATGCATCAGATGTAATCAATCATTTTCGATACTTTGTCATCGACCATTCTATTTTGCTGGCTCTATTGGAGGAGCCCGTTAAAAACGATCAAGGTAATAATCAAATATATAAATAAAGCGTACAATTTTTAAATCTTATGTAATGTGAACTTTATACTGGAACATGAGAAAATAGTTTTGTTGGCAACTATTTTTGAACGAATTTAGTGTTGAGTTGATTCAATGTTTTTGTCATTTTGCCCAGATTCTGCGCCCACAGTGATAATGATAATAAGAGGTCCTACCGGAAGATTCGCCTGGAAACTTGTCCTCAGACATTTACCACGATACAAAGGGAAGTCATACTCATCAACAGAAAACTACCCTGGACGTCCATTGCCCGTGAACGATGTTGGTTTCCATTATGACATCCAACACAGTTACTTCCCAGATGGCATCGATCGAATCGCATCCTGCAAAGCGTAAGTCAATCTTTTTCACTTACAGAAAGGAAGTGAATGTCCATCTATAAAATTATTAACCTGAGAGCTACCGAGATTTATGGACAATAATAATAACCTTCACTACTGTCGTAAGGCGTCTTTAGACGTAAATTCTACAGCATAATATGAAAGGATGTAAAAACTAAAAAGGGAAGACATGTTCGTAATGAAATGAAGGAAGCAGTCAGTCTCTCGTCCAGTGATGGACACGATGGGAAAAGTTATTTTATTACCGTTCTTCTCCTATACTACAATTGAATGTCCACTTGTGTGTACATATTGTAGGGACAAGGCGATTCCAGCGCTCGACGCACTCTCTATGATAGATCGAGGAGGAAATGGCTCAGATCAGGACGCATTGGAGCAAAGCCGTCTTTCCATAATCTTAGAGAATCAAATAAAGCAAGAGAAAGTGGTAGCTAATATGATTCAAGAGGAGACTGATGAGAGTTACCCTAATCTGAGAACGGAAGCTCATCCACCACCTGTTTCTCAAGAATTTCAAGCAGCACGACTTCTTCTTACTCATCTGGGATTTATTGCCGTACAAGTGAGTTTATTTGTCTTTGTGGAATGATTTTGACTTTTCCCTGTTTTCATCAGTCCATCATCTATATACCCATTCACTCATGCTTTTGCTCTTTTCTTGAATCCACAAACTGACTAAAGTAGATTTATTTTTATTATTAGATCATTGTAGTAGTGCGTTTCGGGTCTGTGTGGAATGTTTAATGTAGTAAGTATATAGATAGTGGAGAAGGCTGTGGAGTGCGTGCGTATCTTATTGTTGAGTGACAAACTCAAATAGAAATGAAATCTAATGCTCTCTCTCTCTCACACAGCGTTCGTATAAATTTTATAATAACACCACTACTACATCTGCTCGAGCGAAGACAATTTACATTTCCCTGTTCATGTTTCTTTCATACATTTCTAGCCAAACAAACTGATGGTTGCACATAACAAAAGCCCATATGCTCACCCTAGTATGTTCTCCGTGTGTATATGTGTTTTTCCTTTTCCATGTATGTCGTAAACTTTATTTACTCACTCCATTTATGTTTTGGTACTCCATTGGTAGAGTTTTAGTAGTGAGTGAGGGTGGTCCTTCCATTTTCTTTCTTTTTCTAAAAGGAAAAGGAGTCTTCATCATGGTCATCAAGACAGCTTTCCTTTGTGTAGTGATGAGCTGCTTTTAATCAGAGACTGTGTGCGTCTTGTGAAGAAGCTATAGATTTTATCAGCTCGCTCCTTTGTTGTTTGTTATTACTGGTACAGAGAGAGAGAGAGAGAGAGGGAAACTATAGTATGCTGTGCTGTCGCCACATGTTCTCCATCTTGTCAGAGCTTTCTCCCGGCTTGAAGAGATTTTTTTCTTTTCTGTTTTCTCCAACAACTATTTCATTTCCCCCCTTTCTTTTGCATGCCTCCATTCATTTTCTAGATTAAATAAGATCTGAAAATCTGTGCATCTTGGGCACAATAAGCTCAAATGGGAATGGTGTGTGATTTTAGAATGGATCTGATCCCACTTTGCCGAAATTGGTTCCATTGGACTCGAGACATGTTGAATTTATCACGGAGCTTGAGGCATTGGATACTACCAGCTGTCGCACCAGTGATACTGTCCACGTTTTTTATGTCAGGGCTGGTCAAAAAAAGGCTGAGGAGATCTTGGGAAATGTTGTAAGTTTCTTCTTCTTCTTCAGGGAGTACCCATGTAATATAGAATTCCATCTCCTCCTGTTTTTGTTGTGCTCTGACCATTATACTCGCGCTCAGTTTTATCTATACAAGTAATACCAACAGACCATGTGTCACATCATTGCCAAAATCCTATCAAGTTTCATGAGTTCATGCATTCTTTAAATGAGTGATGATCCTTTTCTCTCCATATGGAATTGTTGTGCATGGAGAAGCCGAAACCACCACTCCAAATGCTGTCAATGTTTTTATTCTCTTGTGGAAAGCAACTCCCAATCCTCCCAACCATTTATATATCCTAGTGATATCAATAGCTACTAGCCTTGGTTTTCTATTATTTGTTGAGTGAGAGCCACTCACTCACTCTGACTCTATTCACTGACTGTGATGATATGAGCTTATTGTGTGCATCCTATGTAGCACTCCAAATTGAACGTGAATCCACATTTCCTGGAATTCTTGTTATCTTTGGGCTGGGAAGTACAAGTTGCCGGTCATTGTGGATGGACTGGCTACGTTAACTCAAGTTGGAAACATGGAGTTGCTGACGACCAAAGTAAATTTCATTTGGTTCACAAAGGAATGAGAAGTGGCAAGTCCCCTCCAGAGCTCAAGAAGAAAACTAGTAATACTAGCAATGCCATGTTGACGACAGATAATGTCTCCAATAACGAAACCCATGGTGGAAGCTTATACAATGGAGATGAACGGATTCTGTACTGGGCAGATGTATCTTCTGAAATAGCATTTGTTGTACCCACGGGGCGACTTATGGGTCCTGGAAATGATGCCACGGTTTGGAATACTACCAATCAAACTTCCCAAGTAATCAAAGGTGAGTGCAAGGTCTCAGCACATCTATACTACTGTTTGTTCTTATAGGCTCATAGTGAGTTTGCTGTTTTAGCTTAGCTACAATGCGAAATTTCGATCAATAACAACATCAAAATTCAATGTGTATGACTGAAAATTAGCAGATCGGCTGATGCTTGTTCAAATAGTGGGTTCTTAATATTTTTTGTTCCAATTTTATCTCCATTCTTGCTACTGTAGACATGATAACATGAAACAGTGATGTGTGTATGATGTGTTGTTGCTATATGGAAAGACACTGGGTGAGTGGAGGAAATTTGGGCTTCCCAGTCAGTTCCATTTACTTTGCTTTTGAATGTATTGTGTATTTCCTGACTTTAAATTAGTTCAAAATGGGTTTTTCACCGAAGAATTGTTTTTCTACGAATAACTAGTACTGCAGTACGTATGTTAAATATAGGGAAAGTAATTGCCTTTTATATTCCATGCGTAGAGCCTCCGAGTGACGGTTCAAATCCGGTCGGAACGGAACCACCTGGGCGTTCAAATGAAGACTCCAGTAACAAGGCCAAAAAGATACATTCTAGCAGAGGATACGACACTAAAATATTTGTCGTTTGGCTAGAAAGCTTCGAAGATTCTGTTCATTTCCCTTCAGGTTAGTGTACAAACAGTGGAAAAATGCTAATAAATATTTCACCTCGTGTCACTTCATCACCACAATCTTGTGCCATACAGATTGCATTCCGTATATTGAGTCGTAATGCCTTGGGCTTATCAAGGCGCACACTTCGCTACTGTACACAGAGAGAAAATGCTCCCGCTATGCATATAGTTATCCGTAACTTAAAAAAATTGCAAGGAAATCATTATTTTCAAGTGTTTTCAAAATACACTAAACTTGTGATATCGATTTTTAAATAAGAATATCAGAAAGTCAGATATCTGCCCTTGTTTTGTAAAATATCCAACTTATTCATATTTTTATGACATGTCTGTGGTAGAAAAAACTCTCTACCGCGTAAATGTCTAGTAATGCTGAAAAATGTATGTATCTGTTTTAGGGGATTTACTCAACTATACCTACACAGGCTTAGAGTGGGCTGGTGGTAAACCTGTGGAACCTTCATTGATCATCTTCATCCATGCTTTGAAGAATGGCTTGTTCCGAATCCACATGGAAGGCCAATCTCTCAGGTACGGTTTCCTTGCATGCATACTAATGGCCACATTGCTTATCTGTCTATCATTGGGCTGTGTGAAAAGGGCACCCCAGCAGTGCATAAACCTTTTCACTCTCTGCTTCCACTTTCCCAGCAGGTCCGCTTCTTATGCATTCAGAGTACTAATACTTGTTATGCTCTGGTAACCAGGAGCCACTATGTGGTCTAACCAACCCAGCTTCCACGTCTCCCATCCCCAAATACATGAGAAATGAGGGTTTCCATCCATTCCATGCCTTAATTACATTTTCTCTCTATGTAAACGAGATGAATATCTCATTTGAGATTTATCATACGGGAGTTGTTGAGTGAATTTCAATGATTTTCGCGAAATAATGAAATCGTTTTTACTAACCAATTAAGTATATATATACAATTTGAAGCTGAACCTGGTTTGTGCTTGCCTGCCTTACCCATGTTTGTAGTTGATATGCATTGAATGTGTTTTTATTTGGCTGTTTTATTTTTCATTCATTCCTTCATGTGTCGCTGATCACAAGCAATTTACCTGTAGCCCAGTCTAGCCTTAGATAGAAGCAATCTCACCTTTCCAGAACTAACTCAAAAGGAAACTCCCTGGAGATGGAAAAGTACACTTTGTGTTTTTTCTGAGCTCCAGTCTTTACGGATCCCTGTTGGTTCTCAAAACATGTATACGGTCTTCTCTTTCAACATCATGTTGTGAATGGCCATTCCTTGATTCCCCTTCTCTGGCGTTCTCAAGAGAAGGATTGATGAAGGCAAGAACAAAGGCGAACAAAAAAGGGAGTGAAAGAAATGGAAGGGACTACTAGGCCAGAATATATTGAAAGCAAGAATAGAAGCGCACAGAAAGAGACAGGAGAATTCAAGAGAAAATACTACTCACTTTTTCTTTCTTTCACCGTGCTCTTTGTTCCTGCCTATCTCTCGCGTTGGATGCTTTTCTTTTGCTCTTGAGGATTTTTTTTTCTAAAATTTTGAGTGTTTCTCTATCCGTCCTTTTGTCACCTCAGGTTTTACAATAGAAAGAGGAGAGGAAAGCAATGTTTGCCACGGTATTTATAAGAGCTTGCATGAGTGACTTTGCTTTGTGTGTGTGACCAAATGCTGCCATGTAACACTTTCACTTGAATTGTTTGTAGACTCTTTCATAAAATGAGGCATGGCACCCACACAGCTCTGTCTGTGGGGCCACAATTTCATGACTAAATGAAAAAGTGGGGACAAACATTTTCATCATGCCTTGTATGCAGTTTATGTCCATTCGGCTGCAATTTTATTGAATTACTCTTTTATGGTACATTTATTCCACTTTTTTGTGGTCATGAATATTCCACGTGTGAGATGGAAACTAAAGCTATGGTTTAAGACCGTTTTTTTTCATTCCATCACATTTTTTTTCCTGAGAGAAATCAAGTTCTCTTTTCATTATTCACCTATGAAGTGACGCATTTACTGCTCCGGATTTTCTCTATAGTCGGGATTGGGATTGCCAGTTAGTGAAAGGAAAAAAATAACAGTCATTGGATTGCTTCTCTCGCAATTTGTAAAGATAGATAGGGAAGTTGGATGAAAAAGTGGTAGTTTCAGTTTCTCAATCGATTGAATTTAGCTTGTTTGTGCTGATGATGGAGGAATACGAATAATAGTGTGTACACGTTATAGCGTCCGAAATTGGTAGGCGGGCTCTTGCCCAAATAAAGCTGACAAGCGGGTGTAACAAATATACAATGGCAGACTCGTTTGTGGTTTCCGTATTTGATTCTTTCTTTTTTTGCATTAAAAAGAGAAAGGAGAATTGACAGAGTCGAGTACAAAGTATCTCATAACAGGTACTAGAAAATTCAATAAACTTGGTTTCCTATTCAATCGGATCGTGTGAGACTGTACTCAATATATGCGCTCATAACAAATGGACAAAGCATGTTTCACTTTGATTCTATACATTAGTATGCTTATTGCCTGTGATGTCTCACTCTAGCTGAAGAGGGGGTTCAACCAGATCGTCATTTTAATGAGGGCATACTATACGCATTCAATTTTGCAAGGGACAAAAGAATGTGCACGGCCTTCAATTTTTTTCCTCGGCTCCTTAGACTTTTAGCTTTTCCCACTGATTTGAAAGCTAAGATGGGTAGGAAAGGAAAAGTTACTTGCATTCTGAATAGATAGGCAATATCGTAGACTTGATGATGGCGTAGCTGATCGCATTGCGTGTATTTACTCGGCGAGATAGATAGTGGCAATAAAGAGGGAGAATGTGGATTGTTAGATCGGAAAAAAATCTCATCCACTCTCTCTATTTGTAGCTTACTTACTCGAATAGAGTTCATAATAAAAAATACGGAACAAGGAGTCGACCAAGAAATTCAGTGAGGATTCATGACTCATGAAGTTTCTACATACACAATCATTGTCCCATGTCCACTGGCTATATTTAGCTAGTTATTCGTACTATATCTTATACAGACGATTTGTAACTAACGCGAAAGATTACCTCACCTTTATATTGTGCTCAATTTTTCCTCGTTTTTTATTCTTCCTGTATGTAAAACCGTGTTCATATAATATGCATATTCTGTTGACTGAATTGAGTTGTTGTGTTGTATCCCCATTTTACATTTACAGCACATTTTATGCATGTATCTAGTGTAGTGCACGTTTTCCATTACTCTCCCCTGCCATCTCCTAATTTAACTTGATGAAAACTGACATCCTCAACTGTGCTTTACGATTACATTTTCTCCTTGTTGCTGTTCACTCTTTTTTGGGCACATCATCCTGCCTGTTATACATAATGATATATTTGTAATGCATGCAGCATGGTTCTTGGAATCCTAGTTTACTTGCTTGCTGCTCTTAGCTTTTACTTCTCCTATCTTCCATCCGCGCTCTATATGTACATACATATAGTTCTTGTATGTACGTCTTGGGATTTCAAGTCCTCAATTTACACATTCCCTTCCCAATAGTACAATGTTGAACGAAAGAACAGAAGAGTTACTTGACGGTGACAATGCTCCTAGCTTAATGTATGCACGTTTGAACCAAGTACACCATTAGTGTTGCTACTGCTACTACTGACTGACTGACTACTGCGAAGGGACACTTTATCAATTCAAGCAAATCTATGGGCACACTAGTTTCAATCTCTGAATCTGTTTTGCCTAATGGACTGTGATATACTTTGAGAAATATATGGGAGCCTTTTGTTCTTGTTGTAATGGCTGCAATCGGAACTTATTCTATACTTTTCATGATTGAATGGCTCACATATTTTTGATCATGCTCCTGCCCCCTAAGTATAAAAATTGTGTCTTTTCTCATCCATAGATTGGATAGAACTACTGACTATACTGCTAGTAAACATTATATAGTTGTAACTAACTGTGCATGTGTTTAGAAGTTATTGTTCACGTGCTCACTGAACTCACATGGTAAATGCTTATGTAGTATGTAATGTAATACTTTTTTTTGCTTCACACGAGCTCAACAATTCAATGCATGCATGCTATCACTATACGACCCTGTTTGTGAAAGTATCTGTGATATTCGTGCTGCCTTTTGTTAGATGAAAAGCCCTTCATTTTCATTTGTTTGGATTCTCTTGATTTTCAGAATGGGCTTTGCAACGCCACTGATTGATGGAATGGTGGTGAGTCGACGTGTGCTCGGAGATCTCGTAAGACAAACGGCATTGAATATGGCTCGAAGGAAACGACTGGAGAATGAAAAGTATTGTGACTTTGGTCTATTCATTCTTCTTTTTCTTTTGTTTGTACGTTTTATGTACGGGCTGTTTGCTTTTACATTCATCCAAGTCTATCTGAGTCCCCGTTACGTTCACATGTTTGTGTGCGATAGATAGGAAGTAAGTAAGGTAGGGAAAAGAGAATGCATTTAAATTAGTTCTCTCTTTGAAATGACATGAAAAGCTGAGAGAAAAACTGGGGTTGAGCCATATTAACTTTTACTGTGGACACATTTGGCATCCTGGTTCCAGTTTAGTTAACTTGTATTGTCATGAACATGAGTCCGTGAATGAAAGAGCATACGAAAATTTATTGCATGGTTTCCCTATTGTCTTTTTGTATAGTCAGTTAGTTAGTTCCCAACAGATTTTTTTGTCTAGCTGACTTGACTTACTGCTATGAAGAATTTCGTGTTAATACAGCGTAGCACACATGTTGGATAATAGGTATGGGAAAAAAATGAAAAATTGAAGCCCGTGTTGTTGCCTCATACTTACGAATCTCTTTATCATGTAGGCCTGTGTCACTATTCTTTTGTATTAAGCCGTACTTACTAAAGGACGGTAATAACGACTTGAGCACGAACTAAATATTTCATCTGTATAAAGAGAAAGTAATCAAATAGCTTATAAGTTTTCACCAGCCGTAACTAATTTATGAGATTTTCAGGCCTAGAGTATTTGTAATCACTATTCGGTATGAAATTTGTTGCCTTACTAGCATTTCCTTTGTCCGGACGACAAAGAAGAATAGTGAAGCCATTTATTGACGGATGGGGTTCAGTTAAGATGTAATAAAGTGTGCATGAGAAAGCAAATGGAGTCTTTTCTCTTCTAATGTCCTATACACTCCTTTTCTTGTACAAATAAATGCGTTTATTGTTAAGGCATTTTGATGTAATAATTATTTGACACAAAAAGCAGGAAACAATACAAATATTTGTTGTCTAGTTTTCAGCCGCCACACGTTCGAAGGAAGTTGAAGATACATGAGCTGGAGAATAAATTTCAATGCTCTTTTTCACCGTCCGAGTTTTTGACACATTTTTTCCGTAAATCACCCTCTCAGTCTGCTCATGTGGAAATGACTGTTCATCAAGTGTGATTTTTGAGGTAAGAAATGAATCCACTTTTTCTTGCGCTTGGCAACATTTTTATTCTTTAAATCCCATCAGTATAAGTACTGAGATATTTTTTGTTGCAAGTAATTTATGAAAAAGAAGATATTTTCTCTAAGCTCTTGACTGTTGATGATGTAGTAGATTGTCGTAAATGTAATCAGCAAGTTGGTAGCTTATTGGGGATGCTTTGCTTGCATTCTCTGTGATTTGAGGATGAAACTTTCTAGACTCATGATTTTCTTCTTGTAATGCGAATCTTGCAACGTGACATTACATAAATTGCCTCCAGACCCGAGTTTGTTATGTATTAAAGGGAATGACTCTCTGGGTAAAAAATTTCTCATGGTACGTTTCCTCACATCATTATCATCATCAATTGTTGCCACTCTCATGTTTATGAAGAGAAAAGAGTGGAA
>Ga0210040_10006310_pt1 | contig 14800 bp, 12 predicted proteins | sample CryGeyCG12114_NA_FD_185462 | JGI IMG/M metagenome (GOLD analysis project Ga0210040, IMG submission 185462) | Groundwater microbial communities from aquifer - Crystal Geyser CG19_WC_8/21/14_NA (SPAdes) (version 2) | ecosystem: Environmental > Aquatic > Deep subsurface > Groundwater | place: USA... | reverse complement strand
TGGATTCCAGTATATCGGTGTGGGGCGTAAAGGTTTTCCCCGGCTCAGTGGCGGCGGGTAGGGCGTCACGCAGCAGCTCGTTGAACACGGAGTTGAACGGGCGTACTGGCCGAGCAGAATGGTTGTTATACACTAAATTTGCCATGGTGGTAGCTTAGAAAATAAAGGATGGAAAAGGACTAATTCGCGTCCTTACTCTATATCCTATAAATTCTATACCAGTAGGCTTTATTAGCTATTTACTGACTTTATGACTGTTTTCGCTTTATAAAAATACCTAATAAAGACAAAATGTCAGCAGAATAGATACGTAACTCGTTTCATGGAATGACGTTCTTTCTTGAGCACGCGGGATTTATCCTCTTTACTATGGGGGTACACCGTAATCGAAAGGACACTCTCTTGAGATACTCAGTTAGTGCTGAGTAGGCAACTGGCGCCGCTCAAATACAGTCTTGCCTTTGAACAGCGTAAAACGCGCATCCAGCCCTACTACGGGCGTCACCAGATTGAGGCGACCGGCGGGAGTAATGACCTGCCCCATCGGATTGGTTTGGGCCAGCGCGAATACATACGTGCTCTGGTAGCCAAACCACGGCGTGAAGTCGAAATGGTTGGAAACCCGCACGCCTATTTCGGCGCGAGCGTAGCCGAAATCCAGAAAGCGCTCTTTTGGTTGCGTGGCTTCATCGCGCTGGAAACGTAGGTAGGCCGTGGCCTCATACGCCAGGCGCGGACGTAGCGCTACCGCCCCGTTCCCCACCGGTATCAGGCGGTCGAGGTCGAGGCGTAGACTGGTAAGCGCCCGACTATCGCCTCCCCTACTCCCCAGAATCAGATAGGTGAGTCCCAAGCGCTGCCGGAAATTAAAGCCACCGAACGTGTTCCAATGCCGTGCAAACGCCTCCGGAGCCACATCGGTGTATAGTTTACCGGTCTCACCACCCGTCAGGCGGCCTTGCCCATAGGTGTTGATGCCCAGGGTACCACCACCGCTCCAACTGGTATTCCAGAAATGCTCGTAGCCTACCAGTAGCCCTACCTGCTCCAACCCGCCCGTGCTGGTTGTGCTAACGGGGCCGCGCAGTCCCAGCAGCAGGTAGTCGTCGCCGTGCAAGGCATACTCGGCCTGGAGAGTGGGCACCAGCACCGTTGGGTTCACGGCCCGCCGCTGCGCCACAGCGCTGGTCGCGCCTAGCGTGATACTTACGAATACAGCTAATTGGTAAAAGGTGGGTACCGTCATGAGCACTAAAAAAGCTACTTATAGGTTAACCGGCACCCGCGTTTCGGCCGAATTGGCTACCTCGGTGGCGGGCGTAGCGGCCAACTCGCGCACCGCCAGCCAAGCCATCAAGCCCGGCCCTACCTCCAGGGCTTTCGGGTCGATATCGAAGATAGGCGTGTGCACGGAGGCCGCGAAGCGGCCGTCGGCGGCGCGGGTGCCCAGACGGTAGAAGCAAGCGTCGGCGGCCTGGGAGAAGTAGGCAAAGTCTTCGGCAGCCATCCACTGATCCAGCTCCACCACGTTGTCGGCGCCCAAATATTCTTCGGCGGCCAGGCGGGCGCGGGCCGTCAGGGCCGGCTCGTTTTCAAGGTAGGGGTAGCCCCGCCGGATTTCCAGTTCGCACACGGCGCCCATGCTGGTCGCCAGCCCCTCGCAGAGCGTGCGCAAGTGCTGGTGGGCTTCGTTGCGCCATTCTTCGTTCAGCGTGCGGAAGGTACCTTCCAGGTATACTTCGTTGGGAATGACGTTGGTAGCACCGTTGGCAATCACTTTCCCGAATGACAAAACGGAGGGCAGCTTCGGATTGGCGCGACGACTTACAATCTGCTGGGCGGCCACAATGAGGTGGGCGGCCACCAGCACGGGGTCGAGGTTGAGGTCGGGCATAGCGCCGTGGCCGCCTTTGCCGCGAATGGTCACGTATAGCTCGTCGGTGCTGGCCATGTAGCGGCCTGGCCGCAGCCCTACCTTACCCGCGGGCAGTTGCGGGAATACGTGCTGGCCCAACACGCTCTGCGGTTTGGGGTTTTCCAACACACCTTCCTTTATCATTAGCGAGGCCCCGCCTGGCAACAGTTCTTCGCCCGGCTGAAACATCAGCTTCACGGTGCCTTCGAACTCAGTGCGCAGTTCCGTCAGAATGCGGGCTACTCCCAGCAGCGACGACGTGTGCACATCGTGCCCGCAGGCGTGCATGACGCCCTCGTTGGTCGATTTGTAGGCTACTTCGTTCTGCTCCTGGATGGGTAGGGCGTCTATATCGGCCCGTAGGGCTACTACCCTACTGCCGGGGTTGCGACCCTCGATAAGCGCCACCACGCCAGTGCCGGCAATTGGGTACGGCGCGAGGCCCAACTGGCGCAACTGCTCCGTTATAAACGCGGCAGTATTCACTTCTTTAAAGGAAAGCTCAGGGTGCGCGTGCAAATGCTGGCGCAGGGCCACTACGTCGGCGGCATAGTCGGCGGCAAGCTGCTGGATTTTCTTGATCACGGATTTTCGCGGATTAGGGCTGAACCACGGATTCGTTCGAATTTTCAGACTCCGCGGATTTTGTAAATATCAACCTAAACTCATTCTCCGCGAGAAATGATTCTTTCTAATTTTTCTGATTGGTGCAGAAAAACGGCAACCTCACTACCCACTTTTCCACTATCTACTCACTACACCCACGGAATTTAAGACTCGGGGGATCTGTAGTTGAACCGTTATGGAGTCTTGGTCAGGAGCACTTGGGCGTCTTGCAATTCGGCTTTGGGCGCCAACGGGCGAATGCGCACCAGTGCCTGCTCGGCTTCCAGACGCGTAAGGTAATCGCCTACCCATAAGCGGTAGATAGGCTGCTTGAAGGTGAGGTAGTCGGTTTCGTCGGGGTAGCGACTGATGACGGCCCGCCGCACGGCCATGGCTTGGTTACGCTCTAAACCTACATAGGCCAGGATGCGATACCCGCGGGCATACTTCACACTCTGATTCGTGTAGGCTACGTCGCGCAGACGCTGTTCAATCTGGCTATTCACTTGATTTGTAGGCGGCACCACTTTCTTAGGCACTACCGGAGTAGGAGTAGTTGTTGCCGTAGCCGAAGCAGGTGACGTAAATACGGGCCGATACTTGGTCAAGTCCTCGGCGGGAGCCCGGCGGGTAGTATCGGGGCGAGTGCCGGTAGAGGCTGTGGGCGCAGTGGTTGCGCAAGAAGCCAGGGAAAGCAGTACCGGCAGTAGCAGCACGTTAGGGAGTAGGGGTTTCATCATTTTTTTCCAGCAGAGCCAGGCTGTTCGACGAGCCGATGCGGTCGGCGCCAGCGGCAATGAGCGACAGCGCCGCGGCACGGGTTCGGATGCCGCCCGCCGCCTTAATACGGATATTGCCGGGCAAATGGCGACGCATTAGCCGAACATCCGCCACGGAAGCGCCTCGGTTGGCATAGCCGGTAGACGTTTTCACGAAGTCGGCCTCTGCCTCGGCGCAGAGTTGGCAGGCTAATACAATTTCTTCGTCGGTGAGTAGGGCCGTTTCAATAATCACTTTTAACTGAGCGCCCCGGAAGTGACACAGCTCTACTAGCTGCCCAATCTCTTCCTCTACCTCCTCATATTGTCCCGATTGAAACGCGGCAATATTCATGACCATGTCAATCTCGCGGGCGCCGTCGGCCAATGCCTGGTGCGCTTCAAAGAATTTTACTTTAGCCAGCTGGTAGCCCAATGGAAAACCGACTACGGTACATACGTGCACGCCGCTACCCAATAAGTGCGTATTCGCCAAGCGAACATAGCAGGGAGGCACGCATACGGTAGCAAAGCCGTATTGCGACGCCTCGTCGCAGAGCTTTATGATTTCAGCTTTTGTAGCATCAGGACGGAGGAGGGTATGATCAATGCGGCTGGCGAGGGTAGTAGTCACTTCCATATAGGCGAAATCGTTGACATCTTTTAGAGCTTCCTTATTTCAATAATTATGCAAACTATTGTCCAAGAATATTTTCTCTACAAAACGGACAGTGGCAGATGAAATTAATCCAACTGCCACTGTTTTTTTATACTTCGCCGCGCAAGATTATTCGGTCACCAATACGCAACGGTTGTTCAGCAAATCGTCTTCTACGGTCTTATACTTGACGTCGCTTACCACGCGTCCATCCATATATTGTACAGTTACGCGCTCATTTCGGTTAGCCACTTTCTGCGACCGTGTGGGCTGCTGTTTTTCCAGTACGGCAGGCGACACGGGTAGGCCCGCCTGCTCCAGATCTTCGGGGCCGGCTCCCAGCGACACTGACGAAACCTCTTTCTGCGCTTTTAGTTTTGGCGAAGCAGGCGGAGCGGGCAGGTTGTCATCATAGTAGCCAGTAGGCTCCTCGTAGCCGTCCTGCCCTTGCTGCGCCGGCACATCGGCCCGGAACAGGAACGACACGGTCTCCTCGTTTACCTTGGCAATCATTTGCTTAAAGAGCTCGAACGATTCGAATTTGTACACCAAAAGCGGGTCTTTCTGCTCGTATACGGCGTTTTGCACTACCTGCTTCAGGTCGTCCATTGAGCGTAGGTGCTTGGTCCAGGCTTCGTCGATAACGGCCAGCACCACTACCTTCTCCATGGCTCGAATGGCCTCGTGACCACCGTTGACCTGGGCGCGGCGCAGGTTGGCCACGGCCGTTACCTGCTTGCGACCCTCGGTAAAGGGAATGGCAATGTTCTCAAACGGCGCATTCTGCGAAAGCAGGTCTTCTACTAGGGGTAGCACATTGCCGGCAATGAAGTCGTTTTTGCTGTGGTAGTAGCCAAGCGCCTCATCGTAGAGCTTTTGCGTTAGCTGGGGTGCCTGCATGCCGCTAAGCTGCTGGGCCGTGAGGTGGGTATCGTACCCAAATACCCGGATGATAGCCAACTTGAAATCTTCAAAATCATTCGAGATTTTGTGGCTAACCACCACGTCTTCACAGACGTCGTAGATCATATTCCAAATATCCAATTCCAGGCGTTCGCCAAACAGGGCGTTGCGGCGGCGCTTGTACACTACCTCACGTTGGGCATTCATCACGTCGTCGTACTCCAGTAGGCGTTTGCGGGTACCGAAGTTATTTTCTTCTACTTTCTTCTGAGCGCGCTCAATGGAAGAAGTAATCATCGAATGCTGAATCACTTCGCCCTCTTCCAGACCCATACGGTCCATGAGTTTGGCAATGCGGTCGGAGCCGAACAGGCGCATCAGGTTATCCTCCAGCGACACGAAGAACTGCGACGAGCCGGGGTCGCCCTGGCGACCGGCACGGCCCCGGAGCTGCCGGTCTACCCGGCGCGACTCGTGCCGTTCGGTGCCGATAATGGCTAAGCCGCCCGATTCCTTGGCGATACCCCGCAGCTTAATATCGGTACCCCGACCCGCCATGTTGGTGGCAATGGTTACCGTGCCGGGGTTGCCAGCCTGGGCCACAATCTCGGCTTCGCGCTGGTTTTGCTTGGCATTCAGTACTTGGTGCGGAATACCGCGTAGCTTCAGCATACGGCTCACCAGCTCAGAAATTTCGACGGAAGTAGTACCTACTAGTACTGGCCGATTGGCCTGCACCAGCGCCTGAATTTCTTCGGCTACGGCATTGTACTTCTCGCGAACGGTCTTGTACACTTTGTCGTGCTCGTCTTGGCGGGCAATGCCACGGTTCGTGGGAATAACCACCACATCGAGCTTGTAGATTTCCCAGAACTCGCCAGCTTCCGTTTCGGCCGTACCCGTCATGCCGCACAGCTTGTGGTACATGCGGAAATAGTTCTGCAGCGTCACGGTGGCGTAAGTCTGGGTGGCGTCCTCCACGCGCACGTTTTCTTTGGCCTCAATAGCCTGGTGCAAGCCGTCGGAGTAGCGACGACCTTCCATTACGCGGCCAGTCTGCTCATCCACAATTTTTACCTTGCCGTCGTCGGTCAGAATGTACTGGTCGTCGCGCTCAAACAGGGTGTAGGCTTTTAGAAGCTGGTTCACCGTGTGCACCCGCTCCGATTTTTCCTGGTAGTCCTGCATCAGCTTTTCTTTCTGGTGCAGCTTCTCCTCTTCGCTCAGGGTCTTGCTGTTTTCGATAGCGGCAATCTCCATCCCAATGTCGGGCATGATGAACAAGTGCGGATCTTCGCCTTGGGCCGTAATCAGGTCGATGCCCTTTTCGGTTAGCTCAATCTGGTTGTTTTTCTCGTCGATGGTGAAGTACAGCGGCGCATCAGCCTGCGGCATCTGTCGGGCGTTGTCTTGCAGGTAGTGGTTCTCCGTTTTCTGCAACACGGCGCGCATGCCGGTTTCCGACAAGAACTTGATGAGGGGCTTGCTCTTGGGTAGGCCACGGTGGGCGCGGAACAGCATCAAGCCGCCCTGCCCTTCCTCGGGGCTAGCGTTTCCTTCCTTGATCAGCTTGCGGGCCTCTACCAAATACTGCTGCACCTGCTTGCGCTGGGCATCTACCAACATCTGAATGCGGGGCTTCAGGATGTGAAACTCGTGCACGTCGCCGCGGGGTACCGGGCCGGAGATGATGAGCGGCGTCCGGGCGTCGTCAATCAGCACGGAGTCTACTTCATCCACCATGGCGTAGTGGTGCTTGCGCTGCACCAGCTCCTGCGGGTCGCGGGCCATGTTGTCGCGCAGGTAGTCGAAGCCAAATTCGTTGTTAGTGCCGTAGGTGATATCGGCGAGGTAGGCTTGGCGGCGGGCGTCGGTATTGGGCTGGTGCTTGTCGATGCAATCCACGGTGATGCCGTGAAACTCGAACAGCGGCGCGTTCCATTCCGAGTCACGCTTGGCCAGGTAGTCGTTCACCGTTACCAAGTGCACGCCGCGGCGGGCCAGGGCATTCAGGAAGGCGGGTAGGGTTGAAACCAGTGTTTTGCCTTCACCCGTGGCCATTTCGGCAATCTTACCCTGGTGCAGCACCACGCCACCAATCAACTGCACATCATAGTGCACCATGTCCCAGGTGATTTCGGCGCCACCCGCCAGCCACTTATTCGACCAGGTAGCCTGGTCGCCACTGAGGGTGACGTTGCCCTTGCGCGTAGCTATTTCGCGGTCAAAGTCGGTAGCCGTTACCACCAGCTGGCCATTCTCTTTATAACGGCGGGCCGTTTCTTTCACGATGGCAAACGCCTGGGGCAGTACTTCCAGCAGTACTACTTCCAGGTCTTTGTTGCGTTGCTTCTCCAACTCATCAATCTGATCGAAGATGCCCTCCTTCTCCGTAGCATCCAGGGCAGACTCATCGTTGATGCGCTGGTGCAGGCTCCCGATTTGCTCGTCGATGCCCCGCAGGCGCTCGTCAATCGTGCCGCGTACCTCGTTGGTGCGTTCGCGCAATTGGGTGTCGGAGAGCTGTGCCAGTTTGGCATACTCGTCGTTCACGAGGGCCACATACGGGACAATATCCTTCAGGTCCCGGTCCGATTTAGTTCCGAACAATTTGGCAACGGTTTTCCCTAGAAAGTCAAACATGCTGATAGATAGTAGATGAAACGCCGAGGCGTACCTCAAATTTACGCTGATTTTCGAAAAAACACGTCCGCACGCGGCCCCGTTCCCCGAAAACACAAAACCCCGACACTTCAAAGAGTGTGCGGGGTTTCTATTTGCGGAAAAGGTGTCAGGGTAATTGCTTTACTACAGGTAAAGAAATAAGTAGGGAGGTCCTTTCGACCAACGGCAGAAAGGACCTCCCTACTAGGAAAACTACCTTTACGCTTTAGGCTTCGCTGGGTCGCGCGACACTAGCTTCTCTACTAAAGAAGTAGAGCCGGAAATGGCGGGTTTCTTCACGGCTTCGTCCGATTTCTCCGTCAGCTTTTTGTAAAGCGTGAGGGCCTGCGCTACTACCTGGTCCATGTTGTAGTACTTATAGGTAGCAAGGCGACCTACAAAGTGCACATTGGGCGTTTCATCGGCGAGCTTCTTGTAGCGGTTATACAACTCCGCGTTCTGCGGCTGCGGCACGGGGTAGTAGGGGTCGCCCTCGGCGCGGGGGTACTCATACACGATGCTGGTCTTGGAGTGCTGCTGACCGGTGAGGGCTTTGAATTCCGTGATGCGCGTGTAGGCGTGCTCGTTGGGGTAGTTGACAACCGGCGCGGCCAGGAACTTCTCCGTGTTAATGGTTTCGTGCTTGAACTCCAGCGAACGGTAGGGCAACTTGCCAAACTGGAAGTCGAAGTACTCGTCTACCGGACCCGTGAAAATCATTTCCTTAAACGGAATGAAGTCCATGATGTCGTGGTAGTCGGTGTTGAGCATGATGCTGATGTTGGGGTGGTCCAACATGCGCTCAAACATCCGCGTGTAGCCGTGCAGGGGCATAGCCTGGTAGGTATCCGTGAAGTAGCGGTCGTCGCGGTTGGTGCGGGTAGGCACCCGGCTCGTCACCGACTTATCTAGCTCCGACGGGTCGAGGCCCCACTGCTTACGGGTATAGTTGCGGAAAAATTTCTCATATAGCTCCCGTCCTACCTTGCTCACTACCACATCCTCCGAGGTCCGGATTACCGGCACATCTTCGGCTTGCGACTCCAAGAATTGCTCTACTTCAAAGCTATTCAGCTTTAGCCCGTACAGTTTGTTGATGGTATCGAGGTTAATCGGCATGGGCACGAATTGGCCATCTACTGAGGCTAATACGCGGTGCTCATATGGGCGCCAATCGGTGAAGTCGGATAAGTAATCGAATACATCGCGGGAATTGGTGTGGAAAATATGCGGACCATATTTGTGTACCAATACTCCTTCTTCGTTGTAATGATCGTAGGCGTTACCGGCAATATGGTTGCGCTTATCAACGATGAGAACTTTTTTATTGGAGCGAGTTGCCAGCCGTTCGGCTAGCACACTACCGGCGAAACCGGCCCCCACGATGAGATAATCGAACATAGCTTTAGCTGTCTTGGGTTGTGAAAAAAGGGGAAATGAAACAGGTGGAGTAAGCAACAGAGCGGAAGGCGGTCGGTGGTAAGTAGGGCTACTTCTTCGAACGTAGGCGTGCCTGCATCAGATCCACCATCTGCTGCCAGGTAAGGTCCCAAGAAATAGTAGCCAGGTAATCGTCGGTGCGGCGTAGCCAGTCAGCATCCGTACGCTGCTGCAACGCGGCCTCAATGGCTTTACCGAATGCAGGCGCATCGGCGGCAATATGTACTAGGCCCAAGTCACCGTAAGGGCGCACCACGTCGCGAATCGGGGTGCTTACTACGGGCTTACCAGCGGCCAGGTATTCAGGCGTTTTGGTAGGCGAAATAAACTTCGTGCTTTCGTTGTCAGCGAAGAGCAGCGTAGCTACATCCCAACCCCGTAAGTAGGCAGGTAGTTCCTGGTAATTCTTACCGCCCAGATAATAAATATTCGCCTGTTGCGGTAGGGACTCTGGAGCGATTTTAACAACCGGCCCAATGATGACAAACTGCCATTCCGGATAGTTTTCAGCTAATTGCCCGAGTAGCTCAATATCCAGACGCTCGTCTACTACCCCAAAAAAGCCAATTCGCGGATGTGCAATAGCCTCTTGGTCGGCGGGCTCGGGTAGGGCGGTGCGCGCCTGCCCGAAATGCACCTTGTCGATGCTGCTAGGAAATGCGTGGGCGTCGTCGTGCTGCTGGCTTTTGGCCTCATACAGCGTTTGGCCACCCGTGAACACCAAGTCAGCCCGCTTAAACAACTCCTGTTCCAGCGCACGCAGGGTAGGCGGCGCAAACTTGAAGTTTGCCAGCTCATCCATGCAATCGTACACGGTGAGAGCGGGCGTGAAGTCGCGCGACTTTTCCAGCGCCATGGGCGTGTAGTACCAAAACACGTACTCGTTGATGCTATTCTGGGCAAAGAACTCCGTCAGTAGCTGGTGCTGTACTTGAGCAGTGCTTGCGTCATCGAGGCCGTGGGGCAAATGCGCCACTACCACTTTTAGTCCATCCGTGCGGTCTTTAACCTCAAGGTGCGGCTCTACCTGGTCGGGATGCACGAAAGGATCTTCGACGTAGAACACCCGGCCATGCTGAGCAAAGCGCGACAGTAAGTGCTGGGGCCGCTGCCATACAAAGTCCCAATGTAAATGCGAGAAGCAAACTAAATCAGCAAGGGCAGATGAGGTATTAGTAGCGGAAGATTGGGAAGCGCGCAAAGGGTCGCTTGCCGAAGCAGAAGGCGGCATAGAGAAGACTCATATAGTAAAGCAGAAGATCGAAAAACCAGATTAAGTTTGGCTTCGGTCACCTAGTGTCTCCCTATACGAATGACCCCATAGAAAGGATATAGTCGAGCTTTCAGTATATTTTTTTGCTATGATAGAAGTTAAAATATTTTTTAAGATTTTCTTCTTCATTTCTAACCTTGTTAGCTAACCTTTACGTCGTTTTTACTGCCCTAGAATTCGTTGAAATTCTACGGCATCCTGCCAGGCGGTGGCCGTACGAAGCCAGTCGCAGCGGGTGCCAATGCGGCGGAAGCCGGCGGCGCGAAACAGGCGCAGACTAGCAGTATTGTTGGCGGCTACGGTGCAATAAAGTTGGTGCAGCCGCAACGTGTGGTAGGCATACTCCAACACGAGTGCCAGCGCAGCCACGGCAAACCCACGCCGCCGCTCGCCGGCTAGAATAGTGATGCCTACTCCGGCGCGCTGGTGCAGGGGCTCGTAGTTGAAGAAATCGAGCGTTCCTACCGGTCGTTCGTCATCAGCAGCGCAAATCACGAGGCGCAGCTGGCGCACTTCATGCCAGTCGGCGGCGGCGTGGTCGAGGTAGCGGCGCAGCATGTGGCGCGACACCGGCGCCAGCGTGTCAGACACGCCCCAAATGACGGGGTCGTTTTCAAGCCGATACAAAAATTCCAAATCCGACTTTTCCAGGGCCCGCAGATAAATCAGGTCGCTACGCAGCACAGGATATGGAATAAAGAGTCAGTAGGGAAGATGCTGGTTCGAGTAGTAAGGTTGCTCCCATAGGCTACTTATGCGCGGTCACCGGGCTTAAGGCTGAATTCGCCATCGAATACGCGCGTAGCCGGGCCATTGAGGTAAACGTCGGTGAAAGAGCCATCGGGGTGGGCCGTGAACTCCACGCGCAAATCACCACCGGGGGTGCGTAAGTGCACGGGGCTAACGGCGCCGCGCCGCGAGGCGGCCAGCGCCACGGCCGTTACGCCGGTGCCGCAGCTCAGCGTTTCATCTTCCACGCCGCGCTCGTAGGTGCGTACCTGCCAAGGCAGATCAGCCGCAGTAGGTGCCTCCACAAAGTTTACGTTGGTGCCCTCCGCCCGAAACTGGTCGCTGTTGCGCAGGGCCCTACCCTCCGCAACTACATTAAAGCCCGCTAAGGCCTCGGCCGCCAGAAACTGCACGAGGTGGGGCGAGCCAGTGTGCAGAAATACGCTGTTGGTAGCCAGGTCTTGCTGGGCAGCCACGTTTTGCATGCGCAAGCGTACCCATCCTTCGGGGCTGATAGTGGCTTCGTGGGGGCCGTCGGCGGCCAGAAAATGGGCCGTGTCGGTGATGACGCCCAACTGCCGGGCAAACGCCACGGTGCAGCGGCCGCCGTTACCGCACATCGAGCCCAGGTTGCCATCGGCGTTGAAGTACACCATCTCGAAGTCGAACTCCGGGTGTTGGCGCAGCAGAATCAGCCCATCGGCCCCGATGCCTAGGCGTCGGTGGCACAAGTGGTTCACTAGGGCCGTATTGGTTATCTCGAATTGCTGGGCGCGGTCGTCGATGAGGATAAAGTCATTGCCAGTGCCCTGGTACTTAAAAAAATGCAACGTGTTCATATTTATGCAAGAAAGCTACCTGACCCAGTGGTCAGCACCCGACAAATTTACCTAAATCGACTTATTCCGTTGCCTTACTGAGTAGGGCAACTTGCCCGGTGTGGTAGAGCGTGTGCTGCACCAGGCCGTGCAGCAGCACGTAGTAGGTGCCCGGCGTACCCGATGGATAGTCGGGCGCAGGCAACATAACACGTTCCAAGTCTTCATCCTGCAACGTAATCAACACGCCCAGGAAGTGGTCGTGCGCTTGTTGCAGCTGCTGCTTGGCCTGCTGCCACGCAGCCTCATCGGCCACGGCGGGTAGGGGCGGCCAGTTTTCTGTGGCAGAGGGGCCTATCATTTGGTGCTCCTCTAGTCGCCGCCGCACAATGCGCAACCAGGTTTCCAGGTGCAACACAATTTCCCAGATGCAGTGCGCCGCGGGTAGGGGCCGGCGTAGCGCCTGCGCCGCCGTGAGGGGCCGCAACGTGGCTACCAAAGATGGGCCAGCCCAGGAGTCGCCGTCGTAGGCGCGGCGGAACTGGTCGAGTAGGCGGTTTATTTCGGTCATAACACGAAGGACAGCGGCCGGCTAACACCGGGCTTTCGGTACTACAATGGCCGGAAACCCTACCTTTGGCGTTCCGCGCAGCCGCGGTTTTAGCGAAAGGTATGTATTCTTTTTTGACCACCGGCCCCTGGCCTGACTACGAACTACTCGACGCCGGCAACTTCGAAAAGCTGGAACGATTTGGGCGCTACGTGCTGGCCCGCCCCGAGCCGCAAGCCATCTGGGACCCGCACCTGCCGGCCAGCGAGTGGCAGCGCGCCCACGCCACCTTCGCCCGCGAAAAGGGCAGCCAGGAACGCGGGCAGTGGAAGCTGAAGCCCGGCATGCCTGAGCAGTGGCTGATCAACTACGACCAGGACGACCTGCACCTGAAGTTTCGGCTGGGGCTGTCGTCGTTCAAGCACGTGGGGTTGTTTCCGGAGCAGGACCCCAACTGGCGCTTTATCTTCGAGCAGACGCGCAAGCGCCGCACCCCTACCCCGCGTGTGCTCAACCTGTTTGCCTACACCGGCGCGGCTACCCTGGCCGCCCGCGCCGCTGGCGCCGACGTAACTCACCTTGATTCGGTGAAGCAGGTGAACTTCTGGGCCCGCGACAACATGGAGGCCAGCGGCATCGACGGGGTGCGTTGGCTGGTGGAAGACGCCATGAAATACGTGCGACGCGAGGTGAAGCGCGGCAACAAGTACCAGGGCCTGATTCTGGACCCGCCCGCCTACGGGCGCGGCCCCAACGGCGAAAAGTGGCAGCTGGAAGATGAGCTGAACGAGATGCTCAAGCTCTGCCAGCAGCTGCTCGACCCCGAGGACCACTTTTTCCTTATCAATCTCTACTCCCTGGGTTTCTCGGCGTTGATTCTGGATAACCTGACCACGGCTATTTTCGGGGTGCCGGCCGACCGCCGCGAAATCGGGGAAATTTACCTGCACGACCAGGGCCAGCGCAAGTTGCCACTGGGCACGTTTTGTAGGTTTGCCACGTAGGGGCGCGTTGCACGCACCCGTCGTTGAACGACGACGACTGCTGTTTCTTGTACCAACGCACCGCCAACGACGGGCGCATGCAACGCGCCCCTACTACTAATTCACTTTCCTTTGTGCCAACGCGCCGCCCTACAGCGGGCGCGTGCAACGCGCCCCTACTATGCATCCACACCGCCGCCGCCTCGCCCTGATTGACATGGGCACCAATACGTTTCACCTGCTGATTGTAGAACTGCCCGACACCGGCGACGCTAAGCCGCGCACGCTACTCAGCACCAAGGTGGCCGTGAAGCTGGGGGAAGGCGGCATTACCAAAGGCGAGCTCACGGAGGTAGCCATGATGCGGGCCCTGCACACGCTGGCCGGCTTCAAGGAAGAAATAGAACTGCACGAGGCCACGGAAGTACGCGCCACCGCCACCAGTGCCGTGCGCGTGGCCCGCAACGGACGCGCGTTTACCGAGCAAATCTTCGAGCAAACCGGCATTAAGGTGGAGGTGATTCCCGGCGACCGGGAAGCCGAGCTGATTACCAAAGGCGTGCGGCAAGCCGTACCCCTGGGCCAGCAGCCGCACTTGCTGATGGATATTGGCGGCGGTTCGGTTGAGTTTATCATTGCCGATGAACAGACCATCTTCTGGAAGCGCAGCTTTGAGATTGGCGCACAACGGCTGCTGGATAGGTTCTACCACCACGACCCCCTACTCCCCGCCGACGTGCAGGCCGAGCAGGACTACCTGGCCACGGTGCTGGAACCCTTGGGTGAGGCCGTGCAACATTACCCGCCGGTAGGGCTGGTAGGCGCTTCCGGCACCTTCGATACGCTGGGCGACTTGCAGGCCGCCCGCGCTGGCACGCCCCGCACCGGCCCTACCCCACCCGAAACCGAACTCCCCGTGGCCAGCTTCTACGAAAGCTACCACCAACTCCTTACCCTCGACCACGCTGGCCGCCTGGCCCTACCCGGCATGACGCCCCTGCGCGCCGACATGATTGTGGTGGCCTGCGTGCTACTCGATTTCGTGCTGAAAACCTACGGCCTCACTACGATCCGTGCGTCGGCGTATGCCCTGAAGGAAGGCCTGTTGGCGGAAATACTGGGTGATTAAGTTCCGGATAAGTTTTCCTTTCGACTAGCGGGAGAAAGGACGTTTTATTAAACTCCCAAACAGTTTCATTTTTTCGAATGCTAAGAACTACTAGCTCAACTCGAACATGACCTTTTCCTACAACCACCTGTTCACTTTCACGGAAAGCGTATTTCGCGCCATGGGTTGCCCCGAAGCCGACGCCACGCTCGCTACCGAAACCCTGCTTTCCGCCGATTTGCGGGGGGTAGACTCGCACGGCGTGGCCCGGCTGATTGGCTACGTGCGGCTTTGGGAGGCGGGCCGCATCAACCCTACCCCCCGGGTGGGCGTGGTGTACGAAACGCCTAGCACTGCCGTGGTGGATGGCGACGGCGGCCTGGGCCTGGTGGTGG
>Ga0210040_10006309_pt1 | contig 14801 bp, 1 predicted proteins | sample CryGeyCG12114_NA_FD_185462 | JGI IMG/M metagenome (GOLD analysis project Ga0210040, IMG submission 185462) | Groundwater microbial communities from aquifer - Crystal Geyser CG19_WC_8/21/14_NA (SPAdes) (version 2) | ecosystem: Environmental > Aquatic > Deep subsurface > Groundwater | place: USA... | reverse complement strand
GAAGAATAAATAGATTATAATACGCCTATACTATATTAATATCTAGAATATATAGCTATAATAAGAATATACGTAAAGATTATTCTTAGTAAAGTACTTAGAAATAAACTCTATACTTACTAATAGGCTTACTAAGTTACTTATATATTAGTAATTTAATTACTTTAAAAAGTAGCTAAACCTTAAAGATATAAGTAAGATAGTTATAATTATAAATAAGAAGTAATAGTAGAAAAGAGATTATTTATAGTTATAAAAAATTACTTTTAGTACTACTAATTAAAGAAGATTAAGTAAGCTTAACTTTCTAAGAAAAGAGTAACTAAGTATAAAGCTTATAGCTTAACTTTTCTAAGAAAGAATATAAAAATAAAAGAAAAAAGATAAAGGAAACTATAATTAAAAATAAGAAATTAATATCTATAACTACTTTTACTACTATTACGCTTCTTTAAGAACTTCTAGATTATCTAATTAATATTATTATAGAGCTAAGTAGTCCTAAGTAAGTATATATATATCTAATTAAAGTTATATATAAGCGTCTCTTTATAAGTAAGATAAGTATAGTATACTAAAAGAACTACTAGATTTTTATTAAGGCCTTTAGTAATATACTTATTATAAAGATTACTATAGCTAATATAGTAAGTAGGTAGCTAAGCTATTATAGCTTTAATAAACTAATAAGTATAGCTAGATAACTATTTAAGATATAGCTATAAAAGCTAAGTACACTAATTACTAGAGTTATAGTTAATAAACTAGAAGCGTAGATAATTAAAAGAGCTTATAGTATTTATAGCTTAGGTAAAGTTAGTAAATAGTATATACTTAAGTAATAAGCTTATATTTAGAAATTACTAAAGCTATTAATACTAAGGCTAATTATACTAAGGCTACTAATACTAGAGCTACTTTTACTAAAGCTTTTAACGCTAAAGATACTTACGTAGATAATACTAAGTAGACTTAAGTAGCTACTAATAGCTAAGCTACTATTACTAAAGCTAACTAAAGGCCTACTAAGTACTATTTAGTAAAAGAAGTAAGAAAGCTATTATAAGTATAATAGATAATTAAAGTATTTTAGCTACTTATTACTAATTAGCTTTATAAAGCGTTTTAGCTACTTATATAGCTTTAAAGTTAGTATTAGTATTATTAATTATAGTAAAGATATACTAGTAGCTTTATAAGAAAGCCTTAGCTTAAAAAAAGTTAAAAAAGATTAAATAAGTTAAAAATTATTATATATATTAGTTTACTTAAGACTCTTAAAGTTACTAGTAATAAAAAAGTAGATAGTACTAAGATTAGTAAGATACCTAAATAGTATAAGTAAAAAAGAAGAAAGTAAAGAATTAGTTTTATATAGTAAAGTATAGGTATAAAGTATACTTAGCGTAATACTTACTATTTATACTAATATAGTTATAGTACTTAACGCTAGTCTAACTATTCTAGATCTTCTTAATATAAAGTTAGTAATAGTTACTATATAGCTTACTAATATTAAGAAGCTAAGTAATAAGAGCTTTACTTTTACTTTTAGATAAAGTTAGAGTTAGATATACTAGCTTAAAAGCGCTAGATATCTAATTATTAAGTAAAGCTTAGCTATAATAAGCTAAGTAGTAAAGTATCTCTAATAGTAACTCTAGAAGCTATAATAAAAAAGTTACGTAGCTATAGCTTTATTAGTAAAGGTATTTATTATTAGTAAGCTAAGTATTAGATTAAGAGCCTCTTTTAGGAAGCTATATATAATTAGTAAAAAGATTAAAAAGTACTTAAGTATACTTACTATATTAGAGGATAATATTAGAGGTAGTAAGTAGAAGTTAAGAAGTTAAGTACTCTAATATATACCTCTTAGAGGTTAGATTAGAGCGCTAGCTTAGTAAGCTATTATTATAATCTTACTATAAATAGAGTATATAATTATACTACTCTTACTATTAAGCTACTTAGTAATTATAGATATTATCTAAATAACTAATTAGCTACTTACTTTAAGGCGCTTAGTATAAAAAGCTAGCTATATAATAGTAGCTAAAAGATATATTTAATCTTACTTTATAGTATAAAAGATTATAGGCTAGATAAGCTTAACTACTTCTACTTTTATAGTCTACTTATCTCTAAGTAAGTAGACTAAGAGGTATATTATAGTATAGAGGTTTAACCTAAGGTAGATTATAAGATTAAGCCTAGAGGTTTAGTAATTAAGGCCCTCTAAAAGAGGAGTATATATACTAGATTTTTATCTAATCTTTTCTTAAGTAGTTATCTAATTAATATACTTATTTTAATCTAAGTTCTAAGCTTACTTAGCTCTAATACTTTATATATAGTTTTACTTTTTTTAGTTATTATAGTACTAACTTAATATACTTAATATAATTCCTTTTTATATTAAAGAAGATTAGAAAATTATTAAGGTATACTATATAGTATATATTAATTAAACTTATAAGAGTTTAGTTAATATAAGCCTAAAAGGCTACTAGTATATTTATTAAACTAAAAAGTATAATAATATACTTAAAATAGCTATATTTAGTCTAAAATACTATTATCTATTTATTTATTTCTTTTATTTTAATATAGTAGTATACTTTATAGATATTTAAGCGTAAAAACTATTTTACCTTACTAAGCTACTCTAGTAACTCTATAATTAGTAAAAGTAAGTAATAATTTTTAATTATAACTTTATTAAAGCTATAGTAGTCTATATATAGCTATAGTATACTATTTTTTTTATAAAGAAATTAGTACTTTTACTAGAAATCTAGATTATTAAATTTAGCTTTAACTAAGATACTCTTATAAGTACTTATATAAGAACTTTAGTTTTACTACTAATAAGTTATATAATAGAGTATATAGTAGTTTAGCCTCTTTTTTAAAGTTAATAGCTAATTTCTAAAGCTTATATAGAGCTTAATTACTACTTCTACTTCTAAGACTATATTATAGAACTTATAGTAAATAGCTAGTATATAGTTTATTCTAACTAATTTTAGTACTTTTTTACTTATACTATATACTATATCTATAAAGAACTCTAATAATCTTATAGTAAAAGTACTTTATATAATCTTTATTTCTTTTATAATATAACTTTTAGCTTAAGAAGTTTATTTTAGAGTTATACTATACTACTTAAGAAAAACTAAAGTAAATTTTATACTTCTTTAAATTACTTATTATAAATAGTATAATTTACTCTCTCTTTTTCTTTTTAGAGTTAGTAATAACTACTTAAGTAGTAATAGTACTATATACTATTATTTCTATACTTTTAGTAGTATCTATTATTAGATTTAATAAGAGTATAATTTCTAGCTTATATTTTATAGCTTTTATTATAGAAATTAAGTTAAGCTATAAGCTTAAGTTAACTAAAGCTTTAATAAGCTTAAAGCTATAGATTAAAGCTTAAGTAGTTAATAATTAACTTAGCTTAAAGAATATAAAATTATATAGCTTTTTTAGTCTTTTTTTTTAAAGAGTTTAATATAGACTAAAAAATAAAAGTCTAAGTTCTTAGCTTTAAAACTTTTTTTAAAAAGTTCTATTAAGCTCTACTTAGCTTATTTTTAGTAAAGTAAGTATTACTTTTATAACTATATTCTTAGTAAGTCTAATACTAAATTCTTAACTAGTCTCTTTAATAGTTATTATAAGTAGTACTACTATTTTTTTTCTATAGCTTCTATAGCTATAGTTAAAGAGTTTAGTAGTTTTTAAAATCTTTTTATTTTTCTCTAACCTAAAAGATTCTTAATAATATTTTAATTAGTCTATATTATAACTTTACTAGCTTTTAGTCTTACTTTAGTAATACTAAATACTATTAGTTTATTTTTCTACTTTAAGTAGTATATCTTATATAGTAAAGAAAAGAATATTAATATCTTTTTAAATAGTATTACTTAAAGTATTAGTAAAGCCTAAGACTTATAAATAGTTTTATTTTATTTTAAGTTTTTTTTATAAAAGTTAAAAGTAGTTAAAAAACTCTATTAAGCTTTAGTTTAGTAATTAATAAGCTTTTTTAAGCTAAGTATTAGTAGCTTACTACTTTTTAGCTAAAGTACTTAAAGTATTAAGTACTTCTTTCTCTAAATTATACTAAGTTAGCTTTTATATAAAGCCTAACTATTATAGTTAATATATATAGATATCTTAAGAAGTTTTTAGAGTATTATAGATATACTTTATACTAAAATTTACTTTAAAAATTTCTATTAAGAATATACTTAAGCTTTTCTTAAAGTACTTTTTATAGTTATACTACTATTAGTTAAAGTTATTATAGCTTTTCTAGAAGTAGATATAAAAGAGCTTAGTTAAAGTATACTAATAAAAATATACTATATTATAATAAGCTAAGATAAAAAAGTAACTTTTATACTTAAAGTTATCTTAAAAAAGATAGAAAACTAATTTACTTAAAAGCTTATTAAGTTTAGTATAGTTACTTTAGTTTAGCTTATTATTAGGCGTAGTTAATCTATATATAGAGATTTTTTAACTTTTATTCTAATATAGTAGTTTTTAGTATAAAAAGAAGTATAATAGCTCTATTTTTACTTTTTATATTTTTATTTATATTATTTTCTAGAAGTTACTTTTTATAAATTATTTCTTCTTTTTTTTATTTAAGTTAAAAAGTCTTAGTTTCTTTTAAGACTAAAAGTATTAATTTATACTTTTAAAACCTATAATAGTTATTAATAGTAATAGTATAGTTAGTTATTATATAAATAAAGTTACTAAGTTATAGTATAAGTTAAGAGCAATTTAAATATAATAATCTAAGTATTTTTATAGTATAGTAACTTCTAAAGTAGAATTAAGATAAATTACTAAGAAATAATTTAGTAGTTTATATAAGTTAAATACTAGTTTCTTTAAGTAGCTATACTCTTTTTAGAGAAGTATAGTAGAGTTTATTATATTAAATAATTATTTACTCTTTAGTACTTATAAGTATAAAGTAGTTAAGTAAAGTTTCTATATATAAAGTACTTCTTTTAGTATATTTAGTAAGTTAATAGTAATTAATAGTAAAAAATACTATAGTAGTATAATAGCTTTAGAACTAGCTAGCTTTAAGAGTTTTAAAAGTAAAAAAAAGTTTTTCTATATATTAAAGTAATTATATATTAATAAATATAAGTATAATAGTAATAAAAAGTAAGTAGTAAGCTTAGTACTTTTTAATAGTTTAGTACTTTTTAATAAGTTTAGTAGTTTAACTAGTTTAGTAGTAGATAATATTATAGTTATAAATATAAGTATAGTAATAGTAAAAAGTAAGTTATAAGCTTAGTACTTTTTAGATAGTTTAGTAATATAGCTAGGTTACTAATAGATAATATTAACTAAGTAATAAAATTAATCTATATTATATATATATACTTAACTTATAAATATTATAGATCTTAAGTAAGTTAGGATAGTTAAATTAAAACCTATATAGTAAGTAACTGCATTAAGGCGTAGTTATAAGGAAATAAAGTATATAATATAATTACCTACTAGCACTACGCTAGTAGCTTAGTAGGCTTAGTAGGCTTAGTAGCTAAGGATCTATTATACTACCTCTTTCTCTAAGAAGAGTAGTTCTATTACTCTTAAATAGTAATAAAGGAAAGATAAAGGAAAGATAAAAGAAATAAGAGATTTATCTACCTTTTTATCTACTCTATATCTTCTCTATATCTTCTCTATATCTTCTTTATTATAAGATTATAGCTATATCTTATATTTATATCCTCTATTAGTATACTAAGGCTTAGTTATTATAGCTTACGTAGTAGAGGCTTTAATTAATTATTTACTCCTAATAGAGGTTATTAGTACGTATATAGGTAATAACCTAGTCTACTTTATAAAGTTAGTTAGCTTTAAAGTGTAATATATAGTAGTTTTTAAGTATATTATATAATAAGTATAATAATATTCTTATATAGTATTATTAACGTAGTATAGCTATAGCCTCTTATTAACTTAGTATTAATAGGCGTAATAAAGTCTCTATATAGCTTATACTAGAGTTATACTTTATACTATAAGCTTATTATATAAGTTAAGGATATTACGCTAAGTTTACTAGTTCTTCTTATAAATACTAAACTAGCTAGTAGTAGCGTTCTACTTATATATATAAGAGACTAGTTACTATAAAGTATAATATAAACGCTTACTAGGTAGCTATTATTTATAAGTTAGGTAGTATATTTAGTATAATTTAGTAAATCTTATTATAAATAAAGCCTATTTACTTATTAGCGTACTAAACTTCTTATATAAGCTTAAGTATTTTAGATAAGTCTAGTAGAACTTATTAATAAAGTTAGTAGCGTTAATAAAGTATATATAGAGCTCCTATAAGAAGTTATTAGATCTTTCTAAGTAGTCTACCTATTATATATAGTATTATAGTAGGTCTTTATAGTAGCTATCTTTCTTATTTATATTAATATAGGTATTTTTAATAGCTTTTACTATATAGCTAGTTAGGTTATTAGTATCTAGGTTTATTACGTTAATAGGCTCTTCTTTATCTTAAAGTTACTCTAGTAAAGGCTTTATATTAACTAAGTATAGTAGCTATAAGTAGAATATATTATAGATATATATATTAGTAAGTAGCTTTACTTTATAAGCTAGATTATTAATAATATATATAATTTTAAAAGGGTCTTAGTTTTTAAAGTTAAGTAAGTAATTAAGTTATAAGATTTTAACGTTATAGAAGTTAATTATAATAAAGTTACCTTTATAAAATTTAGAAGCTAGTAGCTAATTTTAGTTAGTATACTTAGCTTACTTAGCTTAGGCCTATTATAACTATAACTTTAGCTACTCTTAGAGAGCTTAAAAGCGTTTAGCTTATCTATTTATATTAGATTAATTATAGTATATAAGTATAGTAAAGTTTACATCTATAAGTTAAAGTAGCTTAAGTCCTAATTAAAACTTATAACCTTTAGTAGCTATAAAGAGTATAATACCTATAGATTTACTTATAGAAGAGTTAGCTTTAAACTCTACTATTAGAAAGAAGAAAGTCTAGTTATCCTATTCTATATTAACGTAGGCTTATAGATACTACTTTAACTAAGCGTTTATATTTTCTATCTAGCTATTACTTTCTAGATAGAAGGTAGTAGATAGCTTTAGTTTTATTCTAAGCCTTTAGTAGAAATAGGTCTAAAAGTATAATATAAATTAAGCTCTATAATTAGAGATAATATATTCTAGATATTCCTCTTCTTACTAGACGTATTTAGTAAATACTTATACTAAAGTATTAATAGTAAGATCTATAACTAGTATAAACTTTTTCTTCTTACTAAAGTAATTAACTAGTATAAGAATATTTTTATATATATATTTATTATCTATATAGAGTAGTAGATAAGTAATATAGTCTATTAAAATAAATTATTAGTATTAGTTAGGTATTAGTAATAGATATAGTAGTCTATATTTACTATTATAGTAAGGTTTTATACGTTAGTAGGTAAGATAGGCCTTAATATATTAGGCTACGTTATCTATTATATATAGCTAGTAATACTATCTTAAGGCTTTTAAGTAGCTCTTATACTTACTACTATATCTACTATATAACGTTTAATAGACCTAATCTAGTACTTAAGTCTATACTCTTTATATATTAGAGATATAGACTTTACTATAAATATAAAGGAGATTATTATATAGAGTATATTTACTAAGCTCTATATAAAGCTATTATTAGTAGATTAGCTTATATAGGATTTATTAAGCCCTAGATTTCTTAGCTATAATTATAGCTTATAAGATCTTATCCTCTAGATATACTTACTTAATAAGCTTAATAATATTACTTAGGTCTTTAGGTATTATCTTAGTTTTAGTACTATCTTCTATTATATTAAGCGTAAAGTAGTTAAGAGTATACTATTTAGTAACTAAGTTAGTTTTACTAAGCTAGTATATTATTTATATAGCTTTAATAAGTATATACTAAAGTTAATTATTTATCTATTTAACTAGATAGTAAGCTAAGTAGATTACGTAGTAGCTACTATAGTTAGGCTATACTATAAGTAATATAATTTATATAGCTAGGTTAACTTAGTTAGGCTAGATAACTACTTACTATTAATATTACTATTAAGTATTATTAGCGCTAGATAGAAGATTATTAGACCTTTAAGTAAGTACGTTAGGCTTTATTCCTTATTTCTCTAGATAGTAAGTAATATAGAAGTTAAATTCTTTAAAGTACTTAGCTTAGTAAGCTTATTAATAGTTAAGATACTTATTTATTATAAACTACTATAAGGCTTACTAATTAGAGAGGACCTTAATAAGATCTATAGTTCTAGCTAGTTTAAATTACTATTCTTTAAAGGCTTTAATAATAGTAAGAAGCTCTTTATTATAAACCTTATAGTTATACTCTACTAGTATTATTTTATATAATAGAAATACTACTAGCTTTAGGACTCTATTATATATCTAAGATAAGATAGTAGTAGTTATAAAATTAGATACGTTAGTCTCTAGCTATATTTTAAGATCTAGGTTATAGTAAGCTAAAATACTAGCTTTTTAAAATAAAGCTTTTAGTTATTAGAATACTTTAAGTATAGTAAAGTTAAGTACTAGAGAGAAGTACTTCTAGCCTTCTTTTTTCTTTATAAGTACTATAAGTATATAAGTAGTTATTAAGAATTTCTTAATAAATCTCTAATAGAAGTTAGTAAAGCCTAAGAATACTTAGATATTATATACGTTCTTTAGCGTAGGCTAGTTTTCTACTATATTAAGTTTAGCTAAATCTATCTTAATACCCTTAGTAGTAAAGATAAGCTTAAAGTACTTAACGCGCTTAACTTTAAACTTATATTTTATTAAGTTAAGATAAAGCCTAGTATCTTTTAGCTTCTAAAGAACTTTTAAGATATCTTACTTATAGTCCTTCTCTTACTTACTATAGATAAGAACGTTATCTATATATACTATATAGATATTATTTAAGTATTTACGTAGTATCTTATTAATAAAGAACGTTCTAAGAGCGTTATAGAGGCTAAAGAGTATAATAATATACTTATATAGCTTATATTATATTAAGAATACTATCTTTTCTTTATTACCTTCTTTAACTTATACTATATTAAAGACTATAATAATATCTATAATTAATATAATTTATACTTTAGCTATTCTAGATAGAGTCTCCTTAATTAATAGTAGTGCGTTATAGTTCTTATAAGTTATCTTATTAAGTTACTAATAATTAATATATATATAGAGGCCTCTACTAAGTTTCTTAATAATAAAGATAAGTAAAGTATAGAGTAAGGTACTAGGTTTAATAAATCTCTTACTTAGTATATCTTCTAAGTACTTCTTTATAGCCTTAGTCTTCTTTTATATAAGTTTATATACTTTTAGGTAGAGTATCTTAGACCTAGGTTCTATAGAGATAGTATAGTTAACTCTTTTATATCTTAGTAAGAGTAAGTCTACTATTTTAAGATTAAATAAGTCTAAAAGAACTAAGTATATAAAGTCTAGGATAAGAGCTTTAATTTCTACTTCTATTATAGGTAGTTAGTTTATCTTTTTTATATACTTATTAAAATTAGCTTATATAATAGTAGCTAGTTAAGTAAATATATTTTTAAAAGCTTAAGAAGTATAATTACTCTTTATAGAGTTAGGTAGTTTATTAAGGTAATTCTAATAGTATAGTTTAATCTATATAATTTACTCTAGATAGTATAGCACGCTTAATATAGCTACTCTAGCGCTAATTATCTAAATCTTACTTATAAGAGTATTATAGCGTATTTTACTATTAGGTAGTTTATTATTATAAACTATATCTAGTAGCCTATTTTTAAGGTAGTTTACTTTATATAAAGTGTACTTAAACTCTATAGATTATAATTTACTAAACTTAAAGTATAGCTTATAATAGTCTAGCTAGTTTATTTCTAAGATAATATTATACTTCTCTATATCTATAATATAGGCTAGAATAGTACTTATATAATCTCTATACTTAATCTATATATCTACTACTTTAGTAATTTAGCTAACTTCTCTACTATTAGTAAGAGCTAGTTAGATTAGCTTATTAATTTTATATAAGTAGTAGCTCTACTACTTTACCTAGTAACTACTTATAAAATAAGTACTTACCTTAGTATTTATTAGAGTTATTTTCTTTTACTATATTCCTAAAAGAAGCTTAATTACTCTATTAAATTCTAATTATTATATAAAGCTTAATATAGGTTATTCCTATAAAGGATACTTAGTAGTACCTAGATATAAGGTTTATAGGAGTAAAGAGCTTAAAAGTAGTAATTTCTAATTATTTATAATATTATATTATTCTCTAGGACTCTTTATATACTTTATACTATTACTACTTCTACTTATATACTTTAGTAAGAGTATCTAGTTTCCTAAATTATTATTAGAAAATTTATTATCCTTATTTTTATCTATAAGGTTATTATATAGCTTCTCTTCCTTTTTATTCTCTTCTTTACTAAAGGCTATAGTATTAAAGAAAGAAATTTTAAATAATAGTATAATAGGTTTACTATAGTAAGGCGTATTTACTAATTACTACTAATACCTAAGCTTACTATACTTAAAGTAAGTATTCTTAAGTTAGAGCTTCTTCTTCTTATCTACTATCTTTATATCTCTAATATATTACTCTATATATTAGTTTAAGCCCTACTTATAAGCTATACTTTAGTTATTTAGTAAATAATAATAAGGTTTTATTATAGTTATAGATAATATATATATATTAGTATTATAAAGGGCTTAGGTAGTTACGTCTATATACTAATAGTTAACTCTATATAAAACTCTTACTAAGTATAACTTAGTTTATAAAGACTATTAATAAGTCTATATTTATATTCTAATAAGTATACTTAATTATAGTACTATTAAAGAGCTTAAGGATATTTATAACTCTTAGAAAGTAAGCTTACTAGGTAATAAATAATTTACTAGACTTCTACTTTACCTTAATATATATAAGCTTATTCTTAGCTTTATTAATCTTATTATAAGAGAGGTATATATTATCTAATATATTAATAAGATCTATATAGTAAGTAAATTTAGATTTATATATAAGCTCCTATATAGCGTCTTTAATATACTACTTTAGGTAAATAATCTTAAAAGACTTATTATTAGGTATAGTAGCGTACTTAGCTATAGCTATTTATTACTATTAATTATAGTCTTTATTAGTATCTTCTTTAAATATCTTAATATCTAAAGACTTATAATTACTTATTAAGTAAGTATTTAATACTCTAGTAAATAGTACTTATTATAGCTACTTACTATTAGAGACGCCTCTATTTAGTAGGAATAAAGAAGTACCTAAGGGCTTAGCGTATAGATTATACTAAGTAAGTATTACCTAATAGAAGTACTAATATAAGTTCTTAAAGTAAGTACTAGTACTAGAGTAAGAGTTTAAGTTATTTTAGTTATATTAAGAAAATAAGTTATACTTATATTAAGGTAGTAGGTTATACTATTCTTATTTATATTAAAGAAATAAGTATAGTTAGTATAATAGTTTATACTTTAAGATCTTATTATATAGGATTTTAGCCTTATACTAAGCTTCTTATATATATATAATAGCCTACTAAGCTTACTAATCTACTTAATTAGTAGTAGTATCTTTAGCTTATAACTTTTTTTCTTTTAGCTTTAGCTATTTCTTTATAGTACCTAGCTTATTATAGAAGTAGTTTACCTTCTATTTCTTATTCTAGTACTTCTTATACTACTCTTTATATTAGTTATATTCTTAATTATACTTTTTATATACTAATTATATTAACTTATTAAGCTTATTAATCTATATACGTATATTATTATACTCCTTAGTAGTAGTATTATACTCTTAGCTAATAGCTTTAAATATAAAGTATTTAGTAAAGTTATTATACTACTATACTTTTAGCTTAGTTATTTTAGCTTATACTTATAGGAGTTTCTTCTTCTTATTCTAGTATTTAGCCTTCTAAGTATATATATAATTATTAGAGTTATATTTTATAGTTATAGCGTTATAGATAATATATAGTAGCCTAATTAGATAGTTATACTATTTATCTAGTTTAGTATAAACTTATTTTATAAAGTTAGTTACGTTTATAAACTTAGAGTTCTTAGTAAAATATATAATAGTTCTATTACTATTAGTATAATTCTAACTTACCTAGATAGTATAATTATCTTTATTCTCTATATTAATTTTCTTATATTCTTATAGCTTAACTTATTTATATATAAAAGAAAAGAGAAGCTTAAAAGTAATACGTAAGTATACTAAATTATTAATAAAGAGCTTAATATAAGTTTTATTAAAATTAATATCTATATACTAGTAGTTATCTTTTAAAGTTATAAGTTCTTCTATTAGTTTACTAGCTAGTACTAATAGTAAGAGGTAAGTAACTAAGAAGCTACTCTCTTAATATTACTTTTAGTATAGTAGAGGTAGTAGTAGCTTTATCTAGTTATCTCTAATAGTCTTCTAAGTATTAAGTATAGTAGTAGAAAACTTTTAAGTATCTTTCTTAAAGTTTCTAAAGGCGCCTAGTATAGTACTAGTACTAGTTCTAAAGCTTATAGTATTAAGTAGTATTAAAGTAATAGGAGAAAGTATACTTTTATAACTTAGAGTAGTAGATTATATACTATATCTATTTACTACTTTTATAATATTTTTATAGAGAAAAGCTAGTCCTTCTACTAGCGCTATAACCTAATACTCTTAGTTAACTAAGCCTAATAGTCTTAATTATTTCTATTAACTAAGTCTAGCTATTATACCTATATAGGCTTTTAAACTAATACTTACTTTAACTTTATTATTATAGCTTAACTTTATAGTATTAATTACTATTATATATATATACTTACTCTATACTTATATAGTAGCTATAGAAGGTACTATAGTACTATAGTTAGCTAATAACTATAGTCCTTTAATAATAGAGCTTATTAGAGGTATTATAAGTAGAAGTATATTTAAACGTAGTTAAGTATAAAAGTTATAGATCTTAAGTAAGTTAGGATAGTTAGATTAAAACTTATATAGTAAGTAACTACGTTAAGGTATAGTTATAAAGAAATAAGGTATATAATATAATTACTTACTAGCGCTATACTAGTAGCTTAGTAGGCTTAGTAGGCTTAGTAGCTAAGGATCTATTATATAACTCTTTATAAGCTTAAAGCGTATATAGCTTAAGTAATTAGCGCTATACTCTATTAATAAGGCGCGAGACTTTGTTATACGTACGAGTCTAGATTGTTAACTGCATAGGCGTAGTCTGTAGAAGGCTTAGCTGAGCTGAGGATGAATTGGACCAAGGACGGCGAGAACGCGCACGATACATGACTGGTTTAGGAATGCTACCCAAGCGCACAGACACGCAGCATGCATATGTCCATCATCTGCCATCATCCTCCCTCATTACTCGCGTATAAGCCACTGTCACGCCTGCCTTCCCTTCATGTCCAGACGCCCGTTGTACATGCTTCATCCACCCTTCAGCCCCAAGTGTGAAGTGCTGCTTACCGACGCCTTTGACCCAGATGTTGGTTGGAGAATCAGAGTACGCGTCATCATGCAACGACGGGCTGTGCCCACTATGCCCGCTATAGGAAGATTGTGTAGACTGACTGGCTTGAGACCGTGAAGTGAGGAAGCGGCCCGCTGAAGTATGTTGTAGAAACGTGCGCATGGTAGATGGCTTTGCGCCGGAGAAGAGGGCGAAGAAGATTGTCGAAAGGATTGCGGCTATGAATAGGACGAGCGCGAGGAAGGCGGGTGTGCCGTAGACATATTTGTACTTGACGCGACGCGTGTAATTGATGACTGGCGGAGTCTTCACATTTCCAGCGACAGCAACATCACGCTTGCGCATCGAGCTTTCGTGAGGTTGCAGACCCTTGGTTCCTACGACCATGTTGGCCGCTATATCGGTCCAGATGAGATTGAGTATCTTGGCCGACGTCTCTGGCTTCTTTGAGAGCTCCTGCCACTTCTTGTACATGGCGAGATTAGCTTTCCTCGAGTAATCCACCGCGCTAGTAGCAGACTTGTCAACAATCAAGTCGACCGATTTGAATTGATTAAATTAACCCACTTTTTACTATTCTTAGCAATTTAATTAAGCCTAATCTTACTTATAAGTTCTTTAAATTAATTTAATTTTAAAGATTGATTAAGGTTTAAGGTGTAGATTAATTAATTTAATTAGGAATTAAGCTTTTTACTAAATTAATTAACCCTAAATAGGCGAGGCTGGCGATCAAATTAACCCCAAATCTAACCTCCAGATTTGATTGAATTGATTGTTGACAAGTCTGGCTAGTAGAAGTCAGGTTTGTGTTGTAGACCATCCGGAGAGCACTCGCCGCGAAATCAGCACCCGGATTGTTTTCCGATCCGATGTAAGTGCCCGGCCCAGGAAGATACAGCGATTCTTCCGTGTGGTGGTGGGGTTCAGTTCCTTCTCCCTATCCTTAGATATAATACCCCATAGTGGACTACCGTCTTTTAGGTACATGCTGGTGTCTTCCGCACCCCACAGAGGCTTTGACTCGTCATTGGCATAAGTCTTGTCGACCACGGACATGACCTCGAGACCAGACAAGTCATCGTTTGTGCCATTGAAACGGAATGCCACAGTCTTGATCGTCGCTTTCGC
>Ga0210040_10006307_pt1 | contig 14806 bp, 6 predicted proteins | sample CryGeyCG12114_NA_FD_185462 | JGI IMG/M metagenome (GOLD analysis project Ga0210040, IMG submission 185462) | Groundwater microbial communities from aquifer - Crystal Geyser CG19_WC_8/21/14_NA (SPAdes) (version 2) | ecosystem: Environmental > Aquatic > Deep subsurface > Groundwater | place: USA... | reverse complement strand
AGGTCGCCTGTCCGGTCACCGGGTCGATCACGGCGTCGAGCGCGGCGTAGAAGCGGTCGGTGAGGATGTCGCCGACGTAGCGGTTCTTGACGGTGGTCCGGCCGTAGACGTAGCTCAGCTCGAAATTGGTGCGCTCGTTCAGGTCGCCGCGGGCGCCCACGACACCCCGCCAGGTCCGGCGATCGATGTTCTCGCCGCGCTGACCGAGGTCGAAGTTGTCGCGGTTGAGAAGAACGTCGCCGCCCTCGGTGATTGCGGCCAGCTCTTCTGGATAGAAGGCGTTGTCGCCCGGAATAAGGAGGTAATAGTCGAAGGACGGCTGACCGAGCGAGAAGCTCTTCGAGCGAGCGAACTTGCCTTCGGCGAACAGGTTGATCTTGTCGGTCAGCTGGAAGTTGGTGACCAGGTTGACGACGTCGCGGCGAAGCTTGGGCAACAGGTCGTTGCCATAGTCGCTGACCAGCGTCCCGTTGCCGCCCTGCTGGTAGAAGTCCGGGACGTAGCGGCCCGGATCGTAGGCGACGAGCTCACCCCCGGCCCCGACGTAATAGTCCGGGAAGCCGTCGAAATCGATGTCGATGCCACCTTCGCGATTGGTATCGAAGTAGCGGACATTGTTGAGCGGGACGTAGTCGGGGATCCCGTTGTCGGGCCCGCCTTCGTAATCACCCTGGTTCTCGGGATCGTCGGGGTTGAGGAAGAAGCCGACCGCATTCTCCCCACGCAAGTCGCGGCGATCCCTGGTGGTCAGCCGATCCTCCTCGCCATGCTCGTAGGCGAGCGCGACGTTCAGGCGATTGCCGAGCAGGTTCTTGCCCGCGGTGATGGAAAAGAGGCGCTGGCCGGCGTCGCCATCCTGGCTGGTCCCAGCCTGCGCGCGCGCGCTGATGCCCTCGAAATTGCGCTTGAGCACGAAGTTGACCACGCCCGACACGCCGTCCGCGCCGTAGATGGCCGAAGCGCCGCCCGTCAGGACGTCGACCCGCTCCACCAGGTCGCTCGGAATGGTGTTGATGTCGATCGCCTGGCTGCCGGGCACGCCCGAGACGTGGCGCCGACCGTCGACCAGCACGAGGGTGCGGTCGGTGCCGAGGTTGCGAAGGTTGAGGAGGTTGAGGCCGGTATAGCCGATCCCTGCACCGCTGCCGCTGTTGTCGGCCGACGTCGAACTGCCCTGGAGCGCCGGATAGCCGGTCAGAAAGTCGGTCAGGTTGGTCGTGCCCGACTGCTCGATCTGGTCCGCTCCCACCGAGATGACGGGGTTCGGAGTGGAGAAATCGGGCCGGCGGATGCGCGATCCGGTGACGACGATCGCCTCACCCTCGGCCTCGGCGTTTTCCGCCGCAAGGTTGGTCGGCGACGCTTCGGTGTCCTCGTCCGTCGGGGTCGGGGTCGCCTCGACCGGCGAGTCGGGCGGAGTCGCCGTGGTCTGATCCTGTGCCGCGGCGGGAGCGGCGAGAGCGCCGAGGACCAGCGCCAGCGACGAGGTGGTCAGGGAAAGACGAAAGTAGCGCATCCAAGCTGGTCCTAGAAAAGTAGCAATCTGCACTCCTCTAAGCCGGCCATGGAGACGCACAAGACGGCATCCCACTCTGCCGGGCAGCCGGCGCGGCCATTGTCGCACCTTTGCAACAGGGTGGCGGCGCACCACGAGGAGGAGCCCGGCCGACGAGCGGTGGAGCGCCGCCTTGCCGCAGCCAGGGCATCGCCCCGCGCCGGCTGGCGCGCAAGGAAAGGGCGGCCGACCCGAAGGTCGACCGCCCCATGTCCTCTCCCAAGAAAGCTGCCCGCCTAGAAGCGGACGGAAGCTCCGGCGCGGAAGTAACGACCGAGCACGCCCGGGAAGTAGCTGATCGAACCACCGGTCGGGAACGGCGGCTTGGTGTCGAGCAGGTTGTCGACGACGAAGCGCAGGGTGAAGCGCTTGGCGATGTCGAAGTTCATGCCGGCGTTGACGAACACGACCGCGTCGCGGGTCGGGTACTGGTAGTCGCCCGGTGCGGCGTCCGGATCGACCTTCACCTTGCCGGTGTAGTTGAAGGAGGTGAACAGGCCGAAGTTCTCGTTGTCGTAGTTGAGGTTGAGAACCGCGCTGTGCTTGGGATAGCCGATCGAGCCGTTGATCGTGCTCGCCGGGCTGTTCTCGTCCGACGTCTGGGTCAGCGTACGCAGATACTGGTAGCTGGCGTTGACGCCGATGCTGCTGCTCGCGCCCAGGAACGGGGTCTTGGTGCGATAATCGAGCGAGCCCAGGACGCCCCGGTAGCGATATTCGGCCGCGTTGAAGTAGCGCGTCTGGACGTAGCTCAGCTGAGCGTCCTCGTCGCGCACCACCAGCGGGCAGAAGGCGTTGTTCGGAAAGTCGCTGCTGTCGTAGCAGGCATTGACCACCTGGGTCGCCGAGAAGCTGGTGATCGCGTCCTTGAGGCGGATGTCCAGATAGTCGGCGGAGATGGTCAGGTTACGGATGAAGCGCGGGCGCAGCACCGTGCCGACGGAGAAGGCCTTCGACTTCTCGTTCGACAGGTCGGGATTGCCAGCGATCGCCTGACCGAACGAACGCTGGTTGGACAGCGAGTTGAAGGTCGTCGGAACACCCGCGGCAAGGCAGTTGGCGGCGCGGGCCGTCGGGTTCGGACCGCTGGAGGTGTTGCGGCGGTCGCACGGATCGGTCGCGAAGCCGAAGAAGCTCGACGACGGGTTGAAGATCTCGGTGATCGCCGGGGCGCGGATCGCCCGGGTGTAGTTGCCGCGGAAGGCGACGTCGCGGATGACGTCCCAGCGGCCTTCCAGCGTGTAGGTCCAGTCGGAACCGGCGGTCGAGTGGTCCACGTAGCGCGCGGCGCCGTGCAGCTCGAGGTTGTAGATGCCCGGAACCGAGTTGGACGGCCCGATCAGCGGAGCGCGGATTTCGCCGAACGCTTCCTTGGTGTTGTAGCCGCCCTTGACCGGAAGGATCGGGATCGAGCGGCCGAACTGCTCGCGGTCGTTGGTCGGATCGCCGTCGAGGTCGCTGTCGGTCAGCGGATCGGTATCCGGCCCGCCGAAGTAGAAGTCGCCCGGCTGGAAGTTGGTGGTTTCCTTGCGATATTCGAAGCCGAGCGCCGCGCTGAAGTCGCCGCCGGGAAGGCTGAACAGCCCGCCGTTGACCGAGCCGGTGGCGACGAACTGCTGGTTGGTCACCTTCGGATTGGCGTCGGCCAGCACATAGTCGAGGGCCGCCTGGCTGATCTGGCCCTGACCGAACAGGTTCAGCGGAGTGCAGGTCGCGGTGCCGGTGGCGATCGGAGCATTGGCGTAGCCCGGGCGGCAGATGATGTCGCCGTTCGGACCGACGATGGCGTCGACCGCATTCTCGAAGTTCTGCTGGACGACCGTCTTTTCCTTACCCTTGACGGTCGAGCGGCCATAGTTGGCGGTCAGCTCCCAGCCCCAGCGACGGCCGCCGACATTGAACTTGCCGTCGAGGCCGGCAACGCCGCGGTAGAGGTTGGTGGTGGAGGTCGCGCGGCCCGACGCGAGGTCGGTGTTGGCCCGGCTCAGGTAGAAATAATCCTGGACGAAGCAGTCGTCGAGCAGATTGCAGTAGACGTTCTGGTCCGAGCCCGGATTGTTGGTGATGCTGTTCTGGATCGCGGTGCGCTGGGCGGCGCTCAGGAACGGATTGTCGATCGACAGGATGATCGGGCCGTCTGCAGTGCCGGCGCTGTCGAACAGGCCGCTGTTGTAGACCGGCTGGGCGCGCAGGTTGGTGCCCTTGGAGCGGGCGAACCAGCCTTCGGTGAAGAAGCGGATGTTGTCCGTCACATCGAAGGAGGTGAGCAGGTTCAGGTTATAGCGGCGCGTGTCGGTCAGCAGCTGCGAGGTGCGGTTGATGTCGAAGCCGTTGCCACCCGAGAAGTTCGTGGAGAAGTCGTCCGGGCCGCCGACGGGGGTGCCGAAGTCGAGCGGGATGAGGTTGCCATTGGCATCGAAGATCAGCTGATTGCCGGTGGGGTCGAGGACCCCGAAGTTGTCGATTCCATAGTCGCCCAGGCCGAAGAGCGCGGCTTGGGCCGGGCTGAGTGGGAAATTCAGGCCGAATGGCTCGCCGCCGACGCTGGGGATGCCGTTCTCGCTGATCGAGGGGATGCGGCGGTTGTAGTACAAGCAGCTGTCGAACGGCTGGTCGGGGGCGCAGATGTCCTCGAACCGGCCCTGACGAAGCAGCGAGCGATCGTTGTAGAGCAGGCCCTTGCCGACGTTCATCTCGCCCGACACGGTCACGTTCAGGCGCCCGTCGAGGAAGTTGTGGCCTGCAAGCGCCCGCAGGCGGTAGTTGGGGGCATCGCCGCGCGAGCTGATGCCATATTGCGCGTCGAGGTCGACGCCCTGATAGTCGCGCTTCAGGATAACGTTGACGGTACCCGCGATGGCGTCCGAGCCGTAGATCGGGGCGCCGCCGATGGCGATGGTCTCGACCCGGTCGACCAGCTTGGTGTTGATGGCGTTGAGATCGACCTGGGTACCGGCCGAGGTCGGGCCGAAGATCGAGCTGGTGTTCGACGACACGAAGCGGCGGCCGTTGACCAGGGTCAGGGTGCGCTGATCGCCAAGGCCGAGGAAGTTGACGAAGCTCTGGCCCGAACCGAACGAACCGCCCTGCGCATTGCCGATCGGCGAGGAGCCGGGGACGCCGAAGCTCGGCTGCTCGTTCAGCGCCTGGCCGAGCGTCTCGAAGCCGCGGCTCTCGATCTGGGCGCTGTCGATCACCACCGAAGGCTGGATGGTCTCGAAGTTCGGCCGGCTGATGCGCGAGCCGGTGACGACGATCTCTTCGCCCGACGCGGCGCCGCTCTCGGGCAGGGCGGTCTCGCCCTGGGTGTCGAGGCAGGACTGGCGCGCCGCCGGATCGGCGATGGTGCTGCATTCCTGCTGGTCGTTGATCTGCTGCGCGTCGGCCTGCGCGGTCTCGTTCTGCGCAGCGGCCGGAGTGGCCAGCAATGCGCCGAGCGCCAGGGCCAGCGAGGAAGAGGTCATGGTCAGACGGACGTTGCGCATCACTGTCATCCTAAAAGAAACCGAGTAAGCTGCGGTTTCCTTAACTGTGGCCCGAACCTTAACAAGGCTGTGAGGGTCAATGTCGCCTAGTCGGCATTGCTACTGTCACCCGGCTGCAACAAGACACGGACGCCACAAAGAGAAAGAGCCCCGGCCGTGAGGCGCGGAGCTCTTTTCTTCGACGGACCGTCGGAACTTTTCTCAGTAGCGATAGTGTTCCGGCTTGAACGGACCTGTGGGCGTGACGCCGATGTAGGAGGCCTGCTTGTCGCTCAGCGTGGTGAGCTTCACGCCCAGCTTGTCGAGGTGCAGCGCGGCAACCTTCTCGTCGAGGTGCTTGGGCAGGACGTAGACGTCGTTGCCATACTTCTCCGACGCCGTCCAAAGCTCGATCTGGGCCAGGGTCTGGTTGGTGAAGCTGGCGGACATCACAAAGCTCGGATGGCCGGTGGCGTTGCCGAGGTTGACCAGCCGGCCCTTGGACAGCACGATCAGCTTCTTGCCGTCGGGGAACTGGACCTCGTCGACCTGCGGCTTGATCTCCGTCCACTTCATGTTGCTCAGCGCGCCGATCTGGATCTCGCTGTCGAAGTGGCCGATGTTGCAGACGATCGCCATGTTCTTCATCGCCCGCATGTGGTCGAGCGTGATGACGTCCATGTTGCCGGTGGCGGTGACGAAGATGTCGGCGCGGGTGACCGCCTCTTCCATGGTCACGACTTCATAGCCTTCCATCGCGGCTTGGAGCGCGCAGATGGGATCGACCTCGGTCACGATCACGCGGGCGCCGCCGTTGCGGAGCGACGCGGCCGAGCCCTTGCCGACATCGCCGAAGCCGGCGACGCAGGCGACCTTGCCGGCCAGCATCACGTCCGTGCCGCGGCGGATGGCGTCGACCAGCGACTCCTTGCAGCCGTAGAGGTTGTCGAACTTCGACTTGGTGACGCTGTCGTTGACGTTGATGGCGGGGAAGGGGAGCTTGCCCTGCTTGGCGAGCTCGTACAGGCGGTGGACGCCGGTGGTGGTTTCCTCGCTCACGCCCTTGATGGCCGCAACCGTCTTGGTGAGGTAGCCCGGACGCTCCTTGAGGAAGCGGCTCAAGGTCGCGGCGAAGATCTCTTCTTCCTCGTTGGACGGGGCGAAGAGGGTTTCGCCCGCCTCGACCCTGGCGCCCCACAAAGCGAACATGGTGGCATCGCCGCCGTCGTCCAGGATCATGTTGCAGGTCTGGCCGTCGCCATCCTGCTCCCAGTCGAAGATGCGGACGACATAGTCCCAATATTCCTCGAGCGTCTCGCCCTTGACCGCGAACACGGGGACGCCCGATGCGGCGATGGCGGCGGCGGCATGGTCCTGCGTCGAATAGATGTTGCAGCTGGCCCAGCGGACCGTGGCGCCAAGCGCGGTCAGGGTCTCGATCAGCACGGCCGTCTGGATGGTCATGTGGAGCGAACCGGTGATCCGCGCGCCCTTGAGCGGCTGCGACGGGCCATATTCGGAACGCAGCGCCATCAGGCCCGGCATCTCGGTTTCGGCGATCTCGATCTCCTTGCGGCCGAAGTCGGCAAGGGAAAGGTCCTTCACCAGATAGTCCCGGTCGAGCGTCTGGGTAGCCACGTTCATTTGTCTCCAAGGCAAGAAGGCCGCGCGCTGGCAAGCGGCGGCCGATTGGCATGCCCCCTAACCGAAGAAGGCATATAAAGAAAGCTTTATATGTCGTGCGCGGGTGCCGCGGGCAGTGGGGGAGGCGCGCAGTCCCATGCAAAAGGGCCGCCCCTTGCGGGACGGCCCTCCTGGTCGTTGGTCCGGTTCGACTTAGAAGTCGGCGCGGAAACCGGCGTAGAAGTAGCGACCGATCGGGTCGTACCCGTTGCCGCCCTCGTTGCCGATCAGGCCGAGCGGCGGCAGCTTGTCGGTGAAGTTGTCGACGCCGGTGTAGAAGGAGAACTTCTTGTCGACGCGGATGTTGAGGCGGATATTCTGGATGAACTGCTCCGGATACCAGACCTCGGCGGTGAGGTCGGCGTTGGTCGGTGCGCGACCCTGGTACTCGAAGTAGTTCTCGTAGGCGCCGATGATCTGCTTGCCGATGTAGTTCACCGAGTAGCGCAGATCGAAGTTCTTGTAGGTGGCCGTAGTCGAGAAGTTGGCCGAGAACTGCGGATCGCCCAGGTTGAACAGCTGCTGGGTCCCGAACGCCGGGTTGGTCGGGCTGGTGTAGTTCTCCCGCTTCAGCACGTAGGTCGCGATGAAGCGCGAGTCTGTGCGGAAGTCGGAGTTCCACTGCCGGCGATAGCCCACCTCGACGTCGATGCCGTCGGCGACCTGCTTCGCGAAGTTCACGCCACCCGACTGCAAGGCAGGCGAAGCGAAGGTGAAGTCCGGATTACGCGGGTAGATGAGACCGCAATACTGGTTCGGCTGCGGCAGGTCGTAGCAGAGGTTGAGGATCTGCTGCGCAGAGAGAACCGCGATCAGGTCGTTCACGCGGATGCGATAATAGTCGACCGAGATGTTCAGCCCCGGGACGAAGCGCGGGGTGAACACGCCGCCCAGCGTCAGCGACTTGCCGGTCTCGGCGGTCAGCTGGTCGTTGCCGCCCGAGAGGATCTCGGTCGTCTGCGAACGCGCCGGCTGGTTCACGAAGCCGCTGGGGATGCCCTGAGCCGCGCAGTTGTTGAACCGGTTGGTTCCCGGGCTGCCGATGTTCAGGACGTCGCAGGGGTCGCCCACCTGGTTGAAGTTCTGGCTGAACGGCGAGAACAGGTCGCTCAGCGTCGGGACGCGCACCGACTTCGAATAGTTTGCCCGGAAGCGAAGATCACGGGTCGGAGCATAGACGCCGTTGAGGTTGTACGCCTTGGTCGTGCCGGCCGACGTGTTGTAGTCGGAGATGCGGCCGGCCGCCGAGAAGGTCAGCTCGTGCGCGAACGGCAGGTCACGAACGATCGGGAACTCGATCTCGCCGAACGCTTCCTTGACCTTGAACACCGGCGGACGGAATTCCGAGAAGGCGTTGAAGAAGGTACCACCGGACGCCGACAGCGGATCCGCGAAATAGTAGGCCTTCTCGCGGCGATACTCGCCACCCAGGACGAAGCGGACGGGGCCGCCCGGCAATTCGACCAGCTGCGAGCTGTCGCCGCTGACGAAGCCGACCAGGTTTAGCTGGCTTGCTCCATACTTAACGTAGCTGTCGTCGGTCTGGATGAAGTCCAGCGCGGCCTGGCTCGGAGCGCCCACTCCGAACACGTTGATCGGAACGCAGTCCGCACGGTTGTTGGCGGTGTTGACGGCACCCGCATTGGCCTGGCCGGCGGGAATCAGGTCGAACGAGCTGTTGATCCGGCAGACGATGTTGTTGCCCTGCGCCGGGTCACGAACCGCGTCGATCGCCAGCAGGAAGCCGTCTTGGTTACCCTGCTCGTCGAACAGCACGAGGTTGTTGCGCTGCGTCGTGTTGATCCGCACGCGGCCGTAGTTGGCCGCGATCTCGTAGTTCCAGTCGTCGTTGAAGTCGCCGCGAACGCCGCCGACGAGGCGGTAGGTCTTGCGCTTCACGAGCTCGCTACGGCCACCGAAGTCGACGTTGAAGCGACCCAGCGGGATTGCAGCGGTCGAGGTGGCGCCGCCGGCGCAGCGGCCGATGGTCTGCAGCGCGGCAATGTCCGCCGCGTCGAGGAACGGGTTGTCGCAGGTGATGCCGCGCGGAGCGCCGCCGTTGATGTCCGTGCCGAAGAAGGACGCGAACGAGTTCTGAAAGAAGCTCGCCTGACCTTCCTGAAGGCCCTTCACGTAGACGTACTTGCCTTCGAAGAAGGGCTGGAATGCCGGCGTGATCTCCATCGAAGTGAGGACGTTGGCCGTGTACCGGTCGAGGCCCGGCGCGATCTGGCCGGTTTCGCGCAGCGTGGTGCCCGGAACGGAGCCCGGCGCCGCGATGTAGTTGCCCGAACCGAACGGACGGAAGTCGACCAGCGGGATCTGCTCGCTGAAGACGCCATTGCCGTCGATGTTGATAAAGCGGTTGGCACCGGTCGTCAGGCTGCCCGGGTTAAGGCAGCGCTGGGCCGCCAGCGTGGAGCTGATGATCGAGGTGTTGATGACCCGCGGATCGTTACACGGAATGGCTTCCGCGTCGCTGGCGTTGATGACGCCGTCGTTGTTGATGTCGCGGTAGGCAGCGACCGGAGTGGCCGCCGTAATGGTGCCGCCCTGCGAGATCGCCTGGTTGACGACGCCGCAGAAGAAGGTCTGGTCGGGGATGCCGTCCGAACCAAGCGGCGCTTCGCCGGTGGTCGGCTCCGAGGTGTTGAACTGGCACCGGCCGCTGTACGCGCCGGTGAGGTCGTCACGGTCGCGGAAGTAGAGCGGGTTGGCGTGAACATATTCAAGGTTGCCCGCGATGTTCAGGCGGTCGTCCAGGAAGTTCTTACCGGCCGTCAGCGAGAGGCTGTAGATGCCGCGATCGCTGCGGTCGGAAACACCGCCTTGGCCGCGCAGCGACAGGCCTTCGAAATTGTTCTTGAGGACGAAGTTGATGACGCCGGCGACGGCGTCCGAACCGTAGACCGCCGACGAACCGCCGGTGATCACGTCCACGCGGTCGATGAGGTCGGTCGGAATGGTGTTGACGTCGACCAGGAAGTCGCCCGGCGAAGCCGTGACGTGCCGGCGGCCGTTGACCAGCACCAGGGTGCGGGTCACGCCCAGACCGCGAAGGTCGAGCAGGTTGAGGCCAGTGGTGCCGATGAAGCGGGTCGAGTTCGCCTGGCTGTAGGTCGAGCGGATCGACGGCAGGTCGTTCAGCGCGTCGCCGACGTTGATGTCGCCCTGGCTGGTCAGTTCCTCGGCTGACACCGAGGTGACCGGGACCGGCGAATCGAGGTTGGGACGACGGATGCGGGTGCCGGTGACGACGATCTGGCCCTCGGCCGTGTCCTGCGCGCTGGTGGCGGTGGTCGCCACTTCGCTTTGGCCCGTCGCGGTCGGATCGGGGGTCGGGCACGACTGGCTGGCGGGGATGGTGGTCCCGTCAGCACATTGCTGGGTCGCTGTACCTGCGCCCGAATCGGTCGGGGTCGCAGTCTGGGCGGCTGCCCCGGTGCTGAACGCGAACGTCGCGCCGAGCAGGGCAACCGTGTGGAGCGCGGTCGCGCCCAACAGGTTCTTCTTCGTCATGGCCGGTATATTCCCTCGAATATGGGTGGCAATCCGCAGGCTTTCTTGAAGGCTCGCCGTGCAAACACAATCGGTTGTTCCGTGCGTGTTATTTCTGGGCGCTACCTGTCTCATTAATGTCACAGAAAGGTTCGCTGGCCTCGCGGCGGGTGCGGTAGGCCCGATGCAGGTTCGTTCGGGACTGGCAGGAGCCGCGTGCTGCCGCCTATGACGGAGCGGCGATGGGGCCTTGGCGATGCTGAACGTGGGGGAGATGGACGTCGGGCTGATCGCCCTGGCGCTGGCCGCCCTGTGGGTGCCGATCGCGGCCTTTCTTTCGCTGCTCGCGGCCCGCCGCTCGGCCGAGGCGCGGCGGATGACCGAGCATGCCCGGGCCATCGGCGCGCTGCTCGGCGCGGCGCCGGCCCGGCCGCTGCTGGTCCGTCCCGACCGCTCGATCGAGGCGGAGCCCGCACTGCTCCGCGAACTTGGCGCCGAAGGGGCGGCCACCTTCGCCGAGCTGGGCGAGGGCGAAGGGCTGACGACCGCCGACCATCAGGCGTTGGCGCAGGAGCTTTCCGCCGTCGCCCTCGGGGCGGGGCGGATCAATCGTTCGGTCCGGGTGCAGGGCTCGGGCCGCCTGTTCGACGTGCGCGGCGGCCCGGCTCCGCCGCCGTCCGCTCCCGGCTCCGTCCTTCTGTGGGTGGCCGACAGCAGCAGCGCCGAGCGAGAACGCTCGCAAGTGGCCGAACGGCTGCAGGCGACGGAGCAGGCCTTGGGTGCGCTCACGCAATTGATCGAGGCCGCGCCCTTCCCGATGTGGGTGCGCGGCAGCGACCTCCAGCTGGCACTGGTCAACCAGGCCTTTGTCGAGGCGGTCGAAGCGCGCGACGCCGAGGAAGTCGTGAGCCGCGGCATCGAACTCGTCGAAGGCAGCGCCGGCCCTGCCGCGCATCCCCGGACCGGTGCCGTCCGGGCGTTGGAGGGGGGCCGTCCCAACGCCCGGACCCAGCCGGCCACGATCGGCGGCGAACGGCGGATGCTGAAGCTGGTCGACGTCCCGCTGCCGGGCGGAGCGGTCGCCGGCTACGCGGTCGACATGCAGGAGCTGGAGGACGCCCGCGCCGAGCTCGACCGGCATATCGCCAGCCAGCGCGAACTGTCCGACCGGATGACCGCCGGCGCCGCGCAGTTCGATCCGGACCGGACGCTGGCCTTCTACAACCGGCCGTTCGCCATCCTTGCGGGGATCGAGCCCGAGTGGCTCGACGACCGGCCCGAGTTCGACCGGCTGCTGGAACGGATGCGCGAGCAGCACCGCCTGCCCGAAGTGCGCGACTTCCCGCAGTGGAAGGCCGAGCGGCGTGGCTGGTTCACCAGTGCCGAGGAAGCGCACGAGGAGGAATGGATCCTCGCCAACGGCGACCATCTGCGGGTGGTCGGGCAGCCCCTGCCGGACGGCGGCCTGCGCCTGATCTTCGAGGACCGGACCGAGCAGGTCCGTCTGGCCAGCGCCCGCGACACCCTGCTGCGGGTCCGCACCGCCACCTTCGACAACCTGTTTGAAGGCGTGGCGGTGTTCGCTTCCGACGGGCGGCTGGTGCTGTGGAACCGGCGCTTCGGCGATTTCTGGCACCTCGACGAGGGCTGGCTGGCCGAGCATCCGAGAGTGGACGAACTGGTCCCCGCCTTCGCCCAGCGGCTAGTCAACCCGACCGCCGCCGCGCGCCTTCGCGAGCTGGTCCGAACCGCTACCACCGAGCGCCGGGCCGAGCGCGGCCGCCTCAATCTTGCCGACGGACGCCATTTCGAGTTTGCCGCCGTGCCGCTGCCGGACGGAAACGCGCTGTTCACGATGATCGACGTGACCGATTCCAGCCGGATCGAGGCGGCGCTCCGCGAGCGGGCCGAGGCGCTAGAGCAGGCAGACAAGGTGCGCACCGACTTCGTCGCCAACATGAGCTACGAGTTGCGCACCCCGCTGACCTCCATCGGTGGCTTCGCCGAAATGCTCAACGCCGGCTATGCGGGCGAGATCGGGCCCTCGGCGCGGGACTATGTCGCCGCCATCCTCGAATCGGTCGCCCGACTGTCGCGCTTGATCGACGACGTGCTCGACCTGACGCAGGGGCAGAAGGGCGAGGTGGCGCTGGAGCGGGAGCGGGTCGACCTGGCCGGGCTGGTGCGCAGCGTCGCCGACGGGATGGAGCCTGCGGCCAAGGCCAAGCGGCTGCGCTACAAGGTCGTGATCGGGGAGGGTACGGGGTCGCTGCAGGGCGACCATCGCCGGCTGCGCGAAAGCGTCGAGCATGTGCTTCGCAACGCCATCGCCTACACCGACAAGGGCGAGGTCCGGATCGTCACCCGCGGCGATGCGACCGAGGCGGAGATCTTGGTGTCCGACACCGGGCCCGGCCTCGCGCCCGAGGCGCAGCGCGAAGTGTTCGAGCGCTTCACCCGCTTCGGCGAGGGCCGGGGCGAGGCGGCACTCGGCCTTGGACTGCCTCTGACTCGCCAGTTCGTCGAAGCGCATGGCGGCACCGTCCAGCTTTCCAGCCAGAAGGGGCAGGGGACCAGCGTCCTCATCACCCTCCCGCGCGGCCAGCGCTGATGTGGATTTTGGCAGAAGCCGAGATGGAGGGAGCCGGCGCGGCCCTGGCGTCCCGGCTCAGGCCCGCCGACGTCGTGACGCTGGGCGGACCGCTCGGCGCCGGAAAGACCACGCTTGCCCGCGGCATCCTCAGGGCGCTCGGTCACGAGGGCGAGGTTCCTTCGCCGAGTTTCGCGATTCTCCAGCCCTATGACGCACTGACGCCGCCGGTGGTCCACGTCGACCTGTACCGGATCGAATCGCCCGACGAGCTGGACGAACTCGGCCTCGACGAAGCGCTCGGCGACGGGGTGCTGCTGGTCGAGTGGGCGGAGCGGGCCGGTGCTGCGGCCTGGCCGCAAGCGCTTCGGCTTGCCCTGCAAGTGCTTCCGGATGGCCGCCGCGCCTTGACTTGGGAGGTCCCACGGGCATGGGAAGGGCGATGGCCACCGCCGCTGCAAGCCCCATGATTCCGCCGCCCCTTGCGCCCGACTTCCTGGCTTCCGCCGGCTGGGCGGGAGCAAGGATCGAGCCGCTGGCCGGGGACGCCAGCTTCCGTCGCTATTTCCGGATTCATCACGAAGGCCGCCGGGCCGTGCTGATGGACGCCCCGCCGCCGCATGAGGATCCGCGCCCCTTCATCGCCGTCGCCGAGTGGCTGACCGGGCACGGCTTCAGCGCGCCCGACATCCTCGCCCGCGACCTCGATGCCGGGCTGCTGCTGCTGGCGGACTTCGGCGACGACCGGCTGCGCGAGCGGCTCGATCAGGCGCCGGAGCGCGAGGACACGCTCTACGGCCTTGCCGCCGACCTTCTGGTCGCGTTGCACGATCACCCGCCGATGGAAGGATTGCCGCCGCACGGCCTTGCCGAATGGCTGGCCGAACTGGAGCTGTTCCCCGACTGGTATGCGCCGACGGTGGGAATCGAAGTCGACCGCGGCTCGTATCGCGCCGCCTGGGAAGAGGTGCTTGCGCCCGTTGCCGCCGACGGGCTCGGTCCGGTCACCGTGCTGCGCGACTTCCATGCCGAGAACATCATGCTGGTCGGCGATCGCGGCGGAATCGCGCATCTCGGCCTGCTCGACTTCCAGGACGCCCTTGCCGGACACCCCGCCTACGACCTTGCAAGCGTGCTGGAGGATGCCCGGCGCGACGTCAGCCCCGCCGTCGAGCGGGCGATGCTGGACCGCTACATCGCCAACACCGGTGCGGGAGAGCGGTTCGAGCGCGCCTACTGGACGCTCGCCGCGCAGCGCAACACGCGGATCCTCGGGGTCTTCTGCCGCTTGTGGAAGCGTGACGGCAAGCCCGGCTACCGCCGCTTCCAGCCGCGGATGTGGGGCCTGCTGGAGCGCGACCTTGCGGCCACCGGCCTCGAACCCGTCCGTGCCTGGTTCGACGTCAATGTTCCGGCCGCGGCCCGGCTCGCCCCCTGGCAGGAGACGTTGGCATGAGCGCGACCACTCGCCGGGCGCTTCGGCTTCGGCCTGACATTCCCGCCGCGGTGCCGCGCACGGCGATGGTCATGGCGGCCGGCCTCGGCAAGCGGATGCGCCCGTTGACCGCGACCCGCCCCAAGCCGCTGGTCGAGGTCGCCGGAAAGTCCCTCCTCGACCATGTCATGGACCGGCTTCGTGCTGCGGGGGTCGAGCGGGTGGTGGTGAACGTCCACTATCTGGCCGACGCGCTGCAGGCCCATCTTGCCGCCCGCTGCCGCGACCTCGAGGTGGCGGTGAGCGACGAGCGCGAGCAGTTGCTCGAAACCGGCGGCGGTCTGGTCAAGGCGCGCCCGCTGATCGACTGCGACCCCTTCCTTGCGGTCAACAGCGACAATTACTGGGTCGACGGGCCGAGCGACACGTTGAAGCTGCTGGCCAGCCACTGGAATGCGGAGCGGATGGACGCACTGCTGCTGCTGGTGCCCCTGGCCCGTGCCGGCAACCACAATGGGGTGGGGGACTTCCACCTCGATCCGGCGGGCCGGGTTCGCCGGCGGTCCAAGGGCCGGGTCGCG
>Ga0210040_10006306_pt1 | contig 14807 bp, 16 predicted proteins | sample CryGeyCG12114_NA_FD_185462 | JGI IMG/M metagenome (GOLD analysis project Ga0210040, IMG submission 185462) | Groundwater microbial communities from aquifer - Crystal Geyser CG19_WC_8/21/14_NA (SPAdes) (version 2) | ecosystem: Environmental > Aquatic > Deep subsurface > Groundwater | place: USA... | reverse complement strand
CTGACTTCCTTACCTGCTCAATTGGATCATCGTTTCACTCAACTGATCCGTCCGATTTTCAAGATAGCGGCTATCCTTCCTCTATTTGGCTGTTCTCTTTCGTGTAGTGCTTGAGTGACGTTTGCCTACCCGCCCCTGTACTTACCGCCTGTTCTGTTGCAACCACGAAAAATGAATATTCACGTCATTGCTTCATGGTCTTATGTTATCAACACCTCCGTTTTCGGCTCCTACTGCTGTCGTGGGACAACCTTATGCGTGCGCAAACGATAACCCCGGGGAAGAGCGCGCCCAGGTAGTATTCACCAAAGGATTCCTGAATTTTCTCTATTATTTTCCGACCCCTACGCCCGACGAAGTAGCGCTCTTTTCTTGCGCACCGTTGTATTACGGGGCAGCCATTCTCGGCACGGGCCTACCCTTCATCGCCTGCGAACTGGCCGGAACCGGTTGGGCCTTCGAGAGCGGGTTGAATCTACTGGACATGACGGAAGCGGAGGCGGCCCGGTGGCTGACGACCAAGTCGGGCATTGTGCTGGAGCTAGTGCTAGTGGAGGCTACCAATAACATGGCGCTAGCTGTGCGGACCGTTTGCCCTCCTCCGGCACTGGTGAGTCGCCTGCGCCGCAGCTTGGCGCAGCAACGACCCAGTTTTTCGACGAGTCCGGCCGTTTTAGCGGCACAAACCAACGCGCTGCTCCACCGACGCTCCTGCCCGGGCCGTCTGATCGACGAAGCCTTTGCCTACCGCTCCGCCGTTTCCCCACAGCAGGCGGACTGTATTGGCCATTTGCTCCTTCGCTGACTCCTGGCTATCCCTGCCCAGCCTATTGTTGGTAGCCCTAGTAAGCATTGCTTTCCTGCAACTAGGTTGTTGGCTACCGGTCTACGTTATTCCGTAGAAGTAAGCGACTTCTACCCATACGCAGCTTGATGGCTATACCTAAACGTGTTTCAAAGCAGAAAACGCCTCAATCGCAACCCGATCACGCTTCTGGTCCTCTTCACTATGCCCCAAAGGCAACCCCCATCCATACCCTAAGTGACCTGTTGGATGCCACGAAGCTGACGGTGCGGGAACTAACCACCGCGTGGCAACTGGATTACCGCTCGATTCAAAAACGACGGAAGCAGCCGGAGTTAGTGACCGTGGCACAGGTATATCGTTTAGCGCCCATTGTCAACCTGGCGCCGGAAGTTATCTTCGAGCTCATCCGGCAAGAATTAGTAGCCACAGGAGAACTTTCAGAAACCTCTTCAGCACATCACTTTTCTTGCGAGTAGAGTGGCTATGCTAAGCGTGAAGGGGCTAGTTTGCTCCTGCGTGATTCGACGACAGTCGTTTCCTAGCCCCTACCCTATCCTACCCTACCCTACCCTACCCTACTGGTATACAGCCACACTCCCCCAAGGCGCAAGCTACCTAGCCTTTACTCGGCTCAGCATGCAACTTATTCCGTCGGAAGTACGCCTTGTTTGCGCAACTGCTGAATATAGAAGCGGAGTGCTTCTTCCGTAAAACTACGGTGAGACCATTTCTCGCCTTGCCGCCGCAGCGCGACCAAGTGCCCGGCTACTTCCAGATTCAGGCTAGCGGCAATGTAAACGGCTACCCGTTCCGTTTCCCCTTCAGTAGTATGTACTGGGGGGCGACCACGCCGCGCCGGAGCTTTTGCCGGTTTTTCAACGACCTTTTTGCTTCGGCTCGCGGCGGGGGGGACTTCAACTGGCTCCGGCGTAGCCTCCCCTGCGCTTTCAGGAGATGGCACATCCGCTGGCGTAGGCTCCTGCGCGGGCGGGTTAGGCATCTGGCTACGGGCGGAAGCGGCAATGTCGGGATCAGTGGATTCCAGGGTGGCCAAGGCTTCGCTGGGCGTAAGACGGGGCCGCCGGGGAGTCTGGGCAGCTTTAGAGGGGGGTAATTTCATGGCAGTGGGGAAAGTTATTCAGCAGTGAGGCCCGTGCGCGTAATCAGTTCATCACACAGCGCCCGTAATTCATTGGCAGCGGTTTTTTCGCCCCCACGCCAGCGTAAAAAGGAGGGTTCCAGGTGGCTATATAGTGTCGAGGCCCGCTTAAAAATGGCCCGCTCACTTAAAAAGGCCTGTAGACGTGGGATCTGGTATTCCTTAATCATACGGTCCAGCTCCTCTTCCTCCTTGGCCCGAGTACGCTTATTAGCCACCCCGTAGAACTCAAACGGTAAGCCCCGCTCCGCGTAGCGCTGCTTGATGCCCGCCAGCACATGTAGAAAGGAAATCGTGCTTTGCCGCTCTCCCAAATCAGATAAGAGCGGAACGAGGATAATATCGCAGCCGGAAAGAACTTCGACCATGGTAGTGTTATCCGCCCGGCCCGCCATATCCACGAACGCCACGTCGTAATCTCCCTCGACGCTATCCAGGTAGTCGAACACTTTTGCCATCGGCTGGTAGACGATGGGATAGGGAAAGTCAGCGTCCGGATTAGCCGCGCGCAGTTCATCCAGCCAAGGTTGGTCCTGCTCCGTGCGCCGGTCGCTAATTGTCTTTTGCGAATCGGCTTCCACCACCAGCACGCGCAGGTCGTAGGTGACAGCCAAGGCGGAAGCGAGCAACATGGTCAGTGCCGATTTACCAGCCCCCCCCTTCTGGGTGGCCACACTAATAATTTTTCCCATAGGGCTTGAACCAAAAAGAAGGTATCTAAAGAGATGAGTAACAAATATAATTAAAGAGTTCAATAAATCAAAACTATTATAATTCAATAGTTTTATATTTATAAAATTTTGTAATTTTTTATTTCTATAAATAATTAATTATAGAATTTTATAATTAATATATTACATAAAACTATAAGTAGAGAATTCAATATTTTTAAAACTCAATAGTTATAGAACTAACAAATTTTGTAATTATTGAATTCTTGAACAAAAGAAAGCTTTATAGTTACTAAAGGGCAGACTAATAAAGTCTGACTATAACAACGAATTAAAGAATTTATTATCTATGTAATTAAAGAATTCATTAATTACATAGCTGCATGTCGCTTACAAATGCCCTTCATAATAAGTCAGTATGGCATAAGCAGGGGGTAGGGGAGGAGTACCTTCTTTGGCAGCCTCAATAAGTGGCTGACCCCTTACTACTTATTTGATTTCTTAGTTAGTTGGTTGGTTGGCAGTTAGCGAGAAGGCCCTTACCTGATTAGACATAAGTTATTGATTATAAATAAGTTACAACTAATTAAACTTGGCAATTGGATATTATATGACATAACGTATTGACTGTCAATTATTTTTTGGATAAATTCCTCTATCATAACCGACGTGGAAGATGGCAGGAGAAGATCAACGGATGAACGTCAAGTTACCGGCTGGTACGCACACGCTAGCTGCCAAAGAAGCCGTGCGCTGGAAGCTTTCAATCCAAGCCTATACTGATGCAGCAGTTAGGTATTTTGCTACGCGTAAACTGAACCCCGCGGATACCGTAGCGCGGGAAGGCGAGCTCATCATGGGGCAGTTGCACCAAGTGGGCGAGCGGGTATTCCGTTACTTGCAAGAGCAGGAACAAGGGGTTCACGCAGAGGTTTTAGCCGAACTAGTGCAGGCACGAATTACGCAGGAGCGGACGCTGCAGATGCTGGCTGCAGTAGTAGGGCGACTCAATAACTGGGCGCCTCAGGACACGCAGGAACTGCTGTGCACGGCACAGGAAGAGGTAGACACGATGGTGGAGCAGGTGCTAGCTGACTTGCAAAAGACTACCCCGAGTATGAGGAAGCGACAGGCGAAAGCCCCGGTTCAACCATCTAAATAAAACTCCGTGCTGCGTCATGTACACCAAGATTATTGACCCGCGCATCCACGGGAGACAGGCATATCAGAACACGGGCAGCGTGGCCCGCACAGTGAACTACCTCATCCAAGAGGCAAAAGTGGAGGGGCAGGAAGCCTCCTTTTTTACGGCCACCCAAGACGCTATCAGCGCGGACGAGTTACAACGAGCAGTTGATAAAAACTGTAAAGGGTTGCGCAAAAAAGAAGCTAAGTTCTACTCTCTAGTTGTAAGTCCGAGTGCTAAAGAGTTGGCCGTTATCGGCAACGATTCGGAAAAACTAAAGGCGTACACACGGGGAAGAATGGAGCAGTACGCGCAGAATTTTCACCTGCCGGGGAAGAATAAATTGGGGAGCACCGACCTGGTCTGGGGCGCTATCGTCCACTACAAGCGCACCTACCGGGGAACCGATGCGGCAGTAATAGCAGGCGTTGCCAAGGCTGGGGAGCGACGGGCCGGCTTGCAAACCCACGTGCACGTTATTGTATCGGCCCGCGACGCCACCCATAAGCTCACGCTGAATCCACAAGGTCCTAAAAGGCGATTTGATATCATTGAGTGGCAAAACAGCGGGCCTGCTCGTTTTGCGCAGCAGTTCGGTCCCCCAGATATGGCAGAGCGGCTGCGCACTTTTGGTTTTGTCAGCCTTCACGAACTAGAGAATGGCGTAAAAGAGGCCATTATGCGGGCGCAACAACGGCGCCAGCGCAAGTCAGTAGAAACGGCAACGGGTGAGCATCGGCGTAACAGTACCTCACGGATCGGGTAGGAGCAATCAATCAACAATTGCCCCCTGAGCAGCGCCTTGACATTAGCCGAATTTTGCAGATCGGGCAGCAAAGGAATTATGACAAGACATTTTTTGGCCGCTTGACCCGAATTGAGCAACGGGTCGAGGCCGGCATTCCGGTTGACAATGCCTACTTTCTACTGAGCACAGGAAGAGAACGGGAAGTTAGGCCGACGATAGGTCGTGGCCTAGGTGCTGTACTACGACAAGTGGTGCAAAATGAACAGGCTGCCAACCGGTACCGCACCCAGAACATAGGGGAACGAAGCGACCAGGATAAAGGTGAGATAGAGCTTTATTAATGCTCCTATGAATGCTTCTCACGTGAGATAAGGCATTTTTTATCAATCACTTTCACACTAAATAAGATAAGCGGGGACAACAGATAGTTGGGGAAAATAACTATCTTACTAAAGTTTGTCCAAAGTATCACCAATAGGCATTCGTATGAGCCTGATACCCACTCCCCGGCCACCTGATAAGCTAAGCGCTGCCGTTGTGACAATTATCATATTATTACTCATCGCCGGCGGGGACTACTACGTTTTGACAACCCCACACCTTATCACCAGCACCCAAGTAGGAGAGCCCCCTCTGCCAGCTGCGCAGCTGCTCGCCAATCACAAGGAGCCGGTTGAGAAACCGAGCGTTACTACGGCAGGGTTTGCAGCAACCAAAGCCAAGCTTGCACAACGGGTAGGGGCGGGCATCCACCGATTTTACGCCGTGTTTGGACTCGCCATTCGACTCAGTTTGGCAAATTAAACTAACCTTGGCCCAGCTAGGAGCGCAGGTGAGCGAGATAGTTACAACTGCTCAGCCTTTCACGCAAGAACCCTTACGTCGCATAGAAGTGGTGTGCCAAGTAGATAAGCCCCAAGTGGCGGCTATCAGCCAAGCATTAGATGAACTCTCAGCTCGCGGCGATGCCCTTCAGGTACACGAATTTAACGGGGTCATTTGCAGTCGTCAGCACGCTGCGCAGCAGATTGTTGCTGAACCGCTAGTGGCGAATCTGCTCACCAGTAATGAAAGTCCTGGTGCTACTGCGCACAAGCAAGTATTCCTTACCTCAGCTACTCCCTCGCATACTGACGGGGTAGTGGCTATGAACCGGTCTCCCGTTGCGCAATCAGATGAGAAGAAGGCATTGGTGCGTGTAGCCGAGCCGCTCGTACCAGTTGAAACGTCCATGGTTACCCGGGTACAGGAAGACTTACGACAGGTAGGTATCGCAGTCGGAGAGATAAAAAGTAGCGAGCAAGGAAATCAACGTTATAGCGAAATGGCTATCCACTATACCCTTGCGCAGCCGCACAGTGCGCAGATTAGCCAAGCGTTGGATAAAGTCAGTCAACAAGCTGGGGTTACGGTAGAAGAATCATTGGGGGATCGTTCGGAACGGCGTCAGGCTGCCCAGATCTCTAATACGCCGGCTACTATAAGTAAAGCTCATCAGCTAGAGGTGGAGCATTGAGGAGGTTAATGTTCCACAAATCAAAGACAGTAGTTACCGATTTTCTTTTTTTAGTCTACTGACTCATGTGGGGCTGATCTAAAAATATGCGTCAGTGACTATATCAGCCTTTTATAGAATAATTCAGGAGGTAGTCACTCCGTTTAGCAGCGCCTCATTTAACTTCTGTACCAAACTTTTGACTGAAGCCATTCCCGCTGCCTGCCCTAGGTCGGGCGACTACCTAGATTTCATTCTTCTCCCTCTACCGGCTTAGCCCCTATAGTAGCGGAAATGGCTCGGCAGGTGCCATTTTTCACGTAGGTTGGATGCACGCCTAACTGCCTCCTGATAAGTGGGGGGAGTAGCCAGTTGAAGCCTGCGCTGCTGAAGCAGTTAGAACTTTCGCCGCATACTAGGGCAAGGAATGGGTGCCATTTTTCACGTAGTTCCCCAACAAGATGTTCGTCAGGCGGTTGCTGACCCTCGGATTCCGACCGGCGTACTCCGTATGTGCTTGATTACTAATTATATATAATATAAAGTTCTTAATTGCAAAATAAAATTTAAAAAAACCGAACCTCTTCTGTTTTTCTTAAGCTATTCTTTTTATATTCTATATTCAGAGAGGCGCAACATATTGATTATCAATGAATAAAGGCGAATATCTACGTGAAAAACGGCACTCTATTGCGTGAAAAACGGCACTCTGCTGCGTGAAAAATGGCACCATCTACGTGAAAAACGGCACTCTGCTGCGTGAAAAATGGCACCGTCTACGTGAAAAATGGCACCATCTACGTGAAAAATGGCACCCATCCCGAAAAAAATGCCGTTAGTCCCTGTAAGCGTCTTGCTACGTGAGTGCGAATAGGAATTCACGTAGATAATGCTAACTTCGTTGCCGTTCCTTACCCGTCTTTAGTCCGGTAGCGTATGCAGACCCCGCCCACTCCACCTACCCTGTACTCGCGGGCCTATCAGGCCAATGCTCTGGTGCGAGCGCCATTAAAGCTCAGCCACGTGGAGGCGCGCATCTTCGCGCTGGCTTTGAGCTGTATTCACCAGGACCAGACGGAGTTGCCGGGAATCTCCATTCCCCTCAACCGGGTACTAACCCAAAAGAAGGGGGGAAGCGTTTACGAAACGATCCGGGATGCCTGTAAAACCCTGATGTCCAAGGTCGTTTCCATCGAGTCGCAGACAGGTAATAAAAAGCGCTTTACCGCCTACTCCATTATCAGCTACATCGACATCAACGAGGGCACGGGCTACCTGACAGGTAATTTCGCGCCCGAAATCAAGCCGTTTCTGCTCCAACTGGCTGAGCAGTATACGCATGTAGAAATTGAGACCCTGCTGACACTCAAATCGGCGCACGCCCACCGGCTGTACTGGCTGCTCAAGTCCTGGGATGACGTGGGTCTATGGGAGGTTTCCTTCGACACGTTCCGCAAGCAGATGCTGGGTGACGACAACGACGTAACTTACACACTCTTCTACGACTTTAAGCGCTACGTGCTGGAGCCCTCCCTGCGGGAGTTGCACTCGCTAGGCTGGCTGGTGCAATACGAACCCCTCAAGGATGGCAAGAAGGTGCAAGCTTTGCGGTTTCTGATTCCCAAGCCCCAAAGCAACTGGGTGGGGGAGAACGACCCCGCACCGTTGGTGCGCCCCGTCGCCGCGCCCCCCGCAGGAGGCCGCGCTAAGCAAGCGGAACACCAGATGAGCTTACCACTTCCCTCCGAGCTGCCGACCCTGCAACAGCGGATTGTGGTGCGGCTGCAGAAGCTGCGCATGACCGACAAGCAAATTAGCTACGTGCTAACATTTCTGGGCGATGATGAAGCAAAGATTGCCCGGCTCATGAAGATTAGTCACCCTCTGTTGCGGGATTACGAAGCAGGTAACAGGATATTTGATAATATCGGGGGGGCAGCCATTAACTTGCTGAAGACGGAATTCCCAGGGCTTTATACTACGCTAAAATAAGGGTAAATAGAAGAACCCTTATTTGTACTATAAAAAGAAACCCATACAATGACTCGGCATTAAATAGTATAAATTAAATAATAAACCTTTATACTATTTAATGCTGTAGATTCTGTTGTCACTAAGCTTACTTTACTTACCAGTTCGTTTTAACAGAATAATATATAGCCTTTATTACTACACCTAGTTTGTATGAAGTCTACTGGTTGCCAACAAGAGTATTAAGTTGCACCAAGGCACTTGCAACACGCATAATTAGAGCGTATTGAGTCCTCATTATGACGTTATTACTTAGTGCTATAAGAAGGCTAAACTCGAAACCAATGAAACTGCCTCCTAAAAAGCTGAGTAGACTGTTTCTAAAGAGGCAGGCTTTGTGATACGAGTGCTTGCTGCAAAGGGCCAAAAACGGCATTACGCTAGGCTCCGGCTGGCGATTGATTACTACCTGTTGGGACGCCCAAGTGTGCGAGGTAGCGGTAAATGGTAGCCCGGCCCACGCCGAGTAAATGACCAATTTCAGCTACGGTTTTATCTCGCTGCAGGTAAAGCGTTTTGGCGGCCTGCGCCTTAGAGAGAGCTTCTTTCGAAAGTCCTTTCGGCCGACCGCCCTGCCGGCCGCGCGCGCGCGCGGCGATGAGCCCCGCTTTAGTACGTTCACGGATGAGGTCACGCTCGAATTCGGCCAGAGAAGCAAATAAGTTGAACATAAGCCGACCTTGAGCGGTGGTCGTATCCAGGTGATCATGCAGGCTCACGAAATGCACCCCCTTGTCTTGAAAGCCCGTGACCAAGCTAACCAGATCTTTGAGGGAACGACCCAACCGGTCGAGTTTCCAGACTATGAGCGTGTCGCCGGTGCGCAGCCGGGTCAGCAGTTGTTGTAGCTGCGGCCGGTCCTTGAAAGAGGAAGCTTTTTCCTGCACAATATCGGCGCAACCGGCTGCTTGCAAGGCATCGACCTGCAAATGTAATTGCTGGTCCTGGGTGCTAACACGGGCGTAACCAATTTTCATATCGCAGGAGGGGAAACTAGTCTCATAAAATCATCCGGGCGAAGATAAGCGAACCTAGTCTTGTGAGATAATTAAACGAGACAACTTAAGCAATAGCTTGGTGGAGTGTTTCGACGGAGCTGGCTCGTCGCCAGAAAACGTCCGTTTCGCGGGAGGAACGACCCACCAAAATAGGTCCCGGTTAAAGGTTGGGTCCAGAAGTTAAGTAGATTGATTCCGAAAGTAGCACCTGCACTTCAAAATAGCGCATTCAGCGGTCAGCAAGGCTGGGTTGTTCAGTGAAACGACCGTGGCTGTTGCAGAACTGTCTGAGTGGCCTGCGAATGGCCTGTTCTCGTGGCTGCTAGCTAAAAAAGGCAGCCCTAAACAGTTGAATTCGACTCTCCAGACCGAGAGTAGGGCAAATGAAAGACCTGATTCGGCGTTCTGCAACAGCCACGACCGGTTTCCTTTGTACACCTGATTCTGAAAAAGGCCCGTCTGCCCCGACTAGGTAAACGAGCAGGGCAGCGGGCTGCCCCAGGCCTCGGCTTGTCAAGCGTCAGCCGCGTTCAGCCCGCGATATACGCACGCATGAATAGCTCCGTGGGGACAGGTTTTTAGTGGTTTGCCTTCGGGGAAGCACCCGTATCCGGCCCGCGATTTGCGTGCTTGATCCCTTTCCCTCTTTCTATGTTGCTACGCTACCCTCTATTAGCAGGAGCTGCCTGGCTCCTGGCCGGCACCGCACTCGGCCAGAATATCAGTTTCCAGCGGCCGGACGGCCTGCGGACCGCCCCGGTTACGAGCAAGCCCTTCCATCTCGCAACGGCGGACTTCAACGGCGACGGCCGGCCTGACATTGCCGCAACCTGTGAAGCGCAGGACGTGGTAAGCGTTACGTTGAGCCGTGGTACTAGTACACTTGCGGCGGCCACCGCCTACGCCGTGCAGCGGGGCCCGCAGGCTCTCGTCGTGGCCGATCTAAATGCCGACGGCTGGCCCGACCTGGTGGTGGGCAACTTGGCCGCTCGGTCGCTGTCGGTACTGCTCAACATCGGCAACGGCACGTTTAGGTCAGCTACCTCCCTCGGTACGGGCCTGCTGGCCAGCCCCACGCATCTGCTGGCCGGCGACTTCACCGGCGACGGCATGACGGACCTGGTGGTGGGCAGCACGCTCAATAGCTCTATTCAGGTATTCGTGGGCAACAACACGGGCACGCTGACGGCCCTGCCGGCCAGAGGTGGTCTGTCTTTTCAGGGCCTGACCTGCGCCGATGTCGACCAGAATGGCCAATTGGACCTGTTGCTCTCCCAGCCCGGCACGCCGCTAGGCAGCATCTGGACGCTCTATGGCCTTGGGAACGGCACCTTTACTTCCGGCGTATCGTCGTCGATACCCGCGGCGGCTTATGGCACCGAGCTGCTCGCTGCCGACTTCAACCAGGATAATAGGCCAGATGTGGCGCAGCTGGACCCTTTCCAGAATGAGGTACTGATCTTCCTGAGTAGTCCGTACGGCTTGGCTCCGGGTAGCCGCTTTCGGGTAGGCAGTAGGCCCATGTCCCTGCGCGCCGCCGACCTGGACGGCGACAACCGCCTGGAACTGGTGGTGGCCAATGAAGCTAGTAACAACGTCACGGTGCTGCCAGGGTTAGCTACGGGCTATTTTGGCACCGCCCGCCACTACCTGACTAGCGGCGGCCCAAAGGATGTGGCCGTGGCTGATTTCACCGGCGATGGCCGCCCCGACCTGCTCAGTGCCGATGCGGCCTCGACGGGGGAGCACAACCTGACGCTGATGCCCAACCGGGGCAACGGCCTCTTCCAGAATCCGTCCTCGGCAAACCTGAGCCACTTCGGCTCCCGCATAACGCTGGCCGATCTGAATGGTGATGGGCGGCTGGATGCGGCCGTTGCCGGGGAAGCTCCGAGCGGTGGAGGCGAGATGAGCGTTCTGCTGGGCCTGGGCGACGGGCATTTTGGGCCGGCCCGCGCCTGGGGCACCTCTGGCCTGGGCCCGGGTTGGATTGTGGCCCGCGACATCACCGGTGACAACCGCCCCGAAATTCTGGTCACGCATTACAGCAATTCCACCTTTACCGTGTATACCAACGATGGGCAGGGGGGCTTTCCGACCCGCGATACGCAGTGGATTCCGCGCACCGGCAACGGCATCGGAGGCGTGACTACCGCCGACTTCAACGGCGACGGCCGCTGCGATGTGGCCGTGGCGGGCGCGGAAACCCCTTACAGTAATTTCGGCGTAGATCTTTTCCTGAACCGCAATGGGCAGTTGGACGCGGCTATTTTCTTACCTACAGGCTCCTTTCCGCAATCTATTGAGGCCGCAGACGTGGACCAGGACGGCCGGCCGGACCTGGTGATGACGTTTCCGCTGCCCGACGCATCCACCGTGGGCGTGCTGCGCAATCTGGGCAACAACACCTTTGTGCCGCTCGTGCGCTATCCCACGCCCAACCAAACCGAACAGGTGCTAGTGGCCGACGTCAACGGCGACCAGTGGCCCGACCTGCTGATTCGCACCGACGACGCCCTGCAGCTTCGCCTAAACCTGGCAGGCACGGGCTTTGGGGTCGCCCAAACCTTTCCTACAGCCCAAAATTCGACGAAAATCCAGGTTGCCGACCTCAACGGGGATGGATTCGTGGATTTGCTGGTTTCCAGCGACGGCATTGACCGGGTGCAGGTGTTCCAGAACGTGCACAACGCCGGCTTTACGGCCCTGCCCGAGCTTCCGCTTTTCGGCTACGGCTGGGATATGGCCGTCGGCCCCCTCAACGGTGATGCCCTACCGGATCTGGTGAGCGTGGACCTGGACGGCAACAGTGTCGTGGCGTTCCTAAATACGAGTGCGGCCCAGATCCTGGCGGCGCGGGCGGGCGGCGGCCGTACGCCGTGGAGTGCCTATCCTAACCCAGCTACTTCGCTACTGCACCTGCCCGCTTTTCCAGCCACCGGGCCGGCAACAGCGGCGTTATTTGATAGCCGGGGCGCCCAAGTTGGCCACTGGACCGTTATAGGAGTGAATAGCACGTCGCTTCCTGTGGGCCAGCTAGCCCGGGGGCTGTATTTTCTGCGCGTTTTGGCACCGGGGGGTCAGGTGCTGGCCGCTCAGCACATTGTGCTCCAGTAACCCCGACATCTAGTCGTAGGCTTTTGTGATTCTCCCATCTGAAGCCAGCGGAGGCGGTTCAGCGTAGTACCCCCCCGCCATGCCAGCCTCCCTTCGTCGCGGCGGCAGTAATCTAGGCGAAACGGATAGCAGCAGGACGTCCTTTGGGGGTGCTCATTACAGTCGAGCCCTGCACGCCCAAGCACCCGTTCCCGGCCTGGTGGTGCATTCGGATCGGGGAGGGGCAATACTGCGCCAGGGCCTACCGCGCCCTGCTCCAGGGGTAGGGCTGCGTTTGGTCGCAGAGCCGCTGGGGCGAATGCTACGACAACGCCCAGGCCAAGAGCCTCTAGTCGCGCCTGAAAACCGAAGAACTGCAAGCCAGCCTCTGGCCCGTCTTCGCTGACCTGGCCGACGCACAGGCCAGCGTGGCCGCTTATGTTGACTACTACAATCACACGCGTCTGCACTCGGCCATCGGCTATAAGATGCCCTATCTCACTCATCAAAAACTTCTTACAAGCACCGACCTAAACTGTTCTGCTTAACTAGACTACCTCAGTTTTCAACGGAAATTTCTAGCTCGTCGCAGAGTAGAGCCAAGTTTTCATCGCGGCTGAGCCACTGAGTAAAGCCGTGCGCTTCGTGGGGCCAAACCTGGCGTAAGGCCACACTTTTCAGGGCTCCTAGTTGGAGGCGGGTGTTAGTTGGTTGCATGAGGTTTGAGCGGTGGGGTATTAGTCGGGGCGGCCATAAATGCCAAGGCCCGCGCCTTGGATAAAGGTGCGGGCCAGGTGATGAGGAACAGTTACTCGCCTACAATGTGGCTATTGGCGACTTGGTCTTCCTGTGAGGAACGGAGGAGCTGCAAGGGATTGATGATGGGCAGGAATGCCTGGTTGAGGACGGAACCAGCACTGAGCATGAGCAGCATGCCGCGGGTGGTAGAGAAGGCCAAACCTAGTGCGGTGGCCCCTACTATTTCAGGCAAAGCTGGCGATCCGTCGGACTTCTGGGTACGGAGCGCATCAATGCCAGTGACCTGGAAGAAGGTTTCCGTGTGAATCTCGCCAATTCGCTCGTGGGACAGTGTTTCGTCGGTCCGCTTGGCTTCGATGACCACCTGCAGTCCGATACGAATAATGGCATTGTCGAAGTCGACGCCCTGTTCAGTCGTAAACGTGTAGCTGAAGCCCACAACATCGTCGGGGGTAGGGAGGGTCTTGCCGGGGAGGCCGAGCTGGAAGGATGTAACCCGGCAGTCGGCGAAGGTGAGTTGGTCGGCGTTGAAAACTGGTGCGGTGGCCAAGGGTAAGGGGTTGTCTGAAAGAGTCAGTTAGCGGCTAGTAAGCCTCTTGCATAAAAAAAGCGGCCGGGGCGCCGGTCGCTCTTTCAACTTCGGGAGTTACCACTGGGGAGCCCGGCGAACCAATCACCTTGAATACCGTGACCATCCTTTTGAGATTGAGGTCGGATAATTGGTCGCGGTCAGTGATGGCGCCCTGCATGGTAACGCTGGCCGCCTGCTCGTGCACACGCTGGGGCGTGGTGATGAGGGCGGTGCCCAAGGCTACTTCCAGCCGGGCTAGGGTCTTGAGGGTAAAATTATGGGTACCGCTTAACATCCGGCTGATTTCCGGCTCCTTCTTGCCGAGTACGTTGGCTAAGTCACGCTGGTACCAACCTTTTTCGCGCAGCACATGGCGAATCTGGTCGGCAATCTGGAAAGAGCGGTCGACGTAAGCAGCGGCCTCTGGAGTCACTTCCACGAGGTCGAAATAAGTGGTTGCCATGAAGTAAGGAATGGTAATGGCTAAGAGATGAGCAGCTTCTGGTAATCTCCAGCAAGTGCTTTAGGTTCAAGGCGAATGCGTCCCTGGTCAATGCGGCTTTTCAAAATGTGGGCCACATCATTCATTTTCTCGAAAGGGTAAGCCGTATCAAGGCTCGTTTGCGCTAGGCGGTCTTTCTTGGGCTTGAAGCCGCCACCGCCTAGCACAACTATATCTGGTGCACAGATGTAGTTGTGCTAGGCGGTTGCCTACTTCAAGGTCGGGAGGTAATGCATACGCCCGACGCTCGTCGCGAAACAGTAGCTTGTCGGCCCCGCGGTCGTTGCCAATGGTGTTTATCCATTTTTTTATGACTCCTAAATCAAATTTGTCTTTAGGCTTTTCACTTTCAGAGAAACGCTTAAAAAACTGCTCAGTTTCGCTTAACTACTCGTTTTCGAAACGAGTAGTATAAAAGCGAACCTTTAGTAGCTCTCGATATTCTTCGATGTAAACGTTCAACTTACCTTAAAAGTTAAGTCAAAGGTAAAATAAATTAGGTGGCTCACAAGAGGACGTCTAAAAAAACCACCTATTCTTTGAGTTGGTGGAGATACCCAAAGTTACGGGGTCAAGCTGCTAAAACTATTGTGGTTAGCACTAACTATTAACAAATAAAATCGAGCTATGAAGCTAAGCTGAGCGATATAGTTCAGTTTCTAGCTTCCTGCACGGCTTTGAGATATCGGAGCTTGCCACCGAACTCGCGGACGATTTCGAGGGAGGAGGTCAAAGCCGCTTAACCTCTACTAACTACTGGCTTACTGAACGGGGAAGCGTACA
>Ga0210040_10006305_pt1 | contig 14809 bp, 11 predicted proteins | sample CryGeyCG12114_NA_FD_185462 | JGI IMG/M metagenome (GOLD analysis project Ga0210040, IMG submission 185462) | Groundwater microbial communities from aquifer - Crystal Geyser CG19_WC_8/21/14_NA (SPAdes) (version 2) | ecosystem: Environmental > Aquatic > Deep subsurface > Groundwater | place: USA... | reverse complement strand
AAGGAAATAAAGCTACAATGCATGAACAAAGTAGGATTCAGTCACGTTTGTGACGTCACTGCGAGCTGAGCTTGACTTCTACAGAGTGAGTTGCGAGTGCCATACCCTTCTTTATTCCTATACCCTGAGCTGATGAGACTACCGAAAAACGATAAAAACCCCTAATTATTATTACTGGTTTTTTGTAATATTAATATAAATAATTCCTTATAACCCGGCTTCGTCGGTATACCCTTGCTGAGGTTTATTTGGTTTCGTGCCAGCAGTAGATACGGAATGGATAAATCTACAAACTGTATTTATTGAAGGGACCCATTTGCAATTGGTTCTGAGTTAATACGTATGCAGTTTGTTACTGCTTTATGTTGTTTCCAAGCAAGCATTTAAGTTGCGAATTATGCAAACAACGTGGCTTTGAAGATTTGAAGCTACATCTATCTAACTTTAGTGTCTACTTTTGGCGTGTGTTTTTCATTCCAAGAAAAATAAAGAAAACCTTAAGTACATGCAAACAATTATAGATAATTATTCATTGTTAGACTGTGATGAAGTAGGATGAAGAAAAGAAACATTTAATTTCTTTCAGTTTTGCATAAAATAGAAAAAATGACCTTTCCCTTTCATCTGTAGTAAAGTGTGTGCAATGTGCATTCAACTTCACAGACAAAAACATTTGTGCAATACAGCTAGTCAGCTATAGCTATTCCTTTTTCTGAATTATCTGACTGACTGCAAACACAAATACTGTGTGAGCATGAAACAATAGAACTCTATTCAAATCCTTCTTTGTGAAAGCGTGTTACTATTTACTGTGGCTAAAAGGTATCGATAATCAGCTTAAGATACACAAATATACATGTATATTTATCTGAATAAGTAAGTTTCTGTATGGTTAATTTGAGTCAATATTCTATGTATGTTTTAATGTGTTTTCACATCAATCCAATGCCAAATGCAAATGCACTTATCTTTTAAAAGTTTTCTATGTGCTTTTATATACTGAAAATGTGCCCTGTCAAACATTTTAAATCTCAGGGAACCCCAAAAGCTACCCTAATCGCCTTCAAAATCAATGGATGCAAACAAATATGGTATTTGTATTTACACTGTGATTGAGGACCAAGAGTTACAGTGTTAAAGGTAAAACTCAATCAGTGTGCATGATTTCTATACGCGTATGGATAAATATTCGCAAAATTTCTCCTTCAATTGACCACACCCTCGTGTTTTTCAACGGGAGCAATAATTTTGCTACAGATGTGAAAACTTCTTTAGCTCTGCAACAGGTTTAGCTTAGGGCACTATAAGCACGCATCATATCGCTAACTAACTGAGATTAAATCTCGATGTTGATTCATTTGCTCTACATGAAAACTAACGCAACGTGAAAAGTACACACAAAAAAAAAACAGAAAAAAATGCATGCAAAATACTGCAACCCGCAAAATCTTTATACATCTCCTGGGCTTGCCATGCCATTGATGCCATGACTTTGGAAACGCACCTGCTCTCGAATTCCGAGCAAATTTTATTATTTGCACGGTATAACAATGAATATCTTAAAAAAACAAATTATTAGCAGCTATGTTATGTCATATTTACTGCCAAATTCTACCAGCTGTAAACTGTAAATCTGTAACTAACTAGCTTAACTGACTATACATGCATGTTTTTAGAGTGAGATCTAATACAAAACAAAGAAAAGAGGCACGAGAAGGAGTGCATTAAAAAGAAGTTTTGCAGACAAAGCTTTCAGTCCTGATGTACTCCAAACAAACCAACTAACAAACTATGCATATCTAAAAGTGCTTATCCTCATCACAGCTTAAGTACCTTAAATAAATCTACATACTGTACTGGGACCACTAACCACTGACAAAATGGCAATAATAATACCGCCAGTGTGGACAAGGTACGTGGCTGGGCAAAAAATAATCCCCGATAGGAAGAATTTAGCCCGAAGGTCTACCACACATGCACAACTACCCATGTGCATTATACATTGAGCATTTCGTTTTGACTAACTAACTAAATATCGCATGCATCGGCCTAACAGTAGCCATAATATGAATTGGATTCAGATTTCAGATTCAGTAAGAGAGAGGAGGAGAAAAGTATATATTATTTGTAGTGTACTAGTTATTAGTTAGTCTGTGGGGTAGATAGCATAGACATATAGACTTTGATACTGCAAAGCAATATTACTTGAGGGAATTCACCATCCGTCCAATCCGTCGCTTCATGGGTGTATGTAAAGTGAGTTAGTTTAGTAGTCTGTAAAAACAGTGGTGGCAGCTTTAGCCATCTAGTTCATCTCTTCATTTCTGTGCACTTGCGCTCAAACGAAGCACGTGTAGAGAGCACACACGCTTAACTCTCAGCTCTTGGACTCGTGAACTCAACATCTGTGTGGAATTTAAATGTTCATTTAAATAGTAAAACTGATTGAACTCAAAGGGAAATCAAAGTTACCATCCATGTAATCCATGTGTCAACGGAGGAGGTGAAAATTTCAGACGAAAAGATTTGTTTACACTGTTTTTAGAGGCAACAGATTGTGACAAGTTTGGGAGCCGGATCCTGTGCCGGTATAATATAATCTCCTGTATCATACAGTTTGTTTGTCATAAAATATTCGAATTCTTGTTTTCTTCAAGTGATCCAAACATTGTACTAGGTAGGTGGTAGGAATCCAGCTGGTTTGTTATTGTTGACTTCTTATGTCTTATTATACGATATTTGGGATTTTTTCGCCACATTTACGTACCCATAGTTTGGCTTGGGTCTGTTTCCAAGTGTGGACTGATAAGTTGTTTACTTGAGTATTAGTAAGTTTCATATTTTGTTAGTCTTCGAAAAGGGGAGATAGCTTGTTGGTTGCTCTGACAATCGGTCCGTGTGTGTCGGTCTTGGATTTTCTTCTTGGATTCCGATTCCAGTTAATCACCAACGTAGCAATGGGTGACCCTCCATTGTCGCAACCCGAGAATGCTGTCCCAGAGACAGAAAAAGATGTGACCATCAGTTGCATCACCGGATTTTCTGACAGTGTCAGTGAAGGATGTTCCAGTGAGGACAGTGGCCAAGGATGTTCGGAAACGACTGTCACGACTCCGTCTGACAGTCTGAATGAAACCGAGACAGATGCCATTGGATCAACTTGTGCCGTCTACAACTCGTTCACGGCCTACTCAAAGTCAGTTGGGTCTGTTATGCCTGGCCATGCCATGATTTATGAGTTCGAAATCCCACAGTCAATTGTTGGACGCTTAATCGGCAGGCATGGTAGCTTTGTCAACAAGCTGAAAAGCTCTACTGGAGCTAATATCATTGTCAAGCGACATCACATGACTAATTCTATGAAAATTTGCGCCGTGGAAGGTATGTTTTATTATTAATATCAATATGTTATTGTTAGTTTAGAATTGATCATTAAATGATTTCCTAAATTTGGTTTGTTTATATTTTCAGGGTTATGTACTGAAATTGACGACGCTATCAATGTAATAAGAGCCCGGTTCCCCATTAAGAAATTCCCATATTTAACCTTGGAGCAAGTAAATCGCCTTAATCCATACAATTTGACCGCAATGACTCCATCTCTATCGTCCATCTCATTTTTACCTTCAAATAATAAGGTATGATAATTTTACCTTTACCTACCTGCAATGCAAATTTAACGCATGCAATCAACTATCAAAAATTTTAAATCACGATAGTTTACAAATTAGTACCTAATCTGTTCGTGTTGGTTAGATTGTTCGTTTAAGCACTAACTGAGAGATCCTTGTGTGTTTGTTTGTATTCATGAAAGAATATCAGAGCGTAACAGGTATAGATATTAGATGCATTATATGCTATGGATTATGTCAAATCCTTGCTTTTTATGATGACTGGGTTTTGAATATGTAAATGTACACGGTTCCAAGCTGACATTGGTTTTGGTAACTAACTGAAAACTAGGGACAATGAAAACAATGGCAGCGAAAATCGTGGTCGTGTCTCATACCATCATGTATGTATGTGGGACATGCATTGCTACTGCTAACAGCTCTTTTGTAGCTAGTTCCCTGGAAAGTGAATCAAATTTGTCCTTGAAGTGACGACCGCTATTTTATTACCTATACACGTTAGATTTACATAATGAAGAACCAAAAAATAATCTAATACTTTCGTAATCATAATTACCGACTTAGTGGGCGGACCTTACCAGCTACTGTCTGTATATCCCTCTTGTTAGTAGCTAGTTAGTAATTTTTCTATGCATTTTCAATTTCAGCTTAATTTGATCGAAGGGTTGACTAATGATGTGTCAATAATCTATGTGGACAACTTGAATAGCCTCTTCGTACAACAACCCACGCATCCCACGTATCCGGCCCTTTCTAGACTTCATCAGGCTTTGAAGGGTTTATATGAGCAGCCCGTAGCTCCACATCTTCTTCGACCATTCAACAGTCAGTATTTGCTATCTAATATCCACAATCTTACTTTTCACATCACGTACTTACTTACCCAAAAACTACCGTATAACAAATAACAGTTGAACAATTTGAAAAACCTTAACCCAAAAATGGTTGGCAATCACTAGAATTTCTTTCCAATTTATCAACGTGTGCTAGATATATAGAACCAGCCTCAAAAGAATCTATGCTTGTAGCTAGAGATAGATATTTTTCATTATTGTACTAGGAAATTCTTGATAACTAACATATAGCTTTCAACTGTGTAGCCGGAGTGATTTGTGTGTGCCGCTTGCATGAGGATGACTGGTATCGAGCTGAAGTTGTGACGGTGAATGAAGAGAAGGATGAAGTCACCGCCCGATTAGTGGATGTCGGTGGCTACGTTACAGTGCCTATAGATGATCTGCGTCAAATCCGTGTGGACTTTGTGACGATCCCATTCCAGTCCACTGAGTGTCGACTGGCCAATCTTGTTCCTGCAGAGGGATCAACTTGGTCCACTGAGGCGCTCACCCAGTTCAAGTCCCTGACAAGTGGAAATGTGTTGCAAGCACATGTGGCTGGCTATTCGGCCAAGGATGGAGTTACTCTTATTCATTTGTACAAGCTCAATGCAAATCAGGTATGCATGCACTTTTATACCCTACTGAGGGAAAGAATAGTAAATAATATTCAAGGAAAGAAAGAAATATTTCGTTCTTGCCTTTCACATTTCTGCATAATGCAAGGTCTCCATGAATTATAGTTGTTAATCTTATTTATGTTAACTTTTTGTAGACACACACGTACATAAACAATGAGATGGTAGCTCAAGGACATGCCAAATGGATTGAACAGTCTGAGGAGTGTGTACTCTCTGAAGATGGTAATTTCTACTCAAACGAGATTAATGGACTTTGCGAGGAATTGAAGGATGTGGTTGAACTGACGGAATGAGCTATTGTTGATGACAGTATCGTATTTTTAATTTGATTTCATTATAATTTCATAATTTTGCTCTTACTGCTCCGTGAATCATTGTGACTGCCATTCAATGGTGAGATCGTTTTTTTGTCATATATGTAAGACACTTTGCTTGATAATATTAAAGATGATAGATATATATGCATATAAATGTAATGCAATTTATACTTGTGTATGGACTTGGCGACTCTTGATGCAGATTATTATTATATTACTGATTATAAATTATATATTCGATATTAGTAATGTTCGTTTCTCTGTTTCCCTTATACTATTATTCTATATATATTCCTTATATACATTGTTATAACATGATTTTTTGGTTGTAAACTAATTTGACGTGAATAAATATCAACCGGTAATTTAAATAGTAATAATAACTTGCAAATGCGGTGGATTTTTTCTTCAAAATAGCATCTCTTCATTTATTTAGAACAATAATTGTTGCACACATTATATGGATAGGCTTTACAAGAAATATATACTATGTCGCGCGATACTCAATTAGTAAGATGTTACTATGAAATATAACAAAACTAGACACATTTAGTTCGATAGAGTTAAAATTCATACAAATTTTCAGGTGTTTTGTTACATTTTTATTCCCTGATGTATCTTAATTTAAGAGGAATGATAACATCCAAGCATCCATCATTTCACAAAATATTATTAATGATTGTTTTTAGGTCCTGTACGACTAATAATATGCAATGATTCAGGTTATACAATTCATAAAACAGAATGCTCTCTAACTTTGTATCATACTTAACAAACATATTCAGTTCAATTATCTATACACTTGTGTTTTTGTGCATCCAAAAACTGAGCCGTAACAATCTTCTTTGTATAAAGTTAACATACAACAAGCTTGTTCTTGTAGGCCAGCATTTTTTGTTTGTATACATTAGCAAATCGTAGGGCGTCTCATTATTATTATTATTGATTAGGAATGGCATGTAAACTAATGAAACCTAGATTCCATAATAAAGCGTTGATTGTCTGTATGGTCCAATCCGAAACAGTACTGAATGTCTTCCTAACAGTATAGTATCATTTTTGTGACAATGAAGACAATGATTATAATATATATCGATACTGCAAAGTCAAAAATGAATAATTTGAGATACATAATATCATAGAATAACATCACGTACACCAAAGTATTATAGTAAGTAGTACCCTACTGTAATCATATGAATTACGTTAAAAGAATACTTAAACCTAGACTAATTATCCAGAATCCAAACAATATCTACCACAGTATGAATTTCTGGCCACCGATACTGAACTAACTACCAACACCAACATTAAAACGACATAACAACAAGTTAGATACTTGCGGGACGTGAATTTTGATCGTATATAACTCTGTTCATCACAACATATACATTTTTATTACAGTCAGTTACAATAATTTCTCTAAAATCTTATAGTAAGTATTGGTAGACAAAAAAATCAAATGCACAACTCAACATTAGGTTTAAAATTAACAGGAGGGAAGCAAAACAACTGACGCAATGTTCACTGGTCATTTTGTTCACAGTTCACAGGCACACGAAGAATATATAAAAGTCGGCATGTTGTTGACAAGTGATGGGTTCGGAAATTTTCACTTGTTTCTTTAGCTCCAGACATCCGATGAGTATCGTTTCTGGGCCTCCATGCGTTTCACATAGGCTGCAGCATCGTCAGCTGTCATGCCACCTTGTTCTTGAACTGTCTTCACAATCGTCTCATGTACATCTCGGGCCATGCATTTGGCATCTCTGCATAGACAAGGAGTCATTATCATTATGAATCACATATCGGAGATGCATAAAAAGCTCCGGTTCTTCACCGGCGAAACTTACCCGCAAACATAAAGGTGAGCATTCTCTTGGCCTATCAAACTCCAGATTTTAGCGGCATGGTTCTTTAATAAATGCTGAACATATTGTTTCTCAGTTTGATCCCGAGAAAATGCAACGTGGATCTGGAAACCAAAATTCAACGAGTATCATTAGTTTGCATGACGATTTAGAATATTTCTACCAGGTATTCCATCATCCCATGCTAGTCGAAATTCAAAATCATTAACATAAACATACCGTCAAAACTCCTTTGTCCACATAATCCTGGAGTTCTTCCTGGTAAATATAATCAATGGCTTTGTTACGACAACCAAAGTACAATATAGTTTCTCCGATTGGTTTTCCTTCGTCCTTCAAATACGATCTTTCTTGAATAAAACCACGGAATGGAGCCAACCCAGTGCCAGGCCCAATCATGATAATAGGTGTTTGAGGCCTTGTGGGTAGTCTACGGATTAGACGAGAATTAATTATAATCAGTTTCGGTTTTCGCATCAGAGCTTTAAAAAGAAAAAAGTTCGATGAACATACCTAAATTGTGATTTTCTGACGAAAATTGGAAGAATTGGATTGGATTCTGGATCAGTGACTGACAACTTTTGCCCAAAATCGCGCATCCAGCATGTAGCTACACCCTTATTAATACGATTTGTTGGAGTTTTGTACTCAACAAGAGCAGCAGTGATATGTATACTTGTTGGGTGCACCTGTAATTAGGAAAATATTCATTTAAATACACGTCAAGCTTTTTTATTTGTCAATTGCGTTATGCATAACATTGCGAGCCAAAAAAAACAGTAAACACTATACTTATACCCATACCTTTGGAGATGAGGAAATCGAATAATATCTTGACTGCAATCTTGGAAGTAACTCGCACAAATGATCTAATGGAGGCTTGCATGAAGGCAAATCCTCCAAAATATGTACAATTGTTCTACAGTTATCATTGACCCAAGAATGATACTTCTCTTTTCCTTCGGGTGTATTTCCCCCCAGCAATTTCAAAAATTCCTTCTCCTTCTCATCTGTAGCATACTCAGCCAGTTCCTTAAAGATATGTATCCTCGGAATCGAAGTTATATCCAAATAGTACGAAAGTGCTGTCCTATAAGAGCAAGGACATGGGAAGGGATGTTTTTTGCTTGTGTCCTCTGCGAATATCAATAAAACAATAAATATATAAATCATTGTGATACAAATCTATTGGGCCAAATTCAGTCAGACAGATTTTTCGTTCCTTTATAATTTCAGACAACATAATACGTCGACATATATTATAATAAAAATTTGGTGACTAGGTGTTTTTTAGTGAATTTCCCACATTTACAGGTTATTTTAAATATTTATGTTTTTGGTATTTAGTGAATTGGACAGCTAGGATCGACGATACTTGATTTACTAGGTTAATAAAATTGACTAAAATGGTCCATTACATGAAATTAAATGCTTAAAAGAATCAACTCTACAGTGGCTTCTATAATGAAGCTAATAGCAACCGAACTCAAGTAATAATTTTTTAATCTCACCATCAATGTTGACCAAAGAAAACACAGTGTCCAAATCTACGCCAAGTAACTCTCCAATGCGATTAACCAATGCTTCATCATTCTTAGGATACACAGCCACATGATCCCCTGAGTCATAACGCATTTTAGAGTTTGTAATGTCAATCTCTACATGCATGCAAGATCGATCCCCTCCATTATGAAGTTCCTTGTACACTAGCATACGACTCATGAATGGATTCTTGGCATCAAATGGTGGTCTTTGGTTCTTGTACGAATGGAGTCTGGCCACTTCTCCCTTGTATATTTTCTCGGTTGGGAGACTCTCATCCTGGACGACTAATGTATATTGACGCATATTCACATCTTCCCCTGACGCCTCCACACCGAATTGCTCGCAAACTGCGGGCCAGAATCGTTCTTTCCATGTGATAAAATCTTCCTCAATATTGGCATCATCATCTCCTAGACCTACTTCAAAAACTCGAGTAGCTCCAAGTTCCTCCAGACGCTTGTCTACGTATTTTCCCATGGCATTGTAGTGCTCATAAGTTTTGTTTCCCAGAGAAAATACCTGCATTACAAACCAGAAACCATAGTCAGTAAATTGCAAGCTAACTGCATACTTAAAGCTCATATGGGCACCAAAGCGGTGTTTCGGAAAATGTAAAAGGCAAGATAGAATCTTCCAGCAATTTTACTTTCATGAGATACATGTTATGATCACACGTTTTACATTTGGCAGAGTTCTATTTAATAATGGATGATGGCGATTTGCATGCGAAAACTTTTGCAAAGTCAAACTTTAAAGAGCCAACAACCCTGTTGGAAATGAATAAGTTACTAAAATTGCAGATAATGTAAGAGTCCATTTCATAAACACAAAACGTGCATTAGTTTTGTTTTGTCTGGGCGAAATAATAATAAACAAGTTGCATGTGGTAAAAAAGCTCTGTCATTATTAATTGAAATAGCAATCGAAAGTTGCACTAATTTCTAAAGGCAAAAAACCTTTGTTTTACCAATTCAATTAATACATATACAAAAGTAAAAAGGTGGACTAAACAACTAAACTAACTACCCTTAAAAAATCAACAAACTCTACCCAACATACTGCCTATAAAGACATCCTGAAAATGTTGCATTGATTTGAAATTGATATAGCGAGCGATACAAAAGAATTACATTTGAGAGTATTCCAAGAAAATATATACTTGATATGTACATTGCAACATTCTAGTTAAAAAGGTAGACAATGTAGAATGCACAGAGGAATTCCTAATATTACCAGTTATCATATGAAATGCAGGCTTGAAAACTGGAACTATTTACGTACAACACAACTAACAAATGCATGACGTCAGAATTCCAGCTAGAGAATCCCACAAAAACAGGAAACTGGTTCTTTTGCGTTCTGTCCATGTCTCACAGAAGCTATACCTACTCTATCAAAGAGGAGGAGCAGTAAGCTTTTGGCTCAACCTTAATTAAACTGTATGGCATTTGCATCACTAAAAGTTATGAATGATAAAACTGTATGGACCATTCTGATTTAAGTATGGCGAGAATGTAATATAGTGATGAAGAAACAATCAGCAAAAAATGCACGTGCTATACTATTCATCCTCATTTAAATCGTATGTGACAGGCTCTCCTGTCGCTGATCGATAAGATTTCCCCTATTTTTTTCAATTGAAACTCACACTTCACACAGTAACATGATGTGGCAGCCAGCCATACTAACATACTAATACAGTAAAAAACGTTCTCTGGGATTCGTAGCAGCTTGAGGCCAAATATGGACACATCTTATACGCAAATGCTACTCGCTTGGTAAAAATGATCTACTATTAACTCTTAATTGCTTGTGAAAAATTATTGTAGCCCTCATTTTTCTGTTTTAAGGTTTGTAGACTTTCTAGCGAAAATACTGCATGCACAACGATTGCAAAAATACAGACTGAAAAACATGTTGCAATATATTCAACACGAAACACGTGTTGACAAGTTTTACGACTATGGCTACATTCGCTACTGAACAAAAATACCGTTACATAATAATGGATTGGCCATTTTTCCCCTGGAAACCTTAAACATGCATTCATATTTCAATACTTCTAGCATTTAACTGATTTAACCCACGAAAAAATGTTTTACTATACTTTGCACCATCGCAGTTGCTTAGTTAGTTAAATAAATATATATGCAAGCGGAAAATTAGGACAGCCCAAACAAAGAAGTTGCAAAAACGAATCGTCACATAAAACTCACAGCATATCGTAAGCCAGTCATATCGCAATCTCCATTCTGCAACCAATCATAAAATTCTTGGGCATTATCCGTAGGATCTCCCTCTCCATACGTGGCCAAGCAAAACACAGCAAGTGAGTTGTCAATATCCTTCAGTTTCGTCAATTCCTCCATGTCACATTCTTCTGGATCGGCAACCATCCCTTTGAGTCCATATCGTTGTCCTTCTTTCGCTAACCTCCCAGCAAACTCTTCAGCAGTTCCAGTCTGGCTACCATAAAATACAACAATATGACGTCCAGAAGTTTTCATCTTGGTCACAAAACTATTCTCTGAAGGTCTTGCCGCAAATGAAGTTGGCCTAGAAACAATAAAAAAAACATTAGAAAGCATGCCATACACTCCCCCACACTATTCACATTGCTAGAACGTTCGAAAATCATAAATTTCCTCACTGAATCGAATACTGTTGAAACTGAGCTGCCGAGTCTGCGGAGCTAGAGGATTTTCGAAACAACAGGTAGTACAGCGCTCCAGCACCCAGACATCCGATCAAAACCACATCCATGAATCCGAAACCGATGCCATAAAGAACTAGAAAAGCTCCCTGGATAGCTTCAGCTTCGGCTTCCGCAGCAGTCGCTGTTGTCCCCTCCATTCTCGTTCTGATTATTTTCACGAAATTCGGTTGACTAACCAAACCAACAAAGAAATATTCCCACGTCGACGACTTATCGAGCAAAAACTGTCGTATCTCTGAATTAAACGTTTGACTTCTTGATGGTTCGGTTCGTCGCAAAATATCCAAAGCGTCAAAACCAACTAACTAAACATGCACAAGTTTTAAAAAGCTTGAGCTCGAGAACAGCACTGCTTTTCCAGCTGACTGTTAGTGAGTACACTCTTCCACAGACAGAGGAGGAAAGCTTCAGTTATCACGTAGATATGCAGAGCAGACGATGAGTGGTTCAAGAAAAAAACTTCATCCAGTTAGTTAGTACAGTGGTACTAATAATATATACTATATAACCAGCGTACCAGCGATCTACCTTGTGTCCCAGTGGAACGACAAGTAAAACATTACTCACTATTATTCTCCATTCCAATCCACAACACCACACAGCACACGGCTATTGCAAGGCTAAAAAGCAGCCGTCCACTTTTATTCAGTTGAAGGCTATGGCTTGTACTTGTAAAAAGCACTTTTCTTTCCTTATGGGTGCATATGTGTAGACGGAGCAACTTGTTGGTTACAAGGAGCATAAGCCAAAAACTCGTGATAATGCCAACAATCACATGAATATAAGATAAATACAGTAGTTAGTATACCAGTAGAACAACTTTAGTTACAAGTAATGCAGTCAGTCATGAGATTTGTCCACTAGATTGGGTGCATGGATTATTGACTGGTTGACTGACAGAGATTTTTGAAATAAATAGTTTGTTGGAACACGGGCTAACTCTACTATGCTATGCCCATGAATAGATAAAGGGTTTTTTAAATGATGATAATGTGAGAAGTCTCGTGTAATACCACAACATATCTATTTATCTATAGAGAAGATGATATCAATGATGCATTATAGTTAGTTTGTATGATGCGTGTGTTATTGCGTGATTTTTGTGTGTGACTACCTTGAGTTTTTCTAACTATATAACTTAAGTTACCAAAGATATTAAAATGAATACATATAGCCATGCAAGATGAATATTTTTGTACATACATGCTGTAATTTTATTGTGCCTTATGTGGGTTTTCTACAATTCATCTTGCTAATACAGCTGATGTCGTTCGGTCGGTTAGAAATTGCATGGTAAAGATGGAATGTTTATCTATAAGTTTTACTATAGGCTAAAGTTAGAACTCGAAGCAGCTATAAGCACTAGTTAGTTCGATTTGTACGCTCACTCATCTGCTTTATTGCATTTTGGTCCTTTAACTTCTTAATAAATGTAAGCCATGCTTAAAAAATAGCTAGATCTAACGATATAACGTATTTTGTATGACTAAAAGACTAAATGTGCATTTACTCTTTTTCCAGTATTTATCTGGACAAAGGATAGAGTTCCTATCCGAAAGCTCGAATCGAAAGTATATCAATATTATAAAATTTAATGAATCCAAAAATTTCACTTACTATATAATTAGTTACTTAGCATCATCGTGGGCAAGAGATATTTTGAGTTTAAGTGCGCAGCGTTATTTCGACACTGCGTAAACAAAAAAGCTGTTGGGTAAACCTGACCGTCCTAGTTATTACCACCAGTCAAAAATGCATATGAATGTGAATTAACATTAATATTCTTTAACTTTGTATTTTTATGGATTAATAAACATAATAATAAGCCTATTAGTTAGCAAGCTATATAGATTTAAAATAGTCTGAAACCTAACTTATTGCACATGAAATGGAGTATTTTTTTAACGCCCAATGGAATAATATGTTTTAGCTTTGCTGTTGTTGCACTTTGTGCAAATGCGAGTGAAAAAGTAAAATTGAAATTATACGATAGCCTCAAGGCTTTTTTAGAAATGTACAGCACTACTTAAGCAGTGCTGCCACATTTCTACAAAAAGCCCTTGCATGAAGCATAATTGGACTGAAATGTATGTGCGTAATTTTTTCAGTGACCCTGGAATTCCAGGATAACAGACTTGCATTAATGATAATACATAATACAACTTAAAAGTCTCTTCGTCTAGTTAGCCATCCTATTTTTTTCCTCTTACAGTTTAAGCATAATCGCATAAACACATATGATCATGTGTATCATGTGAAAAAAGATTCACCTGTGCCCTATTGATTTAAATGTCTTATCGCATACATATATACAATATTCATTCTGTATGGAAATTATGCAACAAATTAGGGTCAATAGAATACTAACTACAAGTCTAAAAAATGTAAACTATTTTTAATTTTTAAAGTGGCTCAGAAATGTATGCATAGACTTTTAGTTTGACTTAAACTTTTCTTACATTAATCTTACTCAACGTAAAATAAAGCTGAATGGATTCAAATCTTTCCTGCAAATTTTGTGTACAGGAACTAAACCCAAAAATCCCCACATTCACGAATGTATCGAAAAGATTTTGAATAGTGAAATGTACTACTTAAAAGAAAATAAGATTTTCTGTGATTCTGACAGACTATTAACAAATACAAATAACTCTACTGGAATTAACCTTTTCAAAACCATTTCCGCGTTTTCATGGGATTAGCAACCAAATTAACGAGCATACCGAATTGGTTTCTGGATTCAAGGATTAAATTAATGGGTTAATCTTCCCAAGTTGGCAGGAAAACGCCAATTTGCAATCGTAAACTACTACATGACATCAAATTATCATTTTATACTAAAGTATCACTGCATAAATTGGTGGTGCAAACACACCACGGCTAATGTTCTGATCAGTTTCAGTCAGTTACATATAAAAAGACATTATTAGGGAACTCTGACTGTTAAGTACTATGAATATTTTACTGCATGAAGAGAGATGGTAACTCATACGAATGCGTCATAAAGTTAAAATTCATTGACCGATTGCCTTAATTTCCTACGTGGACAAACGACTGTGACATTTTCATTTTCGTGCTGCATGCATGTATAGCTTGCAGTGCACTGTTGTTTAGTCAGTGTAGTTAGAGGTGTGCGCCGTCGAATCACGCCGTCGTCGACGCGGTTTTTTGGTCAAAATTTCACGCCGTCGCCGTCGATAATTTTCATCGACGCGTCGACGCGCCGACGCGTCGATGCGCCGTCGATAAGA
>Ga0210040_10006304_pt1 | contig 14810 bp, 15 predicted proteins | sample CryGeyCG12114_NA_FD_185462 | JGI IMG/M metagenome (GOLD analysis project Ga0210040, IMG submission 185462) | Groundwater microbial communities from aquifer - Crystal Geyser CG19_WC_8/21/14_NA (SPAdes) (version 2) | ecosystem: Environmental > Aquatic > Deep subsurface > Groundwater | place: USA... | reverse complement strand
CGGCAGGAAGCCGGCGAACAGGAAGCGATCGGTCGGCAGACCCGCCATGGCAAGCGCCATCACCGGCGCGCTGGGGCCGGGAATGACGGTAATGGCGTGCCCCGCTGCGCGCGCCTCGCGCACCAGGCGGTAACCAGGATCGGACACCAGCGGCGTGCCCGCATCGCTGACCAGCGCCACCGCCTTGTCCGCCAGCGCCGCGAGCAGCCGGCCGCGGTCCTCCGCGCTGGCATGGTCGTCATACCGCCAGAGCGGGCGCGATATATCAAGGTGGCGCAGCAGCTTCGCCGTGACCCGCGTGTCCTCGCAGGCGATCGCATCGCACGCCGCCAGCACCCGCGCCGCGCGCACGGAGATGTCGCCGAGATTGCCAATAGGCGTCGCGACAATATAGAGGCCCGCTGACAGGGTCCGGGTTTCGCTGGCATCGCTCACGCGAGTGCTTGTGGCCAAAGGACCGCACGAGCACAAGTTTGCGAGGGAGCGGCGCACCAAAATGCTGGCACTCATCAGGCGCGGGTTAGCCGCGCTGTTGCTGACCATGATCCTTGCCGCGTGCCAGGTCATTCCCGATACCGGGCAGACGCCCACCACCGCACCGCCGCCGCCCCAGTTAGAGGGGCCGAGCGATGACGTGCTGCCGACCGACGACGACCGTCACCGGATCGCTATCCTGGTGCCGCTGTCCGGCGCGAACGAGGCGGTCGGCCGCTCCATCGCCAATGCCGCGACAATGGCACTGCTCGACACCAACGCGCAGAACCTGCGCATCACCTCCTACGACACGGCACCGGGCGCGGGCACGGCGGCGGCGCGCGCGATCAGCGACGGCAATCGCTTAATCCTGGGCCCACTGCTGCGCGACGACGTGACGGCGGTTCTGGGGCAGGCGCGCAGCGCGAACGTGCCGCTGATCACCTTCTCCAACGACAGCTCCATTGCCGCACCTGACGTGTTCGTGATGGGCCACGTGCCCGAACAGTCGGTCGCCCGGACAGTTGGCTATGCCATTCGCCAGGGCAGTCGCCGCTTCGCCGCGCTGGTGCCCGGCGGCGATTATGGCGAACGGACAGCGGCCGCGCTGACCCGTGCGGTCCAGAGCGCCGGCGGCAGCGTCGTTGCGACCGAGCGCTATGACCGGGGCAACACCTCCATCATCAGCGCGGCCGAGCGGCTGCGGGCCGCAGGCGGCTTCGACGCGGTGCTGATCGCGGAAGGCGCACGCCTCTCCGCCCTCGCCGCCAGTGCCTTGGGCGAACGCGGCGCGCGGCCGAACCTGTTGGGGACGGAGCTGTGGAGCGGCGAGGCCGGCATCGCCAGCGCCTCGGCGCTCAACGGCGCCTGGTATGCCGCGGTGACGGACGAGCGTTATCGCCAGTTCGTTGACAGCTACCGCACCCGCTTCGGGGAGCAGCCACACCGCATTGCGACGCTGGGCTACGATTCCGTGCTGCTGACGCTGCGGGTCGCGCGCGACTGGACGCCGGGCCGCCCCTTCCCGCTCGCCACCTTGCGCGATCCCGAGGGGTTCCTCGGCCTCGACGGTCCGTTCCGGTTCAGTGCGGACGGCGTGGGGGAGCGTGCGATGGAGGTGCGCCAGGTCGGTAACGGCACCGTGACCGTTGTCGATCCCGCACCAGCGCGCTTCCAGTAGCAGCCATGCTGACGATAAGTGCCCGCCCGCGCTTGCCGGGCGGGCCGATCGGGAGTCTATAGGCCGCATGGCCGACGATCTGTTCGACGCCCTGCCTGCGGGCGGCGGTGACTACGATTCTTCCGCGATCGAGGTGCTGGAGGGGCTGGAGCCCGTACGCCGGCGGCCGGGCATGTATATTGGCGGTACCGATGACCGCGCCCTGCACCACCTTGCAGCAGAGGTGCTCGACAATTCGATGGACGAGGCGGTGGCCGGCCATGCCAACCGCATCGAGGTGACGTTGGAACCGGGGCCGGATGGCAGCGCCGGGCGCCTTTCGATTTCCGACAATGGCCGCGGCATGCCGGTGGACGAGCACCCCAAGTTCCCCGGCAAGTCCACGCTGGAGGTGATCCTCACCACGCTGCATTCGGGCGGCAAGTTCTCCGGCAAAGCCTACGCCACCAGCGGCGGCCTGCACGGTGTCGGGATCAGCGTGGTCAATGCCCTGTCCAGCCACACAAGGGTGGAGGTCGCCCGCAACCGGGAACTGTACGCGCAGGATTTCTCCGCCGGGCACCCGCAAGGTCCATTGCAGCGGATCGGCGCGGCGCCCAACCGCCGCGGCACCACTGTCAGCTTCGTGCCGGACGTGGCGATCTTCGGCGATCGCCGGTTCAAGCCGGCGCGGCTGTTCCGTCTCGCCCGCTCAAAGGCTTACCTCTATGCCGGCGTGGAGATCCGCTGGAAGTGCGCGCCCTCGCTAGCCGGGGACGGTGTGCCGGAAGATGCGGTGTTTCAGTTCCCCGGAGGCCTGGCGGACCACCTGGCCGAACAGGTCGGGGCGCGCGAATGCGTCACTGCGGAGTTCTTCACCGGGCGGCAGGACTTCCCCGAGGAACAGGGCCGCGTGGAATGGGCGGCCGCCTGGCCGCTATGGTCCGACGGATCGACGAGCTGGTATTGCAACACCGTGCCCACGCCCGATGGCGGGACGCACGAGCAGGGCCTGCGCGCCGCGCTGACCAAGGGCATCCGCGCCTTTGGCGAGCTGACCGGCCAGAAGAAGGCGAAGGACATCGCGCCCGAGGATGTGATGACGGGCGCGGAGATCATGCTTTCCGTCTTTGTCCGCGACCCCCAGTTCCAGAGCCAGACCAAGGACCGCCTCACCAGCCCGGAGGCCGCGCGCCTGGTGGAGAACGCCGTTCGCGACCATTTCGACCATTTCCTGGCCAACAATATGGAGCGCGGCCGCGCGCTGCTGGGCGCGGTGATGGAGCGGATGGACGAGCGCCTGCGCCGCAAGGCCGAGCGCGAGGTCAAGCGCAAGACTGCCACCAATGCCAAGAAGCTGCGCCTGCCCGGCAAGCTGACCGACTGCTCCGGCGACGGGCCAGGCGAGACCGAGCTGTTCATCGTCGAAGGCGACAGCGCCGGCGGCAGTGCCAAGCAGGCGCGTGACCGCAAGACGCAGGCCATCCTGCCGATCCGCGGCAAGATCCTGAACGTCGCATCGGCCAGTGCCGACAAGATCCGCGCCAACAGCGAAATTGCCGATCTGGCCCTGGCGCTGGGCTGCGGCACCCGCAAGGATTGCGACGCCAGCCAGCTGCGTTACGACCGCGTGGTGATCATGACGGACGCGGACGTTGATGGGGCGCACATCGCCACGCTGCTGATGACCTTCTTCTTCCAGGAAATGCCGGACCTGGTCCGCAACGGGCACCTCTATCTGGCACAGCCCCCGCTCTATCGCCTGACCGCAGGCAAGGAGAGCCGCTATGCCGCGGATGAAGCGCACCGCGCGGAGCTGGAGGCAAGCGTGTTCAAGGGACGCAAGGTGGAGGTCAGCCGCTTCAAGGGGCTGGGCGAGATGAACCCGAACCAGCTGCGCGAGACGACCATGGATCCGCGCAGCCGCAGCCTGATCCGCATCACCCTGCCCGAACAGCACGAGCAGCGCCACGCGGTGAAGGAGCTGGTCGACCAGCTGATGGGCCGCAATCCCGAACACCGCTTCAACTTCATCCAGAACCGGGCTGGCGAGCTCGATCGCGACCTGATCGACGCCTGACCGCATGCCCTTGCCTTTCGGCTTCATGCTGCTAAAGGGCCCGCTTCACTTCGGCACCGCGTCCTTTCAGGCGCGCCCGATTGGCCCCGCATCCCGGTGAAGCGGCGGCCGCGCACGGCAATTACGAATATGGCCGTGCGGTGCGATGCCGGGTTGGATGGCAGGCGCAGGGCCTGTCCAGCAGATTGAAGGACCGACACATGTCGAAGCGCCATAGCGCCAAGCACAAACTCGACCGCCGCATGGGCGAGAACATCTGGGGCCGTCCCAACAGCCCGGTGAACAAGCGCTCCTACGGCCCCGGCCAGCATGGCCAGCGCCGCAAGGGCAAGATGAGCGATTTCGGCCTGCAGCTGCGCGCCAAGCAGAAGCTGAAGGGCTATTATGGCGACGTCACCGAAAAGCAGTTCCGCAAGACCTATGACGAGGCTGCGCGGCAGAAGGGCGACACCGGCCAGAACCTGATCGGCCTGCTGGAACAGCGGCTGGACATGGTGGTCTATCGCGCCAAGTTCGCGCCGACCATCTGGTCCGCCCGCCAGATCGTCAGCCACAACCACATCCGCGTCAACGGCGTGAAGTGCAACATCGCCAGCCGCCGGGTGAAGGTCGGCGACGTGATCTCGCTGGGCAGCAAGGCCAAGGAGATGGCGCTGGTGGTCGAGGCGCAGAGCCTGCCCGAGCGCGATATCCCCGACTATGTCGCCACCGACGGCACCGACAAGGTGACCTTCGTGCGCGTGCCGAAGCTGGATGAGGTGCCCTACCCGGTCACCATGGAACCGAACCTGGTGGTCGAGTTCTACTCGCGCTGATCGGTCAATTTCCCACGGTTTCAGAAGGGCGGTCCTGCGGGGCCGCCCTTCTTTTTTGCCGTGACATTTCAGCGGGTTGCAGGAACAAACAGGCTGTCGCAGGGTTACGCTGGCGTGCCATGATCCAGTACCGTTTCATTACCCGTCACCGTACCGGAAAATGGTACTCCGACCTGCGCAGCGCCCAGCTTCGCGCCAATGCGATCGGCGCCGGCTTTCTCGATCCCGCAGGCAATTTCGTGCCCTACCGCGGCACCGTGCTGGAACTCCGCAAGGCGTAAGCGCTTACTTGCGCAGGTAATCGCGCCGGAAGTCGCGGGCAAAGGCGGCGAAGCGTCCGGCGGCGATGGCGTCGCGCATCGACTGCATCAGCTGCTGGTAGAACGTCAGATTGTGCTCCGTCAGCAGCATGGCGCCCAGGATCTCGCCGGACTTGTGCAGGTGGTGCAGATAAGCGCGGCTGAAACGGGTGCAGGCGTCGCAAGGGCAGCCCGGGTCGACGGGGGCGCTATCCTCCGCATGCGAAGCGTTGCGCAAATTCAGCGGTCCGGCCCAGGTGAAGGCCTGCCCGTTGCGGCCTGATCGCGTGGGCAGCACGCAGTCGAACATATCGATCCCCCGCTCCACCGCGCCGACCAGATCGTCAGGCTTGCCCACCCCCATCAGGTAGCGGGGCGAATCTTCCGGCAGCTGACCTGGCGCGAAATCGAGCGTGGCGAACATCGCCTCCTGCCCCTCCCCCACCGCCAGCCCGCCGATGGCGTAGCCGTCGAAGCCGATCTCCCGCAACGCGCCGGCCGATCGGGCGCGCAAGGCTTCGTCCAGCGCGCCCTGCTGGATGCCGAACAGCGCGGCGCCCTCGGCATGCTCGCCGCCGGCATCGAAGGCATCGCGGCTGCGGCGGGCCCAGCGCATGGACAGCTCCATCGACGCCTCGATCTCCGCCCGCGGCCGGTCGGCGCGGGGGCATTCGTCGAAGCACATCACGATGTCGGAGCCGAGCAGGCGCTGGATCTCCATCGAGCGTTCCGGGCTGATCAGGTGCTTCGACCCGTCCAGATGACTGCGGAAGGTGACGCCCTCCTCCGTCAGCTTCCTGAGGGCCGACAGGCTCATCACCTGATACCCGCCGCTGTCGGTCAGGATCGGGCGGTCCCACTGCATGAAGCGGTGCAACCCGCCCAGCCGCGCCACGCGCTCCGCCCCCGGGCGCAGCATCAGGTGGTAGGTGTTGCCCAGGATGATGTCGGCGCCGGTCGCGCGCACGCTGTCGGGCTTCATCGCCTTGACGGTGGCGGCGGTGCCGACGGGCATGAAGGCGGGCGTGCGGATCTCGCCGCGGCGCATGGTGATGGTGCCCGTGCGGGCGCGGCCATCCGTGGCCTGGACGGCGAAGGCGAAGCGGGTCATCAGAAGCCGTAGACGAGGGTGAAGCGGGTTTGCGTGTCGGTCTCGACCGAGCCCACCGGAGGGCTGGAATTGTGGTCCACCGTGTAAGACAGGCGGGTGGTGAAGCCGGAGCGGATCGTCGCCTCCAGCCCGGTGACCAGCAGCAGGCTGGTGGAACTGCCATCCACTATCAACTGAGCATTGCCGCCACCTTCCGCTACATAGTCGGTCGCCTGCGTCAGCTTCAGCCCGTCGACAATCTCCCAGTCGAAGTCGATGCCGGCCAGCGCACCTATGTTGCTGGCGTTTGTGCCGTCCGTGAAATGGGTGCGGCGGAAGGCCGGGCCAGCCTGGACCGACAGATTGAGATTGTCGCGCTCGATCACCTGATAGCCCAGCCCGCCGGACAGGGCATAGCGGCTGTCGAGGCCCTGGATCCGGTCGCTTTCATATTGCGCCAGGCCGTAGGTGAACAGGCGGGGGGAGAAGGTGTAGCGCGGCTCGTAGGAGGTCAGGTACTGCTCGCGCGAGGTGTCGCCGTCACTGCGCTGGTAGTCGATCGCGCCACGCAGGCGATGTTCCCAGTCGATCCCCTTGCGGTTCAGTTCCAGGGACGCGGATACGCCGATGTCGCGGCTGTTGCCGGTGGTGCGGAATGCCCCGATCTGGACCCGCCCGTCCCACCTTTCCAGAGCGCCCGCGCGGCGCAGGGCCCGCTCCTCGCTGGCGGCGCGCGCCTTCGTAAGCAGGCGTTGGCGCGCCTCGAACCTGGTCCACAATTCGTCGATCTCGGCCCGCTCGTCCGGGTTGGTCTGGCGAGCCAGGTCGACGACCGTCTGCACCTTGGCCCGATCGCCCGTGGCAATGGCCGCGTCGATCATCGCGCGCACCGGGGAGGCAAGCTGCGCCTGCGCAGGCGCGGCGACGCCCAGCGCAAGCAGCGTGGCGACAAGAACGAAGATGCGACGCAGCATGATGCGGGGACTAGCGCCTCAGTCGCGCAGGCGCCACCCGGTGCGGAAGATCACCGCGATGATCGCGACGCAGACCACAAGAAACCCGACGGTGGCCGCGAGCGACAGGGCGATCGGGAAGTCGGAGGTGCCGGTGAAGGTCCAGCGCAGCCCGTTCACCAGGTAGACGATCGGGTTCACCATCGCCACCGTGCGCCAGGGTTCGGACAGCATGTCGATCGAATAGAACGTGCCGCCCAGGAAGGTCAGCGGAGTCAGGATCAGCAGCGGCACGATCTGCAACTTCTCCCACCCATCGGCCCAGATGCCCAGGATGAAGCCGAGCAGCGAGAAAGAAGCGGAGACCAGGATGATGTAGCCCAGCGCGAGCAACGGGTGGGCGATGGTATAGTCCACGAACAGCGTGGCCGTGACCAGGATGATGGCCGCCAGTATCAGCGACTTGACCGCCGCCGCGCCGACGAAGCCGATCAGCGTCTCTACCACCCCGACAGGTGCCGAGAGCAGTTCGTAGATCGCCCCGGTGAAACGCGGCATGAAGATGCCGAAGCTGGCATTACCGGTGCTTTCGGACAGCAGCGTCAGCATCAGCAGGCCCGGCACGATGAACGCGCCGTAGGAAATGCCGTCGATCGACTGGATCGACCCGCCGATGGCCGCGCCGAACACCACGAAATAGAGCGAGGTGGTCAGCACCGGGGAGATGATCGAGCCGAAGGCGGTGCGGAAGGCCCGCATCAGCTCGTTCCAGAAGATGGCGTAGGCGCCTCTCAGGTTCATGCCGGTGCCCCTTCGACTTCGGATTCGTGCGCCTCGTTGCGCTCAACCAGATTGACGAAGATGTCCTCCAGGCTCGACTGGCGGGTCTCCAGGCCGGTATAGGCGATGCCCTGCCCGACCAGCCGCTGCGCCAGCTCCGCCACCTGGCCGCGACCCTGCCCCTGCCCGTCACCGCCGCGATAGACCAGCGTGAGCCCGTCATCCTCCAGCGTCAGCGACATGTCGGCCAGCGCGGAAGGTACCGCGTGCAGCGGTTGCGCCAGGGTGAAGCGTCCTTCCATGCGGCCGAGCTTGGCCATCAGGCTGCGCTTGTCATCGACCAGCAGGATACGGCCGCCGTCGATCACGCCGACGCGATCGGCCATCTCCTCGGCTTCCTCGATATAATGGGTGGTGAGGATGATGGTGGTGCCGCGCGCGCGCAGCGCATCGATCTGGCGCCACATGTCGCGCCGCAGCTCCACGTCGACACCGGCAGTCGGCTCGTCCAGGAACAGCAGGTCGGGGTCGTGCGCCAGCGCCTTGGCGATCAGCACGCGCCGCTTCATGCCGCCCGACAGCTCGCGTATCTTGGCATCGCGCTTGTCCCACAGGCTGAGGGCGCGCAGCACCTCCTCCACCCGGGCCGGATCGGGGGGAAGCCCGAACATGCCGCGCGAGTAGTTGACGGAACGCAGCACCGGTTCGAACATGTCGACCGCCAGTTCCTGCGGCACCAAACCGATGCGGCGGCGCAGGCGGCGCCAGTGCCGCTGAAGATCCTCCCCAAAGACGTGGATCGTGCCGCCACTCGGCCGCACCAGGCCGCAGACGGCCCCGATCAGCGTGGTCTTGCCCGCGCCATTGGGACCGAGCAGGGCGAAGATCTCGCCGGGCTGGATGGCGAGGTCCACCCCCGCAAGCGCGGTGGTGCCGCCCTTGTAGGTCTTGGTCAGGCCGCGAATGTCGAGAATCGGTTCAGGCACGCGGGCCTTTGTGGCGATGGCGGCGGCAAATGCAAACAAGGCAGCAGCGCGCACCGGGTGTTGACACGAAAGGCGGCGAAAGTGCGCCCTGTCCTTGCCCCGCGAGCAGGGTGAAAACGGTGGCAGCGCGGTGTGAACTTCCGCGAACGGCCTCTGTTGCGGCAGGGGCAAGTTGCAGCGATGAGAAGGAGCGTGGCGGATAGGGCCGCGCCCGCCTTGTAGCAGCCCCCCACTCTGTAGGAAAATGGCCGCAGCCAAGATGCTTGCGCCGACCCTGGCAAGCTCTATTTGCGGGCGCAAACCTTGGATTGATCCCCTTATGCCTGCCGAGATCGCCGCCCAGCCCGCCCCCACCCCGATCCCCTTGCCCCTGCGCCAGCGGCCGGTCCTGTCGGTGGTGATTCCCACCTTCAACGAACGCGACAATGTGGCCCGCATGGTCGAGGTGCTGGACGCGGCGCTGGCGGGCATCCCGTTCGAGATGGTGTTCGTGGACGATGACAGCCGGGATGGAACGCGCGAGGCGTTGTGTGACCTTTCGGCGGCCGACCCGCGCGTGCGGCTGGTCCACCGGATCGGCCGGCGCGGCCTGTCGACCGCGGTGGTGGAAGGCATCCTGTCCACCACCACGCCCTATATCGCGGTGATCGACGCCGATCTGCAGCATGATGAGCGCGTGCTGCCGCAGATGCTGCGCATCCTGCAGGCGGGCGAGGCGGACGTGGTGGTCGGATCGCGCTACACCGAAGGGGGCAGCACGGGCGACTGGGATGCGGGCCGGGTGCGGGTGAGCGCCGTGGCCACGAAGCTGGCGCGCATGGTCGCGCGGGTGCAGCTGACCGATCCGATGAGCGGATTCTTTGCCCTGACCCGCACAGCCTTCGACGGCGCGGTGCGCGAGCTGTCGGGTCAGGGCTACAAGGTCCTGCTCGATATCTGCGCCAGCAGCGCCGCCCCGCTGCGGACGGCGGAGGTCCCGTATCGCTTCCGCAACCGCGAGGCGGGCGACAGCAAGCTCGACGCGATGATCGTGTGGGAATATCTGCTGCTGCTGGTCGACAAGCTGATCGGCCATGTGGTGCCCGCGCGCTTCATCTCCTTCATGGCGATCGGCGGCATCGGCGTGTTCGTGCACATGGCGGTGCTGGGATCGCTGATCGCGCTGAGGCAGCCGCAATTCATCTGGGCGCAAGCGATTGCAACCACTTGCGCGATGGTCTTCAACTTCTTCGTCAACAATCTGCTGACCTATCGCGACCGGCGGCTGAAGGGCTTCGTGCAGGTGACGCGGGGGCTGTTGAGCTTCGTGCTGGTCTGCTCGGTCGGCGCGATCGCCAATGTCGGCATCGCGGAGGTGCTGTTCGCCGGATACCGCTACGCCTGGTGGCTGGCGGGGCTGGCGGGCATCATCGTGGGCGCATTCTGGAATTACGCCGCGACCGCGCTGTTCACCTGGAAGGCGAAGTAGGAGCACCGAGCGTGCCATAAGTCGCTGCTTTTGAACGGCGGCTTTGGGGGCCACGCCCCAAGATATTGGACACTCCATCCAACAGCGGGCTGATGTCCGCTTTTCGGCTACGAGGACCTGAGACCTGCCGGTTGGCTACCGCCCCCTTCGCGGACCGTCGCTGTGAAGGTACTTTCGACAGATGCCGACGCGCTACGAACAGCTAAAGAAAGCCGGGAACTTCTGCAGCCCCCGATTGCATGAAATTGCCCGCGAGCGCGCTGCCAAATAGCCGGATCTGCAGGATCAGCCGCTGGGCAGTTCCTCGCCGCGATGGATCAGCTGCGCCTCGCCGCTGATCGGGCCGCCGGCCACAGCACGCTGGTCGGGGGAGGGGCGAGAGGATGCGCTGGGCAAGCTGCTCCCTCTGTCTTCATGAAAATATTTATAGCCGGCGTAGCCAATGGCTGCGAGAGCGGCGAGCTTGATCAACATGCGTGTTCCTTTCCCACCATCAACGAAAGGCGCGGCGAAAGGCTCCGGTTCCGCCCTCAGTCGCTGGAAGCTTTCTCGTACACCCTGCTGATGTCCCCGCCCCGGGCGCCATGGAACTTGTCGAGCAAGCGTGGCGCGGCTTTGCCGGCGCTTAGCGTATTTCTAGGTCCGTTCTATGTACCGGCCCCTGTAAGGGCGGTCCTGCCGGTCTGATCCGAGCTGAACGACCGTGCCAGCTTCGGTAGGAGCGGCTATTCCGCAGCCGCGGCCTGAATGACCGCGATAGGGCGAAAGCGGACCTTTAAGGTAACAGCAGTGAACTGTCTCCGTATGAGTAGAACCGGTACCCTTCTCCGATCGCATGGGCGTAGGTCTGCTGCATCCGCTGCAGACCCATCAGCGCGGAGACCAGCATGAACAGGGTCGAGCGCGGGAGGTGGAAGTTGGTCATCAGGCCATCCACCGCGCGGAAGCGGTAGCCGGGGGTGATGAAGATCGAGGTGTCGCCGGCGAAGGGGCGGATGATGCCGTCCTCCCCCGTGGCGCTTTCCAGCAGACGCAGGACGGTGGTTCCGACCGCGATCACCCTGCCCCCATTTGCCCGGACGCCATTCAGGCGGTCGGCCGTGTCCTGGTCGATCCGGCCCCATTCGGCGTGCATCGCGTGCTCCGCGGTGTCCTGCGCCTTCACCGGCAGGAAGGTGCCGGCGCCGACATGCAGGGTCAGCGTCTCGCGGCCGATGCCCGCCTGGTCCAGCGCGGCCAGCAGTTCGGGCGTAAAATGCAATGCGGCGGTTGGGGCGGCGACGGCGCCGTCCTCCTTCGCGAACATGGTCTGGTAATCGGCCTTGTCCGCCTCGTCCGTCGGCCGCTTGCCGGCGATATAGGGGGGCAGCGGCATACGGCCGGCGCGCTCCAGCAGCACCTCCACGGGTTCCTCGCCCGCGAAGGCGAGCGTCCAGCTGCCATCCGCGTGACGCTGCTCGGCGGTGGCGGAGACTTCGGCCGGGAAGGCGATCACGTCACCTTCGCGCAGGCGCTTGGCGTTGCGGATGAAGGCCTGCCAGCGACGCAGGTCGACCCGCTTGTGCAAAGTGGCACCGATGCGCGCCTGCCCGCGCGTGCCTTCCAGCTGAGCCGGGATGACGCGGGTGTCGTTGAACACCAGCACGTCGCCGGCGCGCAGCATGACCGGCAAGTCGCGCACGGTGCTGTCCTGCAGGGGGCCGCCCGAGGGTACGACCAGCATGCGGGCCGCATCGCGCGGCCGCGCCGGGCGCAGCGCGATGTTTTCCGGCGGAAGGTCGAAATCGAACAGGTCGACGCGCACAGCGCCGGCCCCCTTTAGTTGGAAGCCGGAGTGCCTGGTGCAGCCGCAGCGGCGGAGATCGCCGAAGCCGGGACCGGTGCCGGGGCCGGCGCCGCCGGTTCGGGCATCGCCTGCGGCTTGTTGTCGGAGGCGATGGAAGCCTGGACGATATAGGTCGGCTCCTGCGGCGGCTCCCCCCGGTGGATCGCATCCACGGCGTCCATGCCGGAGATCACCCGCCCGAAATTGGTGTAGTTCCGGTCCAGCGAGAAGCGCGGGTAGAACACGATGAAGAACTGGCTGTTGGCGCTGTCTTCCGACTGCGCGCGCGCCATCGACACGGTGCCGCGGACATGGGGGAAGCGGTTGAATTCGGCCGTGAGGTCGGGAAGCTCCGACCCGCCGGTGCCGGTGCCGGTCGGGTCGCCGGTCTGCGCCATGAACCCTTCGATCACGCGGTGGAAGATGATCCCATCATAGAAACCCTGTCGGGCCAGCGTCTTGATCCGCTCCACATGCTGGGGCGCCCAGTCGGCCATCAGGCGGATAGCCACCCGCCGCCCATTCGACAGGTCGAGATAGAGGATGTTGTCGAGATCGTGGGTGGGATCGAAATCGACCGCGATCCGCTGGTCCGCCGGCTCCTCGGCCTGCGCCGCCTGCATGCCCTCCGTCATGATGCCCGAGCTCTGCGCTTCGGCCTGCTCCTGCGCAGGCTGTTCCTGCGCCGAGGCGGCCATGGGCGCTATGGCGAGGGGGAGGCAAAGCGCCAGGGCAAGAAGGCGGTTGATCATCAGGTCCACATGCAACGGTGATGGGGGAAGCCCGCGCCTTAATCGCCGCCGCCTGTCAGTGCAATGAATGTTGCCCGATCATTGCAAGGTAAGCGCAATCACAGCGTGCCGCGACGCCCGAGCTGCGCGACGCGCTCGGCGACAAGGGCGCGCACCTCCGGGCTGACGAAGCGGCCGATGTCGCCGCCGAACAGCGCGATCTCCTTCACCAGCTTCGAGGCGATGGGCTGCAGCGACACGTCGGCCATCAGGAAAACCGTCTCTATCCGGCTGTTCAGCTGCTGGTTCATGCCGGCCATCTGGTATTCGTATTCGAAATCGGCGACCGCGCGCAGCCCCCGCACGATCAGGCTGGCGCCGACATGTTCCGCATAATGCATCAGCAGCGCATCGAAGCCGCGCACTTCCACATTGGGGAGGCCAAGGCGGCCGATCTCTGCCTGGACCATCTCGATCCGTTCGGCAGGCGCGAACATCGGGTCCTTGCTGGGATTGGTGGTGACGCCGACCACCAGACGGTCGACCAGCTTCGCGCCGCGGCGGATGATGTCGGTATGGCCCAGCGTCACCGGGTCGAAGGTGCCGGGATAGAGGCCGATGCGGGTCATCAGCGATCCCGTTCCACCACGAAGCGGGCGAGCGCGCGCAGCAGGTCCGCCTCCTCCCCGTGATTGCCCAGATGGCCGATCGCCTGTTCGCTGAGCAGGCGGGCGCGTTCGCGCGCCTGGTCTGGCCCCATCAGCGACACGAAGGTGGCCTTGCCGGCCTCTGCATCCTTCCTCAGCGCCTTGCCGGCGAGCTGTTCATCGCCCTCGTGGTCCAGCAGGTCGTCGGCGATCTGGAAGGCGAGACCGATGTCGCGGGCATAGGCACGCAGGCGTCCCCTGCCCTCTTGCGGCACGCGACCCAGAATGGCCCCCATCTCCACCGCCGCGCCCAGCAGCGCGCCGGTCTTCAGCTGCTGAAGGCGGGTGACCGTGGCGAGGTCGAACTGCGCATCTTCGGCCGCGATGTCCATCATCTGGCCGCCCGCCATGCCGCCATGGCCGCTGGCGAGGGCGAGGCAGGCGATCAGCTCGCTGCGCACGAAGGGATCGCCGCTGGTGGCGGGATCGGCCAGGATCTCGAAGGCCAGGGCGTGGAGCGAATCGCCCGCCAGCACCGCCACCGCCTCCCCGAAAGCGACATGGGTGCTGGGCTTGCCATGGCGCATGGCATCGTCGTCCATGCAGGGCAGATCGTCATGCACCAGCGAATAGGCGTGGATCGCCTCGATCGCACAGGCGGCGCGGATCGCGGCATCGCGCGCAACGCCGTGCATCTGCGCGACACTCACCAGCAGCAGCGGCCGCACCCGCTTGCCGCCGCCGATGACGGCATGGCGCATCGCTTCCACCAGGCGGGCGCGTGGATCGGCGGGCACGGGCAGCAAGGCGTCGAATGCCGCATCCACCTCCGCCTGGATGGTGCGCAGCCCGGTGGACAGCAGGTCGGTATCGGCGAGGACGAGACCCATGTTCGTGGCCGTCAGTCGACGTCGAAGGGCGCAGTCGCGGGCGCGCGGCCATCTGGCCCGGCCACGATCTTCTCGATCCGCGCCTGCGCCTGGTCGAGGCGGGCCTGGCAATGGCGGCGCAGATCCTCCCCCCGTTCGTAGAGCGAGATCGATTCTTCCAGCGGCACTTCCCCGCCCTCCAGCCTGCGCACGACGTCCTCCAGCGCGCGCAGCGCTTCCTCGAAACTCAGATCGGCGATAGCTGGGGTGGGGGCGGGGGTGGCGCTGTCCATAGGCGGCGCAGCATTGGCGGCGCATGCGAGAACGGTCAACCACTAGCGCGGCGGCAGCAGCAAAGCTAAGGCCGCGGGCCATGTCGCAGATCACACCAGATGTCGTCGAGGCACACGGCCTCAGCCCCGAGGAATATGAGCGCGTGCTCCAGGCATTGGGGCGCGAGCCGAACCTGGTCGAGCTCGGCATCTTCTCCGTCATGTGGTCCGAACATTGCAGCTACAAGTCGAGCCGCATCCACCTGAAGACGCTGCCCACCGAAGCGCCGTGGGTGATCTGCGGCCCGGGCGAGAATGCCGGAGTGATCGATATCGGCGACGGGCCGGACGGCACCAAGCTG
>Ga0210040_10006303_pt1 | contig 14811 bp, 6 predicted proteins | sample CryGeyCG12114_NA_FD_185462 | JGI IMG/M metagenome (GOLD analysis project Ga0210040, IMG submission 185462) | Groundwater microbial communities from aquifer - Crystal Geyser CG19_WC_8/21/14_NA (SPAdes) (version 2) | ecosystem: Environmental > Aquatic > Deep subsurface > Groundwater | place: USA... | reverse complement strand
GTGCCGCAGGTTTTTACTGCTTATAAAGAAGTGCTGGATATTTATGACCACGGGCTAAAATTACCCGAGGACATTACCCTGGTGTGGCCGGACGATAATTACGGCTATATTCACCGGCTAAGTAATGTGCAGGAGCAGTTGCGTGCCGGCGGTTCGGGCGTTTATTACCATGCTTCTTACTGGGGCCGTCCCCATGATTATCTCTGGCTTAACTCTACTCATCCGGCTCTTATCAGAGAAGAATTGATGAAAGCCTATAACCTGAAAACCGACAAATTGTGGGTGCTAAATGTAGGAGATATTAAACCACTGGAGCATAACATAGATTTATTTTTGAACATGGCTTATAATGCAGCTCCTTTTCAGGAAGGTAATGCGGTAAAGAGCCACCTGCAACAGTGGATATCTGACATTTTCGGAAATGATAAAGCAACAGCAATCAGTCAGATATTATGGGAGTATTACAACTTAGCATTTGAGCGACGGCCAGAATTTATGGGCTGGAGCGGAACGAGCCTATTACCAAAACCAAATATACCCAATACAACCATTTCTACTATGGTGATGAGGCGCAGAAAAGAATAAACAAGTATAAGGCACTGGAGAAGCAAGTAAAAGATTTACGCCGCCAGATACGTGCTAAAGATGCAGATGCCTTTTACCAGTTGGTGTATTACCCCGTGATAGGTGCCGCGCTCATGAATAAGAAATTTCTTTACCGCGACAAAAGCTACTTGTATGGAGAACAAAACCGGGCTAGTGCCCATGATTATGCTCAATTTTCCAAGCAAGCCTATGATAGCATAGTAAAGGAGACGAACTATTATAACAATCAACTTTCAAACGGCAAATGGAAGGGCATGATGTCGATGACACCCCGGGATCTGCCAGTTTACCAGGCACCGGTACTGCCGGAAATTAAAACGGATTATCCCGGTGGTTGGGAAATACTACCGGAAGGTTACATCACAAAAGACTCTTCATTTGTCCGGCATTCTTCCCTGGCTTTGCCGAGTTTTTATCCTTGGGAAGCCAGCAGTATTTTGTGGACTTGTTCTTAACTGGCAACCAAGCCGTCTCCTGGAAAGCTAAGGCTTCTGAAAAATGGATTAGAGTATCGGAACAAAGTGGCAAGCTAAACGAAGGCTTGGGGCAAAAGCAGCAGCGCATCTGTGTTAGCATTGACTGGAGTAAATTACCTAAACGTTCTGAAGTATCTGGGTATATTACCTTTAGAGGGGGAGGCAAAACGTTTAAAGTACAGGTAACCGCCCATAATCCTACTGAACCTGGCTTAGCAGATTACAAAGGCTTTGTGGAAACTAACGGCTATATCTCCCTTTTTGCTCAAAATTATAGCCGTAAGTCAGATAAGCAACCGGCTACCTGGTCTTTGGTAGAAGGACTGGGCCATACAGGAAAGGCCCTTATGGCTTTACCTTTGCAGTTGGAGCCAAAAGCCGATAGCCTGCAGATAGGTAAAACAGCGGCCTTTGTAGAATATGATTTTTACAACTTTTCCGAGGTCGCCCCAACTGTTACTATTTCTACTTTACCTACCCATGCGGTAACAAACACTACCCAATTGCGCTATGGAGTAACTATTGATGACGGCCCTGTAAAAATAGTTGATTTCCGAACCTTTGGCAGAAGTGAAGAATGGAAGCGGAATGTATTGGAAAACAGGGCTGAACGCCAGGTAAAATATTCTGATATCAATAAAGGAAAGCATACGCTCAGAATATACCTGATTGACCCGGGTGTTGTGCTCGACAGGATAACCATTGACTTAGGCGGATTGCCGCAGGCTTATTCAACTATTCCAGAAACGAAATACCTGCCTACCAAGAAATAAACCAAGAGTCAACATGATTAATTAACTTAATTCTGAACTGTTTAATCCAGAAAGCGATACATTTCAGAAGCAGCTAATAAAAAGGCGCCCACGCCAAATCCGGTGGTAGAATTAAGGTCTACCACTTGTCCTGGTATGGCTCGTTCTCCAATGGGCTGCACATAGCCTACTTTGCCATTCGGTTGTAAAGCCACCTGCGTTAGGTAAGAGTAGCCTTTAGTTGCTGTCGGCAGGTATTCTTTTTTATCCAGAACCTTATTGTTAATTCCCCAAAGCAGACCGTAGGTAAAGAAAGCGGTACCACTGGTTTCCGGTCCGGGCGCATGTTGCGGGTCTAGCATGCTTCTGGTCCAGTAACCTGCGGGCTGTTGAGCGGCCGCAATGGCCTTAGCCATATCCCGGTATCGCTGTAAGTATTCTTTCCGGTGGGGATCATTCTTTGGTAAATCCTGTAATACCTTTGCTAAGCCGGCAAACACCCATCCATCTCCCCGGGCCCAGAAATCTTTTTTGCCGTTTACACTTTTATGTTTCGGGTAAACATATTTGGCGTCGCGGAAATAAAGTTTGTCTTCCGGATCATACATAATGGAATTGGCATAGCTCAGGTATTGGTGAAGTTTTTCCAGGTATAATTTATTATTCGTTACTTTGTAAAGTTTAGTCATAACCGGCATAACCATGTACAATCCGTCGGCCCACCACCAATAATCATTTTTAGGGGTGCTCATCTGGTACTCCATTACTTCAATAGCACGGGCAATCTTTCTGGGGTCCTTTTTTTTATCCAGTTGGTAAAGATCAATATAGGTCTGAAAGCAGATTTGCCAGTCGCCAAATAAAACGTAATCGTCTTTTTCACCATACGAATACTTCCAATTGGTTTTATCCTGTGATTTAGCACCCATCCATTGGTTCTTTTCTGCCCAAGCTTCAGCATACTGGCGATATGCTTCATTACGGGTTACCTTATAAGCTTCCATGTTACCGGTATGGTAGGCGGCAACGTCCCAGAAAGCCCAACCTGGAGTAGGATTGGTGCTCTGCCAATAGGAATTAACCTTGTGTATGAGTTCGGTTACTTCTTTTTTTGATTTAGGAAGATCCGGATTTTTTGTTTTAGCAACAACCGTTTGTAATAATGAAAAAAACAGGAGAAAAAGGATGAACAAATAATCTTTGATTTGGGACTTCATTCTGTAATTTAAGAGTGAATAGGGATTAATATTTATAAAATAAGATTAACAACAAGAAGTTTATTGATTATAGAACTCATCTTTATTTTATTTAATCTTTTTTACATACTTGAAGGTAAAAAGTAGCAAATCTCCCTTTACCTCAATTTAAATTTGTGATGATAACTTAACTAATTTTACCAAGTGAAGCTACAGGGTGCAGGAACGTTAATTATCAAATATAGTCGCTAAAAAAGAAAGAAAAGGGAGGTGAACTCGTAAATAAAGGGGGCAAAATCGCCCTATAATATTGTTTACCTTGAACTACAATTCAATTTAAATTAAACTAGAGGAAATTATCCTATACAGGTTTAAACATTAAATTTATTTACCGGCTATTCTTTCAAAATCATCACAAATGAATTCACCATTAAAATTTATTATTTATTTTCTTGTTTTTTCTTTTTTCATAGCTGGATTCATTTGGAAAAATAGACCGGAGCCAATCGCCCTAGGCTGGTCTAAAAATGCTGTAAATGCCGCCGTTTTCCGCAAAAACTCCGTTGTGAGCCACAATGGAGAACAGTTTACTTCTTTTTACGATACTGCTGGTTATATTGTAGTGGCCAAACGTTCTTTAAAAAAGAAAAGCTGGGAAGTAAAAAGAACTAATTTTAAGGGCAATGTAACCGATGCACACAATATAATTAGCTTAATGGTAGATGGCGACGGCTATCTGCATTTATCCTGGGACCACCACAACAATCCGCTTCGGTATAGCCGTAGTATTGCTCCTGGTTCTTTAGATTTTAGTCCTAAAATGCCTATGACCGGGCAAAGTGAAAACCGCATCACCTACCCTGAATTTTACTCGCTACCTACCGGAGATTTAATTTTTATATACCGCGATGGCGGTTCGGGTAATGGTAACCTGGTAATGAACCGGTACAACTTAAAAGAAAAGAAATGGAACCGGGTACACGATGTGCTTATTAATGGCGAAGGGCAGCGCAATGCTTACTGGCAGGCTACCGTAGATAATAAAGGAATTATTCATATCTCCTGGGTTTGGCGCGAAAGCCCGGATGTAGCTTCCAACCATGATGTGGCCTATGCCCGCTCCCCAGATGGTGGTAAAACCTGGCAAAAATCAGATGGAGAAATTTATAATCTGCCTATTACGGCAGCCAGTGCCGAATATGCAATGAAAATTCCCCAGAAAAGTGAGCTAATCAATCAAACTTCCATGGTTACCGACGCTCAAGGTCGACCTTATATTGCTACTTACTTCCGTCCCTCAGGTTCAGCTATACCTCAATACCACCTTATTTATCATGATGGCAGCCATTGGAATACCCAGCAAGTGGGTAACCGGAAAACAGCTTTTTCATTAAGTGGCGCGGGCACTAAAAAAATTCCTATCTCCCGTCCCCAGATTTTAGCTCGCAATAAAGAAAATAAACAACAAGCCTACGTTTTATTCCGGGATGAAGAACGGGGCAGCAAAGTATCCATGAGTTTCTGCCAGGACTTAAAAACTAAAAAGTGGGAAACGAAGGATATTACTTCGCAAACGGTTGGTAGTTGGGAGCCAACCTACGACACGGAACTCTGGAAAAAGTCAGGGTTGTTGCACATTTTTGTGCAGCATGTAGGCCAAGGCGACGGCGAAAAGTTAGAAGATCTTGAACCACAACCAGTTTATATTTTAGAATGTAAGCTGTAAGGCCTGGCTAGCATTATATTAATTAGAAAGAATTAGTATCTTAACTCAAGAACAGGAATGTCAGTTTGAGCAACCTGAAATCTAAAATTATAAAGGAATTTCCAAACTTTTATTCTAATTTTATTATAGAGAAGTAACTTGATTCAAAAAAACCAGATAATATACTTGTTTTTAATAAAAATAACATAATTATTGAAAATTTCTTAAAAATATACCTATTTTTAATAGGAAAATTGCATTTTATTTTGTGATTGGTCTTTTCTAAAAGGTATTTTAAAGAAATTTCTTTATCTTTAAAGCATACAAACAGCTACCTAAATGAATAGTAGGCCTTATTAATACCTTTAAAAAGTATCTCTGAATTAGCTTTCTACATTCACTAGGATATGAAGTATACAGGAACAAGAGTAACAAAGCTAGTCAGGTTAAGTTCAGGAGATACAGTTGTTATGCTTTTGGGAGAGATTTAATTTTAATGAAATTCTTATTATATTTTGTATTCTTTCTGATTCAAAGTTTCCTGGTATTTTCTCAGCCTACCAGTAATCTGGGAATAGAAGATGGCTTATCCAATAATACCGTAAATACTATTTTCCAAGATAAATATGGGTTTATGTGGTTTGGTACCGATGATGGGCTAAACCGCTACGATGGTTACGGTTTTAAAGTGTTTCGGAACCAGATAAACGATACTGCTTCTCTTATTAATAATCAAATTAGTACTATCATTGAGGATAAGCAGGGTAGGCTCTTTATCGGTACCAGAGATGGCCTGAATCGCTTCAATAATTACGCCTTCAATTTTCACCCAACTTACTATGTCCCGTACGGGAGTAATAAGAAAATTCTAATCAACGAAAACATTCGGGATTTAGAAAAAGATTCTCAGGGAAATCTATTTGTTGGAACAACCGGCTTAGGGCTCCTAAGACTGGATGATTCCGGCCAATTCTTTAAACAAATTCCGTATTTTTCTGCTAATGTATTCACTTCTTATACGGTAGAAGCTCTTCAACGTGATCATAATGGGGGAATGTGGGTAAAGCTCCGGAATATCGGGCTAGGCTACTATCATCCTAAAAACAATACCATCAAGATAGTCCACGGAAATATTAGTAATGCTAATTGCATGAAAGCTGATAGTAACCAAGACCTGTGGATAGGTACTGACAATGGCTTATATCAGTTTGATATTCGGAAAAAAAGCTTTAAACATTACGGAGTTGGGAAAGGGCTGCTGGCACAAAGAAGGGTAGTAAATCTGACCTTTGAAAATGAAGAGAAACTTTGGATCGCAACCGATGGTGGCGGAGTGAATGTATTGAATCTGAAAACAGATAAAATGGAATATCCGTTTTCCAAGCCGGGTAAAAAAGATCTGACCAGCTATGCTATTACTTCTTTATTCCAGGATATGGCAGCCCGTTGGTGGATCGGTACCTTACGGGGAGGCATCAATATTATTGATAAAAGTAAAGATAACTTCAAAACCATTGCTCATGATCCGCTTAACGCCAATAGCTTAATCAATGATTTTACCCTGTCCTTCGGCGAAGATTACGATGGTTCTGTTTGGATTGGGACAGATGGTGGCGGGCTATCAGTATGGGACCGAAAGGCGAATACCTTTATGAACTTTCGGCATAATCCCGATGATCCTACTTCTTTAAGCAACAATAATATTACTAGTATTCTGCGCGATTCAAAAAATAATGTATGGATTGCAACTTATGGTGGCGGAATTAATAAGTATAATCGTTCTGCCAGAACTTTCGCTCATTATACCTGTGGCCCGAATAATGTATGGAAGCTTTTTGAAGATAATGATAAAAATTTATGGGCTGGTACATTAATTGGGGGCAATCTTTACCGCTTTAATGCACAAATAGATGCATTTGAAATTTTTGATCCTGCGATTAAGGAGGTCATTTCCATTTATGAAGATAAAAGCGGGACACTTTGGGCTGGTACTTTCGATCATTTAATTCGGGTTGATAAGGAGCGTAAAAAGCACCTGTTTTATAATATTAAACGCCCGATACGGACCATACACGAAGATGCTAATGGTAATTTCTGGATTGGCACCCAGGGAACAGGTCTTCTGAAATTTAATGCGGAAAAGGGTACCTACCAAGCATTCACGGAAAAAGAAGGATTAACGAATAATTCTGTTCATACCATAGAAGAAGACAACCAGGGAAACCTTTGGATAAGTACCTATAATGGCATTTCTAAGTTTAACCTGCAACAACAGGAGTTTAAAAACTTTTATGAAACAGATGGATTGCAGAGTAATCAATTTAATTATAATGCTTCCATACGCCTAAGTACCGGTGAATTATTATTTGGCGGCATTAAAGGTTTTAATGTTTTTAATCCCGATAGTATTAAGACTTCTCATAATTTTCCGGAATTGGTTCTTACCGGAATTCAGATTTTTAATTCCCCAGTAACGCCAAGTGATCATATTTCTGATACGGGGAAGAATCTTTATCATACAAAGCTTATAACGCTGCCTTACGAAAAAGCTTTTATTTCTTTTGACTTTAGCGCCTTGGAATATTCTTCGCCGAATAAAATAAGTTATGCTTATTTTTTAGAAGGGTGGGATAAATCCTGGAATAAAGTAGGAAACCTGCGTAAAGCTAATTATTCCCGATTGAGAGAAGGCACCTATACACTACGGATTAAATCTACTAATTCACAAGGCGTTTGGAACCCGAAGGAACGGGTTGTTCAGATTGTGGTGCTTCCTCCATGGTACCGCTCCTGGTGGGCTTATAGTATTTATGCTATTTGCATAGCTGGCCTTTTATATATCTATAATCTTTACTATAAACGGCAAGCCCGGCTGCAATACCAAGTACAACTTGCCACCATTCAGGCTGAAAAGGAAAAGGAGCTGAACGAACGTAAATTATCTTTTTTTACAAACGTATCCCATGAATTCCGCACCCCGTTAACGCTTATTATAAATCCTTTAAAAGAGCTGATGCAGCAATTTAAAGGCCAGAGCCCACATAAAGACTTAGAAGTAATTCATCGGAATGCCCGCCGGCTATTGAGTCTTGTCGATCAGCTTTTGCTTTTTCGCAAAGCCGATAGTGAAGAGAATTCAATCAAAATAGCGCCGTTAAATATAGCTCAGGTCTGCGGAGAAACTTTTTTGTGTTTTGTGCAGCAGGCCAAGATTAAAAACATAAATTATAACTTAGAAGGAACTGAGGATTGTATAGAGCTTTTTGGTGACCGTGAAAAAATTGAGATAGTTCTGTTTAACTTGCTTTCGAATGCCTTCAAGTTTACGCCTGTAAATGGGCAAATATCTTTGAAGGTAAAAAATGCCGGTGACGAAGTGGAAATAGAAGTACAAGACAATGGCTGCGGTATTCCGGCTTCGGTGGGCGAAAAACTATTCGACCGGTTTTACCAGGTTACAAAGCAAAAAGCGAGTGCCACAAGTGGTTTTGGTATTGGGCTTTACCTGGCCAAGCAATTTGTACAAAGCCACCAAGGATTCATTACGTACCAAAGTGAAGCAAATACCGGTACTAAATTTCTAATCAGGTTGCCTAAGAATCAGCTTCATAATGTTTCAGCAGATTTAATAGAGACCTCCTTAAATCCTTCTACTTTCCTGAAAGAATTATTAGAAGAGTTTGCTGTGGATGAGACTGGGCCTGTCGAGATACTAACACCAGTACCTGAAATAGCATTAAATGAGCTGATAAATGAAAAAAATACGATGTTAATCATAGAAGATAATTACCAGATTCGGGAATATCTAAAAGGCATATTTAAGCATACCTTTATAGTTATTGAAGCCGAAAACGGTGAAATAGGCTATGAGCAAACGCTCAAATATAACCCGGATATTATCATAACAGACCATATGATGCCAGGTATGAGTGGATTAGAATTATGCCGTAAAATAAAAAGCAACTCCGCTTTCAGCCATATTCCAGTAATTATACTTACAGCCAGTACTTCGGACGAACTAAAATTACAAGGAATAGAAGGCGGAGCCGATGATTATGTTACCAAGCCATTTGAAAAGGAAATTTTAGTAGCGCGGGTAGCAAATATTCTGAAAAACCGGAATACCCTTCAATGCTACTTTTATAATGAGATAACGTTGAAACCAAATAATCTCAAAGTATCCGGAGAGTATTCTGAGTTTTTGGAAGCCTGTATCGCTACTATTGAAGAAAACCTCGATGATCCCGGTTTTACTATTCAGGTTTTTGCCCGTGCCATGGGTATGAGTCATTCCAATTTGTATAAAAAAGTAAAAGCAATTTCCGGCAGGTCCGTTAACGATTTTATTCGTTTTATTCGCTTACGCAAAGTAGCTAAGTTATTAATTGATACTAATTGTAATGTGAATGAAGCTGCTTCTCAGGCCGGATTCAACGATATGAAGTATTTTCGGGAGCAGTTTAATAAACTTTTTGGCATGAATCCTTCAGAATATATTAAAAAGTTTCGTAAACCTTTCCATAAACAAGTTTCTCTAAACGAAACACTGGTTAGGCCGGCTGTTTAATCAATTAATATGCCCTTCTTTATTGCTGATTTTCGCTAAGGTTATGAAGACCTTCTAAAAGTGTTGGGCGTTTTAAAAACGCTCATATTTCTTTTAAAGAATTAGTTCTTTAGAAAATTCTACGGGTAATATTAGCCATTATTCAATTTTATTTTTGCCAATTATCTTCTTCCTTTAAGCAAAGACACACCTATAACTGAAAGCTAAGTTCTTTAGAAGATTGGTATTCAAAAAAAGCTTATTTGAAACTACTCGCACAAAAGGAAAAAATGTAGAAAATACCTATTTAGTTGATGATTATATATTTTATTTAATATTATTCCTAGGATTAAAAATATTTTAATATAATTGGACAAATGTTAAAGTATTCCATATTAACCTTAAGCCTTTTTTAATATAATATTTTTAGATATCAAAACTTCGGTCCGTTAAAAGCCAGTTTATACGAAAATCCCCCCCTTATTTATGAATTAAACCCCCTTCGTTTTGTTCTTTTACCCCCAAATTTGAAGAACAACTTAAGGTTATAACCACCAATTTCCAATTTGTTTAAAAGACAAAAATGCTTTTAAAGATCGATTTACTTACTAATTAGTTTATTTAAAAGATTACTCACTTAACCACCAAACCTAAATCAATAATATATGCAAAACTATTTACTTAAGGAGCTAAAATATTTACTAATGCTCCCTCTTCTCTTCTTTTCAACTGTTGTGGCAATGGCGCAGGGTATTACTGTGCAAGGTAAAGTGACCGATGAAAGCAATGCAGGCCTGCCGGGAGTGACAGTAGTGTTAAAAGGAACCACTTCAGGAGCTTCAACAGGGGCTGATGGTAGCTACTCCATCAATGTGCCTGCTGGTGATGGAACCTTAATTTTCTCTTTTATTGGTTTTCTAACGCAAGAAGTATCAATTAGTAACCGATCTACTATAAATGTTCAGCTGAATTCCGACGCCAAAGCGCTGGAAGAAGTAGTAGTAGTGGGGTATGGTACCCAGAAACGTTCTGATATTACGGGTTCAGTAGCATCCATTCCTAAAGAGAGACTTTCTAATCTTCCTGTAACTGATTTAACGCAGGCCATACAGGGTACAACGGCAGGCCTGAACATTTCACAAGGTTCCTCGGTGCCGGGAAGCTCGGGATCTGTACAGGTTAGGGGTGTTAATTCTATTAATGCCAATACCAGTCCGTTTATAGTAGTAGATGGCGTTCCATTCTTTGGAACAATAAATGACATCAACCCAAATGATGTTGAATCCATGGAAGTTTTGAAAGATGCTTCCTCGGTAGCAATTTATGGTACCAGAGGCGCAAACGGTGTTATCCTGATAACTACCAAACGAGGCGCAACCGGTAAGCCCAGAGTGAGCTATAGTGGTTATTACGGCGTAGAGGAAATAGCGCATAAACTAGAACCAGGTTCTCCGGAAGCTTATGTACAGAAGTATAAAGATTATATGATTGCGCAAGGACTAACCCAAACGCAGGTACTTCCTAATACGAATGAGGTAGATGCTTACAACGCTGGGATTACCACCGACTGGATGGAGGAAGCTGCCCAAACAGGCAACATACAGGAACATAACTTGAGCATAGCCGGAGGAACAGATAACGTTAAGTATTATATTGGTGGGGGATACCTTACCCAACAAGGAGTGGTAAAAGGGTATGAATTTAACCGGGCAAGTATCCGTACTAACCTGGATGCCACCATCACGAGCTTCTTAAAAGTGGGTACTTCTTTATTTTTTGCTGATAGAAATTCTGATGGCGGGAGGGCTAATCTTCTAAATGCTACTGCCATGAGCCCTTACTCACAAGTTTTTAATGAATTAGGTAATTACGAGATTTACCCTATGTTTCCGGAGTTGTTATTTTCTAACCCTTTATTGGGTTTAACGACCGATAGAGTAGATAGAAGCAAAAACCTAAACGGAAGCGCTTATGCTGAAGTAAGTCCCGGATTTATCAAAGGTCTTAAGTACCGGTTAAATGCTTCTGCGGTATATCAGATTGGCCGGCAAGCAGGTTACACTGGGAGAGCTGCCAATGACTTAGTGGGCTCCGCGTACGCCAATAATAGTGAAACCAACAACTGGGTAATTGAAAATATCCTGTCATACGCAAGAGATTTTGGCAAACATCATTTTGATTTTACCGGATTATATAGTGCTCAGGAAACCAAATGGCTTGAATCAGGTGCTTCAGCGAATACCTTTATCAATGATCAGCTATCTTTTTATAACCTTGATGCGGGCGAAAACAGAACCTCTACTTCAGATGGGAACAGATCTTCTTTGCTTTCCCAAATGGGTAGGATAAACTATTCTTATGATAGTCGCTATTTATTAACTGTAACGGCCAGAAGAGACGGTTACTCTGCTTTCGGGGCAAATACAAATAAATACGGGCTTTTCCCTTCCTTAGCTTTAGGTTGGAATATAGCCAATGAAAGCTTCTTCCAAAATTCAAACCTTGTAAATCAGCTTAAGTTAAGGTTCTCTTATGGTAAGTCCGGAAACCAGGCCATTGGTGTTAACCAAACTGCAACTACTGCCAGTAGTGTTCGCATCCCCTTTGGGGGAGTTAGTTCAATTGGTGTTTTGGCAGGTGCTTTAGGAAATGCTAACCTGAACTGGGAAACAACTAAGTCCGCCAATATTGCCTTAGATTTCGGTTTACTGCGGAACAGAATTAATGGAACGCTTGAGGTGTACCAAACCAGAACCGAGGATATCCTGCTTAGAAGGAATATTCCAGTTGTTTCGGGATATACCCAGGTTTGGGATAACCTGGGAGTGTTGGCCAATAAAGGCATTGAATTTACGCTGAATACAGTAAACGTAGAAGCTGGCAAGTTCAGATGGGAAACAAATTTTAATATTACCTCTAATAGAAATAAACTGTTAGAAATTTACGGCGACGAGAGAGATGATATAGCAAATCGGTGGTTTATAGGAAGATCTCTGGGGGCTATATATGATTATAATTGGATAGGTGTTTGGCAGCAAGGTGAAGACAATGCCGGTTCTGACCCAACTGCAAAACCGGGCGATCTAAAATTTGAAGACATCAATAATGATGGTGTTATCAATGATAATGATAGAATGTATTTAGGATCATCATTACCAAAATGGTACGGTGGCCTTACCAATACGTTTCACTACAGTAACTTTCACCTCAGCGTTTTCTTGCAAACTTCCCAAGGATCTCTCAAAGGCAACCCCGATATATATTACGGTGATGAAGCCGGAAGGAGAAACATCCCGGCCGAAGTTGGTTACTGGACGCCTGAGAACATGAGTAGTGAGTGGCCATCGTTAAGCTATCGGAATCCTAGAGGTTACGGCTTCCCCAGAGAGAGTAGTTACCTTAGAATAAAAGATGTAAGATTAAGCTATACCGTGCCGCAAGCCTTTCTGGAAAGATTTAGCATGAGTGGTCTGACGCTTTATGTAGCGGGCAGAAATCTTTACACTTTCACCGATTGGATAGGCTGGGATCCGGAAAGTACTCAGATTTCTAGAGGTACAACAAACTGGGAAAATAATTATCCTCTTGTAAAATCAGTTTCTTTTGGTCTTAACCTGACCTTGTAATTACAACCTAAAAATTTAAATAAAATGAATAAATATATAAAGCTTTTTATCGGCACCTGCATAAGCTTGCAAACGTTTACGGCCTGTAATAAAGATTTTTTAGAAGAAGAAGTTTTAAACTCCTATTCTCCCACTACTTTAAATGACCCGGCCGGTTTTGAAGCGTCCTTGATTGGACTTTATAACCACCAAAGCACATTTTATTCGATGAGCGAACAACAGGGATGGCCGGCTGTGTGGCAGGTAGGTACGGATATAGCATGGCCTGTTCAACCTCAGGGTGTTGAGTTACCTTATGTTAATTATTCTACCTTAACACCATTAGATAGAGCAGCCAGCGATACCTGGAGATGGGCCTATACTATGGTTAATAACACCAATATCATTATTAAAAATATTGAAGATCCTAATGTTGCCGCGCTTACAGATGAACAAAAGAATAGAATAAATGCGGAGGCGCGCTTTTTCAGAGCCTTTGCCTATAATCTTCTAGCCAACAGTTTTGGCGGGGTTCCAGTAATTACAGAACCTCTTAGCGCTCCCAAAACTGACTTTGTTCGGGCTCCCCTGGAAGAAGTAAATACGCTTATTGAAGCTGATCTTTTGTTTGCCTCAGCAAATTTGCCGGAGATAGGTGCCGCCAAATCACAGGCAAGGGCTAATAAATATATGGCCCATCAGCTTTTATCAGAAGCTTATTTAAGAATGGAAAAACCGGCTGAAGCGGAAAACCAGGCGAATAGCGTAATTAATAGTGGTAAGTTCAGCCTTGTTATGGCACGCTATGGGGTAAAAGCCAATCAACCAGGCGATCCTTTTTCTGATATGTTTATCTACGGTAACCAACGCAGAAACCAGGGCAATACCGAAGGAATTTGGGTTATGGAAGCCGAAAACCCCAGAAATGTTCCGGGTGGCTTTACGAATAACCCGCAGCAGCGCCGTATTTGGCAAGCGGCTTACCACCAAAGAAGGGGTATGATTGTAGCTGATTCTCTTGGTGGAAGAGGAGTGGCTAGATTGAGACTTAATAATTGGGTGCTATATGGTTTGTATGATGATGAGGATATGCGTAACTCCAAGTACAATATTCGCCGGGAGTTTTGGTATAATGACCCTAAGTATCCGGATTTATATAAACAAAAAGTGCCTTATACCGGACCTGATACCATTTTTATCATTAATCCTTACATAACCAAATGGGCACATTATGATCCACAAGATGAATTTGGATTTGGGATGTGGAAAGATTTTATCTTGATGCGACTGGGTGAAACCTACCTGCTGCGGGCGGAGGCACAGTTTAAACAAGGTAAGCTGGACGAAGCTGCCACTTCTATTAATGTCTTAAGAGAAAGAGCGCACGCTCCCCTGGTGACCGCTGCGGATATTACCTTAGACTTTATTCTGGATGAAAGAGTAAGGGAACTGATAGGCGAAGAAAACCGCCGTTTAACGCTTATGCGCACCGGTACTTTAGTGGATAGAGCTACTAGGTTAAACCAGGGAGCTCCTATAAACCCCATTACTGGATTAACACAAACGCATTTGCTAATGCCTATTCCCAGGAATGAAATAGATTTAAATAAGGATGCCGTATTGGAGCAAAATCCCGGTTATTAAATCGCCGTCATTTCAGGTCAGGTGAAAATCTTGAACTAATTCTTCTGGGAAACAAGTCTTCTCTTCCGAAAACTTGCTCCCAGTAGAAGATTAGTACCTAATGTAATTGATTAAACCAATAAGGATGTTCTTGAAAGTAAGAGTCAAAATAGTCAGAATAGTTTTATTGGTAATGCTATTTAGTGTGCCATGTAGCTTAACCTCTTCTGTACTGGCCCAGAAAAAGAAACCAGCCAATAGTAACGATAGAGAAGTATGGCTGCAGTATTTAGACAAAGTGG
>Ga0210040_10006302_pt1 | contig 14811 bp, 11 predicted proteins | sample CryGeyCG12114_NA_FD_185462 | JGI IMG/M metagenome (GOLD analysis project Ga0210040, IMG submission 185462) | Groundwater microbial communities from aquifer - Crystal Geyser CG19_WC_8/21/14_NA (SPAdes) (version 2) | ecosystem: Environmental > Aquatic > Deep subsurface > Groundwater | place: USA... | reverse complement strand
ACAAGACAGACAATGCATAAAAAGATAATTAAGAAGGTCATTCGGTGATTATATTTTCTCTAAAGAGGAAAATTTATGGTGAAAAATTGATTTATAGAATAGGTAAATTCCGTTTGTTTTCTTTCGATCACACCTTTGGCAATTTGTACCCGTTGTGATATTCTTTCATCATATATTGTTTATTAATGTTATTATCAGTGAAGGCATTGGTACTTTGGTTCCATTCTAATTTTTTACCACTTTTAAAAGCTATATTTCCCATTTGTGCTACAGTTGCTACGTGTGCGCCTGCCTGTATCGGGCAGTGAAGATCTTCCATTTTTCGTGATTTAACCACATTTACAAAATTTTGCATATGCAGATCGAGACCGTTATCAGAAGATTTTACAAACGGTTTAGCTACCTTATGCTGGCTTTGTTTTTCCTCGATTACTTCCCATCCGCCACGATTTAAAATCAACGTACCATTATTGCCAATGTATGCAATGCCATGATCTCTGTCGTATGAACCATTGTCTATTCCCATAGCTGAGTCCCAAACCATATTAAAGCCATCAAACTCATAAAGTGTGGTAAGTGTATCAGGTGTTTCTTCATATAAGTCCGGATAAGCAAAACGGCCACCCAATGCAGAAACAGATTTAGGTATAGGTGACTTCATTCCTAACAAGCCATAGTCTAACAAATGCACTCCCCAGTCAGTCATAAGCCCCCCCGCATAATCCCAGAACCAACGGAAATTGAAATGAAAGCGGCTTGCATTGAAAGGACGTTTAATAGCCGGACCTAACCATGTATTATAATCTACACCCGGAGGAGGCGGTGTATCAGCAACAACAGGGCCCGGCTTCATCCGCCCCTGGTAGCACCAAACTTTTACTGTGCGGATATTGCCTAACTGCCCGCTTTGCACAAAATCAACAGCATCTTTAAAATGTTGCTGGCTGCGCTGCCATTGTCCAGCCTGTACTACTTTATTATAATATTGCTGCGCAGCTACCATCGCATGACATTCACCTATTGAGTTACCTACAGGCTTTTCAACATATACATCTTTTCCTGCTGCACATGCGTCCATCATAATTAATGCATGCCAGTGATCGGGAGTGCCAATTATAACAGCATCAATATCTTTCTGATTAAGCAACTGACGATAATCCGTATATGTTTTTACTTTAGAAGCATCAACATTCATTTTGCTTAAATCTGCCAGGCGTTTTACAATTACATTTTTGTCTATGTCACATACAGCTGCAAGGTTTACCCCCGGTATCTTTAAAGCAGCAGTTACATCAGCCCAGCCCATTCCGTTTATGCCAATCGCACCTATATTTAATTGATCGCTTGGCGCTATGCGTTTTTTATACAGGGCAAAGGCATTGTTGTTTACAGCAGAGGCTAATAAACCACCACCTAACATAGTGGCAGAATTTTGTAAAAAATTTCTACGTGTTGTCATTGATTTGTTTTATCCATATGAAAGCAAGTGTGAAAATTACTGAATTTTGAAGAATTTGTGCATATTTTATTGGTTTCTTTTTTTATTATAGTTTATATTTTATTTAAATAAATATCTTTTGTTTTTTATAAAGAAAAAACAAAAAGTTAGCGATGATTATCAGACTTAAGTATTTGTAAAAGTTTATTATTTTATAAACAAGACTCTAATAACTGTTGCAGTGAAAAAATATTTGCCAAAAATTGTATCAGATGGATGTAAGCTTATAACTAAACTTTTTTTGTTTTAATAAAAAAGCCGCCAAAAAATTGCTTTTGAGGCGGCATGTAAGAAAATGTAATTTTTATAATTGATTTAAAGGATCCCCGGGATCTTTTGTTTTATTTAATAATCCTTTTTGAATAAGGCTATTCTTTCGGCTGTAGCCAAAATATATAATAAACCCGATTAATAACCAGCCAATTAAACGTGCCCAGTTTGTCCAGCCTAAACCAAAGATCATAGCACTGCAAACAATGATACCAAGAATAGGTACCAGCGGAACAAGCGGTGTTGTAAACTGCCTTTTTATTTCAGGATTCTTTACTCGAAGGATCCATACACCTGCACATACAAGAATGAAGGCGAATAAAGTACCAATGCTCGTCATATCACCAACTATATCTCCCGGAACAAATGCCGCAAATAAACCTACCAGCACAAAAAATATCCAGTTCGACTTATAAGGTGTTCTGTATTTAGGATGAACATTGGAAAATATTTTAGGCACCAGGCCATCACGGCTCATGGAGTAAAAAACTCTTGATTGCCCCATCAGCATTACCAGTATAACAGAAGAAAAACCTGCAAGAATGGCTACGGTAACGAGGTTGGCTAACCAGTCGTAACCATGCATATAAGTTTTAATAGCATAAGCTACAGAGGCTTCTTTTCCTGCAGTTCTAAAATCCTGTACACTTGCAACGCCGGTAAGCACATGGGCAAAAAGTATATATAAAACTGTACATACTGCCAACGAACCTAAAATGCCTATAGGCATATCTTTTTTGGGATTTTTGGCTTCCTGGGCTGCGGTAGAAACAGCATCAAAACCAATAAAGGCAAAAAATACCACACCTGCTGCCCCCAGTATTCCCATTATGCCTCCAAAGTTGTGCGACACTCCCTGGTCATCTGTATAAGTAGAAGGATCCGGAATGTATTGGGCATGATTTACAGGATTTATATAAGACCATCCTAATATAATAAACACGATAACTATCGCTACTTTAGTAATAACAATAATGCCATTTACAAAAGCTGATTCTTTTGTGCCTCTTATTAATAACAAAGTCAGCAGAAAAATAATAAATAAAGCAGGTATGTTCATTATTCCATGAACTCCTGTGCCTGAAACTTCAAAAGGTGAATGTGACCATTCATACGGTATTCGTGCTCCGAATATTTCAAGAAACTTATTAAAATATTCACTCCATGCTATACCTACAGTAGCGGCGCCTACGGCGTATTCGAGCACAAGGTCCCAACCGATTATCCACGCAATAAATTCTCCCATTGTGGCATAAGAATAAGTATAAGCGCTGCCTGCAATGGGTATCATAGATGCAAATTCTGCATAGCACAAACCGGCAAAGGCACAACCAACTGCTGCAATGATAAAGCCGATTGTAACTGATGGTCCTGCATTATTAGCTGCGGCAGCGGCTGTACGCACAAAAAGTCCTGCTCCTATGATTGCTCCCACGCCTAATGCAATTAGATTGCCTGCTCCTAAGGTCCGCTTCAATCCTTTTTCTGTATCATCTGCTTCTGCTATTAATTTTTGAATGGGTTTTTTAGCAAATAAGTTCATAAGTTAATTTGTTAAATATGAGTTTTCAGCCGGAAAAATAACGATTTATTTACAATAAGATATATCTTTTATTAACTTATGCTTTCTGCATTAAAGTGTTTTTAGGTTTAAATACTATATTGCACCAATAATGACTATTGATTATAATGAGTAACATTCAACCGCATCCAAAAAACCGTCTTACTCTTTATATTCTTATTGCTATGGCGCTAGGTGTTATTACCGGTTATCTTATCAACCGTTTTTATCCTGCAGGCACAAGAGTTACTTTTTCTAATAATATTAAACTGCTTACAACTGTTTTTTTGCGGTTGGTACAAATGATCATTGCTCCACTGGTATTCTCTACATTGGTGGTAGGTATTGCAAAGCTGGGAGATTTAAAAACCGTGGGAAGAGTGGGTGGAAAATCATTGCTTTGGTTTGTATCAGCATCTGTAGCTTCTCTCTTGCTTGGAATGATGCTTGTTAATTTTTTTAAACCTGGTTCAGGCATTCACCTTAGTTCAAACAACACCGCCGCAGCCAAAGACCTGATAGGAAAAACAGAGGAATTTTCTTTGCAAAAATTTGTAGAACATGTATTTCCAAAAAGTGTCTTTGAGGCAATGGCCTCTAACGAAATACTGCAACTCGTTATCTTTAGTATTTTTTTCGGAGTAGCTACAGCAGCTATAGGGGAGTATGGAAAAATTGTAATCAAAGCTTTAGATGCAGTGGCACATATAATTCTTAAAATGGTAACTTATGTTATGAACTTTGCGCCTATTGGTGTATTTGGTGCCATATCTGCAGTAATAGCAACCAATGGTCTGGAAATATTTCGCTTTTATGGCTATTACTTTGGAGAATTTATTTTAGGAATCATGCTGCTATGGATGGTATTATTAGCTGTAGGTTTTATTGTATTAGGCAAAAGACTGCCTTTTTTGCTTAAAAGAATATCTGGTCCTTTATTAATTGCCTTTAGCACTACCAGCAGTGAAGCAGTATTTCCTAAACTGACCGAGGAGCTTGAGCGGTTTGGATGTAAAGATAAAATTGTTGCATTTGTACTTCCGCTTGGTTATTCATTCAACCTTGATGGCAGCATGATGTATATGACCTTTGCAAGTATTGCTATTGCGCAGGCTTATGGTGTTCATCTTGATTTTGGTACACAAATTACAATGCTGCTTGTTTTAATGCTTACAAGCAAAGGTATAGCAGGGGTACCACGCGCATCTCTTGTTGTTGTTACCGCTACACTTGCTATGTTTAAAATTCCGGCTGAAGGAATTGCCTTAATATTGCCTATAGATCACTTTTGCGATATGTTTCGCACTGGTACCAACGTTTTAGGAAATGCACTGGCAACTACAGTAGTAAGCAAATGGGAAAATTCATTAGAAAATAATTAGTTATCATTTATGATTCAGATTCTTGCCATACATTTTAAAGATCTTCTTAATCCTGAGTTTTATATAGAACATGGGGGACTTTGGATATTGCTGTTTATTGTTTTTGCCGAAACAGGTTTACTTGCCGGATTTTTTTTGCCAGGCGATAGTTTGCTGTTTGTCGCAGGTATCTATAGCGATAGACTGGGCAATGAAGTTGTGCCTGGTGGAAATGAATTTACGCATCTTCTTATATTAATGATACTTATATCACTTGCCGGTATTATAGGTAATTATGTAGGCTTTTTGTTTGGAAAAAAAAGCGGGCCCTTTTTATACCATCGCAAAGACTCGTTTTTCTTCAAACGAAAGTATCTTAACCAGGCCCATGAGTTTTATGAAAAGCATGGTGGAACTGCAATTATCTTCGCAAGATTTTTACCTATTATCCGCACTTTTGCTCCTATAATTGCCGGAATTGTCGACATGAATAAGAAGAAGTTTACTTATTATAATATTGTTGGCTGTGTTGCATGGGTTTCTGCTATGCTGTTAGGTGGTCATTTCTTGCAGAAATTTGTATTAAAACAATTCGGATTCGATCTCAAGCAACATCTGGAAGTAATTGTTTTAGGTATAGTGCTTGTGACAACACTTCCTGTTTTGATTAAATTATTTTCAAGATCGGTTACTAAGACAAGTAAATAAAATAAGGTTTTTAGTTCTGTAATCATATTCTTTGGCAACTATTGCCAACCGAAGGGTTCAGAATAGTTATTGTAATGATAATAGCATGGATAGCAGCATATTTTACAAATGAAACGTCTACCAAAGATCTGATGTATATAGAAGCTACGTGACAAATAAAGAGGGAATAGCAAGTAACAATAAAATTTAATGAAATTTCTAATTATCCGGTTTTCTTCTATTGGTGATATTGTTTTAACTACGCCGGTTATACGTTGTTTAAAAAAGCAGGTTGCAGGTGCAGAAGTGCATTATTTAACCAAAAGTAACTTTAAGGGAATAATTGAAAAAAATCCTTTTATAGATAAAATTCATTTATTAGATAATAATCTTACAAATCTAACGGAAGATTTAAAGAAGGAAAACTTTGATTACATTATTGATCTTCATCACAATCTTCGAACGCTGAAAGTAAAAAGAGCTTTAAAAAAAATTCCTTCTTATTCTTTTAAAAAATTAAATATAGAAAAATGGCTGTTAACTGCATTGAAGATTAATGTATTGCCAAAGGTGCATATAATAGACAGATATCTTGATACTGTTAAAAGCTTTGGTGTTACCAATGATGGCAAAGGATTAGATTATTTTATTCCTGAAAAAGATGTAGTTCCTGATAATGATATACCTGCTGCCCAGTCGTTGGGTTATATTGGTATTGTTATCGGTGCGGCTCTAAGCACCAAAAAACTTCCGGTACATAAATTAAAAGAATTATGTGCAAAAATTAATCATCCGGTTATTTTACTGGGAGGCCCGGAAGATCGAAAAGCAGGTGATGAAATTGCCTCTGTTGACCCTGTAAAAATATATAACTCCTGTGGTAAATTTACCCTTAATGAAAGTGCAGACCTCGTTCGCCGGGCAAAACTGATCATTACACATGATACTGGTTTGATGCATATTGCTGCAGCCTTTAAAAAAACAATAATCAGTATCTGGGGAAACACGGTTCCTTCCTTTGGTATGACACCTTACGTTGGCAGTACAATGGTAGCAAATAGTTTATTTGAAATTAATAATTTATGGTGCCGACCATGCAGTAAAATTGGATATAATAAATGTCCTTTAGGTCATTTTAAATGTATGGAAAAGCATGATATTGAAGAAGTTGCCAAAACTGCAGAGGAAGTATTACATAATTTATCCAAAGGAAGAATCCTATTTTTGTAAGCAATACTATTCAGATTTATCCGTTTATTGTTTTTCTACAGTAAACAATTGCATGAAAATTCTTGTACTTTCTTCACTGATCTTATTTGGAACTTTTTCCACTTCTATAGGGCAGACACCAGGAGTCCAATGGGAAAAAAAACTAAATAACTTTTTACTGAATAGTAATCTCAACATAATTTATGGAATGACCAAAGTGAAAAGTGGTGGATTTGTTTTCGTCGGCACTGATACTATATTTGGGTTAGATTCATCAAGATTCTTAAATAAAGACCTTGGCGGCAGACCTTATATAACAAGGACTGATAATGCAGGAAATATCATTTGGAGCACAAATTTGCCATCTTACATATATGGAGGCTTTTATAACTGTGTAATTCAATCTGGGTATGACGAGTTTATAGCAGCTGGTTTAATTGCTAAAGATCTACAGGAACAACTTACTGTTTCCAAATATAAAAGTGATGGAGCTTTGGTCTGGAACAAAAATTTCGGCGGATCTTCTTATGATGGTGCACACGATGTTATACATACAAATGACGGAAATTATGTTGTCGCCGGTTATACTTATTCAAATGATTTCGACGTATCAGGTAATCACGGTAAGGCAGATTTCTGGCTAATAAAAATAGATACTACAGGAAATTTACTATGGCAAAAATGCTTCGGTGGTTCAGGTGATGATAAAGCTTATGGGATACAGCAGACATTTGATGGAGGATACATTGTTGCAGGAACATCTAATTCTTCTGATGGAAATTTAACTGCAAATAAAGGAGGAGCTATGGATGGATGGGTAATAAAACTTGACCAAAACGGAAATTTACAATGGCAAAAGTGTTTTGGGGGAACTTCTGAAGATGCTTTTAAATCTGTTTTACAAAAAGACGACGGCAGTTTTATTCTTACGGGCTATACTTATTCTAATGATAAAGATGTAACTGGAAATCGTGGCTATGAGGATGTATGGATAGTAAAAATAGATGCTTCCGGAAGTATTTTATGGCAAAGATGCGTTGGAGGTACAAATAAAGACCAGGGATCGGCAATAGAGAAAACAATTGATGGAGCATATCTAATTTCAGGGCATACATTTTCCAATGATGGTGATGTAACCAATCTAAATGGAGGATCAGATGCGTTGTTAATAAAAATTGATGATGATGGAAATGTGATTTGGACAAAAACAGTAGGAGGGGATAAGTACGAGTATGGGTCATCAATAAAAGCAATGTCTGAAAATGAGTTTTTTTTAGCCGGATATAGAGATAAGGGTGACCCTTATTTGCCCGCCGCTACGGATGGATATTTGTTTAAATTAGGTAATACGAATACAATAAAAGGAACTGTATTTTTAGATTACAATAAAAATGAAACTAAAGAATCAGGTGAGCCATTTGTAAGTAATATAATTGTGAAGAGTGAAAAATCAGGTTATTCGAGGTCATCAATTCCGTCAAAAGGTTCTTTTGCCATAGAGGTCGATACAGGAACTTATAAAACGACTGCTGTATATAATAATCCTTATTATACCGTTTTACCTGCAGCAGCTACTTCTACCTTCTCTTCCTATTTCAATTCAGACTCGATTGGTTTTGCTGTACAGCAGATACCAAACAAAAGAGATTTATCAATAAATTTAACTGAATTAATGCCAGCTCGTCCTGGATTTCAAACAAGCTATAAAATCTTTTACAAAAATCAGGGAACTGATACTGTTGCAAATGGGACAATTCAATTGGTAAAAAGCAATAAGCTTTCAATAGTATCATCTTCTCCTGCATACAGTTCTATAAGCGGCGATACTTTAAAGTGGAATTATGAAAACCTAAAGCCCGAAAATGCTGCAAGTATCACCATAGACCTTACAGTTGATGCCCCACCTTTAGTCGGTCTGGGGGATATGCTTACATCGCTTGCAACAATTTCTCCCGTAGCTAAAGATGAAACTCCTTCTGATGATACTTCAAAACTAGTTCAAAGAGTTATTGGTTCCTTTGATCCTAATGACAAAACAGAAAAAAACGGAGGAACTATTACACCTGCACAGGTTAGAAATGGCGATTACTTACTGTACACTGTTCGTTTTCAAAATACAGGAACCGATACCGCTTTTAATATTGCAATAAGAGATACTCTCTCCGGCAAGGTTGACTGGAGTACCATTGAAATAGTAAGCTCAAGTCATAATTACCAGCTTTCTATTAAAGAAGGCAATAAGCTAACCTGGTCTTTTAATAACATAAATCTGCCGGATAGTAATGTAAATGAAGCAGGAAGCCATGGTTATGTTGTCTACCGCATTAAACCCATAGCTTCTTTATTGCCTGGGGATACTATAAATAATACAGCAAGCATTTATTTTGATTTCAATCTTCCTGTACAAACTAATACTGAACAGACGGTTGTTCAAAGTGTTTTATTGCCCGTAAAGCTTACTGGTTTTGCGGCTGCAAGAAATGGAAAACAAAATGAGATAGAATGGAATATTTCAAAGGAGTTAAACCTTGCAGAATTTGACGTAGAAAGAAGTAACACAGGAAGATACTTTACAAAAATTGGTAACATAAAAGCAACAAATACAAGTAAATATCATCTAACTGATTTTTATCCTGTCAGAGCTATTAATTTCTATCGTTTAAAAATGGTATATAAAGATGGCGCAACCGAATATAGCACCATAAAAAGTGTGAATAATAGCGGAAGCTTTGATATAAGTATTTATCCAAACCCGGTAAAAAATAATTTAGCTATCAGGACTAACAGTGAAAAGAAAACAGACATTTTAATGAAAATAACAGGAATGGATGGAAAAGTTATTCAATCTATGAAATATAGTGCTCCTTCCGGTTTTATAATTAAAAACATAAACGTGAACAGTCTAAGTAAAGGCACTTATTTTCTTCTTCTTTCGTCAGAAAATGAACAGGCAGGAATAAAGTTTGAAAAGCAATAGTTTTTCAAACAGTTGTAATTAAGCCTTATATTATAATTACAAGAGGTTGATGAACGTTTAACAGCCTCTTATTTTTTAGACTTGTTATTCAACCCAAGGCAGATGCTTTATTTTTTGTAAAAACTCATCCCTGGCAATCATCTTTGCGCCAAGACTTTCAAGATGTTCGGTATACACCTGGCAGTCTATCAGTTCTACTCCTTCCTTTATAAGGCTGTCTACATATTGTATAAAAGCATATTTACTTGCGTTGCTTACATGGCTAAACATACTTTCACCAAAAAAAATGTTGGCTATTCGCACTCCATATAATCCACCTGCCAATTCGTTATTTAACCATACTTCGGCACTGTGGGCATAGCCAAGCTGATGCAATTCTGTATATGCCTTTTCTACATCATTTGTTATCCAGGTTCCGTCCTGGGCAACGCGTTCTTTTTCTTTGCATGCTTTAATAACCTGTGGAAATGCTTTATTTATTGTAAATTCAAATGTATTTCGTTTTAACAGCGTTTTCATGCTTTTGCTTACTTTCAATTCAGCTGGAAATAATACAAATCTCGGGTCAGGACACCACCACATTGGTACATTTCCGTCAAACCAGGGAAAAATGCCTTGCTGGTAAGCTAACATTAATCTGTCAACAGATAAATCTCCTCCGATAGCAAGTAAACCATCAGGCAACGCTTCTGTTACGCGCGGGAACCAAAGCTTTTTATCAAGTACATGTAAGGGCATTTTTTGGCGAAATAGAGCGTTTTATTACCATTTAAAAACCTGCAGGCTATGCCATTACTTCTAATGTTGCCCCAATGCCACGCTCTGTTATAGCATCACATTGAGGTTTTAATTCATCATAACTTCCGTTCTTTACAGCATATTTACCCCTTGTATGAATCAATAGCGCACATTGCTCGGCCTGTTCTTCTGTATGTGAACAAATTTCAATCAGGGTTTCTATTACCCATTCAAAAGTATTTACCTCATCATTCCAAACAATGACCTGATATGATTTTTCAAAGTCTGTCAGTACATCAGTCCGGGTTTCTTCCAACGTTTCTGTTTCTGAGAGCATATCTTCTTTTTTTGGCAAAGTTATTCGTAATACTTTTATTAAATCCGGCATGATTTTATAAATTTTTGTCTGGTAGATTTATTTAAACATATTATATGGGATTGTTTAACAGGACTGAAAAAAATGAAGGAATTATAAAACAAGAGACTGAAGTACCTGTTATTAAAATTGACAGTATTTATCGGGGATTAGATTACCTGGTAGAGTTGGTAAAGCAAATACGTCCTGCAAAGTATTCAAATTATAAAGAAGCAGAGCTGAAATTTAAGGCCCTTTTTTACCAGTTGCAAAACGATAAAAAAGCATTGTTTTCATTGCGCAAAGCGCTGTTGTCGCAATTTCTAAACAGTAATTTTGTTCCGGCACTTACTGAAAGCGGTCTTGTCTCATCAAGAGGTTTTTTGCAGGAATTGATTACGAAGATTAAACATCGCATATTGCCTCCGCTGCTCGGAGAAAACAATTTTTTATATGTAATTAACCACGTTTTCTACAAAAAACAGGATATCAAATGGGTTCAGAAAATTGACCGGCAATTGTGGATTAATTTGTTTAAATTATTAGGCATTCAGGTAAATGTAACTAACGGAAACCTGCTGCTGCAACTAAACCAGGCTCTATATATCTTAAGTCAGCGAACAGTTACACTTGGCCTGGAAAAGGAAATAACTAAAAATACTGAAACTTCCCATTACGAAGAATATTCATTTTTTCTGCTAGATCGGGCTGTACAGAATTATTTGCAATTATATCAAAGCAAAGCAATTCTGCAACAGCGTACAAATGCTATTGTAAAAATAGTGAATGCAACACAAAAGTGTGAACAAGTTATAAGCCAGATAAGTGAGCAGCGAAGAAAAAAAGGAACAAGCCTGTCACAAACGTATATTTTGCTTAGAATTGAGCAAAATCTTAAAAGATTGTTGCTGATAACAGATGCGCTTGATAGTGATAATAACTTTAATGCAGATAGATTTCTCGATTATTTTATAAGAGTTATCTCTTTTGAGAAGAAAAAATATAGTATACGTGAATTTTTAAGTGCAAATCTTGCTTTTCTTGCCTATAAAATAACTGAACACGGAGGTACCAGAGGTGTAAAATATATTACCGCTACCCGTAAAGACTATTGGTCTATGATAAAGTCTGCTATGGGTGGAGGTTTTATTGTTTCGTTTACTGCGTTAATAAAAAACCTCATTACAAAAGTTCCGATGCCTCCTTTTTGGCTGGGCTTTTCGTACAGTATCAATTACGCCCTGGGGTTTCAGGTGATGCATGAGACGCATACCACGCTTGCAACAAAGCAACCTGCCTTTACAGCTTCTGCACTTGCAGGCTCTCTTGATTATTTTAAAGAATACCGCAAGCCGGATATGTATGCACTTGCTATTACTATTGCCCGTACCTCGCGCAGCCAGCTTGCATCTTTTTTTGGTAATCTTATTATCGTTTTTCCGTTAGCGTACGGACTTGCTGCATTATATCATTATATAACCGGACATTATTTACTTGATAGTAAAGCCGCACTTCATATGCTAAAAGAACAACATCCATATTTGAGTTTTTCTATTATGTATGCATGTTTTACAGGTTTCTTTTTATTCGTTAGCGGATTAATAGCAGGTTATGTTGAAAACGGAATCAATTACGGCAGGGTAAGAGAGCGCCTTAAAAATCATCCAGTCTTTAAAAATACTTTGCCACCTAAAAAGCTGGAGAAAGTAACTAAATATGTTGAAGATAATATGGGCCCCTTGATTGGCAACATATCTCTTGGATTTTTTCTTGGAATGGCCAGTTTTTTCGGACATATTTTTGGTATTCCCTTCGATATAAGGCATATAACAATTGCCTCAGGAAATACAGCAATAGCATACTATACTACCGGCAACACCCCCGGAATTGCTTTTTTGCTTACAGTTTTTGCAGGGGTTCTTCTTATAGGATTGTTTAATTTTGCAGTTAGTTTTGCCCTGGCTTTTTTTGTAGCTGTAAAGAGTCGTGGTGTTCGTTTACGTGACTATCCTGAGCTGCTGACAGTAGTTGGAAAGTTTTTTGTAAAATACCCTGTAGACTTCTTTTTTCCGCCAAAACAACCAAGAGAGATTGATGAGGTAAAAAGAAAATTCAGATTTAGACTATTGCGAAAATAACTTTATGTTTAATGCTTTTGTTGCAACCGTTACCTTTACCTGTTAATCAAATTTTATGAATAAAAGTTTGTCCTCTCTACTATTAACAATCAGGCCGGCAACAGTTGAGGATATTCCGATAATTCAAGATATTGTAAGAGAAACCTGGCCCGTAACCTATACAAGCATTATTGGCAAAGATCAGGTTGACTACATGATTCAGCAGTTTTACAGCGATTCTTCACTCAACCATCAAATGGAAGATAACCACTGTTTTTTCCTTGCATTAAAACAATATGTACCTGTAGGCTTTGCTTCTTTTTCTCCCGTTTCTGATAGTATATACAAACTTCAAAAACTATATGTACTGTCAGGTGAACAGAAAACCGGAGCAGGTAAAGCACTGCTGCAAACCGTTGAGGAAGCGACAAAAAGTATAGGTGCAGCAAAACTGCAGTTAAATGTAAACCGGAAAAATATGGCAAAATCTTTTTATGAAAAAAACGGATTTGTTATTATTAAAGAAACAGATATTGATATAGGTAATGGATATTTTATGAATGATTATATCATGCAGAAAAATTTGTAAAAAAAGTTACTTTTTAAACATGCATCGAAATGATACTAAAAGTCTTATCTTTTATAATTGGCTATTATTTATGTAATGTGCGAGTAGTATAACGGATAATAAAAGAAGCTTTTATGGAAATTGTATAAAGAAGCATCTTATAAAAAACTTTTTAGTATGAAAATAATACAAAATGCTGCAATTGGTATATGCCTGTTAACATCGGTTGCAGTTCATGCACAAACAGATGATACAACAACAAAATTTACTCCCCCGGTAATTGTAAAAGAACCTGCTTCAAAAGGAGAAAAAAAGAAAAAAGAATACAAATCAAAACAATGGAAACAAGGAATGGAGGGGATAACTGACACAACTAGCGGAACCACAGTTGGACCTAAATCTCAGATGCAAAAAAAGACAAGTAAAGTACCTGCACCTCCACCACCGCCGCCGCCTCCGCCTGCTGAACCAGCACCTCCGTCTAAAGAGCAATAATTATAGTACCCGGGCTTTTTTATAGATAAATTGTTTTACGCAAAGAAGAAAAAAAAGTATTGAAATTGTATATTTTTTCGATTTACCCAAGCTTACTTCTTTGCGTAAAACCTATTCTAAGCCGAATTTCTTCCAGCGTTAATAATACCAAATGAGCAGCGCATAACCAGTTTCTGGTAAATCTCCTTTTCTTCCTCGCTTGCGTTATTCTCATCCAGATCGCGGATTTTGGCCATTGCATATTGCTGGATGGTTAAAAGTGGCAGTACAATTTTTTCACGCATTTGTATAGAAAGTGATTCTACAGGATAGTCACCCATTAATTCATCTTTTCCTGAAATCTCTAAAATGTACTTTTTGGTCAATTCAAATTCATTATAAATCAGGTTCCACATTTCTCCGTATTGCGGATCGTTTGAAAGATAGGCTGTTAATGGAAAAAAGCATTTTTTCATCGACATTTCACAATTATCTATCAAAGTTTTAAAGAATAACGAATTTTTATATAAATCCTTTACTTCATTCAATCTTCCCTTTTGATCAAGCGCTTGCATTGCAATGCCGACTCCGTAGTAACCTGTCAGGTTTTGCTTTAACTGGCTCCATGAACCTACAAATGGTATGGCACGGAGATCATTAATTGTTAACCTTGCAGAACTTCCGCGCTTAGATGGACGGCTGCCAATATTAGTCTCACTGTAAAATTTAAGCGGGCTGATATTAGAAAGATAATTCATAAACTCAGGATGGTTTTTTAAGTCTACATAAGCTTTTAAACTTTCTGTTGACAAATCGTCCATTAGCTGCTCTTCAGCATCAGTAAGTGTTTTTTCTTTCACAGAAAAAAGTTCGTTACTGATACCCGCGTTTAACAATTGTTCTATATTAAACCGGGCTGATTCTATGCTGCCGTAGCTTGAGCTAATAGTTTGCCCCTGTATGGTCAGTTGTATCTCTTTGTTAGATATTTCTTTA
>Ga0210040_10006301_pt1 | contig 14813 bp, 14 predicted proteins | sample CryGeyCG12114_NA_FD_185462 | JGI IMG/M metagenome (GOLD analysis project Ga0210040, IMG submission 185462) | Groundwater microbial communities from aquifer - Crystal Geyser CG19_WC_8/21/14_NA (SPAdes) (version 2) | ecosystem: Environmental > Aquatic > Deep subsurface > Groundwater | place: USA... | reverse complement strand
TTCGAGCGCCGGCGCTCGCGGGGGCGGCGACGGACCCGTCTCCCCCACGCCCGAGCTGACCCGCGACCAGCGTCGTGCCGAGGACCACCAGCCCGATCAGGAGCGCAGCCGCAGCGGCCCACCGCCCGCGATGGCGGCGACCGGCAGGACGCTCCCGAGGCTGCGGCTGCAGGCCGGGCGGAGGCGCCGCGTCAGGTGGGACCGCGGCAGCCGCGGCCACCACGGGCACAGCGACGACGGGAGACACCGGAGCAACCCGCGTGGGCCCGTCGGTGCTGCGGACCTGGGTCGTCCCGGTGGCGTCCGGGGAGGTCGCAGGGCTGGACCTCGTGACCGCCGGCAGCGGGAGCGTCGGAGCCGGCACCCCGGCGCCGGACTCGACCGCCGCGAGCCGCGCCGCGGCCTCCTTCATCGTCGGACGGGACCTGGGGTCGGGCCTCAGCATCTCCATCAGCAGGGGGGCGAGCGCACCGGCCCGCTGCGGCGGGGCGAACTCACCGGAGGCCACCTTGTAGAGCAGCGCGATCGAGTTGGAGTCGGTGCCGAAGGGCGGGCCGCCCTCCAGACAGGCGTAGAGGGTGGCGCCCAGGGAGAAGACGTCGGAGGCGAAGCTCGACTCCGCGCCGCGGGCGACCTCCGGCGCGAGGTAGGCCGGGGTGCCGTGGACCAGCCCGGTCGAGGTGAGCGTGGCGTCACCGAGCGCGTGCGAGATCCCGAAGTCGCTGATCAGCGCCGTGCCGTCGTCGGTCACGAGGATGTTGCCCGGCTTGACGTCGCGGTGCACGATGTCGAGCCGGTGGGCGGCGGCCAGCGCGGAGGCCACCTCGGCGCCGACCCTGGCCGTCTCGTGCACGCCCAGCGGCCCACCCTCGCGCAGCATGGCCGACAGCGGCACCGACGGCAGGAACTGCATGACCAGGCAGGGCTGGCCCGCGTGCTCGACGACGTCGAAGACGGGGACGGCGTTGCGGTGGTGCAGCCGAGCGGTGATCCGAGCCTCGCGCATCGCCCGGTTCTTCGCGAGCTCGGCCTCCTCGGGGGCCAGCCCCAGCTGGGGCCTGAGCTCCTTGACCGCGACGGGACGCTCGAGCCGTTCGTCCCACGCCTCCCAGACGACACCCATCCCCCCGCGGCCGACCTCGCGCACGAGCCGGTAGCGGCCGGCCAGGAGCGCGTGCTGCTCAGCCACCCGCTCCCCCTCCGTCACCCGTCAGCAAAGGGCCGAGCCTAGAGCACGAGCGGACGACGAGGGGCGGCTCGAGCCTTGGCGAGGGGGCGACCCGAGCCTCTGGTCCCGGACCGCCACGGGTTCGAGAGCCCTCGCTCGCACCGCATGGACGGGCACGCAGGCAGCGTCAGCGAGGGGCGGGAGCCGGCTCGAGGAGCCGCTCGAGCAGCACGATGCCTCCGTGGATGTCGACCCCGGGGTCGAGCAGCCACTGCGTGGAGAGTCCGTCGAGGGTCGCGATGAGAAGCGCGGCGGCGGCCTCGAGGGGGATGTCGGCCCGCACGACGCCTGCCTCACGAGCGAGGAGGAGGGTGCTCAGCGCTTCTGCTCGCAGAGACGCGTAGCGCGTCCGGAAGAAGTCGCGCGAGCGCTCGTTGCCCAGCTCCAGCGCACGCGCCACCATGCTGTGCCGCAGCGCCATCAGACCCGGGACCGTGGACCGGTAGTCGTCGAGGCTCTCGGCCAGCCCGAGGCGGCTGTCGTCGCGCCCACGGGCCTCGGCGATCGCCTGACGGTCCTTCTCGCGGAGCACCTCGAGGAAGAGCTCCTCGCGGGTGGCGAAGTAGCGGCGCAGAGCTGCGTGACTCACCCCGATCGCCTCGCCGACGGCCCGCAGGCTGGCTCCCTCGAAGCCGACCTCCGCGAACACCTCGATCGCCCGGTCGAGGATCTCCTGCCGCCGCTTCACGCCCTTGGGGTAGCGCCCGCGGGACCCGGGTCCGGTCGCCCGCTCAGCGGGGGGAGCAGTCTCGCTCGACATGCACGCATCATGAACGCTCCCGGGCCGACTGCCAAGCTCCGAGCACCGAAAAGCCCCACGTGGAACTTCTGGGCTACCCTGGTGGGCGTACGCGAGACAGCACGCCTCGCCCCTGGGAACGGATCCTTCATGACCACGCTCGACACGCGCCGGACCTCCCTGCCCCTCACGGTCGCCCTGCGCAGGCTCTACCTCGTCCGCTTCGGCTTCGCCGTCGTCTGGGCCCTGGTCCTGGTGCTGTTCGCGGCCACGCTCGGTCCGCTGAGCGTCGCCCTGCTCCTGCTCTACCCCGCGTTCGACCTCGTGGCCGCCGTCGTCGACCACCGCGCCTCCCGGTCCACGGGGTTGGCGCCGGCGCTCGTCGTGAACATGGCGCTGAGCCTGCTCGCGGTAGTCGGCCTCGCGCTCGCCGTCACCTCCGGCGTGCGGTCGGTGCTCGTCGTCTGGGGTGCCTGGGCAGTCACGGCCGGGCTCGTACAGCTCGTCGTCGCCGTCCGCAGACGCGCGCTCGGCGGGCAGCTCTTCATGATCCTGAGCGGCGGCATCTCCGTCCTCGCCGGCGCCGCCTTCATCGTCCAGTCCGCCAGCCCGACCGCGTCTCTCACGAGCCTCGGCGGGTACGCCGGGCTCGGTGGCCTGTTCTTCCTGCTCTCCGCCCTGCGCCTGCAGCGGCGTGCGCCGGTCGACGGACGCTGAGTCTCACCGGACGGACGAGTCGCCACCCCGGCCATCGGTCGCCAGGGCCCGCTGCGGACGGCGCACGGAGGAGCTCTCGACAGGTCCGGGTGGTGCTCGGGCTCCGCTGACGACGCCGCGAGAACGTCCGGGGCGCACGTCGTCTACGGTGGCCGCCTCCGCACAGGCAGGAGCGCGGGATGGTCAGACAGGTCGGGCGCTGGCTGCGGTCGCAGCTGAGGACGCTGCTCTGGTGGGTGTGGCCGAGCTCGCCCACCTCCTGGTCCGAGCTCCCGGACCGGCTCGCCCCGGCCGCCATCCAGGTGACCCGGCTCACGGTCGCCGCCATGGTGGCGTACGTGGTCGCGGGACGGCTCATCCCCGCCGGGGCGGTCGACCTGACCGCCCCGCTGACGGCGCTGCTCGTCGTGCAGGCCTCCACGGTCGGCACCCTGCGGATGGGCCTGGTCCGGGTCGGCGCCGTGCTCACCGGCGTGGTGGTCGCGGTCAGCGTGGCCGCCGCCATCGGGCTGACCTGGTGGAGCCTGGGCGTGGTCATCGCCGCGTCCCTCCTGCTGGCCAAGGTGCTGCGGCTCGCCGAGCAGTCGCTCGAGGCACCGATCAGCGCGATGCTCATCCTGGCGGTCTCCGACCCCGAGCTCGGGGCCGAGGTGCGGATCGGTCTCACCCTCGTCGGCACCGTGGTCGGGGTCGCGTTCAGCCTCGTCGCCCCCGTCGCCATCCCGAACGCGCGGGCCGCCGAGGCCGTTCGCCGCGTCGCCCGCTCCCAGGCCGCGCTGCTCAACGAGGTCGCGCTCGCGCTCGGCGGCCGGGCCCCGCAGACCGAGGAGGTCGCGGCCTGGTTCGACTGGGGCGAGGACATCGACCGAGAGCTCACCGACGCGTCCGCGGCCGTACGGGTCGCCGAGGAGAGCCGCACCCTGAACGCCCGCGCGCTCACCACGGCCAAGCTCCACCACCGGCTCCGCTCCGCGGTGGAACGGCTCGACCGCTGCCTGAGTGCTGAGCAGACGCTGCTCGGGGCGGTCGCCGGTGCGCCGGTCGTCCCCGCGGGCGCCGAGGACCGGGAGGGCTCGGAGCTGCGCCGGGCGTTCGCCGTGATCCTCGACGACGTGGCGAACGGTCTTCGGGCCCTCGGGGACGTGCTCGGCGCCCAGCCGGAGTCGAGGAGCCCGACCCAGCCCGGCCTCGCGGCGGAGCGGCTCGCGGAGATCGTCCGCGAGTGCCGCGCCGTGCTCACCGAGCTGGTGCTGCTCGACGTGGACCCGCGGCTGAACACGGATCTCTGGCTGGTCCAGGGCTCGATGCTCTCCGCCGTGGACCAGATCCTCACCCAGCTCGACCTGGACCTCGACCTGCAGCCCGTCGAGCCGGGGCTGCGGTGGCACCTGCCCACCCTCCCCCACCCTCGGCGCTGGCCCGGGGGTCGGCGCTCACGGCACGGCGGCTGAGCCCGCCAGGGTCAGGACTGCGGCCGGTCGGGAGCCCCGCGTGCCCGGGCCGTGAGGTAGAGCCGGTGCGCCGTGATCACCAGCGCGAGCCACGCGGCGCCGAGGAGCCACGCAGCGACCACGTCGGTGAACCAGTGCGCGCCGAGCAGCACCCGGGTGAGGCCGACGACGACCGCGACCCCGACGGGCACCACCACGCAGAGGATCTTGGCGACGAGCGTGCGGCGGTGGAGCCAGAGCAGGTAGCCGACGACGCCGGCGACGACCGTGGCGTTGAGGGTGTGGCCGCTGGGGAACGACGGCGAGTACTCGAACGGCGGGACGGCGTCGGCCAGCGGCGGTCGGTGCCGATCGATGACGTCCTTGCCGGCGACGGTCATCAGCAGGGACCCGACGCCCGCGCCGGCGATGAGGATGAGGGGTGTGCGCGACCGCCGCCGCAGCGCGAGCACGAGGATGGCCGCGACGGCCATGAGGGGCATGCCGACCGGACCGAAGACGTACGCGATCCCCGCCGAGAACCCGTCGACCCAGGGCGAGCGGAGCCGCATCGCCGCGTGCAGCAGGGGGACGTCGAGGCTGGCGATCCCGTCGTCCTCGGTGACCGCGTCGTACACCCGGGCCACCAGGAACGCCATCACGAAGGCGACGGCCACCCCCACCCCGAGACTGACGGTGAGGAAGGAGTGCGCGCCGATGCGGTGGCCGACGTCGGTGGCGGCGGCGGCCGCCCTCCGACCGACCGGCGTGGACCAGTGCGTGACGTCGGGCCGGCCGACGTCCTCCGTCCGGCGAGGACCGCTCACGCCGCGCTCCTGCTGCGCAGCCCGTCGACGAGCACGCGGAGGTGGCGTTCGAGGCGTTCGTCGTCCGCGTCGGCGAGCCGCAGGCCGCTCGCGACCCCGACGAGCAGGAGCCGGACGTCGTCGGCGTCCACGTCGTCCCGGATCGCCCCCGCCGCTCGTGCCCGACGGAGCAGCGTCCCGACGGCCTCGTCGAGCTCTGCGGCCGGCCCGGTCGGGGCGCACCCTTGCCCCACCCCGGTCAGCGCCGCGCACACCGCGGGGTCGTGCACCAGCCCGCGCAGGACGAACCCCAGGACGCGGGCGAACCCCGCCGCCGGATCGGGGTCCTCGGCTGCGGCCCGAGTCTCCTGGACCAGCCGCCGACTGGCGTCGGCCCCGAGCTCCGCCAGGAGCGTCTGCTGGGTCGCGAAGTGCCGGTAGACGGTCCCGACCCCGACGCCGGCCAGCCGGGCGAGGTCCTTCATGGGCGGCAGCCCGAGGTCGGCGTCGAGCCGGGCGCGGGCGGCCTCGAGGACCAGCGCCCGGTTGCGGGCCGCGTCGGAGCGGCGGGCTCCGTCGGTCGTGGTGCTCACGGGCACCAGCGTACGGCGGTCGCCCGGCGTGGCGGAACGCGTTCCGGTTGTGCCGTCTACGCCCAGCCGAAGACGCTGCACATGGTGTGGGCGGTGGAGCACCAGCGCCGCCTGGTCGCCGAGGCTCGGCGGTCCGCTCGTTCGTGGCTCACCCGGGGATGGTGACGGCGCCGATGAACACCGGTCCGGCACGACGGCGCGACCGCCTCCTCGCCGCCGTGCTGGGCCGGGTCTGGGGTGCGCGCGAGCCCGAGCAGGGGTTGCGGCCGCTGCTCTGCGCGGCGACGTCGCCCGACGCGTCGACCGAGACGTTCGCGGGACCGTACGGGTGCAAGGACGACGCGCTCGTCACCGGCCAGGGCCGCCCGTCGCTGAGCCGCGAGGGGTCCGGGACCCACCAGAGGTCATCGCGTCTCGGGCACCACCGGGGGCAGCCCGACGCCCCAGCGCTGGCGGACGCCGAGGAGGTGGCACAGCGCCTGGAGGGCCGCGGTGTGGAGCAGGGCCTGCAGCCGTCCGTCGCGACCGGGGCCGAAGTGGCCGTAGATGTCGGGGAACTCGGGCGAGCCCTGCCAGGACACCCGGACGAGGACCGCGTCCCCGGCCAGGCCCGCTGCGCCGCGGATGTGCAGCGGAGCCCCGCCCAGCCCGAGGTCGCCGGCGGTGATCGCCGGCGAACCGGTGCGGTTCCGCAGATGCTCGTTGAGCTCGGCGACCTGGGCCATCTCGAGCGTGTGCGTGGTGGGCGGCAGAGATGAGTGCATCAGGTCCGGCTTCCGTGGGTGGGCTGGGTCACGAGGCCACCAGGACGACGTCCGAACGCGTCAGCACAGGGCTGCCCGGACCGGGGCGGTGGCGCGGCATCACGACCAGGGGGCACTCGACCGTGGTCAGGACGTGACGAGCGACGGAGCGGGTCCAGGTCGTCCGTCCCTCGGTGTGGGGAGGTCCGACCACGAGCAGGGCTGCGCTCTGCGCAGCGGCGAGGATCACCTTCGAGGCGTCGCCCCGCACGGCCACGACCCGTGCGGGGGTCGCGGGTCGCCCGGCACGGGCCCGGGCGAGCAGCGCCGCGACGTCCCGCTCGGCCGCCTCGGTCTGCTCAGGTGTCCTGCCCGCGTCGGCGTGCAGGGCCACCACCTCGGCCCCGCGCATCGCCGCCTCGTCGAAGGCGAGGTCCAGGGCGGCTGCGGCCGTCGCCTCGCCGTCCACCGCGACCACGACGGGACGCCCGTCGTCCCCGCCCTGTCGCCACGTGGGTGGCACGACGACGACGGGGCACCCGGCGTGGTGGGCCAGCGGCGAGACCACGCTGCCTCGGCCCAGCCGGTCGTACCAGGCGGTGGCGTGCTGCCCGACGACCACCAGCACGGCGGTCCGGCTCAGCCGCTGCATCAGGAGGGTGGGCAGGGTCTCGGCGACCAGGGTGCTGACCGCGACGGCCGGCGGCACCTCGAGCGCGCCCAGCGCTTCGGCGAGGACCGTGCGCCCGGCCTCCGCGAAGTCGTCGAAGAAGCTGCTGCAGACCGGGGCGTCCATCAGGGGGAGCGGATAGCTGTAGACCAGCTGGACGTCGAGACCGCGCAGGGCCGCCTGCCAGACGGCCCACCGGGCGGCGACCAGCGCCTCGGGTGACCCGTCGACCCCCACGACGACGGTCCGCTCGCAGGTGGGTTCCATGCGGGACTCCTTCTCGACGGTGTGCTCCCTCTGACTCTCCCCGACATCGCGGGCCTCCCCCACGGGCCAAGTGCCCCCGTGGGCAGGACGAAGGTCACGGATGGTTCGGCCCGCTCGCCGTCAGCCGCAGGGATCGGGGGACGAGCACGGGCGTGCCGCCAGGCGGCGGCAGGGGCAGCGCGGGTCCCGGGTGGTACGACCGTGAGGGGGCACCGGGCCTGGTGCAGCATCGCGCGGGCCACGGAGTGGTGCCAGGTGCGCCGCCCGCGCTGGTCCCGGGGTCGGCCGAGGACCAGCAGGCGCGCTCGGCACGACGCGTCGACCAGGGCCGCGAGGGTCTCGCCGGGCAGGTAGCGGTAGTCGACGGCCACGTCGGGGTGGGCCTGGCTCTGCCCGGCCACGAACTCGGCCACCGTCCGGGTGCTCGCCGCGCGCAGGCCCGTCTCGGGCTCTGCCGCGGTCGAGGCGTGCAGGATGAGCACGCTCGCGTGGCGCAGGTCGGCCTCGTCGTAGGCGAGGCGGAGCGCGGAGGTCGCCGACGTCTTGTCCCCCATCCCCACCACGACCGGGCGCGGACCCAGGTGTGCGCTCTCGGTGCCGGTGCGGCCCCAGCCGACGGGCACCACCACCACGGGGCACCGGCCTCCGCCGCGACCGCGGACGCCACGTGCCCCGCCAGCCGGCCGTCGACCGGGTCGACGTGGCCGGCCGAGGACCAGCAGCGTCGCGTCGTCGGTCAGCGCGTCAGCAGGTCGGGCGCGGGCGCAGCCTGCCCAGCGTCAGACCTCGACGGTGCGCTGCGCAGAGCCGAACGGCACGCACGGGAGGACCTACGTCCCTGCGTGCCGCCGGCAGGGGTGGTGGGCGTCGGTGACGACTGATCTACGGTCGGTCCTGGGCAGCGTCACCGGGCGCCGCCCGGGCGTCACCGGGCAGCGTCACGGACGTCCGGTCGAGGAAGAGGTGCGAGGCATGACGAGCACGGACCGGTCGGGACCCGCGGCGGCTGTCCGCGTGTTCATCCTGGACGACCACGAGCTCGTCCGACGAGGGCTGGTCGACCTTCTCGGTTCCGCCCCGGACATGGAGGTCGTGGGCGAGGCCGCCACGGCGGCCCAGGCACTTCGCCGGATCCCCGCGGTCCGGCCCGACGTCGCCGTCCTGGACGCGCGGCTGCCGGACGGCAGCGGCATCGACGTCTGTCGCACCATCCGGTCGGACCACCCGGACGTCCGGTGCCTGATCCTCACGTCCTACGACGACGACGAGGCCCTGTTCGCCGCCGTGATGGCCGGCGCGTCCGGCTACCTGCTCAAGGACATCAACGGATCGACCCTGGTCGAGGACATCAGCCACGTGGCCCGGGGCCGGTCCCTGATCGACCCCGCCCTGACGGGCCGGCTGATGGAACGTCTGCTGCAGCCGCCCCAGGACGACCCCCTGGTCGCCGGGCTGACCCCTCGGGAGCAGGACGTGCTGGCGCTGATCGCCGACGGCCAGACCAACCGGCAGATCGGCGAGCACCTCGCGCTGGCCGAGAAGACCGTCAAGAACTACGTCACGGCGATCTTGATGAAGCTCGGCATGCAGCGCCGCACGCAGGCGGCCGTGTTCGGCTCGAAGGTGCGCCGCCCCCAGGGGCCGCCGGTCTAGCCGACGGTCGTCCAACGCTGCGGGACGAAGGTCTGCGACTCCATCGGCGGTCGCTGGTAGGGCCGCTCCTGCCGGTCCGGCAGCTCGATCGACGGCTGCTCGGGATGCTCGTAGGGCAGCAGCGAGAGCAGGTGGGCGATCACGTTCAGCCGGGCGGCCTTCTTGTCGTCCGCGTCGACGACCCACCACGGGCTCTCGGGGGTGTCGCTGAACCGGAACATCGCGTCCTTGGCCTCGGCGTAGTCGACCCACCGGGCCTGGGCCTCCAGGTCCATCGGGCTCAGCTTCCACCGCTTGGCCGGGTTGTCGATCCGGGCCTGGAACCGGCGCCGCTGCTCGGTGTCGGACAGGCTCAGCCAGTACTTCACCAGGACGATGCCGTCGTCGATCAGGGCCTTCTCCAGCATGGGCGCGGTGACGGAGAAGTCCTCGTACTGCTTCTGGGTGCAGAAGCCCATCACCCGCTCGACCCCGGCGCGGTTGTACCAGGACCGGTCGAAGAGCACCATCTCGCCGGCCGCGGGCAGGTGGACCAGGTAGCGCTGGAAGTACCACTCCGACTGCTCGCGCTCCGTCGGGGCGGGGAGCGCGACGACGCGGCAGGTCCTCGGGTTCAGCGCCGCGGTGATCCGCTGGATGGTGCCGCCCTTGCCGGCGGTGTCGCGGCCCTCGAACACCACGACGAGCCGCCTCCCGGTGTTCCGGATCCACTCCTGCAGGGCGACCAGCTCCTCGGACAGCCTGGCCAGCTCCTTGTCGTACGCCTTGTTCGACAGCAGCACCGGCCGGCCCTCGAGCGGCTCGGCCGGGCCGCCCCGCGCCGCGCGGGTCAGCGGACGACCAGGACCGGGCAGGAGGCGTGCGCGCTCACGTGCTGGCTCACCGAGCCGAGCAGCATGCCGACGAACCCGCCGTGGCCCCTGCTGCCGACCACGACCAGGTCGGCACCCTCCGACGCCGCGACGAGCTGCTGGGCCGGGTGACCCTCGACGACCTGCTGGTCGACGCGCACCGAGGGCTCCGTGCCGAGCACGGCGGTGAGGACGTCCGCCTGCTGCTGCTTGGCGCCCGCGCTGAGGTCGGCCTCGCTGACCCAGTCGTACGCGGCGTAGCCCGGGGCCCCGGCGATCACCGGCTGCGCCCAGGTGGTGAGCACGGTGAGCGTCGCGTCGTGCTCGCGTGCCTGCTCGACCGCCGCCGCGAGGGCGAGGCGGCTCCCGTCCGATCCGTCCACGCCGACCACGACGCGATTCCACTTCTCCATGTCGATCCCCATCCGCGACCCGGCTCGCCCACCCGTACGGGTGCGTGCCCGAGAGCACCGGCAGCGACCAGGCCGCAGACCTAGGCTCGCACTGTCCGCACACCCCGGCCAGGGGCGAAGGTCCCGCCACCGCGGGAGGTCGCATCATCGTCGGGGTGGACGGCTCGAAGACCGCCGACCTCCTCGTGGTCGGGTCGCGAGGCCACGACGGGTTCACCGGCATGCTCCTCGGCTCGTGCAGCACCCACGTCGCCGCCCACGCGCACTGCCCCGTCGTCGTCCGTCACCGCACGGACTGAACGACACCCCCTGGGCCGCCGACGGAGCTGCGACCGCCCGGACGCGTGCCGGAGCCGCAGGACCCGCGGCCCCGGTCAGGCTTGCCCGTCGACCAGCGGAACCTCCCACTCCAGCAGCAGACCGCCCCCGGTCCGGGGCTGGAGCGTGAGGGTCCCGCCCGCCTCCAGCGCGCGTCGGTGGAGGTTGTTCAACCCGTGACCCCAGGGACGGCCGTCGAGCCCGACCCCGTCGTCGGACACCACCACCCGGACCCGGTCGCGGACCACGTGCACGCTCACGTCCACCACCTCGGCGTCGGCGTGCCGTACGACGTTGGTCACGGCCTCGCCGACCACCGCGGTGAGGTCACCGATCATCGCGTCGTCCACCGTCGTGTCCACCGGACCGAGGAAGCTCACCCGCGGGCTGGTCGGCAGCCCGGCACCGGCGCGACGGACGACGTCGAGGATCGCCGCCCGTGGTCCCGCGCTGCCCGGTGCGGAGTCGGTCAGGGCGAAGATCGAGGTGCGGATCTGGCGGATGGTGTCCCCGAGGTTGGTCACCGTCCGCGTGAGGAGGCCCTGCAGCTGCGCGTCGCGGGGGGTCGCCAGGGCGCTCTGCAGACTGAGCCCGCTGGCGTAGAGCCGCTGGATGACGTGGTCGTGCAGGTCGCGGGCGATGCGGTTCCGGTCCTCCAGGACGGTCAGCCGCTGCTGGTGCGCCCGCGCGTCGGCGAGCTCGAGCGCGAGCGCGGCCTGGGCGGCGAACCCGCCGGCCAGGTCGAGCTCGACGTGGGTGAAGCGTGGTCGCGCCTCGATCCGGCCGACGACGATCACCCCCCGCGCTCCCCGCTCACCGATCAGGGGCAGGGCCATGACCGGTCCGACGGACATCGCCTTCGTCAGGTGCACGTGGAGGTTGTGCTCCTCGACGCCGTCCAGCAGCACGCCCGCGCCCTCCTCCATGGCCATCCAGTCGAGCGTCCCGGTCCGCGGGTAGCGCAGGGACCGCAGGCCCTGGGCGTCCTGCCCCGCGACCACGGCGACCTCCAGGCTCTCGGGGTCGTCGTCGGTAGGGAGCACGACGGCGGCCACGTCCGCCTCGGCGATCCGCAGCACCGTGTCCGCGATGCGCTGGAGGACGTCCGCCTTGTCGCTGTTCGGCACGAGGAGGCTGCGGCTGATCTCTCCTGCAGCGGCCAGCCATTCCTGCCGCTGACGGGCCTCCGCGTACAGCCGCGCGTTCTCGATCGCGATGCCTGCGGTGGCGGCCAGCGCCAGCACGAGCTCCTCGTCCTCGCCGGAGAACGGCTGTCCGTCCACGCGGTCGGTGAGGTACAGGTGGCCGAGCACCGCGTCGCGGGAGCGGACGGGCACGCCCAGGAAGGTGGTCGTCGGCGAGTGGCCGTGCGGCGACCCCGACGAGAGCGGGTCGTCGGCGACACGGGTCCGGCGGACGGCGACCGGCCTCTCGACGAGGGCCCCTAGCAGGTCCCCTCGGGGCAGGTCACCGATGTCCGCCGCGGTCTCCTCGCTCATGCCCGTGTGCACGAGCTCCTCGAGCTGGCCGTCCGGCCCGGTCACACCGAAGGCGGCGTACCGTGCGCCAGCCACCGCGCGGGCCGCCAGCACCACCCGCCGCAGCACCGCGGGCAACGACAGCTCCTCGACGATGGAGCGGTTGGCGGCCAGCAGCGCCCGGAGCCCGTCCTGCGCGGGGCCGCGGTCGGATCGCTCGTCGGGGAGGTCCATCGACGCTCAGGGTAGGTCGCGCGGTCATGCCCTCGGGCTTCGCCCAGGCGGCCGGACGCCCGGCCGAGAGCGGCCTGCCGCTACGGCAGGTCGCCGACGCTCTCCCAGTAGGCCTTCGCCGCCGGGTGCAGGAGACGTCGCGCTCAGCGCTTGCCGCGCTTCTCCCGCGCCCGCACCTCGACGTGCACCGGGGTGCCGACGAACCCGAACTCCTCGCGCAGCCGGCGCTCGACGAACCGCAGGTAGCCGGGCTCGAGCTGGCCGCTGGTGAACAGCACGAAGGTGGGTGGGCTGCTCTGCGCCTGGGTGCCGAACAGGATCCGCGGCTGCTTGCCGCCGCGGACGGGGTGCGGGTGCGCCGCGACGACCCGGCCCAGGAAGGCGTTGAGCTTGCCGGTCGAGATCCGCGTCTCCCAGCTGGCGAGCGCCTCCTGCAGCGCTGGGCCCAGCCGGTCCACGTGACGTCCCGTCAGCGCGGAGATGTTCACGTGGGAGGCCCACGCGAAGGGCGCGACCTCCTGCTCGACCTCGCGGCTGAGGTACTTGCGGCGCTCCTCGTCGGTCAGGTCCCACTTGTTGTAGGCGATGACCAGCGCGCGGCCCGTCTCCTCGACCGACGTCATGATCCGCACGTCCTGCTCGGTCAGCGGGACGCTCGCGTCGAGCACGGCCACGCACACCTCGGCGCGCTCGATCGCGCCCTGGGTGCGCAGGCTGGCGTAGTACTCGTGGCCCGACGCCTCCTTGACCCGACGGCGGATGCCGGCCGTGTCGATGAAGACGTACGTCTCGCCGTCGACCTCCACGATCTCGTCCACCGGGTCGACGGTGGTGCCGGCCATGTCGTGGACGACGACGCGCTGCTGGTGGGCGAGCTTGTTCAGCAGGCTCGACTTGCCCACGTTCGGCTTGCCCACGATGGCGATCCGGCGGGGCCCGCGTACCGCGTCGTAGTCGATCTCGGGGGCCGGCGGAAGGACGTCGAGGATGGCGTCGAGCAGGTCGCCGCTCCCCCGCCCGTGCAGGGCGGAGACCGGGTACGGCTCGCCGAGACCCAGGTTCCACATGCTCGAGGCCTCGGCCTCCGTGCGCTGGTCGTCGACCTTGTTGACGGCGAGGATCACCGGCTTCTTGCTCTTGCGGAGCACGCGGACGACCGCCTGGTCGCTGTCGAGGGTGCCGACGGTCCCGTCGACCACGAGCAGCACGGCGTCCGCGGTCTCGATGGCCAGCTCGGCCTGCTCGGCGATCTGAGCGGCCAGGCCCTTCGCGTCCGGGGCCCAGCCGCCGGTGTCGACGAGGACGAACGACCGACCGTTCCAGTCGGCGTCGTAGGACACCCGGTCGCGGGTGACGCCGGGGACGTCCTGGACGACGGCCTCGCGGCGTCCGATGATGCGGTTGACCAGCGTGGACTTGCCCACGTTCGGACGACCGACCACCGCCACGACGGGCACGGTGCGGGTAGCGGCGGCAGCAGCGGGAGCCGCGGTCTCGGTCATGTCACTCCGGTGGGGCTGAGGTGTTTCGCCGTCCCCGACCGGGGGCGACGCACGATCCTCCAGGATAGCCGGACCGGCCGAGCCCGCCTCAGCGTGCGACGGACGGGTCGTACGCGGCGGGCACGAGCGCGCAGATGGCGTCGATCACCTGCTCGAGGGTGAGGTCGGTCGAGTCGAGGACCGTCACGCCGGGTGCGGCGTCGTGGAACGCGGCGACGGTCGAGTCGTCCCGGTCGCGCCGCACCACCTGGTCGTGCACGGCCTCGGCGTCGACGTGCTCGCCGAGCTCGGCGTGCCGGCGGGCCACCCGGGCCGCCGCGTCGGCGACGAGCAGCACGCGGACGGGAGCCTCCGGCGCGACGACGGTGGTGATGTCACGCCCCTCGGCCACGATCCCGCCGCCCGCCTCGGCGATGACCTGCTTCTGACGGGCGACGAGGTCGGCACGGACCCCGAGGTTCGTGGCCACCGCGCTGACCGCCGCGGAGACGTCCGGGTCGCGGATCGCGGTGGTGACGTCGTGGCCGTCGATGGTGACGCTGTGGTGCGCGGGGTCGAGCTCGAGGACGAGCTGGGCCCGGGAGACCAGGTCGGCGACGGCGTCGGCGTCCGTGAGGTCCACACCCTCGTGCACCGCCAGCCACGTCACCGCCCGGTACATCGCCCCGGTGTCGAGGTAGGCCAGCCCGAGCCGCGTCGCGACGCCGCGGGACGTGCTGGACTTGCCGGACCCGCTCGGCCCGTCGATCGCGACCACCAGCGGGGTGTCGGTGAAGGTCGGGTCGCCGGGGGTCCCGGGAGTGCGCGGGGCGTCGGACATCCGGCCACCTTATCCAGAGCCGCGGCGGACCCTGGTTCGTCCGGGTCCGCGTCAACGGCCGGGACCGCCGTCCGCGGGTGCCGGCACGGCCCGCCCTGCCCTCCAGCGCTACCCGGTGCGGGTCCCCCCTCGACAGCCGCACACCTCGGAACCAGCCGCACAGGTCGCGACCTGTGCGGCTGGCCCGGGGCTGTGCGGCCAGGAGCGGAGGTGTGCGGCTGTCGCAGGAGGGGTGCGGCTGTCGCACAGGAGGGGTGCGGCTGTCGCAGGAGGTGTCGGCGTCCGCCGGAACCGAGGGCTCAGACGACCGTCCAGCCACCGTCGCGCATGGCGACGGCGAGGCCTTCGGCC
>Ga0210040_10006300_pt1 | contig 14816 bp, 1 predicted proteins | sample CryGeyCG12114_NA_FD_185462 | JGI IMG/M metagenome (GOLD analysis project Ga0210040, IMG submission 185462) | Groundwater microbial communities from aquifer - Crystal Geyser CG19_WC_8/21/14_NA (SPAdes) (version 2) | ecosystem: Environmental > Aquatic > Deep subsurface > Groundwater | place: USA... | reverse complement strand
AGATATAGCGCTTACTAACTTAAGTAGATTAAGTAAGAGTAAATCTTCTACTAATTATTTAGGTTCTCTATAAGCCGTATTAATTAACTCTATAGACTTTAAGAATAATTTAATACTAGGCGTATATAGTATACTATATACTACTTATCTATTATTAATAAGCACTATTCTTAATAGTAGAAAAGTAGTATACCTAGTTAATAATTAAAGTCTAATTAAAGAAGGCACCTTTAGGAAGGTAGGACTAGAAGATAGTATTAATACTAGTACTTAGTTACTTCTAGTATTAAGTTATAGAGATTAACTAATTAAGAAAGTAATTAATAGCGTCTATAGAGAGAAGACAAAAAATCTACTACTAAAGAACGTTAGGATCGTTAAAGGTTTCTACGTAAATATCGTCTCTAAGTATCTACTTAGGAAGGCGAATATATAGTACTTAGGATTAGATAGTATACTAAGGTATAGAATAATTAGTAATAATATAGTAATAGCGAAGCTTTACTACTAGTATAACTTTACGTTCCTTAAATATAAGCTAATTTACTATTATTTATTATTTTTAGTAATTATAAACATAATAAGAAGATTATAGAAGCTTTAGATTAGGAAGGGAGATAAAGCTTTATAGTATTAACAATCTAGATATCTAAGCTAATAAGCGCTATAAGCGCTTACTTATACTGCGTAGAACGTTAAGATTATAAGTATATAAAGGGCTAAATATACTAACTACTTAGTTACTTATATAACTTAGGTTATCTCGTATAGGCCTAAGGAATAATTACTACAGCTATACTTCTATATTTTATAAGATCTCTTTAATATACTATATAGACGATTAGGAGAATAATAAGTATTAATAATTAAGAAAGAGTTTACTAGTAAGATTACTATAGTAATCCTATAAGATAAGTTACTAAAGTTAATTATAGAAGTAATTACTAGTTATGTTAAGCGCACTTATACAAAGTATAACCTTAAAGTAGTATATATTAATTAAGATAATAACGCTATAACTCGCCTATAGTAAGGGAGATTAAGGTATAAAGATTAAGTAAACAAAATAAGAATTAAGATTATTACTCTACTATCTTACACTTATAAGCTAAGTAGCTTAGTAGAAAGAGTAGGAAGAGAGATTATTAAGAAGAGTATAGTTATACGTATAAGCGTAAATTTTCTTTAAGATCTATAGCTAGAGATTATAGAAGTAGTAGGCTATCTTTATAATATAAGCCTAATTGCGCTTTATAACTATTAATTACTTAATAAAGTACTTAAGAACTAGTTTTATTAGTACTTCTAGTACTATAAACTAGTAGAAGTAAAGTAAAGAACTACTAATCTTTAACTTAACTAGAGTAGAATCTACGCTTATAGCTACTACGTATACCTTTTAGATTAAAAGCGTACAGCTAGGCGAGATAAATAAGGTTTTAAAGTAAACCTAAAGGGCTATATTAGATACTTAGTTAGATACTAAGTATTAAATATCTATAGGATATAGGTTCTAACACTTAATTAAGTAATTACTATACATAATATTACCTTTAATAAGTCTCTATACTATAAAAGGAAGAAAGAAGAGAGTATAATTAAGGAATAAGTAGTTAGGCTTATTAATATACTTTATAATAATAAAGTAATTAAGGAGCTAGATATTAATATCCTACTACTTAATAAGTAAGTAACTAAGCTTAAAGAACTAGCTACTAAGTAAATACTTAAGAGTAAGTAAACTTAGTATCTTAAGAATAAGCTAGGCCTAGTAAATAATTAAGACACTAAGTAAGTAGATACTACGCAGAATAAGAATATAGCTAGTAACTATTTAAGAATTTATATAAGCTAAGTTAATTATACTAAAATTACTACCTTAGATATAACTCTAGAACTAGAAATCATAGAGAGTAATTACATAAGACGTAATTATAGAGGTGTAAGCAGCTAGTAAGAAGTATATACTCCTATAGTAAGAGCTAGTCTACTACATACTAGAGGTTTAAGACCTCTAAGGGCTACGCTACTACGTATACCTACTTTTACTACTTAATCTACTTACTCTACCTCTACTATAGTAGGTAAAGTAAGACTATCTTAACTACTAACTACTAGATTAAGTAAAAAACTACGTAAAGCTACTACTAATACATTAGTTTACTAGTACTTACTATAGAGAATAAAGAGACCCTAAAATTAAGATTAAGATAATTAATTAGAGAGTAGAAGAAGTACTAGAAGTGCTTATATATTAATCATAGAACTTAATAAGCTAGATAAGCTGTTAGATCTATAGCGTAACTTTTAGAATACCTACTTATTAGGCGTAAATAAAGCCTAAGATAAGTAGTTAAGCTATAAGATACTAAACTTAGTAATTATAGCAGCTACGCTTACTAAGTAGATACTAAAGGCACTACTCCTAAAGAACGCTTATCTCTATTAAAATAAGCTTCTACTACTACTAATAACTTAGAAGTAATTACTATAGTATAGATATAAAGAGCTATTTAAAGAAGCTTCTTAGAAAGAAGTTAATTAACTAAGTAAATAAGGAACTTAGTTAGAGATATAGAGATTAGATACTATAAGCTAGCTACTCTTACTAAAGTAAGTATAGACCTATAAGTTTAATTAAGATAGTTTCCTACTTAGATATAAGGTAAGAATTATTATAAAGAGTAATCTCTAAGAGAAAGATTTATTAAGCTTAATATATACAGCTACGCTAGCTACGAAGTTATTCTGCGTAGTAATAGTAATTACTATACGCTTTAATATAGAGATTATATAATACGATATTATAAGAGTATTCCTTAATACTATAATTATAGTAGAGAACCTAGTAATCTACGAGATACTAGATAGATTTAAGAAGGATAGTATATATATAAGACTTAACTAAGCGCTCTACAGCTTAAGGGATTTACTACTACTCTAGTATAAAGAGTTCTTAAGTATACTCTAATTACTAAGCCTTAAGGCTATAAAGGAAGAGCTATACTTATTCTTTAATTAAGATTAAAAGATCTTAATACTATTTTATATTAATAATATCCTACTACTATATTATAAGAGTTATAAAAGCTAAGCGTATAAGCTATAAGATAAGATTAAAGTAAAGTATAAGATCTAAGATTAAGAGCTAGTAGAGTAGTTTCTAGAGATATAAGTTATTAGGAATTACTAAGACTAAACGATTACGCTAGTATATAATACGTATATTAATAAGATTACTAAGAGATTTAGTCTTAAAGATAGAAGTTTTCTAGCGACTCTACTACTATTAGAAGAACTAATTAAGTATACTAGAGAAGCTACTAAGTAGTAGATTAAGGTATACTAAGAGAAGGTAAGCTTAGTGCTATATATAGCAATTATACTACGCCTAGATATTATATTCTTAGTGTCTAAGCTATTATACTTCCTTATAAATCTTAGCGATTAGTATTAGAAAGCTATAGACTAAGTAATTATATACCTATACTAAATGCGTTAGAAAGCAATCTAGTATAGGAATAATAATAGACTAGATCTTATAATATATAGAGATGTATTATTTACTAATAATCTAGAGATATGCTAATCTTCTTATAAATATATAGCTATAATATTTAGTAGACTAGTAATCTAGAAGGCTACTAAGTAGGTAACTATTACTACTTCTACTACTAAAGCTAAGCTGCTTATACTAAAATATACTACTAAAGAAGTAATAGCGCTTAAGCGTTTCTTTAGAGAATTAATACTTAATCTAGGTAAGCTTTAGAACGTTTAGTATAATAATTAGTAGACGATTAGACTTATAGTAGGGAAGAATAAATAGATTATAATATACCTATACTATATTAATATCTAGAATATATAGCTATAATAGGAATATACGTAAAGATTATTCTTAGTAGAGTACTTAAAAATAAACTCTATACCTACTAATAGGCTTACTAAGTTACTTATATATTAGTAATTTAATCGCTTTAAGAAGTAGCTAAACCTTAAGGATATAAGTAAAATAGTTATAATTATAGATAAGAAGTAATAGTAGAGAGGAGATTATTTATAGTTATAAGAAATTACTTTTAGTACTACTAATTAAAGAAGATTAAGTAAGCTTAACTTCCTAAGAGGAGAGCAGCTAAGTATAAGGCTCGCAGCTTAACCCTCTTAAGAAAAAGTATAAAAATAAAAGAAAGAGATAAAGGAAACTCTAATTAAAAACACAAACTTAATATCTATAACTACTTCCTCTACTATTACGCTTCTTTAAGAACTTCTAGAGTATCTAATTAATATTATTATAGAACTAAGTAGTCTTAAGTAAGTAAGTATAAGTCTAATTATTATTATACGTAGGAGTCTCTTTATAAGTAAGGTAAGCGTAGTATACTAGAAGAACTACTAAGTTATTATTAAGGCCTTTAGTAACGTACTTATTATAGAGATTACTATAGCTAATATAGTAAGTAGGCAGCGCCTTAACTAACTAACGCGTATAGCTAGATAACTACTTAAGGTATAGCTATAAAAGCTAAGTACGCTAATTACTAAAGTTATAGTTAATAGACTAGAAGCGTAGATAATTAGGAAGTAAGCCTATAGAGTTTATAGCTTAAGTAAAATTAGTAAATAGCTTATACTTAAGTAAAAAGCTTATATTTAGAAACTATAGAAGCTATTAACGCTAAAGCTACTTATACTTAAGTACTTACTTTTAAAAATACTTACGTAGATAATATTAAGTAGACTTAAGCTACTAATAGCTAAGTTACTATTACTAAGGCTAACTAAGAGCCTATAAAGCGCTATTTAGTAAGAGAAGTAAAGAAGCTATTATAAGCATAGTAGATAATTAAGGCGTCTAGGCTACTTACTACTAATTAGCTTTATAAGGCGTCTTAGCTACTTACGTAGCTTTAAAGTTAGCTTTAGTATTATTAAGTATAGTTAAGATATACTAGTAGCTTTATAAGAAGCTTTTAGCCTAAAAAAAGTTAGAAAAGATTAAATAAGTTAAAGATTATTACTTACGTTAGTTCGCTTAAGGCTTTTAAAGTTACTAGTAATAAAAGAGTAGATAGTACTAAGATTAGTAAGACGCCTAAATAGTATAAGTAAAGAAGAAAAAGGTAAAAGATTAGCCTTATATAAAGAAGTACGAGTATAAAGTATACTTAGCGTAATGCTTATTATTTAAGCTAACGCAGTTATAGTACTTAACGCTAGTCTAACTATTCTAGATCTTTTTAATATAAAGCTAGTAGTAGTTACTACGCAGCTTACTAACGTTAAGAAGCTAAGTAATAGTAGCTTTACTCTTACTTTTAGATAGAGTTAGAGTTAGAAGAGCGCTAGATATCTAATCGTTAGGCGCTTAGCTATAATAAGCTAAGTAGTAAAGTATTTCTAATAGCGACTTTAGAGGCTGTAAGAGAAGAGCTATATAAGCGTAGCCTTATTAGCAAAGGCGCTTATTATTAGTAAGCTAAGCGTTAGATTATTATCTAAGAGCCTATATATAATTAGTAAAAGGATTAAAAGGTACTTAAGTATACTTACTATATTAGAAGATAATATTAGAGGTAGTAAGTAGAAGTTAGGAAGTTAAGAGCTCTAATATATCTCTCTTAGAAGTTAGATTAGAGCGCTAGCTTAGTAAGCTGTTATTACAATCTTACTATAAATAGAATATATAATTACGCTGCTTTTACTATTAGGCCTCTTAGTAATTATAGATATTATCTAAATAACTAATTAGCTACTTACCTTAAAGCGCTTAGTATAAAGAGCTAGCTGTATAATAGTAGCTAAAGAATATATTTAATCTTACCTTATAGTATAAGAGATTATAGGCTAAGTAAGCTTAACTACCTCTACTTTTATAGTCTACTTATTTCTAAGTAAGTAGACTAAGAAGTATATTATAGTATAGAAGTTTAAGCTAAGGTAGATTATAAGATTAGGTCTAGAGGTTTAGTAATTAAGCCTTCTAAGAGAGGGGTATATATACTAGATTTTTATCTAATCTTTTCTTAAGTAGTTATCTAATTAATACACTTATTTTAATTTAAGTTCTAAGCTCGCTTAGCTCTAATAGAAGAAGTTTATCTCTCTATAATTACTAGACGTAGAGGTAGTAGTATAAGTTTTTATTAAGTATATTTAGTATAAAAAAAAGTATTTAGATAAGATTATCTCTATCTATAGAGCCTAATTTACGTTATACTTTTAGAAATAACTATACGCTTATATTAGTACTTATTTTAAGCTATTATCTTCTTATTATCTTAAAATAAATAGCTAAATAGAGATTACTAACGCTACCTTAAAGATATTTCTAAGAGCGTTTATTCTCTATAATTAGAATAACTAGGCTAAACTCTTACTATTTATAGAGTTCTAAGTAAGTAATATAGTATCTACTACTACTAGTATTACTCTATTCTTTACTACTAAAGGATATTACTTAAGATATAGACTAAAGCTACTAAAAGCTACTCTAGCCTTAGATTAGAAAGCTACGTATAATTTAAGAGTAGCTAATATACTAATTAAGAGGATAGCTAATATTAAAGAGTTTCTTAAATAGAACGCCTACTAGTTATAAGTAAAGATAGAAGAATAAGCTAATTACTTACGCCTTTTAGTACCTAAGTATAGATAAGAAAACCTTATTATACTTAATACTTATAATATCTATACTTACTAAAATAATAAAAAGTTATTACTTAAGAACTTAGAGCTCTTTAAAGTACTAGAAAGCTTTAAAAGTAAAGCTTATAAACTTAACTTTAGTAACTATAAAAACTTACGCCTAATCTACCTTATCTTCTACTTATAGCTTTTATACTTAGTTAAGAATAAGTCTCTACTAGGATAGAGATAAAAACTATAAGAACTTATTAATATAAGTAAAGATAGAGATTCTTATAAAGTTATAGATATACTAGATACTAAAGTTAATAAGCGTAAGATTAACGCTATAAGTAAGTAAAGTATTACTAAGTACTACGTTAAATAGGCTAGGTACGATAAACTAGACTAGGTCTAGGCTAATAATATAATAGGCTATTTAGAGCTACTTTATAAGTTCTATAAGTAACGCCTTAATATTACTATACTATTATAGTTTAAGTATATAGGAGCTTATAAAGAGTATATAGTTTACTTATAGATAGAATAATTTAGCTTATAATAAATAGTTACCTATTAACTTATATTATTTATTAAAAAGAAGTCTACTTAGTAGTTATATTAAACCTATTATAGTAACTTTTTAAGAAGTTAATAAAGTAGTATAATAAGTAGGCTAATATATAGAGTTATAAGCTAATTAAAATATTTTATTTAAGACCTAAAAGTAGAGAGGTCGTAGGCTAATAGTACTAGGTAATATAAGTTTTAGCGTATAAGAGCTGCTTTTTTAAAAAAAAGAATAGTATTATAGATTCTCTTTAAGGCTCTCTATAGAGGTAAGTATAGGCTACTTCTACTAAAGACGCTAGTAGCTAGTGCTTATACTAGTAGCTTAGCGTAAGAAATACTACTTATAAGTAGCACTTAGTACTAGCTCCTTATACGTATTTTCTCTTAATATTAAATTAACTATTTAACTATCTAATCTCTAAACAATCCTTTATAGTTATTAAGTAAGTATATTAGGTTTAGTACCTTACTTACTAAGACGATATTTAATATAAAAGTTAAACTTAGTAAGAAATTTAGCCTATTATACTTACTATTAGTTAAGCTATTTTATAGTTATAAACGTTTATAAAGCTTAGTAATTAGAAAGTATAAGTATAGAGTTCTTAGTACTTAATAGCTTAAACCTCTATTCTTTAAAAGCTTTAATAATTATAAAAAGCTCTTTATTATAGATCTTATAGTTATACTTAGCTAGAGATATCTTATATAATAGAAATACTACTAAGTAAAGTACTTCTTTATTATCCTTTTATAATAAAACTATAGTAGTAATAAAATCTAAAGTATTAGTTTCTAGCTATATCTCTTAATCTAGATTAAAGTACTTAAGGAAGCTAGCTATATAAAAGGCGTCTTTAAGTTATTTAAATACTTTAGTAGCTACTAAGTCTATAAGTAGTAGGAACTAGTATTACTAGTCTTTACTATCTTTAGTCTTAGTTATAAGTATAGTAAAAGCTTTAGTAATATAAAAAAAGCCTTTAATAAACTTTTAGTAGAAGTTTATAAATTTTAGAAAAGCTTAGATATCTTTAATACTCTAAAGTAGCTACTACTTTAGTATAGTAGTAATTTTCTTTAGATCTATTTTAAGTTTATTAATAGTAAAGATAAGTCTAAGGTAGTAAACTTTCTTAGTCTTAAACTTATACTTAGTAAAATTTAAGTATATCCTAGCTATATATAGCTTATTAAGTACTTTAAAGATATATTCTTTATAATCCTCTTTATTCTTACTATATATAAAGATATTATTAATATATATAATATAGAAGTTATCTAAGTACTCCTTTAAGGTTTTATTAATAAATATCTAGAATATACTTAGTATATTATATAATCTAAAGGGTATTACTATATACTTATATAACCTATATTAGGTAAAGAAAGCTATCTTCTTCTTATTACTATTCTTAATATATACTAAGTTAAAAGTAGTAACTATATTAATAATACTTATAATCTTAACTTTAGCTATATAGGCAAACGTTTCTTTAATAGATAGAGGAGTATTCTAGTTCTTCTTAGTAATACTATTAAGAGCGTAATAGTTAATATAGATTTAGAGTCTCTTTTTAGGCTTCTTAGTAACTAGTATAAGTACTATATATAGTAATATACTTAGTCTAATAAAGCCTTTACTTATTATCTTATTAATATATACTTTTATAGTAGTAGTCTCTTATTTTATTAGGCTATATACTTTAGGTTAAAGTACTTAGCTTAGTTTTATATTAATAGTATAGTTAACTCCTAGATATTATAGTAGTAGTTTATTTATATTAATAAAGTTAAAGATATCTTTTATTTTCTTATATACTTATCTAAGTATAAGCGCTTTAAGTTCTTTATTAGTAAGTTTAGAGCGTTCTATCTTAGCTATATACTTATTAAAGTTATCTTAGCTAATAGCTACTAAGTTAGTAACGCTCTATTTAAATAACTTAGTATTATAGTTATAATTATAATTACTATCTTTAAGTAGTTATTCTAGCTATTTAAAGTTAGTTAAGTCTAACTATATAATATTATCTAAGTTAGTAACTACTATCTTAAAAGTAGCGTTAGTAGTAATTATATAGATCTCTCTTATAGATATAACTTTCTAAGTAGTACTATATAGTAGTATACTATTATTATAAATTATTTTTAAGAGACCTTAATAGAGGTAGTTTAGTATATATTTAAGTAAGTTAAAAGTTATAGACTTAGTAGAGCTAAATTTAATCTCTAGTTTATAGTAGTTTAACTAGTTTATACTTAAGATAACGTTATACTTACTAATATTAGTTATATAATATAGTACTATACTAGTATAGCTTCTATATATAATAGGTAAGTCTACTATATCTTATAGCGTATTTACTATACTTCTATCTATAAGTATAAGCTTAATAAGATTATTAGTTTTAATAGTATTAAGTCTATACTACTTTACTTAGTAGTAGCTTATAAAGTATACGCTAGCTCTAGTATCTATAAGTATCTTTATTTTTTACTAAGTACTAGCGTTATCTATTATAGTAGAGTTAAATTTAAGTTATTATAATAGTATTAATTAAAGACTTATAGTAATAGTAATAGCTAAGACGTAGTATTATTAATATAGAGCTAAAGCTTCTTAATTAGTATAGAGCTTAAGAGCTACTAGTTTAAGTTATTAATAATAGTTAGTAGCTAACTAAGCCTCTTCTCTAGCTTTACGCTAAGTAAGCTCTTAAGCGTAAATTTACTTAAGAGTATCTAAAAATCCTCTTTATTAAAGTCTACTATTATAGGCTTACCTATATTATTTAGTTCTACTTTGTTTTCTATTAATACTTTATTATTATCTAATATAAACTTTACTTCTATAGCGTTAAGCTATAGCTTAATTTTATTTTATAGTAGAGAAAGATAGCTTATCTAATTATAGGCTTAATATTATTTACTACTATAGTAGAAGTATACTTTAGCTTTTATTAACTAGTTTTTTTATTCTTCTATATAGTAGTTCTTAGCTTTATTTTTTATAAATTTACTAGACTTATTATATAAGTTATATTAAGAGTATAGTAGTTAGAATATAAGAGAGGATATATTTATACTAGTTATAGTAAACTTAGCTTATACTTCTATATATTTTAAACTAATCTACTTCTAAGTAAGGTTTACTTTATAGGTAGCATTAAGGAACTTAACTAAAGCGTAATCTTATTTATTATTAAAGCTAATAGATATATAATTAGTAAGTATAGCTTATATAAGCTTATAGGCGTAGCTTAGTATAATACTATTAAGAAGTTTTATAAGTTACTAAATACGTATAAAGTAACTTTACTATTCTATAAAGCTTTCTTTATTCTTCTACTTTAGAGTACTATTAGATAGCTCTTTCTAAGCTTTAGAGACCTTTTTATATATTAACTTACTATAGTAAGGGTTAAAAGCCTTTAGGATATCTATAAACTTATAGAACTTTTCTCTATTAATATATAACTACGCGTTACTATTAATATAGGTCTCTAGATAACTTACTTATTTATCTTTAGAAAGTAATTTATACTTAAAGATAGCTTCTTAGCGCTACTTTTTATATATTATATCTTTATTATTACCTTTCTATATAGGTAGCTTAGGGAGCTTAAAGTATACTTATAAATTACTTATCTTTATTACTTTACTAAGTATAGTCTATTACTATTATATATAGTTAGTATATTATAAATAGAAGCTATCTTACTTATTATAATAGTCTCTTAGAAAGCTTTAGCCTTTATAATAAAAGTAGTTATTATTATTTTAGTTATTATAGTACTTATTTTATTAGTTATTATGTTACTTATTACGTTAAGTTTAGCCTAGTATAACTATAGGTAAGGTAGTATAGTAGTTTTATTATTATAATTATAACTTATAAAATCTATCTTAAGTTATATAGGTCTTATTACTATTACTATAGAAGTAGTCTTAGTTATAGTATTATATAGTGTTAAAGTAGAAGTTAGAGATATAGTATTAATAGTATTTTACTAAGTTATTATAGTTACGTTATAGCGTATTATATAAGTTATTACTATAATTAGCTTTCTCCTTAGTGCTCTATAATTAGCGCTTAAAGTTATTAATTTCTTCTCTATATTACTTACGTAGATTATAGTAATAGCTAGCTTTTACTTTCTTTACTTTTATTTTTTCTTAAGCTTATACTACTATTACTTTTAGTTCCTTAGCTTTATTAAAGAAGTAGTTAGCTTTAGCTTTCTTATATTACTAGTCTTTATACTATTACTTATACTTATCTAAGTTATATAGTTTATTAGAGTTAAGGCGTTACTATAGTTTATTTTAGTTAGCTTTAACCTAGTATAGCTTAGTTATAAAGGTAATATATTTAGAGATCTTATAAAGAGGTTTTAGTAGATCTACTAGAGCTTTACTCTTAACCTTTATAAGAAGCTTATTACGCTAAGCTATTAGCTACTCTATCTTTTAGTCTTTATAGTTTTTACTAGTAAAAGTTTTACGCGTAGCTAGCGTAAGGTTCTAAATTATTATAATAACTTAAGTAAAGTTTTAGTAGTACTAACCTAGTTAATAGTATATATCTTTATTAAAGTTAGCATTACTATTAATCTTAGTATCTACTAGCTTTACTAGTTTTACTAGTATATTATTTTTAAAGAGATTATAGCCTATCTAGATTATAAAGTCTAAGTTTTTACTTTTAATAGTATTAGTATTAAAAATCTAGATCTATTACCTATTTTTATAGGTAAGTTATACGTAGTTAGTATCCTCTTTATTAAAGTATTAGACGTAGACTCTATAGACGTTAATATTATAAACTTCTTTACTATTATAGTTCTAAATTATAAGCTTAGATACTTTTAAAGTATTAAGATCTTCTTCTAAAACTAAAGTAAATCTAAAAGTACTTTATTAGTCTATTATAGAGTACTGTATACGTATATATATATCTTATCCTTAACTTAGCGTTTTTAAAGTATTTTAAATTTATATATCTACTAGCTACTTACTACTAGTAACTAAGCTAGTTAGTATACTAGAAAGAGCTAGGTCTATAGTTACGCTATATAGCTAGGCTATAATAGTAGAAAAGATCTATATTTACTATACTTAGTACTTAGTATAGAGCTAATTTACTAAAGTACTACTACTTATTATTAAGAAGTAAGCTATATACTATTTTCTAAATATAGCTTAATATCTCTTATTAATAATAATAGTCTCTTAGCTAGTTAGTTATCTAAAGGCTTAATATATACTTATAAATAAGTATCTAGCGTAATGCGCTTACTTAGCTTAATAGCTCTAGATTTCTAAGTAGTATCCTAACGCGCTTATAAGCGTAACTATAGTTATAGCTATCTTAAATATATAACTAAAGATTACTCTATAGCTTAGCTTAATATAGGGTTTATAAGTATACTTATTATATAATTATCTTTACTTTCTATAGTAGTTATTAGTATAGTAGTATCTTTTACTATAGTAGGTCTTAAGTAAGAGTTAAACATAGTATAGTATAAGAGCTTAAAGTTAAGATAATAGTTATATTAACTAAAGTAAGATACTACGTTAAGGCTCTTAGAGAGAGCCTATACGTAAAGTAGAAAGTAGTTTTACTACTAGTATAGAGCTAATATAAAGCTAGTAACGTACTAAGCTTTAGTAAAGAATATTAAAAGATAAGATAGAAACTAATCTATTATAAGTATTACCTTAAAGTTCTTTAGCGCCTAAAGGATACTAAGCTTTACTTAGATATTAATAAGTATAAGTTTAATATTAAATAAGTTAAGTACTTTAGAATAATCCTCTTATATAATAGACTTAAGATAGATCTTAATAAAGTCTCTATAGTACTATTATAGGCTAAGCTTTAGATAGTTAAAGATATATAAGCTTTTATTAGTTTTACTAATTTTTATAAGTATTTTATATATAAGTTCTTCTTTATTATCTACTTACTTATTAAGATTATTAAGAATACGCTAAAAAAATAATATATATCTTTTACTAATACTAGATGCTTAGCGTTTAAAAACCTTAAAGTAGTATTCTTAATAGCGCCTATTCTTATATACTTTAACTTAGACCTTAAAGCTATTATTAAGTATAATATATTAGACTAGGTTGTCTTTAGTATACTCTTATAATATTATAATAATATACTTAAGCTTATTATATTCTTCTTAATAAAGATAAGCCTTACTAAGTATAACTATCTTATTTATAATAAGAAGCTCTTAGCTATAATCTATACCTTTTAAAACTTAGAAGCTAGAGCTTATAAGTACTACTAATTCTATTAAAATCTTCTTAGATTATAAAGCCTTTAAGTACTTTATATCTATAAAGTAACTTAATAGATAATAAGTATACTAGACTAAATTCTTTACTAAGTTTAATTTTATTATCTACTACTAACTTAGTAAGTAAAGTATAAAGCTAAATAGTTTTACTTAGTACTTAAGTAATATCTCTACTAGGGTTAATAATAACTATATCTAGTATTAAATATAAATAATACTCTACCTAAATAATGTTAAGCTTTAATCTAGTACTAATAGTAGTTACTAATATACTATCTATATTACTAGTATCCTTACTAATACTTTTACTATACTTATACTTAATATAGTAGCTATAATTTACTTTTTAAGTAAGAAGTTAGCTACTACTTCTAATATAGAATTTAATAACTTATCTATAATAGGCCTATCTATAATAAAAAACTTTCTATCTATAATAGAGAAGCCTATTAAATCTCTATTTAAGAAAAAAGAAGGTATTTTATTATTTAATATATATTAAATTATAGCTAATATTAAGATAGCTACTATAAATAATAACGTCTTATAGTAGATTATAGAGTCTCTATACTTTAAGTACTAATATATTTTTTATAACTTATATTATAAGTAAGGTATTAAAATTAAACTAGAAGACTATAAATATATAAAAGGACTACTATACGTCTATATAAAGATCTTTATCTTATATAATAATATGCTTAGATCTTAAGTTATTTAACTTTATTATAATAGCCTTCCTATAGGCTATAGTAGTAAGTACTTTATATACATAAAGATTACTTACTATTTCTTCTAGCTATATACTACTAACTTAGTTACTTACTATATATATAATTATATTACTTATACTTACTCTAAGCTTAATTATAAAAGTAAATATAGCTTACTTAACTTACTCTTTATACTTAATATATATTAGCGTAGTATCTTAATAGACTTTATATTACTACTTTTTTTATTAACTTACTTTAGCTATACTTATTATTATATTCTTATAATTATTAACTACTTCTTTAAGAAGAAGAAGTTTATCTTACTATAGTCTCTAGATATAAAAACTATAGTCTAAGCTTTTATTAAATATATATAGTGTAAAGAAAGCTACTTAGAAGATATTATTAGTAACTATAGCTCTTAGTTTACTTCTTATTTCTAGTAGCGCTTTTATACCTATATAGGTACTTATCTAAAGATATTAATAACTATATACTTTAAGATAGATAGATAGATAGAAACTACTAATACTACTCTTAAAGCCTATCTATAAGCTTTTATATACTATAACTA
>Ga0210040_10006299_pt1 | contig 14817 bp, 16 predicted proteins | sample CryGeyCG12114_NA_FD_185462 | JGI IMG/M metagenome (GOLD analysis project Ga0210040, IMG submission 185462) | Groundwater microbial communities from aquifer - Crystal Geyser CG19_WC_8/21/14_NA (SPAdes) (version 2) | ecosystem: Environmental > Aquatic > Deep subsurface > Groundwater | place: USA... | reverse complement strand
CGGCGACCGCCTCCTCTTCCCGGGCCGTCTTGGCCGACACGTGCGCGGCCATCACGTGCTCGGCGACCGCCTCCAGGAGCCCGTCCTTGTCGCCGAACAGGCGGTAGATGGTCGGCGCCTGCACCCTCGCGCCCTCGGCCACCGCCCGGGTGGTGACCGAGGCGGGTCCCTCCACCGAGAGCAGGCGCGCGGCGACGTCCACGATCCGCGCGCGCGTCGCCGTACGGATCTCGGTCGGATCAGCCATGGACCGATGCTAACGGAATCGTGCTATCACAATGTTTCCGGTGCTACCGTTCTATCGCTTCCACTGATACCCAAGGAGATCCCATGATCGTCGTCACCGGGGCGACCGGCGCCCTCAACGGCGCCACCGTCGACCACCTGCTGGCCCGCATGCCGGCCAGCGAGCTCGTCGTGGCCGTGCGCGACCGCACCCGTGCCTCGCGGTTCGCGGACGCCGGCGTCGTCGTGCGCCAGGCCGACTACGCGGAGCCGGCCTCGCTGCCGGCCGCGTTCGCCGGTGCCGACCAGCTGCTGCTGGTCTCTTCGAACGACCCCGGCGCCGACGCGGTGAGCCTGCACCGCGCGGCGATCGACGCGGCCATCGCCGCGGGGGTCGGTCGGATCCTCTACACGAGCCACCAGGGTGCTGCGCTGGCGTCACCGTTCGTCCCCGCCGCGGTGCACGCCCGGACCGAGCAGCTGCTCGAGGCGTCGGGACTGCCCTGGACCTCGCTGCGCAACGGCTTCTACGCGCACAGCCTCGGCTGGCTCGCCGGTCCGTGGCGCGAGACCGGCGTGATCGAGGTGCCCGCCGACGGCCCGGTCTCCTGGACGACCCGGGAGGACGCCGCCGAGGCCGCCGCCGTGATCATCGCGTCGGACGGCGCGTACGACGGCCCGATCACCCTCACCGCGGACGCGGCGCCGACCTTCGTCGAGCTCGCGGAGATCGCGTCCGACCTTGCAGGGCGAGCCGTCCAGACCGTGGTCGTGGATCACGGGACGTGGGTGAGCACCCAGGTCGCCGCCGGGCAGCCGGAGCGCATGGCGCGCTTCCTCCTCGGCTTCTACGACGCGGCCCACGAGGGCTTCTTCGCCGGCGTCGACCCCCTGCTCGCGACGTTGCTCGGCCGCGAGCCGCGGACCGTCCGCGACGTGCTGGCGCAGCCGGCAGGCCACTAGCCGCCGCAGTCCCGCTGTCCGGCACGGCGACGGCGGACCCACCTCGTCAGGTGGGTCCGCCGTGGTCGGGCGCCGTCCGCCTCGTCCGGGCGGTGCCGGGTCACCCCATCGTGAGCGAGGTGTCCAGGAACTCGTTCGTCACCAGGTCCGAGGCGCTCAGGCCGTCCTTGGTCGTCAGGTGCTGCGCCTTGATCGCCGGGGCCATGTCGGCGACCAGCTTGTCGACGCGAGCCGTGTCGAACGACCCGGGGACGCCGTCGCTGCCCGCGCCCATGACGCCGAGCTTCTTCATGTAGTCGACCGAGTACGCGTCGGCCTCCGGGGTCAGCGTGGTCGGGCTCTTCGCCTGGACGGCGTACTTCTCCATGGCCTCGTTGACGGGGGTCGGGTTGGCCGCGTAGCTGACCACGGCCTTCTGGACCATCGGCACGAGGGCCTTGAGGCAGTCGCCGTACTTCGCCTTGTTCGCGGGGGTGACCGACAACGAGTTCTCGTAGGGGGTGTAGCCGGCGTCCGCCAGGAGGAGCGACTTCAGGGGTTTGCCCCACTGCTTGAGGTGCTCGTACTTGTACGTGGCCACGTCGGCGTAGTCGACGAGCATGTCCTTGCCGCCGGCGGTGACGAAGCGTCCCGGTGACCCGTCGTAGCTGTAGTCGAGCTGGCTGGACGTCAGCGTGCCGTTGCCGACCAGCAGGTCGCTCGAGCCGTCCTCGCCCGCCTTGAGGACGGTGGCGCCGCTGGCGGCGACCTGGCTGATCGAGGTCAGGTCCGGGTACGTCGCGGGGTCGAAGACGATGGCCTTCGGGCTCTTCTGCAACGTGGCGACGACCCCCACCACGGGCTGCTTGGCCGACACCTCGATGGCGTCGTCGGTGCTGACCTCGCCGAGCAGGATCGAGGGGTCCTGGTACATCCGCGCCATGACCGACTGGTTGCCCAGGAACGGTCCGCCGGCGAGGACCGAGATGGTGACGCCATCGACCTCGGCGCTGTAGGAACCGTTCTTGGTGTCGACCGCGCCGTTCGCGCCGACGAGCTGGTAGAGGGCACCCTTGGCCGGCTGCGGGTACCAGCTCGACTGGATCTTGACGGTGCTCGGGCAGATGCTGCTGAGGGTGCCGGTCGCCGCGGCCGGCGCCACGGACCCGGGGCTCGACGTCTCCTGGGAGCTGCTGCCGCAGGCGGCGAGCAGCATGATGCCTGCCGCGGCAGCGGCGAGCGCTGCGGATCCTCTGAGGTTGCTGAGGGTGCGGTCGGTGCGGGGCAACGTGTCTCCTGGTATGGGTGGGAAGGTCCGGAAGCGGTGTCCGGACCTGGACGAGGGGAAGAGCGGGTGGGCAGCGGTACGGGGGTCTGGTGCGCCGATCAGTCGGCGCGAGTGGTGGTGGTCGTCTCCCACCGGCCGATCGTGAGCCGGCGGACGAGCCCCACGACCCAGAAGACGGCCAGCCCGAAGGCACAGGTGACCAGCAGCGCCGCGTACAGCCGCTCCGACTGCAGGTTGGCCGAGTAGTTCTGCAGGAGCCCGCCGATCCCTGGATCTCCCTGACGGATGAAGAAGTCGGTCACGATGGAGGCGATCACCGACAGCCCGGCCGAGATCCGCAGACCCGTGAAGATCGCCGGCAGCGCACCTGGCAGCCGGAGCCGGACGAGCCGGACGATGCGGGACCTGTTGTGCAGGCGCACGAGGTCCTGCAGGGCCGGGTCGGCCGACTGCAGGCCGAAGAGCGCGTTCGTCGTGATCGGGAAGATCGACGCCAGGGTGGCCACGATGATGCGGCTCTGCTCGTTGAACCCGAACCAGAAGCCGATGAGGGGCACGAGAGCGAGGAACGGGATCGTCTGCAGTGCGACGGCGAAGGGGTAGAAGGAGCGTTCGACCCACCGTGCCTCGCTCATCGCGATCGCGAAGACGAGCCCGATGACCGTCGACAGGACAAAGGCGGCGAGCGCGACGGTCCCGGTCGACCGCAGTCCCACGAGGATCTCCTCGAGGTTGGCCCAGTCGAGGAACCCGACCGCCACGACCTCGTGCGGGGGCGGGAGGATGAAACGCTGGGTCTCGCTGAGCCCGAAGTAGGCCAGGAGGTACCAGGCCCCGATCACGGCGACGGCGACCAGGGCGGGAGGGCCGGCCGAGGCCAGGACGCTGCTGCTGCGGCCGCGGTTCTTGAGCGCGGTCGGAAGGATCAGGCGTGGCTCGCGCACGTGGGTCGCTGCCTCCGGCTCTTCGGGGAGCGTGCTGCGGACCGGGGAGGTGGTGGTCACGCGCTCGCTCCTCGGAGGCACTCGGAGATCTCGTGGGCGATCGCCCCGAACCGCTCGCTGAAGCGCAGGTGCGGCGAGCGGGGGTAGTCGAAGGGCACGTCGAACTCACCGATGACGCGCCCCGGACGGGGAGCCATCACCACGACGCGTGACGACAGGTAGACGGCCTCCGAGATCGAGTGGGTCACGAACATCGCGGTGAACCTGCGTTCGGTGTAGAGCTTGAGGACCTCGTCGTTCAGGCGCTCGCGGGTGATGGCGTCCAGGGCGCCGAAGGGCTCGTCGAACATGAAGGGGTTCGGGTTCAGCGTGAGCGAGCGCGCGAGCGAGACGCGCATCTTCATGCCGCCCGAGAGCGTCTTCGGGTAGCTGTCCTCGAACCCCGACAGGCCGACGAGGTCGATGGCCGCCTGGGCCAGCCGGCGACGCTCCGCCCTCCCGACGCCCTCGAGCGAGGCGAGCAGCTCGACGTTGCGGGAGACCGTGCGCCAGGGCATCAGCGTCGCGTCCTGGAAGATGTAGCCGAGCGAGTCGAAGCGCGTCTCGACCCGCCCCTCGGTGATCGGGCTGAGGCCGGCGGCGATCCGCAGCAGGGTGGACTTGCCGCACCCCGACGGTCCGACCAGGGAGACGAACTCGCCGGGCCGGACGGCGAGATCGAGGTTGCTCAGCGCGACGGTGCCGTCGGAGAACCTCTTGGTCAGACCCGAGAACTGCACGATGGGCTCGGTGCTGCCGCCGTGCCGAGCCGAGGGGGCCGGCAGTGTCGTGGTCATGCTTGGTGCCGATCTACGAGGTGACGCCGAGACGGTCTGCTTGTCTTATGAATTATGGATCCCGTTGTCGGCACGGGCATGTCGGCGGCGTAACCCTTGGGTTAACGGGTCCGCCGGGTGTCGAGCTCGACCGTGCTCTCGCCGCTCACGGGGCGCGGAAGCCGAAGAGCCTGCCCGAGGCCGACCACGGGGCACCGGCGCCCTCGAAGCGGTGCGCGGCCACGACCCAGGAGCCTTCGGGATCCCGGACCAGCGAGACGGGGGTGAACTGCGCGTCCGCGAACGACCTCAGCACCTCGTCGACGTCGGAGATCGACGCCCCGTAGGTCGTCCACACCACCGTCGCGCCGGGCGCGACGAGCTCGTCGAGGCGCGCGATCGTCCGGCGGGCGTCGGGGAGGTCGATGTTGGCGAAGACCCCGCACATCAGCAGCAGGTCGGCGGGGACGTGACCGGCGTAGGACGCCGCGAGACCGGCGTCCGCCACGACCACCTCGGCCGTGGTCAGCGCCGTGCTCCCGAGCGCCCCGTGCAGGAAAGACGCGTTCAACGGGTCGAGCTCGATCATCACCGCGTCGACGTCACGACCGCGCGGGTGGTTGATCAGGAGCGGCAGCAGGTCCCTGGACTGCCCGGAGCACGCGCTGACCGCGCGGAGCTGCCCGGCCGGCGCGGCGTCGAGCGCCGCGGTGATCGCGTCCTGAACGCGCTCGAGCCGATCGGTCTCGACGCTGAAGAGCTGGTCGTACGGCGCGTGCCAGGCGTACCAGTGCTGGTCGGTGAGGGTCATGCGGTGGCGAGCCCGAGTCGTTGCAGCTGGTCGTGGGCGGTGCCGCTGACCACGCACGCGAGCTGCTGCGCGTTGAGGGCGCTCAGCTCGGCGATCTTCTTCGTCGCGAGGTGCTCCCGCTCGAACGAGGCCATGGAGGCGAACGAGGCCTCCAGCACCAGGTGGTGCAGGCCGCCGAACGCCGGGGCCCAGACCGCGTAGGGGGTCAGCCCGGCGGCGACGAGCAGCGCGTTCTTCTCCTCCTGCAGGCTCAGGAAGAGGGGCAGCGTGCCGAACGCCAGGTTGCGCATGACCTGGTGGCGGTAGGTGAGGGCGGTCATCGGACTCGCTTCCGGTCGTCGCGGGCGGGGGTCAGGGTGTCTGCTGGTGCGGCACGGCCACCCAGCCCTGGTCGAACGGCGTGGTGAAGAAGTTGTGGACCCGCATGTGCGACACGAGCCAGCGGCCGTCGACACGCGCGAAGTCGTTGGCGTAGGACCCGGCGATCCACAGCGGTTGGTCGCCGCGGTAGGTGCAGGCCTGGAAGTACATGAACGTCCCGTGCGCCGTGGTCCCGTCGACCTCGATCGCCGGGTTCGTCACGAAGTGGGCCGAGAACGGCATGCGCTCGACGTTGCGGTCGAACTTGGTGACCAGGGCCGCACGGCCGACCGCGGCCCAGCCCGGGTTGCCGTGGGGTCCGACGCTCTGCCACCGGCCGTCCTCGGTGAAGAGCGCCGCCACCTGGGCGCCCTTGTCCTGCTTCGCGTCGGCGGCGGCCATGTAGCTGACCATCAGGCCGCGGATCTCCTCGCGGGCCTCGAGCAGCTCGAGGCGGGCCAGCACGGCCGACAGCCCGGTGGCGGCGACGGCGGGGTTGGTCGCGGTGCCGGTCACAGGACGGCCAGCGCCTTCTGGTAGCGCTCGACGAGCCAGGTGTTGAGCTGGGGGATGTTGGACTCCATCCAGGAGAGCGGCCCGCGTGGGGCGTAGCGGGAGCGGAGGCCCTGCTGCAGGGCCGCGGTCGTCACGGCGTCCTGGTGGATGGCGAGCGCCTTGCGGTCCATGAACTTCTCGTACGCGTCGAGGAAACCGGGTTCCTCGGTCGCGGACCGGGGGTAGAGGTTGACGCGCCGGAGGTCCATCGAGCCCGGGCCGTTCGGATGGATCATCGCGAGCTGCACGAACGTCGGCTGCAGGATCGAGAAGAGCATGGGCGGGACGGACGCGAACATGACCCGCTTCCGCTGCTCGGCGGTGAGCCCGGGGATGATCGACGTGGTGCGCCGACCGTCGGTGCTGGCGAGCCCGGCGTTCTCGTCGACCAGGTAGGTGGGGTGCATGACCTGGCCGTCTCCGGGCTCGAAGGGGTAGAACCGTGCGTTCTTGGCCGGCGCCGCCTCGTGCACACCGCGGTGCACATAGCTCGTGTGGTAAGGCTCCAGGGCGTTGTCGTGGTGGATCTTCCAGTTCCACCGCTGGTCCGCGAACACGAACGCCGGCATCGGCACGAGGTCCTCGAGCCCGAAGGTCGACAGCTCCTCGTCCATCCGCCGGACGGTGGGGGCCAGCGGTGCGGCGTCGTCGTCGAAGTTGATGAACACCAGGCCGTGGAAGATCTCGTGGCGGATCTGGGGCAGCCGGATCGTCTCGCGCAGCCGTTTGACCGGGACCGTCTCGGTCATCGACGGCGCAGCGGCGAGGCGGCCGTCGAGGTCGAACGTCCAGTTGTGGTACGGACACTTCATGACCTTGCCGGAGAGGCAGGGCGCGGCGGCACCGCGGTCCTCGCCGGCGAGGCCGCCGAACAGGGGCTGCCCACGGTGCTGGCACACGGCTGTCATGACCCGGACCTGTCCGGCGAGGTCGCGCAGCAGGACGATCGGCTCGTCGAGGATCGTCATGGGCAGCTGGTCGCCGGGCTCGGGGACCTCGTTGACGTGTCCGATGCAGAGCCACTCCCGGTGGAAGATCGCCTCCTTCTCGAACTCCCAGAAGTCCTCGCTCGTGTAGACCGTCGGGGGGAGCAGCCGTGCGGTCGCGACGGGGTCGGTCGTCTTGTCGACGTCGGCCAGGACGGCGCGGGCCGCGGCCAGGGCGCGGTCACTGATCGGCGGGCTCGTGCTCATTCCACTCCTTCACCTTCGACCCGGCGACGAGTCGTATGTTGTATCCAACCTAGGGCGTGCGGATTACGCTCGTGTGACCTGGCATTACGACCGGGCTCCCCAGCGCCACCGGGCGCGCTCCGTCGGCCGGTGCAGGGCCGGACCTGGCGATCGACGCCAGGGCGGACACGACGGACCAGGCGGTGATCTCCGAGGTCCGACCGCCCGACCCCGGGGAGACCGTGTTCTCGATCAGGAAGTCGTAGCGGCCCACGGGTGCAGCAAGCTCGATCCGGTGCCGGGTGCCGGTCGCAGCGGGGTCGGCCACGACCACCACCTCCACGTGATCGAGGCCGGTGGTGGCGAGCGCCAGGGCCACCGACGAGTTCGAGGTGAGGGGGTAGGCGAGCGCAGCCTCCCGCGCCGAGCCGCGGAAGACCACGACGGCTTCCTGGAGCAGCTGCGGCAGCCCCAGGGCCGCGGGCCTCTTGGTGGTCGTGTGCCGCACGGTGACGTCGTCGGGCGAGGCGGCGGCGCGGGACGCGGCACCGAGGATGTCGAGCCCGCCGATGGCGCCGGCCGGCACCAGCACGTGGGTGCCCACCACGACGCCTCGTCGCCGGAGGTCCTGCTCGAGAGCACGGTCGGCCAGCACGCCGCAGGAGCAGAGCAGGACGCGCAGCCCGGCGTCGAACGCCCGGGGGAGCAGCTCACGGGCGGCGGCGTTGCTGCTCGCCTCGACGAGCAGGTCGGCGCCCCGCAGGGCGGCCTCGACCGTCGCGTCGTCGGTCTTCGAGTCCAGCACGGCCGCCAGGCGGCAGCCCTCGACCCGACCGGCCTCGAGCTCGGCGGCCACGCGGGTGCCGATGGCCCCGGCTCCGGCGACGACCACGCGCCAGCTCACGAGGCCGTCGCCGTGGCGTCCCAGCGCGGGTCGGCGGCCGCCGAGACGAGCTCTGGACCGAGGCGTACGAGGGTGTGCGCGGAGCGGGCGCCCAGCACCGGGAGGTCCGCGCCCTCGCGCAGCACACCGGTGGCGGTCTGCTGCCACCGGGGCGCGACCACGGCCTCACCCAGGCGCGCGGGGGCGTCCGCCAGGTCGGGCTGCGTGAGGTGGTCGATGACCTGGACGTTCCACGGCACCTGCTGGGCGCCCCCCGGGGTGGCGCCGAGGACCCACGACCGGCTCGCATCCTGCAGCGCCCACGCGTGCAGGGTCGTCGTCGGGCGCCGGCCGGCCACCGGGGCGTTGGGGTGCGTCGGTGCGAACGTGAAGCCACGGCCCGCGCGGTTGGCGAGGACGAGGTCCTCCTCCGGCAGCACGAGCCCGCTGCCGTACTGCGGGAACGAGTTGGAGTGGACGATCACCACAGCGTTGCCGCCGGAGTCGGCGGCCGCCACCGTGGAGGTGCCCTCGTTCACCGGCGTCGGGCCCAGCGTTCCCCGCGCCAGCTGCGCCAGCACCCGCTCCACCTCGGCCGGAGAGGTGGGACCGACCGGTCCCTCGCGCTCGGCGAGGTCGAAGACGTGGGTCAGCGCGACGCCGTGGCTGGGAGCGTTGGTGGCCCACAGCCGGCCTCGATGCGTCTCGACGCTGTGCGCCCGTTCCTCGACGACCTCGACCCCGGCGAGGTCGTCGAGGTCCAGCACGCCGCCCTGGCGCTGGACGTGGTCGACCACGGCGCGCCCGAGCTCCCCCGCGAACAGGTCGGCGCCGTCGCGGGCGAACCGGTCGAGGACGCGCGCGAGCCCGGGCATCCGCACGACCTCGCCCTCCACGAGCGGTCCCGACGGCGGGAAGCACCGCCCGCCCTGAGGCTGGTGGCGCACCAGCAGGGCCAGCGACTCCTGCGTCAGGAGCACGTTGAGGCGCGACCACGGGAAGCCCCGGTGCGCGAGCGCGACGGCGGGCGCCACGAGCCGTTCGTGGCCCATGACGCCGCGGGCCGCCAGGTGCGCGTAGCCGGCCGGTGCTCCGGGGACCCCCACCGACAGGGCCCCGGTCGCCGGAACCTGCCAGCCCCGTGCGGCCGCCGCGGCGTAGAGGCCGGCCGGCGCACCGCCGACGGCGACGACGGAGACCGGCTCGTCGCGGTCCGCACTGACGTACAGCGCCACGAGGTCCCCGGCGAGGCCGCACTTCGAGGGCATCAGCACCGTCTCGGCGAACGCGGCGGCCAGGGCTGCGTCGAAGGCGTTCCCGCCGTCGAGCAACGCTGCCAGCCCGATGCCGCTGGCGGTCGGCGAGCCCGACGCTACGGCGCCGAGCGTCCCCGAGGCGACCGCCCGGCGAGCCAGGGCACGGGCTGTCGCGGCACCTTCAGGCATCCGTCCCGCTGGGTCCGTAGTGCCGCAGCTCGATGGTGTTGCCGTCCGGGTCGTCGACGTAGACGAGCTCGCCCGGGCCTCGGGCGCCCCACCGGCGGTACGGGCCGTCGATCTGCTCGAAGGCCCCGGAACCGCGCAGGGCGGCGAGATCGGTCGGCTCGATCTCGACGGCGAAGTGGGACACGTTCTTGCCGGTGGCCTCGACGCGGGCGTCGAGGTCGATGATCGTGCCGGGGCAGACCTCGACCGAAGGAAAGGGCACAGTGCCGGCGCGGAACTCGTCGAGGCGGTGCACCGAGAAGCCGAACTTCTCGACGTACCAGCGTACGGAGGCCTCGGGGTCCTTCACCCGGAGGACGATGTGGTCCACCTGTCTGACGGATACGGCCGCACTTGTGCGGGCGGGGATGGAGGAGTAGCTCGTAGTCACCGGTCTTTTGTATCCAAAAGACGTTTCGAGCACTGACCTTTTAGGTCACGGCCAGGTTTCGGCGGCCGCGCGCTTCCTTGCCGGCGACCGCCCGACGTCAGGCCGGAGGTGTGTCGTCGGGCTGGACCCCGCCCTGGTTCACGTGCCGCTGCTCGAGGTGTCGTCGCATGAGCAGGGCGGCCAGCTCCGTGTCGCGGTCGAGAGTCGCCTGGATGATGGCCGCGTGCTCGTCCCAGGACTGTCGCACGGCCGCGCTCTTCCCGCCGACGAGGTGGTACGACTGATTGCGCGCCGACCGCAGCGTCTCGGTCAGGAACCGCGAGCCGCCGCCGGAGGCGAGCAGCTCGTGGAACTCGTCGTTGAGCTCGAGGATCCGTTCGCGGTCGCCGGCGCTCGCCGCCGCGCGGCCTTCCTCCAGGGCCGCGCGCAATGCCGACATGGTCGCCTGGTCGCCACGCTCCACGGTGCGCCGGACGGCGATCAGCTCGAGAGCCAGCCGGACCTCTCGGACGATCTTCAGCTCGTCGCTGTCGAGCTCGACCACACGGACGCCACGACGGGGGAGCGACTGGAGCAGACCCTCCGCCTCGAGCCGGCGGAACGCCTCCCGGACGGGGTGCCTGGACACCCCCAGGCGTTCGGAGATCGAGGCCTCGCTCAGGTGCTCGCCCGGGCCCAGCACCCCGTCCAGGATCATCCGACGCATCTCGTCCACGGTCTCGTCCCGGAGCGAGCGGTGGCGAGATCCCACTGATGACACGGGTGCCTCCACGTACGCAGTTCGCCGGTTGAGTCATTGAATACTGGATGCGAGTCGGGTCAGTGTGCCACAGGCGCACCGGTGGCCGAACTACCCGGCAGAGCCTCACTAGGGTGACGTGGTGTTCGTCGACGTGGTGGGGCTTCCGGCGGTGGGCTGGCCGGGGCTCGGCGAGGCCGAGCGCGTGCTCGTCGCCCGCGCGGAGGTCCTGCTGGGCGCTCCCCGCCACCTCGACCTGGTGCCCGCGGTCGAGGGGCAGGAGCGCCACCCCTGGCCCAGCCCCCTGCGTCCGCAGCTGCGGACGTTCCTGGACGCCTTCGCCGCCCGCCGGGTCGTCGCCCTGGCCAGCGGTGACCCGCTGGTGCACGGCATCGGCAGCACCCTCGTCGACCTGCTCGGCGTCGAGGCGGTCCGCGTGCACCCGGCGGTCTCGTCGGTGGCGCTGGCCGGTGCCCGGATGGGCTGGGACGCCGCGACCTTCGACGTCGTGCGGATCAGCTCGGAGGGCGCCCAGGAGGTGCGTGGGCTGGTCGCTCCCGGTCGGCGCCTCGTCGCGCTGTCCCGGGACGCCGGCAGCCCGGCCGCGATCGCCGCGGTGCTGGCCGACGCCGGCTTCGGGCTGAGCGTGGTCACCGTGCTCGGCGACCTGGGGACCCCCACCGAGACCCGGCGGGAGACGCTCGCGGCGACCGGGGTCGAGGGGGACGTGCCCGCCCTCAACGTGGTCTGCGTCGCCTGCGCGACCGACTCCGAGGCCGACACCGTCGCTCGTCTGGGGCCCGTGCCCGGGCTGCCCGACGACGCGTACGAGCACGACGGCCAGCTCTCCAAGCGGGTCGTCCGCGCGGCGGCGCTCGCGCACCTGCGCCCGAGCGCCGACGACCTGCTGTGGGACCTCGGCGCGGGAGCCGGTTCCGTGGCGATCGAGTGGTGCCGGGCCGTCCGCGGCGCCCGCGCGATCGCGGTCGAGCGCGACGGCGAGCGGGCCGCCCGCATCACCCGCAACGCCCGCAACCTCGGCGTGCCCGGGCTCCAGGTGATCAGCGGCGTGAACGCCGACGCCCTGACCTGGCTGCCCGCGCCGGACGCCGTGTTCGTCGGCGGCGGGGCCGACACCGGCCTCCTGCACACCGTGCTCACCATGATCAAGCCGGGCGGTCGGCTGGTGGTGCACGCCGTGACCGTGGAGACCGAGGCCCTGCTCCTCGACCTGAACGCCCGGCTCGGCGGCGAGGTCACCCGCCTCTTGGTCGAGACCCTGGGCCCGCTGGGGCGCTACCGCGGCTGGGTGCCGGCCCGCCCGGTGACCCAGTGGAGCCTCGAGATCGACCCGGCCGACCGGGACCCGGACGCGGACACCGACGCGTGACCGTCCACTTCATCGGCGCGGGGCCCGGCGCGGCCGACCTGCTGACCCTCCGCGCCGTCCGGCTGCTCGAGTCGTCACCGGTCTGCGTCTACGCCGGCACCTATCTCGACGACGCCGTCCTGAGCCACTGCCCGCCCGGCGCGACCCTGGTCGACAGCCAGCACCTCGACCTCGACGCGATCACCGCGCACCTCGTCGCTGCGCACGAGGCCGGCCACGACGTCGCCCGGCTCTGCTCGGGCGACCCCTCCCTCTACTCCGCGCTGGCGGAGCAGACCCGGCGCCTCGACGCGGCCGGTGTCTCGTGGGACGTGACGCCGGGCGTCCCCGCGTACGCCGCCGCCGCTGCCCGCATCGGCCGCGAGCTCACGGTGCCGGAGGTGGCGCAGACGGTGATCCTCACCCGCGCGCAGGCCGCCTCGACCGAGATGCCCGAGACCGAGTCGCTGGCCTACCTGGCGCGCAGCCGCGCCACCCTCGTCCTGCACCTGGCCATCCGCCGGACCCGAGAGCTGGCCGCGACGCTGGTCGAGGCGTACGGCGCCGACTGCCCCGTGGTCGTCGTCGGGAACGCCTCCCAGCCCAGCGAGACCGTCCTGCGCGGCACGCTCGCCGACATCGCCGACGCGGTCGAGGCCGCCGGCCTCCGCCAGGCCGCCGTGATCATGGTCGGCCCCGCCCTCGCCGCCGCGGACTTCACCGAGTCCCACCTCTACGACAGCCGTCGGCCCAGGACGGAGCCGGGACGAGCCTTCAGCACCGAGGGACCCGCACCTGACGCTGCCCCCCCAAGGTGACGTCGAAGGAGGGGTTCCGGACGAGGGCGCTGAGCGTGGACGGGTCTGGCGGGAGCCCGGGTCGCGAGACCCTGGCACGCGCGGAGCCTCCCGGGGCACCGAGGTCGAGGCTCACGACGATTGCCCTGAAAGCGGGTCGCTCGATCGCCCCGGAGCCCTCGGGCCACGCTCAGCGCGCGGGCTGGACGCCGTTGAAGGACCCGCTTCCAGGGGCGCGCTCACGAGATGGTGGCGAAGCGCCGTCCTCCCGCACCCCTCCGGCAGCTGACCCTGGCGGGACAGCTCTCGACGCAGCACCGGGGACGCGGTGGTGAGCGAGGACGCGGGGTTTTGGGACACGCTCTGGTCCCTGATCCCCCTGGGCCTGGCGGGCGCGTTCAGCTGGCTGCCGCTGACCGGCCTCGTCCTGCTGATGCTGGCCGGCAGCGGGATGGCCCGGGTGTGGGCGTTCGTCGTCGGACGGGTCTTCGGCCTCGCACTGATCACCGTGGCCTTCGTCGCCGGCGCCCGTGCGCTGCCGGCGCCCACGTCGACCCCGTCGCTCGAGGGTCCGGTCGTGGCCGGCACCGAGGTCACCGTGGGAGTCGCCCTCGTGGCCGTCGGCCTCGTCGCCTGGTTGCGGCGCAACCGGGAGCGGAGCGAGCCGGCCTGGCGGCGCCGGCTGAGCAAGGCGTCGGTCCCGGCGGTGTTCCTGACGAGCGTGGTGGTGGACCTGCAGCCCAAGGGGCTGGTCCTCGGGCTGGCGTCCGGGGTCGTCGTCCGAGCCGGGTCCATGCCGGTCGCGGAGGCCGTGCTCGCGGTGGTCCTCTACCTCGCGATCGCCGCCTCCTCGGTGCTGCTGCCCCTCGTGGCCACGTACGTCGACCCGGCTCGGACCAAGCGCTGGCTCCGGGCGGCGCAGACCTGGCTGAACGTCTACGGGTCGTTCCTGACCGCGCTCGTGGCCGCGCTGGTCGGCGTCGTGCTCGTCGTGGACGGCCTCGGCCGCTTCTGACTCCGAACCCCGAGACCCGCTCAGCTCGCGGTGGCTGGCATCGGCGGAGGCGGTCGGGCAGCTCGCGTCTGCACGTGGTGCCGAGCCTGAGCGGAGGCTGGGTGGTCCGCGAGACCGCCGACGGGCCCGCGCTGCGTCGCACGAGCACACGGCGCGCTGCGCTCGTCTTCGCGACCGACCTGCTGTTCCGCGGCCGAGGTGGCGACATCCACGTGCACGAGGCCGACGGGCCCGTGGTCGAGACCTACCGGGTGGCCGCTCGTGGTCCGCGACCCTGGTGGTACGCCCCGCCTCGCCTCTTCGGTCTGTTCACCGGCGCCTTCTTCTTGTTCGAGGGCGTGATCGACATCCGGGCGGACGGACGTCTGCTGCCGTGGCTCGGCTGGTTCCTGGTGGTGACGGGGATCCTGCAGATCGCTTCTCTCGTGCTCTCGCGGAGAGCCGACCGACGGTTCAAGGCCCAGCAGGCACCGCTCGCGCCGCCGTCACGCGATGGTGGCCAGAGCCTCGACCAGGGCTGAGACGGCCTCGACGTGCTGCTCAGGTCACGACCGGCCGGGCCCCGGGGGCCCACCGACGAGCGGCAGGCACGACCGCGATGATGAGCCCGGGCGGCCGACTGGTCGACGCACGACGAGAGGGACGTACGTGAAGGCACTGTTCATCGGCGGAAACGGCATCATCAGCTCCGAGTGCAGCCGGCTCGCGGTGGAGCGCGGCTGGGAGCTGACCCTGCTCAACCGCGGGGTCGACAGCACCCGTCCGGCCATCGAGGGGGCCGAGTCCATCGTCGGCGACGCCACCGACCCGAGCTCGTTGCGTGCCGCCGTCGGGTCGCGCACGTTCGACGCCGTGGTGAACTTCCGCGCCTTCACCCCCGACCAGGTGCAGGCCGACGTCGAGCTCTTCGCCGGGCGTACGGATCAGTACGTGTTCATCAGCTCCGCGTCGGCCTACCGCAAGCCGATCGCCCGCCTGCCGATCACCGAGTCGACGCCGCTGCGCAACCCCTTCTGGCAGTACTCGC
>Ga0210040_10006298_pt1 | contig 14818 bp, 14 predicted proteins | sample CryGeyCG12114_NA_FD_185462 | JGI IMG/M metagenome (GOLD analysis project Ga0210040, IMG submission 185462) | Groundwater microbial communities from aquifer - Crystal Geyser CG19_WC_8/21/14_NA (SPAdes) (version 2) | ecosystem: Environmental > Aquatic > Deep subsurface > Groundwater | place: USA... | reverse complement strand
ACCGCCATGTGGTCGGTGAAGTGCCGGCCGAAGCCCGGGTCGGCCAGGACGGCCTCGCGCTCGGCGTCGGTGCGCGGGTGCGGGTTGGCGCGGAGCTCGAACGGAAGACTCACGATCCTGCTTTCGGTGCGGCGGCCCGGCGACGGGCGCGGGCCTGCGGGTGGGACGGGGTGCGGGTGGACCAGGCGGAGGACGGGGCGGCGAGGTGCCCGGTGGCCAGCCCGGGGGGCCCAGGGCCACCCGGCGGACCGGGCCGCCACGCTAACAGGGAGCACCCTGAGACCTGGCCGGTGCCGTCGGAGCCGCTCGCTACCATCCTCGCGTGAGCGACACGACCTCCCCGACCCCGTCCGCGCCGGCGGCCCGCCGCCCCTTCGACCTGGCGGTGATCGGCGGCGACGGCATCGGCCCGGAGGTCGTCGCCGAGGGTCTCAAGGTGCTGGACGCGGTGACCGGGCCCGGCAGCGTCACCCGGCACGACTACGACCTGGGCGCGGCGCGCTGGCAGCGGACCGGCGAGGTGCTGCCCGACTCGGTGCTCGGCGAGCTGGCCGGCGCGGACGCGATCCTGCTCGGCGCGGTCGGGGCGGCGCCCGGCGCCACCGACGTGCCCAGCGGTCTGCTGGAGCGAGGGCTGCTGCTCAAGCTGCGCTTCGCCTTCGACCACTACGTGAACCTGCGGCCGAGCCGCCTCTACCCCGGGGTCCCGACCCCGCTGGCCCCGAGCGTCACCGAGGGCCGCGACATCGACTTCGTGGTCGTCCGGGAGGGCACCGAGGGGCTCTACTGCGGCAACGGCGGCACCGTCCGCACCGGCACGCCGCACGAGATCGCCACCGAGGTGAGCGTCAACACCGCGTACGGGGTGGAGCGGGTCATCCGGGACGCCTTCGAGCGCGCCACCCGCCGCCGCAACCTGGTCACGCTGCTGCACAAGCACAACGTGCTGGTGAACGCCGGCGGGCTGTGGCGCCGGCTGTTCGAGTCCGTGGCCGTGGAGTACCCGGGCGTGGCCACGAACTACCTGCACATCGACGCGGCGATGATCTTCCTGGTCACCGACCCGGCCCGCTTCGACGTCATCGTGACCGACAACCTGTTCGGCGACATCGTCACCGACCTGGCCGCGGCCGTCACCGGCGGCATCGGCCTGGCAGCCAGCGGCAACATCAACCCCGGCCGCAGCTTCCCCTCGATGTTCGAGCCGGTGCACGGCTCCGCGCCCGACATCGCCGGCCAGGGGGTCGCCGACCCGACCGCCACGATCCTCTCGGTCGCCCTGCTGCTGGAGCACCTCGGGCTGAGCGCGGAGGCCCGGCGGGTGGAGGAGGCGGCCGTGGCCGACATCGCCGGCCGCACCCCCGGCACGACCAGGTCCACCAGCGAGATCGGGGACGCGATCGCCGCGGCCCTCTGAGCCTGCGCGCACGGGGCCGGCCTGCCCGGCGGTGGGCCGGGTCAGTGCTCGGGGCGGCGCAGGTCGGCCGCCTCGAGGTGGCGCACCAGGACCGCGGGGAGGACGGAGTGCGCGCGCCGGGGGCGACGCCGGGGTCGGACCGACGGTGCGGCCCCCTCGCCACCGGGCGTCTCGTCGGTGGCCCACGTCTGCGGGTACATCTCGTACACAGCTGCTCCTGGTGTCGTCCTGGAGCAGATACTAGGACGTCCGACCATCTCCCGGGCCGCCAGATCGGGTCGGCGTACCACATCCTGGAACGCCCCGGAACAGCGGCAAGTCCTGCCACACTCGTCCGGGTGAGTGCCCCTCCCGAGCTCCCCGACCTGGTGGTCCGTGCGCTGCGGATGTCCCTGCTCCGTGGCTACGTCCAGGCTTCGCGCAGCGAGACCGGACGGCTGCTCGCCACCCTCGCCGCCACCCGCTCGGGCACCATCGCCGAGTGCGGCACCGGCTGCGGGGTCGGCGCGGCCTGGCTGCGCAGCGGGGCGCCCAAGGCGACCCGGGTGATCACCGCCGAGCTCGACCCCGAGCTGGCGCACGGGGTGATGACGATGTTCGCCGACGACGACATCGACGTGATGCACGCCGACTGGGGCTCGCTGCGCGAGCACGCGCCGTTCTCGCTGATCTTCCTCGACGCCACCAGCGCCCGGCAGTGGCCGCGCACCGAGATCGTCGAGCTGCTGGACGAGGGCGGGATGATCGTGCTGGACGACTTCACCCCCTGTCCCACCTGGCCGCCACTGGTGCGCGGCCGGGTGGACAACCTGCGGCTGGAGTGGCTGTCGGACGAGCGCTTCACCAGTGTGGACGTGATGGTGGCCGAGGACACCTCGGTGCTGGTCGCGGTCCGGCGCTGAGGCGCCGACCCGAGCCGGCCGACCAGCCCCAGCGACCTGCTGCCGGTTGACAGCCGGCCGCCGTCGGGCATCCTGTGGGGGTGGCGCAGCGGCATCGGGCATGGCGGGTGCTCGGCGGCATCGCCTTGATGCTCGCCTTCGTCGGCGTGGCCGTGCTGGTCCTGGTGCGCGAGGCCGGCGGCTGGGGGGTCCCGTACTTCTCCTTCACCTCCGCGCACGGCTCGCCCTGCCGCAACGACCTCGCCGGCTACACCTGCACCTCGATGACCCTGGAGGACGTGGAGTTCTTCGGCGACGTGGACCTGCCCGCGGGCACGCGGGTGGTGACCAGCCGCTACCACGCCACCCACGACTACGACCTCCAGGCGCGGCTGGAGGTGCCGAAGGCCTCAGCGGCCACCGCCCTCGCGCAGCTCCGGTCGGCGTACGGGACCTGCCACCGCGACGCCCGGCCGCCGGCACCCACCACCGGGCTGAGCGGCGTCTGCGTCATCCTGACCGGCGACGGGTCCGACGAGGCGGGTGAGCAGCCCAGCCGGATCGTCAACGTGGGCACCGGGCTGCGGCCGGACGGGGTCCGGGTCGTCGACCTGGCCGTCCGCTCCCGCTGAGCGCCACGCCGGCCGGCCAGGTCTGGGCGGGCTCCTGCGCGTCGGGTGAGTAGCCGCCGCGACTACGCGGCTCCCGCTCACCCGGTCCGGCGGGCAGCCCGGTCAGTGGTGGTGGACCCGTGCCCGAGGTGCCCGGCCCGGGTCGGCCGTCAGCGAGCTCAGCCGGCGGGCGGGGGCTGCAGCCGCCGCAGCCACCGTTCGGTCTCGGCCACGTGCGCGGCCGCGGCGGTCTCCGCCGCCCCGGAGTCACGGGCCGACACCGCGGCAGCGATGGCCCGGTGGCCGGCGTCGCTGACCCGCTTGATCTCGGCGCTGTCGGCCGAGCCGAAGATCTGGTAGTTCCTGCTCCGGCTCCGGAACACCTCGAGCAGGGCCGCCAGCGTCGGGTTCCCGGCCGCCGCGGCGACCTGGGCGTGGAACCGGGCGTCCAGCAGCCCGATCCGGTCCGGGTCGTCGCACGCCTCCAGCTCGGTGAGCAGGTCAGCCAGCTCGGCGACCAGGGCGTCGGGTCGGCGGGCGGCCGCCTGGGCGGCGGCGTGCCCCTCCAGCACCCGGCGCAGCTCGTAGACCTCCAGCAGCCCCTCCAGCGGCAGCAGGCCGACGGTGAGGCCGAGGCTGCGGACGATGTCGGCCGCCCGCAGCGGTGAGACGTAGGTGCCCGAGCCCTGGCGCACCTCCACCACCCCCAGCGCCGCGAGCATCCGGACCGCCTCGCGCAGCGAGCTGCGGGACACCCCCAGCTCGGTGCAGAGCGCCGCCTCGGTGGGGAAGCGCTGGCCGGCCTGCAGCCGGCCGGTGGCCATCATGGCGCGCAGCCCCTGGAACGCCGTCTCCACCGCGGACACCGCAGCCACCCCCGCTCAGCCGGTCGTGCCGCTCGGCCCGTCGTGCCGGTCATCGTGCCACGAGGCCATCCACCACCCCGACGTCTCCGGGCGGACCTGGTCGACCGCCGCCCGCGGCGCGACATCCCCGGCTCAGGGGTGGCGCACCGCGCGGTGACCGGCCGGTCAGCGGTCGAGCCTGCTCACCGGATGCGGACGTTGGCGGCCGACGCCGACGCGAAGGTGCGGACGATCCCCTTGCCCGCGGATGGCGTGGCCCGGGTCCAGTCGACGCCCTGGCTGCTGGCGCACTGGGTGTTGTCGAGGATCATCCGCGGCTTGGCCGACCCGTGGAGACCGACGAAGCCCTGGAGGTGGGAGTCGCGGAAGGAGACCCGGGCGTCGCCCCGGAAGGTGTACTGCTCGGTGGCGGTCGGGAACTTGAAGGCGTTCGCCGCGGAACGCAGGTTGTCGATGGTGATGCAGGAGGCGCCGGACCAGGCGGAGTCGATGAACACCGACTTCGGGCCGCGGAGCTCGGGACGCATCCCCGCCAGCCGGAGGAACATCACCGAGTCGCCGTTGGAGCCCTTCGGCAGGTAGAGCATCCGGCCCGCGGGGGCACCGCCGTTCGCCTGGCCCGTGTGGATCCAGGACGCGTAGCCCTCGACGTTGAGGCTGCCTCCGTAGTTGAGCACCACGTAGTCGCCGTGGCTGCCCTCGAGCTTGGAGTCGCGGATCACGTAGTTGAGGAACTGGTTCTGCTGCGAGATGCCGCGGGTCAGCCCGGAGACCAGCCAGCCCCGGGTGAACGACGCGTCGTTGCTCAACGCCGGCTGGTCGAACACCATCTCGGAGTTGAGGTTGGCCGACGACACCTGCCCGTCGAGGCCGATGCCGTAGTCCCAGGAACCCATCCACTCGACGCGGCGCAACGCGCCGTCCTGGTTGGTCTTCTGGGTGTCGGCGCGCAGGTACAGGCCCTTGGCACCCGACACCCCGGACTGCAGGGTGAGATCGGAGATGTCGAAGTTGCGCAGCAGCCCGTACGCGGACAGCAGCGGCTTGGTGGCGCTGGACCAGCGCAGCACGGTGGACCGCTTGCCCAGGCCCTCCCACCGCAGTGCCTGGATCTGGCCGGTGCCCAGAGCGGCCTCGAGCGGCGTCTTGAGGTCGGCCGTCCCGGAGAAGCCGAAGAGGAGCTTGGTCAGCGGGAAGGAGCCGTTGAAGTTGGTCCGCCACGCCTTGAGCCCCGCCTGCACGGCGGAGTCGGTCGGGACGCTGATCACCGTGTAGGGGAGTCCGACCCTGGTCGTCGACGCGGGCAGTGCCTGGGCCTTCGGGGCGAGAGCGGCGAAGAGGGCTGCGCCGGCGAGACCTGTCCCGGCGACGATGCGGCGGCGGCCTACGGGCTGTGCGGTCATGAGCTGCTCCAAGGGGTGTTGCGGCGAGGTCCCTCGAGCACTTCGAGCATAAGCGAGGCGGCTCGACACCGTGGACAGTTCGCGTCATGTGCAGCCCGGGCCGGGCGAGTCCAGACGCAGCGCTGCCCCGGGTGACCACCGCGGTCGTCCTGGTCGGGGCAGCGCCCCTGGGGAGCGGGTGGTGACCCAGTGCCGACAGGGGTCGCGAGGCGCAGGAGGACCCGGTGTCTGACCAATTGACCTGTTCGTCACAAAGGGGTGCTTCCCTGGGGTCGATTCATCAGACAGGATGACGCAAAACCCGTCCGCAGGAGGTTCCATGACGACCACCGTCGAGGTCAGCGCCCCGACGCCGCTGCGCCTGCCCGACGGGCGCCCGGCGCTCGACGCCTGGGCGCTCGACCCCGCCGTGCGCCACCTCAACCACGGCTCCTTCGGCGGCGTGCCCCTGGCCGCACTGGCCGTCCAGGACCAGGCCCGCCGGGAGATGGAGCGGACCCCGGTGGCCTGGTTCCCCGGGCTGCCGCTGCGGGTGGCCGGCGTCCGCCAGCAGCTGGCCGAGGTGCTCGGGGTGCCCGCCGAGCGGCTGGCCCTGGTCCCGAACGCCAGTGCGGGGGCGAGCGTGGTGTTCTCCAGCCTCGAGCTCGGCCGCGGCGCCGAGATCGTGGTCACCGACCACGGGTACGGCGCGGTGACCATGGGCGCCGAGCGCGCCGCCCGCCGGGTGGGCGGCCGGGTGGTCACCGCCCCGGTGCCGCTGGCAGCCGGCGAGGACGAGGCGGCCGAGGCCGTGCTGTCCACGCTCACCGACCGGACCGAGCTGCTCGTGCTCGACCACATCACCTCCCCCACCGCCCGCCGGCTGCCGGTGGGCCGGATCTGCGCCGCGGCGCGCGCCCGCGGGATCGCCACGCTGGTCGACGGGGCGCACGCGCCGATGATGCTGGACGCCCCGGTGGCCGAGGCCGACGCGGACGTCTGGGTGGGCAACCTGCACAAGTACGGCTGCACCCCGCGCGGCACCGCCGTGCTGGTCGCCCGGCCCGAGGTCGCCGAGCGGCTGCAGCCGCTGATCGACTCCTGGGGGGCGGACCTGGCCTTCCCCGAGCGCTTCGACCACCAGGGCACGCTCGACCTCACCGCCTGGCTGGCGGCCCCGTCGGCCCTGCGGTTCGTCGAGGAGTCACTCGGCTGGGACGCGGTCCGCCGCTACAGCAGCGACCTCGCCGGCTGGGCCCAGGACCTGGTCACCGACGCGCTGAGCGAGGCGTCGGGCACCGACTGCCGGGCCGACGTCGGCATGCCCGTCGGCCCGATCCGGCTGGTCGGGCTGCCGCCCGGGCTCGCCGTCGGGCACCTCGGGGCCAACGGCCTGCGCGACCGGGTGCTGGCCGAGGCCGGCATCGAGACCGCCTTCACCTCGTTCGCGGGCCGCGGCTACCTGCGGCTCTCGGCGCACGCCTACAACACCCCCGACGACTACCGGGACCTGGTCGACCGGGCTCTCCCCCTCCTGCTCAGCTGGGCCGCCGAGGCCGCCCGGCCGCTGGTCACCGTCAACCCCCACGAGAGAAGAGAACAGTGAAGCGCAGATCATTCCTCCTCGGTGCCGCCGGACTGGCCACCGCGTCCGTCTCCGGCCTGGCCGGCTGCGGCGGCTCGAGCTCGGGCTCGGGCGGCAGCGCAGGTGGCGACGTCACCCTGCAGATGGTCGAGAGCCTGACCAACCCGGCGCGCAGCCAGGTGCTGAAGAAGCTGCTGGCCGATTTCGAGGCGGCCAACCCGGGCATCAAGGTGCAGCTGGTGTCCCCGCCGACCGAGCAGGCGGACCAGAAGATCCAGCAGATGCTGCAGGCCGGCAACGGCGTCGACGTGCTGGAGGTGCGCGACCTCACCGTCGGTCCGTTCGCCAACAACGGCTGGCTCTACGACATGACCGACGACGTGCAGAAGTGGGCCGGCTTCTCCGACCTGACCGCTCAGGCCCAGAAGTACGCCAAGCACTCCGACGGCAAGATCTACTTCGTCCCGTACGGCTTCTACGGCCTGAGCCTGTTCTACCGCAAGGACCTGGTCACCGAGGCCGGCTTCTCGGGCCCGCCCAAGACCTGGGACGAGCTGCTCGAGCAGGCCGCGAAGATCCAGGACCCGAGCCGCAACCGCTACGGCTACGCCTTCCGTGGCGGCAAGAACGGCAACGGCAACGTGGTCGCGGCCATCGAGGCCTACGTCGGGGACAGCATCGACCGCGAGAACGCGTTCAAGATCAAGAGCGGCCAGTCGATCTTCGCCGCTCCCGAGGCCCAGGCGGCCGTGGACACCTACTTCGACCTGTTCAAGCGGGCCTCACCGCCCTCGTCGGTGGCCTGGGGCTACCCGGAGATGGTGGAGGGCTTCAACAACGGCTCCACCGCCTTCCTGCTGCAGGACCCGGAGGTGATCGCCACCGTCAGCGCGTCCAAGAGCATCACCACCGACCAGTGGACGACGGCGCCGCTGCTCACCGGCCCCTCCGGCAAGGCGGCGCAGCCGGTGGCCACCGCGGGCTGGGGCGTGGCGAAGGCGAGCAAGAACGCGGCGGCCGCGGTGAAGCTGGTCGAGTTCCTCTCCGGCGACGCCTCGACCACGTTCGCCAAGGAGAACAGCCTGGTCCCGATCAAGAAGACGGCGGGCAAGGACGCGTTCTACACCACCGGGCCCTGGGCCTCCTACGTGACGATGACCGAGAACCCGGACACCTACCTCACCGTCGTCCAGCCGCGCGGGGTCAGCTGGTGGACCGAGTGGTCGACGAAGTCCGACACCCAGGTCCAGCAGGTGCTGATCGGCAAGCTCTCGACCACGGACCTGCTGAAGAGCTGGGACGCCTACTGGACCGAGAAGTGGAAGGGCTGAGCTGACGATGGCCGTCCTCGACCGGGCTCCGCGGGGGAGCCGTCCGCTCGTCCGCGGCTCCCACGCTCCCCCGTCCGGGTCCCGCCGCCGGCCCTTCACCGTGCGGCGGGGCCTCGGCCTGCTCGCCTTCCTCACCCCCGCGCTGGTGTTCGTGCTGGTGTTCACCTACTACCCCTTGCTGCGCGGCAGCCAGATGGCGTTCCGGCAGTGGAACCTGTTCGACCTGCGCAACACCCCGTGGGTCGGGCTGGCGAACTTCCGCACCCTGCTGGCCAACCCGACCTTCTACGCCGTGCTGGAGCACTCGGCGGTCTGGGTGGTGGGCTCGATCGTGCCGCAGCTGCTGATCGGCTTCGGCCTGGCTCTGCTGCTGCGCCGCCGGTTCCGCTTCCGCGGGGTCTACCAGGCGCTGGTGTTCTTCCCCTGGGCGGTGTCGGGGTTCCTGATCGGCATCCTGTTCCGCTGGATGTTCAACGGCGAGTTCGGCGTGGTGAACGACCTGCTGATGCGGGCCGGGCTGATCGAGACCAACGTCGCCTGGCTGGCCGACCCCCGGCTCGCGATGTTCTCGGTGGTCGTGGCCAACGTCTGGTACGGAGTCACCTTCTTCGCGATCATGATCCTGGCCGCGCTGCAGTCGGTCCCCGACGAGCTGCTGGAGGCCGGCGCGCTGGACGGCGCCGGCAAGGTGCGGACGCTGTTCTTCATCGTCATCCCCTTCATCCGCACGACCCTGCTGCTCACGGTGCTGCTGCGGATCATCTGGGTGTTCAACTTCCCGGAGATCATCTACGGCATGACCGGCGGCGGGCCGGCCGAGCAGACCCACATCGTCACCAGCTGGATGATCACCTACACCCAGCAGGGCGACTACGGGCTCGCGTCCGCGCTCGGCCTGATCGTGGTCGGGGTGCTGGTGCTGTTCACCTCGTTCTACCTGCTGGCCCTCAGAGAACGGGACGCACGATGATCGACCGGCTGACCCTGCCCGTGCAGACCGTCCGGGCGGCGCTGCTCGCCCTCTGGCTGGTGATCACGCTGTTCCCGCTCTACTGGATCCTGGTCACCTCGTTCAAGGACCCCGGCTCCATCGCGGCCTTCCCGCTGCGCTACCTGCCCGAGCGGTGGTCGCTGGAGAACTACGCCAGCCTCTTCCGCGACTCCTCGTTCGCCACCTACCTCGGCAACAGCCTGGTGGTCTCGGTGGTGGCGGGCCTGGTCGCGACGCTGATCTCGCTGCTGGCGGCCTACACCCTGGCCCGGTTCGAGTTCCGGGCCAAGGGCGCGCTGCTGCTGGCGTTCCTGGTGACCCAGATGATCCCGGCGTTCATCGCCCTCGGCCCGCTCTACGTGCTGATGGTCGACCTGCACCTGGTGGACCGGCTCGGCGGGCTGACCCTGCTCTACGTGGCGATGTGCATCCCGTTCTGCACGATCATGCTGCGCGGCTTCTTCGACAACGTGCCCGACGCGCTGGAGGAGGCGGCGATGGTCGACGGCTGCTCGCGGCTCAGCGCGCTCTTCCGGGTGATCGTGCCGGTGATGACGCCCGGCATCATGGCCGCGTTCATCTTCAACTTCGTCAACTGCTGGAACGAGCTGTTCCTGTCGGTGACCCTGATGAGCTCGGCCAACAAGCTGACGGTGCCGACCGCGCTGAACGGCTTCATCTCCAGCTTCAACATCGAGTGGGGCCCGATGGCCGCCGCGGCGGTGCTCACCATCGTGCCCACGATGCTGATGTTCGCCCTGGCCAGCCGGTGGATCGTCGAGGGCCTCACCTCGGGGGCGGTCAAGGGCTGAGCCGGCCCCTCCCCCGAGCACCGGGCCCCGGACGCACGACGAGGCACCTCCGTCCGGAGGTGCCTCGTCGTCCTGTCGGTGCCGCTGCGGGTCAGCGCGCCGCGGTGCCCTCGACGTAGTCGTCGTCGTGGCTCTTGACCCAGGCCATCAGCTCGCGCAGGTCGTGGCCGACCTTCTCGATCGGGTGCTTCTCGCCCTGCTCGCGGAGACGGTTGAACTCCGGCTTGCCCGCGTCCTGGTCGTCGATGAAGCGCTGCGCGAAGGTGCCGTCCTGGATGTCGGTCAGCACCGCCTTCATGCTCTCCTTGACGTGCGCGTCGATCACCCGCGGGCCCGAGACGTAGTCGCCGTACTCCGCGGTGTCGGAGATGCTCCAGCGCTGCTTGGCGATGCCGCCCTCGTACATCAGGTCGACGATCAGCTTGAGCTCGTGCAGGCACTCGAAGTACGCGACCTCGGGCTGGTAGCCCGCCTCGGTCAGGGTCTCGAAGCCCGCCTGGATCAGCGCGGACGCGCCACCGCAGAGGACGGCCTGCTCACCGAACAGGTCGGTCTCGGTCTCCTCGGTGAAGGTGGTCTTGATGCCGCCGGCCCGCAGCCCGCCGATGCCCTTGGCGTAGGCCAGCGCGAGGTCCCACGCCTTGCCGGTCGCGTCCTGCTCCACGGCGACGAGCACCGGGACGCCCCGGCCCTCGGCGTACTCGCGACGGACGAGGTGACCGGGGCCCTTGGGCGCGACCATGGCCACGTCGACGCCCTCCGGGGGCTTGATGTAGCCGTAGCGGATGTTGAAGCCGTGGCTGAAGAAGATCGCGTCGCCGGGCACCAGGTTCGGCTCGATGGCCTCCGCGTAGACCTTGCGCTGCGTGGGGTCGGGGGTGAGGACCATGATCAGGTCCGCCTCCTCGCAGGCCTCGAACGGGGTGAGGACGCGCAGGCCCTGCGCCTCGGCCTTGGCCCGGCTACGGCTGCCCTCGGGGAGCCCGACGCGGACGTCGACCCCGGAGTCGCGCAACGAGAGCGCGTGCGCGTGACCCTGGCTGCCGAAGCCCAGGATGGCCACGTTGCGGCCCTGGATCAGGGACAGGTCGGCGTCGGAGTCGTAGAACATCTGTGCTGGCACTGGAGCGGATCTCCTCGGTTGGGGACGTGCGGGAACGGTCGTGCGTCTTCAGGGCGCGCGGGCCGGGGACCATCCTGGCCCTCCGGTCGCGCGGGCGCGAGCTCAGACGGCCTGGACGGCCTTGCTGCGGTCGCGGACGGTGCGGTCGGTCATGGAGCGGTTGCCCCGGCCCAGCGCGACCAGCCCGGACTGCACCAGCTCGCGGATGCCGTACGGCTCGAGCAGGTTCAGCAGGGCGGCGAGCTTGGCCGGGCTGCCCACGGCCTCGACGGTGATCACCTCGGCGGTGAGGTCGACCGCCTTGGCCTGGAACAGGCCGATGATCTCGATCAGCTGGCTGCGGGTCTCGGCGGTGGCGCGGACCTTGACCAGGATCAGCTCGCGACGGACGGCGCTCTCCTCGAGCTCGACGATCTTGAGCACCTCGATCAGCTTGTTGAGCTGCTTGGTGACCTGCTCGAGCACCTGGTCGTCGACGGTCACGGCGAGGGTGATGCGCGACATCGTCGGGTACTCGGTGGGCCCGACGGCGAGGGACTCGATGTTGAAGCCCCGCCGGGAGATGAGCCCGGACACCCGGGCCAGGACACCGGGCTTGTTCTCCACCAGCACGCTGAGCGTGTGGGTGCTGGGCTCGCCGGTCATCGGATGCCCCCGACCTGCGCCGGGGTCACGGGACCCAGGTCGTGGGTCTCCTCGTCCCAGGTCGGCGCCATGTCCCGGGCTACCTGGATGTCGTCGTTGCTGGTGCCGGCGGCGACCATCGGCCAGACCATCGCGTCCTTGTGCACCACGAACTCCACCACCACGGGCTGGTCGTCGATGGACAGGGCCTTGTCGATCACCGCGTCCACGTCCTCGGGGTGCTCGGCGCGCAGGCCGACGCAGCCCATCGCCTCGGACAGCTTCTGGAAGTCCGGGATGCGGTTGGTCTTGAGGTCGGTGTTGGAGTAGCGGCCCTCGTAGAACAGGGTCTGCCACTGGCGCACCATGCCCAGGCTCTGGTTGTTGATCACCGCGATCTTGACCGGGATCCCTTCCAGGGCACAGGTCACGAGCTCCTGGTTGGTCATCTGGAAGCAGCCGTCGCCGTCGATCCCCCAGACCACGCTGTCGGGCCGGCCGACCTTGGCGCCCATGGCCGCGGGCACGCAGTAGCCCATGGTCCCCAGGCCACCGGAGTTCAGCCAGCGTCCGGGCAGCTCCCAGGGCAGGTGGTGGGCCGACCACATCTGGTGCTGGCCCACGCCCGAGGCGTAGTAGGCGTCCGGGCCGGTCATCTCCCCGATCCGCTTGATCACGTGCTGGGGGGAGAGGCTGCCGTCGTCGGGCATCTCGAAGCCGGTGGGGTAGCGGCTCTTGAGGTCCTGCAGGTAGCGCGCCCAGTCGGCGATGTCGGGGTGGGTGTCGCTCGAGCGCAGCAGGGTGACCAGCTCGGCGATGACCTCCTGGCAGTCCCCCACGATCGGCACGTCGGCCGTCCGGTTCTTCGAGATCTCGGCCGGGTCGATGTCGGCGTGGATGACCTTGGCACCGGGGGCGAAGCTGGACAGCTTGCCGGTGACGCGGTCGTCGAAGCGGGCGCCCAGGGTGATCAGCAGGTCGCTGCGCTGCAGCGCCCCGACCGCGGCGACGGTCCCGTGCATGCCCGGCATGCCCATGTTCTGCGGGTGGCTGTCGGGGAACACGCCGAGCGCCATCAAGGTGGTGACCACCGGGATGCCGGTCAGCTCGGCCAGCTCCTTGAGCTCCTTGCTCGCCCGGGCCTTGACCACGCCCCCGCCGACGTAGAGCACTGGCCGCCGCGACGCGCTGATCAGCTTGGCCGCCTCGCGCACCTGCTTGCTGTGCGGCTTGGTCACCGGGTGGTAGCCCGGCAGGTCCAGGCTGGTCGGCCAGGTGAAGGGCGCGCTGGCCTGCAGGGCGTCCTTGGTGATGTCGACCAGCACCGGGCCGGGCCGGCCGGTCTTGGCGATGTGGAAGGCCGACGCGATGGCGGCGCTGATGTCCTCGGGCCGGGTGACCAGGAAGCTGTGCTTGGTGATCGGCATGGTGATGCCGCGGATGTCGGCCTCCTGGAAGGCGTCGGTCCCGATCGAGGGCCCGGCGACCTGCCCGGTGATGGCCACGATCGGCACCGAGTCCATGTGCGCGTCGGCGATCGGGGTGACCAGGTTGGTGGCGCCGGGGCCGGAGGTGGCCATGCACACGCCGACCTCGCCGGTGACCATCGCGTAGCCCTCGGCCGCGTGCCCCGCGCCCTGCTCGTGGCGGACCAGGATGTGGCGCACCGTGGTCGAGTCGTAGAGGGGGTCGTACGCCGGGAGGATCGCGCCGCCGGGGATGCCGAAGACGACGCCGGCACCGACCTGCTCGAGCGACCTGACCAGGGACTGCGCCCCGGTCAGCTTCTCCGCTGCGGTCGTGCTGGGCTCTGCCATCGCCTGCTCCTCGGACGTTCTGGGCCCCTGCGGGCCCGGGTGGGTGGTGCGTCTGCGCGGTGCCCGCCTCGTGGTCGGGCCAAGAAAAAACCCCCGCCGCCCGGAGGCAGACGAGGGAGCGTGTCACGCTGAGCGAGGCTCAGCGGGCACGCGGACTGATTACGAGAAGGGGGGTGCGCAGCACGTCACCGACTCTAGCCCCCGGCTCCAGGAGTACCAAGGAGCGAGAGAAAGGTCTTGACATGCGGAAGGACGCTAGGGCCGCCTAGCAGTTGCGGCGCCCGCCCGGACACGGCCAGCCCGTCACCCGACCAGCAGCGCCGCGGTCCGCAGGAACGGCTCGGCGGCCCGTCCGGCCCCGAAGGAGCGGACGTGGAGACCGGTGGAGACCCGCTCCAGGAAGCCCCACTCCCAGATCCGGGTGGCGTCGACCCCGCTCCGCGAGGCCAGCAGCCCGCACCAGTCCTCCAGCCGGGCACGCGCCCCGGGACCGTCCAGGTGCGCGGACCAGTCGCGCAGCGCCACGCCGAGGTCGTGGGCCCGGTCGGCCACGAAGCCGTCGGGGTCCACGAAGACCCAGCCCGACGCCGCCCCGGCCCGCGGCGTCCGCACCTGCAGCAGGTTGGCGGGGTGCGGGTCGCCGTGCACCACGACCAGCTCGGCCGGGTCGACCGCGGCGAGCCGGCCGGCGTACTCCAGGGCCGTGCTCAGCACCGCCTCCTCGCCCGGGCCACCCTGCTCGGCCCACAGCCGGGCGACCAGGTCGCCCAGCTCGGTGGCCCTGTCCAGCCGCGGGCCCGGGTGCCCGGCCGCAGGCAGCCAGGCCTCGGCGAGGGTGTCCGCCAGCAGCCGCAGCTGGTCGGCGGGTCCCAGCGAGGACCGCTGCAGGCTCGGGCCCAGCGCCTCCAGCAGCAGCGCGTACCGGTCGGGGTCGTGCGCCAGCAGCCGGGCGTAGCCGCGGCCCCCGGCGCGGCGCAGGGTGGCCGCCTCGGCCGCGAGCGCGGGGTCGGGCAGGGCGACCTTGAGCACCGCGTCGCCGCCGTCGGCGGTGCGCACGGCCACCACGTAGGAGCTGCTGCCGCCCGGCAGGGCGCGCCCCGGGGTCAGCGACCACCGGGCGGCCAGCTCCTCGAGCAGCGCCGGCAGGCCCGCGTGCCAGGCCCGCCCGACCTCGCCCAGGCTGGCCACCCGCGCCCGGGTCAGCGGCTGCAGGCGGACTGGCTCGGGGCTGCTCACCCGGACCGCTGTCGCGCCCGGACGGCGCAGCGGGCCGGCGTCCCGCCCCGTGGCTGCGCCATCCTGCGCGAGGCGACCAGCACCTCCGTGAGCGGCGGCGCGAGCCGCGGACGAGAGCTAGCGACGACCGGGCCGCAGCGGC
>Ga0210040_10006297_pt1 | contig 14822 bp, 10 predicted proteins | sample CryGeyCG12114_NA_FD_185462 | JGI IMG/M metagenome (GOLD analysis project Ga0210040, IMG submission 185462) | Groundwater microbial communities from aquifer - Crystal Geyser CG19_WC_8/21/14_NA (SPAdes) (version 2) | ecosystem: Environmental > Aquatic > Deep subsurface > Groundwater | place: USA... | reverse complement strand
CCGTTTTTTACTACCTTACTGCTCTGGCAGTGGGGGCAGTTTATTTTGATGAGAATTTCGCACATTCCATCTCCTTAAACCCTTCACTGCCTCTTTTTGTCCCATCATACTTTTTTTACCACTACCAAAATTTTTACTTTAAAGTAAACATCTTTTGTCTCATTAAGAATTTTTATGTTAGTTGGATCTAAGAAAAAGCTTTCAATGAGATATTGTAGTTTCAATGTTAATATTTGTTGAATATCTCCGGAATAGTTTTGATAATTATTATAAATAAATTTCTTCTTCTGGGATTCACTTACTCTTAATATTAGAATAAACTTTAAGGTGTCAGAGATAGATAGATTACTTATCTGATTAATAAATAACTTTTCTTGGACTTTACCTAAATCTGAATTATTAGTTAAAGTTTCTAGATTGTTAATTAAGTATTCAAGATCTTTAGATTTCAAAGAATTTATTCTTTGAGACAATAAATCTATTAAGCTTAATAAAGTTTTTGGTGTTGCCCAAGTAAAAAACACTGAAAGGGTAAATAGAATATTAGTTGAAGATTCAATTTGGAATTTCCACCAGAGAATATTACCAGATTTTAATCTGGCATTTCTTATCCTCTTACATAATGAAACACTTTCATCGTGCAAATTATTGAATTCTTCAAACTTTTCTGTTTTAGATTTTATTCCTCCAGAAATAATTGCAATTAGATAAAATATGTTCCTTTCACCAAAGATACTTCTTCCTGTTTCGACTATTAGATCCCAAGGTTCTAAACTTGATTTCCACTCTATTATATTTGTAGCAATTGATTTTGTAATTTTATTCAAAAACTCCTTTATGTTTGAATCTAAAGCATCTGCAGTTTGAAATGATAAAAAATCATTATCGTCATGTCTTAGTCCAATATACCTATGATTGATATATTTTTCTAAAGACAAGCTTGCTCCTTCCGCTGAGAAAATAGAAGCTAAAATAAAAGGATTTATGAAATTTGCTAAATAGGTAAAAGTGTAATTTTTGCTCCTCCTTTGGTAAAGAAAATACTTGCCATCTAGAATTCCATTTAGTACAATTTCCTTAAGTTCTGGATTTATGTTAATAAAATCATATAGATTGCCTTTAATAAATATTTGGATTCTTCTATCATTATTAAGAGGTTCTTTATTAATTAAATCCATTAAGAATTCAGGTTCAATTTTATGGATTATTTGCAGTCTATATCCATATTCAATCCAATTAGTTAATGACTCACCCGAAATTTGTATAGCAAATAATTTCCAAAAATTTAATACGTTATAAGGATTATTGATAATGATGCTAATAAGTTCAGAAGCATAATCATTAGCTGGAAAAGTCTGCAGTTTAATAAAACACTCAGTTATCAATTCTTCTCTTCCACATTCTTCTGGTAAAATAATCGGTTCATTATTACTATTTCTTTCATCTTGGTTAAGTATTGCTCCAATATTAAGACCGTCAATAATTATCTTTATTACTGTTTTAAGTGACTTAGGGTATTGCGTAAAAACATAATCAGATAAAAGTTGAGACGTTAAGAGCCGAGGATAATTTGTATATTTTAAATAATCATCTTCTTGCAGTTCTTGAAGTTTTAAAATTAATGTTGCTAATTCACCTTTTCCAAAACAACCAGAAAAAAACCTTACTACATTTTGCCAATAAAAATTACGTGACATGGCCTCAAACCTATCAGGTTTTGTACCACTTTTTTCATTTCCAGCAGGAGAATGAGGAGAAGTATTATATAAATACCTGGCACAAAAGTATTCTCTAAGAGGTTGTACTTCAAATTCAAAGGTTCCCTGAACTCTAGAAACTAAGGCGCAAACTCTTTCCTGCATTACTGTAAATAACTTATCAGCAATATCAGTTGCATGACCCTCAGAATCTAAATACTCTTTTAATCTTTTGGTTAAAATATTAATTTCAATTCGACCATTGTTACCATACAATTCAGCTTCAGAATGTAGTATCCAAGCTAAATATTGATGAATATCAATAATTAAATCTCTTTTATCCCTAATTATTGGGTCCTTTTCAGATTCCCTATTAAAGAATAGTTCTATATAACTATCATATAATGCAGTTCTCTTATTTGGCAAAGAGTCTCCCCTTGTATTTAATAAACTTATTAATATTGCTAGTTGCATTGGGCTTTTTGATAAGTCCCTTAAGTGAGGCATTTGCAATTTTTCTTCAACAAGTCGTCTAATATCAGATGCTACCCTTGGCCTTAATGTTCTAGAATTAATCCACTTCTCAACATATTCTTTTGTATTTGCAGGTGTTATATTTGTCAATTCGAAATGAGGGTAAACTTCAGAAGAGAATTCTACTGAATTAGAAAATGCAGCAGGTCTACTTGTTATTAATACTTGTATTGATTTACAATACTCAGATATTCTACTTATTCCTCTATTAATCAAATCAATAATTTCTTCTCTAATATTGATATTGGCTATTTCATCAAATCCATCAAATACTAAAAGAATAGAAGATAATCTGCAAATAGCAGCAAAGTCACTAATTGTAAAATCATCAAATTTAGAATGGTAGCATATATGCGTTACTAAAAAAGACTCTAACGATTTTTTCCATACTGATTTAAAATATTCCTCATTAAAAGAATCTGGATAAGGATTTTTATTTTCTGCCCAAGAAGCAAAGTCCCTTAAATCTATTTTAAAAGGAAGTCTAACAGGTACATTTTGGATATGTGATGGTAATGATTCGAAGTCTGATTTCTTTTCTAAAAGTCTTATTCTATGTATTTGACATATATATTGAGAAATTGTTGATTTACCTTGACCTGGCCCACCTTCAAGAAGAATTTTATCTATGTTATTTTGAACATCAGGATTTAATAAAAAAGAGGCAGCTCCAATACTTTCTCTTTCGTCACTGTAATAAAATTCGTAATTTGCTAGGTATCTATGTTTATAAAGAATACGTGAAAGAGCATTCTGTATTTTTCTATTCCTTCCATTGTATTTTTTTATTTTTAATGGAACATCTACATATAGATCAAGTAGACGGTTTTGAAGTTCAATTTGCTTGAATTTTACTTCTTTATCTATATCATATTGGTCTCCTAAATATGATTTTATAGTGCTTTCTCTTCTTTCTTTATTTTCATTAATGTTTTGAAACACTAAAGAACTTAAAATATCCAACCCACTTAAAATTTCTGGATAAGACCATTTCAACAAAGGGTTATTTTCTAATCTTCTAGATAAATCATCTCGCCACCAGCACATCACTGGAATATCTATATTGTCTTTTAAAATTTTATCTAATTTATCTATTGATCCATTGTTTAAATGGGCTGTTCCTTTAATATTTGTAAGTAGATAATAACCCTTTGCACCTTTTGGAATTAATAATTTTATCTTTTCAATTTCTCCTGCAATTGTACTAACTAACCATTTGTGAGGATCTTTTTCTTGAAAAGGATTTCTAACATATTTGACTTGAAATACAAGGAAATCTCTTTCAGAAGATTGTAAATTGTAAACTAAAGAATCTCTTCCTCCATCAGGTTGACCTACAGGAAGAGCTTGGGAATTAGGAAACTCTTTAGTTATTAGTGAATGACAAAATTCTTGAAATCTTTCATCTCCTATATTTTCAAATAAATAATCCATTTAAATGACTTTAATTTTGTTTCCTAATTAATTTTCTTGTTTAAATATATTGTTTTTTACCTAATATTTACACCCCTTTATATTTAAATTATTTCAATCCACCTCCATATACTGTTCATCCCCGCACATTCTTACAATTTTCGGGTAAAACGTACCTACCACTTCCACTAAATCCTGCTGGGCGGCCATTACCTGGTGAATATCTTTGTAAGCCATAGGCGCTTCGTCGAGGCCGGAACCCAGCACTTCTACGCCAGCCGCCTGCAAATACTGCTGCACCTGGGCTAGTGCCAGCGTGGCTTTGGCTTTGGTGCGCGACATGGTTCGCCCGGCCCCGTGCGAAGCCGAATTAATTGAAATGGCCAAACCTTTGCCCCGCACAATAAAGCCCGGCGTAGCCATTGAGCCCGGAATAATACCCAGCACGTTTTTTCCGGCCGGGGTAGCGCCTTTGCGGTGTACAATTAGTTCATTGCCGGCCGCATCGGTTTCTTTCCAGGCAAAGTTGTGGTGGTTTTCTATTTGGGCCAGCGGCTCCAGGGCCAGGGCTTGGGCCAGCCGCGCGTGTATCTGGTGGTGGCAGGCAGAGGCGTAATCGCCGGCCAGGTTCATGGCCAGCCAGTATTCTTGTCCGGCTTCGGTGTTCAGGTCCAGCCAGGCCAGGTGTTTGACAGCCGCCGAAGAAATGCTCTGGCAACTCCTGCGGAACAAACAAGTAAATAACTTTAAATTTCGCAGGCAGCACCCTTTGGGAAATTATATTGCCGATTTTTACTGCCACGAAGCTAAAGTTGTAATTGAATTAGACGGAGAATAGCATACAGAAGAAAATCAAAAAGAATACGATGCCGGCAGAACGTATGAGATAGCGGAGTTGGATATAAAAATGCTGCGTTTTACAAACGAAGAAGTTTTAGAAGATATTGAACATGTTTTAGGAACCTTAAAAAAACACCTCACCCTAAATCCCTCTCCCGGCTGGAAGCTACCTGCAGGAAAGGGGCTTTCCCGCTGATCCGCGTTTAGACTTTCTTTATCTGATAAACGGTTCAAGTTGCAAGCGCCCTTCTCCTGGAGGAGAAGGGCCGGGGATGAGGTGCCACTTACCACTATGCCTGTTAACCGCAACGCCTTAATCCGTTACCGCACCATTGATAACTGCCTGCGAAACAAATACCGTAAATGGACACTGGAGCATTTAATAGAAGCCTGATCCGCACCACTTTATGAATACGAAGGCATCGACAAAGGCGTGAGCCGACGCTCTATCCAGATGGATATTCAGATGATGCGCAGCGAAAAGCTGGGGTATAATGCGCCCATTGTGGTGATTGATAAAAAATATTACGCCTACGAAGATCCGGATTACTCCATTACCAATATTCCGTTAACCGACCAGGATTTAGGCAAGCTAACCGAAGTAGTAGAGATATTGCGCCAATTTAAAGGCTTTTCGCATTTTAATGAATTAAATGGCATGGTACAGCGCCTGGAAGACCGGATTCATACGGCCAAAACCAAACAAGCACCCATCATCGACCTGGAAAAAAACGAAGGCCTGAAAGGATTGGAGTTTCTGGATGTTATTTACCAGGCTATCCTGAAGAAAAAAGCAATTAGTTTAACTTACCAGTCGTTCCGGGCCCACGAGGCGAATACATTTACGTTTCACCCGTATTTTCTGAAGGAGTACCGCAGCCGCTGGTTTGTGTTGGGTACTAAAAATGCTAGTCAGCCGATAATGAACTTAGCATTAGACCGGATTTCAGCCGTGGCGGAATATTCAGAAAAGTACATAAAGAATAATTCTTTGAACCTGGCGGAATATTTTGCGCATGTGGTAGGCGTAACGGTAGCTCCCAACGATCCACCGGAAACGGTGCAGCTATTTATCAATCGGGAGAATGCGCCTTATGTGCTGACGAAGCCCATTCATCATTTGCAGCGATTGATAGAACGGACCGGCAATGGGATTATCATTGAATTACAGGTGCAGCTTAATTTTAAATTAGAACGGGAGATATTAGGATTTGGCGATTGCATCAAAGTTTTAAAGCCCGAACGTCTCAAACGCCGCCTTTACGATAAAGCCCGCAACACAACCGAGTTGTACGAAAAAGAACTGCGACTGGTAGAATTAGGCGCCAGCATGGTAAAGGTGAAACGGCGGGGCTTTGCCGTGCTGGAAGATATATATACCGGTAAAGAAGTCAATCAATTACTATCTATTATTACGCGGGCCACGCAAGACGAAACCCGGTTCCGCCGAACGGAAGATTTATTTGCTATTCGGTGCTTACTGGAGGAAATTCCTAACTTGAAAGATGTTCTTTTTAATTCAAACCTATGCACGTTGGTAAAAGAAGGTTTTGGCAAAGATTATTTCTTAACCAAAGCTATTTATTTCGATAAACCGCCCAAATCAAACTGGTACGTGACCTGGCACCAGGATATACCCATTAATGTAGCTGCTAAAGTTGAAACCGAAGGCTTCCGGAGCTGGACGCACAAATCCGGTTTAATAAGTGTGGTGCCGCCCATTGATTATTTGCAAAGTGCCTATACCGTGCGCATTCACCTGGACGATACCGATGAAAAGAATGGGGCCTTGAAAGTAATTCCCAAAACGCATTTTAGTATTTTAAGCGATACCGAGATTGCTCACATCCGGGAAGAAAATGAAAGCAAAGCGTGCAAAATAAAAAGAGGCGGTGTGCACCTGCTCAAGCCCCTAACGCTGCATGCTTCGGCTAAAACAGAAAACGACAAACATCGCCGCGTGATTCACCTGGAGTTTAACAACCGGGAATTACCCGGAGATTTGGACTGGCGGGAGCGGGAGAATATATAAAGAGTTTCTAAATAGTTGTATAAAAGTAAAAAACGTAGAGTTAACATAGCGCTCTACGCACTTTCCGGAAAGCCAATCTGCTGATTAGTGTATTAAAAGCAATCGAATTACTTCAACTAAAGAACCCCAGCTCCTTTTAAGAAAGCTATTTCAGCAAAGCTTTTTTATCAGCTCTTTTTTGGTTTTCTGGAATTATTAGATTTTTTTTCCATGGTACACGGACAAATAAACCATTCGGCTACCCCTTTATGGAATTGTCCGATACTTTTGTTATCGTTAGACTTTGTGCAGTACTAAAAAGAAGCCCAGAAATAAAGTAATTGCGGTTTAAAAATACTCGGAATAAAACAAAAAAGCCTCTCAGAAAATCTGAGAGGCTTTTTGCGGTCCGGACGGGACTCGAACCCGCGACCTCCGCCGTGACAGGGCGGCATTCTAACCAACTGAACTACCGGACCATTTTCTTAATCTTTCGTTGTTGTTCCGATTAAGTGATGCAAATGTAGAGGGTTAATTTTAATCATGCAAGTATCTACTCAAGAAAAATTGCTGAAATATTTAATATTTTATATAATTATAACGTAATCAGGAGCTTAATTTTCAGCTTTATTTTATCTGCCTACTTTTATTTATAATAACCCAAAACATTTAACTTTGCAGACCTAATAATTAGCTCCTTGATTATGCTTTTAGATTTTGAACAGCCTATTGCCGCTTTGGAAGGAAAGCTTCATGAAATGAAAAAATTGGCGGAGGAAAGCCAGGTGGATGTATCGGATGCAGTTAAAGCTTTAGAAGATAAGATTAAGCAACTTAAAAACGAAACTTACTCCAATCTGACCCGCTGGCAGCGGGTGCAGTTGTCGCGCCACAGCGAACGGCCTTACACCTTAGATTATATTGAAGGCATTACCTCTAAATTTATAGAACTGCACGGTGACCGCAATGTGAGCGACGATAAAGCCATGGTAGGCGGCTTTGGGGAAGTAGACGGACGATCGATTATGTTTATCGGTCAGCAAAAAGGGCGGAATACGAAGCAAAGGCAAATGCGCAACTTTGGTATGGCCAACCCCGAAGGCTACCGCAAAGCTTTACGGCTCATGAAAATGGCCGAAAAGTTTAATAAACCCATTGTTACCTTTATCGATACGCCCGGCGCTTTCCCCGGCATGGAAGCCGAGGAAAGAGGACAAGGCGAAGCTATTGCCCGCAACCTGAAAGAAATGTTTATGCTGAAGGTACCGGTAATATGTATTGTTATTGGTGAAGGAGCTTCCGGAGGCGCTTTGGGTATTGCCATCGGCGACCGGGTGGCCATGCTGGAAAATACCTGGTATTCGGTTATTTCCCCAGAATCCTGCTCGTCTATATTATGGCGCAGCTGGGATTATAAAGAACAAGCCGCCGAAGCCTTAAAACTAACTGCCCCTGATATGTTGCAGTTTAAGCTGATTGATGGAATTATTAAGGAGCCTCTGGGTGGTGCGCATACTGAGCCGCAAAAAATGATTGCAGCCCTTAAGAAATACATCCTGAAGACCTTAGACGAACTGGAAGAAATTAATCCGCAAGAACGGATCAGCCAGCGGATAGAGAAGTTTTCGGCAATGGGGGTGGTGCAGGAGATTTAGTTTAGTCGGCAGTCCATAGTTGATAGTTAATAGATATATTTATTGAATGGAATCAAGAACTGGCAGTTTAAACTGGAAAACTTTGCCCTGCTTCGTACATGATTTTATTCAACTATTTTTGTTAACTATGGATCATGGACTATCAACCATTGACTAATATATGAAATTATATACCATCGATACCGGCTTGTTTAAATTAGACGGCGGCGCCATGTTTGGCGTGGTACCCAAAACTATCTGGCAGAAAACAAATCCGGCCGATGAAAATAATTTATGTACCTGGGCCATGCGCTGTTTGCTCGTAGAAGATGGTGATAAACTCATACTAATTGATACTGGCATCGGCACCAAAATGAATCCGAAACAAGCAAGTTATTATTACCTGCACGGCGAAGATTCTTTAATGGCTTCTATCCGGAAATTAGGTTTCGGAGCCGAAGATATAACCGATGTTTTCCATACGCACCTGCATTTTGATCATTGTGGTGGCAGCGTTAATTATAATTCAGATCGCACGAAATTTGAACTAACTTTTCCCCGGGCCACTTACTGGACCAACCCGGATCATTTCCAGTGGGCAACCGAACCTAATGCGCGGGAAAAAGCCAGCTTTTTAAAAGAAAATATCCAGCCTTTAGCCAATAGCAACCAATTACAATTTACCGAAGTAAACGGTTCATCTCCTTTTCCGGCTTTTAACATTCGGTATGTAAACGGCCACACCGATAAAATGATGTTGCCCGTAATTTCTTATAAAGAACATACGTTGGTTTATATGGCCGATTTACTACCTTCGGTGGGGCACCTGCCTGTGCCGTACGTAATGGGTTACGACACGCGGCCACTACTAACTTTAGAAGAAAAAACTTCTTTTTTACAGGAAGCAGCCGATCAGAATTATATCTTGTTTTTTGAACACGATCCGGAATATGAATGCTGCACCGTAAAACACACCGACCGGGGCGTGCGTTTAAACGAAACCTTCCGGCTGGCGGATATTTAGCATTACATGAGAATAGGGTTGGTATTATCGGGCGGGGCAGCCCGCGGATTTGCACATTTGGGCGTATTAAAAGCCCTGGATGAGCTGCAAATTAAGGTGCATATTATTTCGGGTACCAGTTCCGGCGCCATAGCCGGAGCTTTCTATGCGGCCGGCTACTCACCCGAAGAAACTTTGCGAACCGTATCTGAAACCAAAATCCTTCGCCTCATGCGTCCGGCCTTTAGCCGTTTTGGGTTACTTAAAATGGGAGAAGTAGAAAAAGAGTTTTCTAAATACTTCGGAGATAAAACCTTTGCCGATTTGAGTCCGCAGCTTGTTATTGCCACTACAGACATTAACCGGGCCATAGCGGTTTATTTTAGAGAAGGAAAGTTGGTAAAGCCACTAATGGCGGCTTCTTCCGTCCCGATTTTATACCAACCGGTGGCGTACCAGGGGCATTTGCTTATAGATGGCGGGTTGCTGAATAATATGCCGGTGGAATGCATTATGGGCGACTGCGATTTTATAATCGGGGTACATACCAATCCTTTAGATTATCAAGAAGATATTACTACTTTCCGGAATCTGGTGGAGCGTACTTGTCATATTGCCATCAATAATAATGTTGAACCCCGTCTTAAACTTTGTCATTTTTTAATTGAACCGCCCGAGCTGAAAAAGTACAGTTTGCTGGAAATGAAAAAAGCAAAGGAAATGTTTATAAATGGCTATGAATATACATTACAATTGGCACCCAAATTATTAGCACAAATTAAATTAGCTACCGCAAACCAAGCGTAAAATATTTTTATATATTTTTTAATATATTTACGTTAAGATCCGTATACTTCCGGAAACTTTATAATTTATATTAAATAATTTATGCTTAAGAATGTCCTCCTGATCGCCTTTTTTCTTATTAGCTTTTTTAGTTTCGGTCAGAATAATTCCAGTAGTTTAGAAAACGCATTTATTTTAAGAGGTAGTTATTTGCTGGGTGGCAGCATCAGTACTTCTTTTCAGGGTTATAAAAGCCAGGTTGGCAACGCCACTGTAGACAAAGGGTCTATTTTAAATCTGAATGTGGATGGCAAAGTGGGTTACTTTTTTTGGAAAGATATCAGCATAGGGGTTAAAACCAGTTTTAACCATGAAAACCTTCGTAGCGATTCTACCAATAACGATGTGCGGCAAACCGTGTTGTTAGCTGGTCCGTTTGTAAGGGGCTACCTGGATAATGGCATTTTCGGAGAAATAAGCGGCCAGTGGGGTTTAGATAATACTGGCGGCGGCTCCGGTATCCAATCAGACTTAATGAGAGGAGAAATTGGCATTGGTTATAGTTACTTCATAGGACCTGTAGGGCGGCAAAACTACTGGTTAAGAAACAAGCAAATTGCCATTGAGCCCATGTTGCTGTTTCATTATTTCCGGCAAACTTACGGCGGTGCCACCACCAGCGAAAATTATTACTCACAATACGGACCGGAATTTAGAATTGGTATCCAGGTTTATATTCTTAAACAAACCATGATGCTGCCCACTCCTGTTAAAAAGAGCAGAAGATAAATTCAGACAAGTAATTTGGAATATTTAAACAACTCTAAAATTATATTCAAAACAATGCAAAAAACCAGCTTGAGATAACCAAGCTGGTTTTTTTACTTTTAATCTTAACTAGTAACTTTGTTGCATGATAGCTAAACTTTTATCTAAAATTATTTTAAATACCGCCGGCTGGAAAGTGAAGGGGCATATTCCGGCTGATATAAAAAAATGTATTATGATTGCGGCTCCGCATACCAGCAACTGGGATTTGCTTTATGCCCGCTGCGCTTTTTATGTTATGGATGTGGATGTGCGCTATACCATAAAGAAAGAAGCCATGGTTGGGCCCTTGGGTTGGCTCCTGGATAAAATGGGCGCTATACCCGTAGATCGTAAGAAGAACAATTCTTTGGTAGACATCATGGTCAATATTCTGAACAAAGCCGATAAAATGGTCATCATGATTACGCCCGAAGGTACCAGAAGCTACCAGCCGCGCTGGCGCAAAGGCTTTTACCATGCCGCTTTAGATGCCCACGTCCCGATTGTACTGGGCTATTTAGATTATGCCCAAAAAGAAGCGGGTATTGGTCCGGCGGTTATGCCTACCGGCGATGTAGATGCCGACCTAGAAAAGATTAAAGATTTTTACCGCACCAAAACGGGTAAATACCCGGAAAAGGGAGTGCGTTAATTTTTTTGGCTAATCATTAGTATAACATAAGTACAATGACAGAATTAGTGAATTAATAATTGAGTGATTAAATAATTAATAATGAATTATTTACTCTATTGTTTAATGAAATTTAATTATGTCCACTTACTTATATGAAATTATTCATTAGCATGGTGCAACCATTAAGCTGAAGAAAGACTCATAAATAAAAAAGTTAGATTTATGAGAAAGTACTTGAATCTATTAATGGTTATATCATTTTTTCTTTATAGTTGTGAAAAAGATAATATTAATTTAGACCAAACGATTGGCTGTGATAAATTAACAACAGCTTTAGTAAATAATGAAGATGAGAAAATTGAAGCAATCATAAACCAGGTTCTGCATAGTTATGAGCCTCATAACCCTAATATACCTGATGATAAGGAAAGATTAGAAGCTTTAATTAAAAAGTTAGATTTGTGCCCGAATATTAAAGTTACTGATTCTTGCTATGCTTGCATGGAATCTCTTCCTCCCCAATCAGGGCTTAATTTGGAAATTACTTTTAATGGCTCGGTATTAAATAAGTACATTTATTTAAAACATGATAACGAAAACAATTTATCTTTTTCGATAATTTATTAAGATTGAAGATACTATTGGATACTTTCAATAAAAAAAGGAGCTTTAACAGCTCCTTTTTTTATTGAAAAATCTAAGCCAGTTGCCGCAAATCTACTGGTATCACGCGAGATACTCCGGGTTCCAGCATGGTGATGCCGTAAATAACATCGGTGGAGGCCATGGTCCGTTTGTTATGGGTAACTACAATAAACTGCGACTCATTAGAAAAGGTCTTTACAATGTTATTGAACTTATCAATATTGGCATCATCCAGCGGCGCGTCTACTTCGTCGAAAATACAGAAAGGGGCCGGTTTTAATAAGTAAATTGAAAAAAGCAGCGAAATGGCCGTTAATGTTTTTTCGCCCCCAGAAAGCTGGTTAATGGTTAAAGGCCGCTTGCCTTTGGGCTGGGCCATAATTTCTATTTTCGATTCTAAAGGATTATTAATATCCGAAATAACCAGATCGCAGGAATCTTCTTCCGAGAACAAAGAACGAAATACCCGGATAAAGTTTTCTTTTATCATGTGAAAAGCTTCCAGAAACTTATCCTTGGCTACGGTATCTATTTCGTTTATCGTTTGCAGCAAGGTATTTTTCGCGTTAATCAAATCGGTGCGCTGCTCTTTTATAAAATTATCGCGCTCATTTATTTCGGCGTAAGCTTCGGCAGCCATCAGGTTTACCGGACCAATATTTTCCAGCCGGTTTTTCACATCGGCAATCCGGGGACTCAGTTCTTCGCTGCTTATTTCCAAAGGCTGTACGGGCAGGTTCAGTAAATCATCTTCGCTGATATTAAATTCTGCGGATAAGCGCTCTCTGATAGCTACCAGTTTTATCTGGGTTTCCGAAAGTGCCTGCTGCATCGATAGGAGCACTTCATCGGCATTCTGGCGCTTGCGCTGTATTTCCCGGATATATTTATCTTTATTTTCGATTTCGCCGCGCAACGTGAAAAAATCTTTTTCCAGGTTTTCAACTTCTTCCGTCAAAATTTTGCGGTCGGAGAGAAGCTGGTGCAAATCCGAAGTGCTGTTCTGAATAAATTCTTCGGCCGCTACTATTTCGTCTTCGGCCCGGTACAATTCATCCTGCTGGGTTTGGATGCGCTGGTGACCCGTTTCCAAAGATTTTTGCCGGTAAGTGGTTTCCTGTTGTAAGCTGTTGAGCCGGTTTTTTAACTGGTGATATTTAATATTTTCCTCGTTATAAACTTGGTTTACGTGCTGTATCAGTTCGTTGTGTCGGGCCAGCAAATCGGTATAAGAACGCAGTTCCGAATCTAAACGGACCAGGTCTTGTTGCAGCATTTCGGCCTGGGGCACCAGTTCGTAGTTTTTATACTGTAACTCTTCTTTCCGGTCGGTTAGCTCTGCTTCTTTTTGCTGGCGGTTTTGCTGCTGTAAAGTATGCTGCTCGTGCCGGATACGGATGGTGATAAGTTCCTGCTGCTGAATACTTATTTCTTTTTCCAGTTGCTTGATGTTATCCTGCCGGGTTTCCTGTTTCAGGTTCTGAATAACCTGAGCCTGCGTATTGATTTTTATTTTTAACAGATCCGCTTCTTTTACCAGCGTTTCTAGTTCCTTCGCTAAATTATCCAGGTTTTGTTTCCGGCCAATCCGGTTGCCATCAAACAAACCTACCGATCCACCCGAAAGGCTTAAAGGTTTTTTAATTACCGAGCCGTCGCGCGTAATAAAAGTACGGTGATCGCCGCTGTAAAAATCGCTGGGCAGCTCCTGCGAAATATATACATCCTGTAAAATATAATGCAGCAAACTCTGGTACTTGGCATCGGCCGAAACTACTTCGTAGGCTGCTTTTAACTTGGAAGTAGAAATGGTTGGGCTGGCTTCCAGGTTTTCAATTTCGGAAAGCACGATAAAATTAGCGCGACCTTTATTTTGGGCATTCAGCAAATAAATGGCTTCCATGGCATCCTCGGTGGTTTCTACCACAAAGAAGTTCATGTACGGTTCCAGGAAACTTTCAATTAAAGATTTAAATTCCTGCTGGCACACAATTAAATCCGAAAGGAGAGGAGCCGGCTTTTGCCAGTTTTTCGATTTATATAAAAACTTAATGGCATCCGGAAATCCTTCCAGGTTATCTACTAAAGATTTGGTTAAGTTATACTGGTTGCGTTTAGAATCTATTTTGCGGTTTAAATCATTTAAGTTGGCGCGAAACTGCTGTAAATTATTTTCCGCCTCTTCTATTTGCTGCCGCAGGTTATTTTCCTGCAGCATTAATTCTTCCAGGTTTATTTTCAGCTGCACCAGGTCTTCTTCTCTTTCAACTAAAGTAGTCCGGAACATATCGGCGTTTTCTTCTTCCGAAAGTTTGTTTTCCGTAAGTCGTTCTAATTCGGTGGCCAGGTTCAGAATTTGTACCTGGTTTACTTCAATGTCTTTCCGCACCTGGTACAACTCGTGCTGATTTTTACGTTGCTCATCGGTAATTTGCTGAAAATTCTGCTGTAAATCGGCTTTGTGCTCATTGGCCTGCGTTAATTCTTGTTTCAGGGCGCTTACCTGTTGTTCCGATTCCTGGTATTGCAACTCTACCGTCTGGCTGTCCTGTTGCAATTGCAGAATAGTATCCTGGGTTTGCTCCAGCACCATGTTGTCCTGGCTAATCTGCTGGCGCAACAATTGGACGCGTTCTTTTAAGTAATTGGTCCGCTCCGATTTTAATTTAATTTCGTTTTCGAACTGGCGAATGCGGTAGGTTTTCTCATTTACCTCTTTCTGCTGCACCGTTAAGGTTTCCTGCAAGGTATTGGATTGCGTTTTCTGACTGGCTAAAGCTTCTTCTAATTGGGTTATATCTTCGGCCAGGTTTTT